>Ga0207693_10000976_pt1 | contig 25733 bp, 23 predicted proteins | sample LARL81metaG_FD_184347 | JGI IMG/M metagenome (GOLD analysis project Ga0207693, IMG submission 184347) | Corn, switchgrass and miscanthus rhizosphere microbial communities from Kellogg Biological Station, Michigan, USA - LAR L8-1 metaG... | ecosystem: Host-associated > Plants > Roots >... | reverse complement strand
TCGTCGCCAGGAACAGCGTCTCGATGCCGCCGATGCGTTGGTTCATCTGTGCCATCTGGATCTCGTACTCGTAGTCACTCACGGCCCGAAGGCCCTTCACGATCAGGTCCGCACCCTGGGACCGGGCGTAGTCGACGAGCAGGCCGCCGAACGAGCCGAGCCGAACGTTCGGCTGGTCGCGGAGCGCCTCTTCGAGCAGCGCCATGCGCTCCTCGACGGTGAACAGCGGCGCCTTGGAGGGATTCTCCAAGACGGCAACCACAACGCCTTCGAACATGCCCGCGGCACGCCGGACGACGTCGAGGTGCCCGTTGGTCACCGGGTCGAACGTTCCCGGACACAGGGCGGTCAGGCCCATCGCTCCTCCCGGTACTGGGTGAGGAGGCTGTCTCCGTAGCGAAGCTGCCTCCGGACGGCCCAGTGTACCGGAACCTCGACCGGTGAGCTCCTATGACCTCGGGTCACAACGACGGTCCACCCCTCCGGGGCAAGCCATCCGGCGTCGAGCGACGCCAGCACGGCGCTCAGAGCCGTCCCGCCGAGGTCGTAGGGAGGATCGCACAGGACCAGATCGAAGACACCTTGCTGTGCAGGCGCTCCCGAGACCCAGCGCTCAACGGCGGCGCGGACGGCGGTCCCCGCCGCCTCGAACCCGGTCAGACGAAGGTTTTCGCGGACCGCAGCGACGGCGGCGGCGCTCCGATCGACGAAGGTCGCCCGCTCGGCGCCCCGCGAGAGCGCCTCGATCCCCATCGCTCCCGTCCCCGCGTACAGATCGAGGCAGCGGGCGCCGTCCACCAGCCCAGCGAGACTCGCGAACAGGCCCTCCCGCGCCATATCCGACAAGGGACGGGTGCCCGCGGGCACCCGGGTCAGCCGCACCCCCTTGGCGCTCCCCGCGATGACCCGCACGGGTCGCGAGCCTAGCCGTCGCCGCCGAGCCTCAGGAGCGGAAGAGCCAGTCGATCGACCCGGCGAAGCGCTCCTCCAGCTCGGCCCGGAGGTCGGGGTGGCGCTCGAGCGTCGGATCGGCGTCGATCAGCGCGAAGGCCCGGTCGCGTGCCCGCCCGATCAGCTCGACGTCTTCGGCGAGCCGGGCGAGCTTCAGGTCGGGCATCCCGGATTGGCGCACGTCGAACAGCGTGCCCTCGCCACGCAGGCGGAGGTCTTCGTCGGCGAGCGCGAACCCGTCGGTCGTCCCCACCATCGCGTCTATCCGAGCCCGGGCCTCTTCGTTGGCCGGCTCCGATGCGTCGAACAGGATGCAGGTCGAGTCGAAGCCGCTTCGCCCGATCCGGCCGCGCAGTTGGTGGAGCTGCGCGAGCCCGAAGCGTTCGGCGTTCTCGACGAGCATCACCGTCGCGTTCGGCACATCGACCCCGACCTCGATCACTGTCGTCGAGATCAGCACGTGGGCCTCTCCCGCGCGGAATCGCTCCATCGTGCGTTCCTTCTCCTTGGGTCGCATGCGGCCGTGCAGCAGTGCAACGTCGAGCTCGGGGAAGACGTCGGTGCGCAGGCGTTCGGCCTCTGCCTCCGCGGCGCGCACCTGCGTGCGGTTGCCCTCGTCGATCGCCGCGCAGACCACGAACGCTTGGTGGCCGGCGGCGACCTCGTCACGGACGAGCACCTCGGCGGCGTCTCGGTCCCCGGCGGTACGCGCGGCGAGCGTGCGCACCGGTCGTCTGCCGGCGGGCATCTCGTCGATCACCGCGACGTCGAGGTCGCCGTAGTAGGTGAGGGCCAGGGTTCGCGGGATCGGGGTCGCGGTCATGATCAGCACGTCGATGTCGCCGGCCCCTTTGCCCGACAACGCGGTGCGCTGATGCAGGCCGAACCGGTGCTGCTCGTCGATCACCGCGAGGCTCAGGTCTGCGAACGTCACCCCCTCCTGCACCAGGGCGTGCGTCCCGATCACCAGATCGAGCGAGCCGTCGGCCGCGCCCTTGACGACGCGCTCGCGATCGGTTCCCGTCACGCTGCCCGACAGCAACGCAAAGGTCAGGGACGGCTCCGCCGGCTGCGCCTGTCCGAAGAGCGAACCCTGATCGGTCGGCCCACCGTTGGCGCCCTCGAGGAACGGCGCCGCGCCGACGCCGGGGAGCAATGCCGTCACCGATCGCAGGTGCTGGCCCGCGAGCACCTCGGTCGGCGCCATGATCGCCGCCTGGTGGCCCGACGCGATGGCGACCAGGCAAGCGTGCACGGCGACCAACGTCTTGCCCGAGCCGACGTCGCCTTGGAGCAACAGGTTCATCGGCTGCGGCGCGGCCATACGTCCATCGACGTCGGCGATCGCGCGCAGTTGCGCATCCGTCGGCTCGAACGGCAGCGACGCGTCGAACGCATCGAGCAGCGGCGCGCTCGTTCGGTGCGCGACCCCGGTGCGCTCGGCCGCGAGTCGTCGGCGCCGGAACCCGACCCCGAGCTCCAGCGTGAACAGCTCGTCGAACTTCAACCGCTCGCGCGCGGTCTCGAGCTCGCCTTGATCGTCCGGGAAGTGGATCCACCGCAGCGCCTGATCACGGTCGGTGAGCGCCTCGGCCGCGCGCACGTCCTGCGGGATCGGATCCGGGAGCGGCGGGAGCTGCTCGAGCGCTCTCCATACGAGCTCGCGGATGGTGCGGGGACTGATGCCTTCGGCGGCGCGGTGCACAGGCGTGATGCGGCCCGTGTGCACGAGGTCTTGCTCGTCGCTTCGCAAGATCTCGATCTCTTGGTTCGCGAGCTGCAGTCGGTGCCGGTACAGCTGCACCGTGCCCGACACCGCGACCTCCATCCCCTCGCGGTACAGGCCGGCGGCCCACGGCTGGTTGAAGAACGTGAGGTCGAGGAACCCGGTGCCGTCGCCGATCGTGACCGTGACCATCGCTTGGCGCCTGCGGGTCTGCCGCTTCTTCACCGAGCGGACCGTCGCGATCACGGTCGCGAACGCGTCGATCTTCAGGTCGGCGATCGGCAGCACCAGCGAGCGGTCGATGTAGCGGCGCGGGTAGTGGTGCAGCAGCTGGCCGACGGTCTCGATGCCGAGCGAGTCGGCGAGCACGATGTGGGCCTCGGCACCTTTCGACCGGCCCATCCGCCGGGTCGCGATGCGCCGGTCGATGGCCTCGATCGGGTCGACGGTCGTCAGTGGCATGGGGGGCCTTCCACGTTTCCCGGTTCTACCATGCCCGCATGACATCGAGATCGGTCCGGGTTGCGGCCGCTGCCATGGCGCTGCTGGCGCTCGCGGCATGCACGTCGGGCGGCTCGACGTCCTCGTCGGTCGCACCGTCGTGGCCGGCGACGGTGGACGCGCTTCCCACGATGGACCCCACCGCGTTCCACGACCTGATCGCGGCTCAGAAGGGCCACCCGGTGCTGGTCAACATCTGGGCCTCGTGGTGTGACCCCTGCATCGCGGAGGCGCCCGACCTGATCGCGGCCCACCAGAAGTACGGCGACACGGTGCGGTTCATCGGCGTGGACGCCCAGGACGATCGGTCGGGGGCGACCACGTTCATCGACCAGCACAAGGTGTCCTACCCGAGCGTATTCGACCCGTCGAACGCGATCGCGGTGTCCTACGGGCTGTTCAGCCCGCCCGACACGCTGTTCTTCGATGCGAACGGGAACCTCGTGAAGACGATCCCGGGGCAGATCTCAAGCGAGGACCTGGACGCGAACCTGCAGGCCATAGCGGGTTGACCGCAGGCCTTTGGTACCCTTGCCCGGCTATGGCAGCCGTCTGTGACATCTGTGGGAAGAAGCCCTGGTTCGGCAAGGCCGTCACGTTCTCGCACAAGCGGAACAACCGGCGGTGGGACCCGAACATCCAGCGCGTGCGCGCGCTGATCAATGGCTCGCCCAAGCGCGTCAACGCCTGCACGAGCTGCATCAAGGCCGGCAAGGTCGTCCGCGCGGCCCGCGGCTGAGCGCCGACCGCCTCCGCCTCACCCGATGATCGCGTTCGCGAAGCGGTAGCCCGCTTTCCCGTCCTGCTTCGTCCGGTACATCGCCTCGTCCGCGCGCGCCACGACCGAGGCGGCGGACTCCCCGAGCGCTCCGATCGCCACGCCGACGCTGCCCGTGACGGTGGCGACACCGGCGGCCACCGCGATCGGCTGCCCCACGGCCTGCACGACGCGGGTCGCGATCTTCTCCGCGTCGTCGGGCGAGTTCAGGTTCTCGCAGAGCACAACGAACTCGTCGCCACCCAGCCGGGCCACGATGTCGCCCGGCCGGATCACCGACTCGAGTCGCCGCGCGGTCTCGGTCAAGACGCGGTCGCCCGCCTGGTGTCCGAAGACGTCGTTCACGTCTTTGAACCCATCGAGGTCCATATAGAGGACGGCGAGCGCTCGCCGCCCGCGCTCGGCGCGGAACACCGCGCGCACGAGCAGCTCATCGAAGAGCTTGCGGTTGGCGAGCCCGGTGAGCGGATCGTGCGTCGCCTGATGCTCGAGCTGATCCTCGTGGAGCTTGCGGACGGTCGCGTCGCGCGCGATCACGGTGAACATCTCGATGCCGTGGACCGACGTCGACGTCAGCGACACGTCGACCGGCACGCTCGACTCATCCTTGCGTTGCGCCTCGACCATGTGCTCCTGCTCTTCCCACCGGACGTCGTGCAAGCCGCCGCCGTCCTCGGAGACCGCGAGGGCCGGGATGAGATCGCCGAGCGGCCGGCCGACCAGCTCGTGCTCGCTCCACGCGAACAGCTGCTCGGCGGCCGGGTTCGCCGATTCGATATGGCCGACGGCGTCCGTGGTCACGATCGCCTCGACGGCGCTGTCCATCACCGCCTTGGCCCGTGCCTCCGACGCCGCCAGATCGATACCAAGGCGCGTGGCCAGGTCCAACGCCGCGATGCGCGAGCGGCCGAGCAGGAACAACACCATGGCCGTCACGAGCGTCACCGCGATGCCGCCGGCGAAGGGTGCCCACGGGTACGCGAACGCGTCGGGCGCGAACGTCTTCGTCGCCGCGAGGTCGATCGTCCACGGCGTGTTCTCGATCGGCACGGGGGTCGACCGCGAGATCTCCGCGGCGTCGCCGTTCGATGCACCTGGTCCTGCCGCGCTGCCCAGGACCGCGCCCTGGGTGGCCCATCGCACCGACGCGAGGATCCCGGTGCCCGGGGTTCCGAGCATCTCGCGGGCGAGGATCGAGGGATCGAGCGTCGCGCCGGCCCATCCGACGAACCGGCCGTCGCGATGGACAGGCACCACCATCTGCATCCGCATCTGTCGATACGGGTTCTCCTTCGGCGGCGTCATCGTCAGGCCGCCGTTGCGTCCTGCCTGCCGCAGCGCCTCGCTGGCGCTGGCGTCGGCGGCCAGATCGCTGTGCAGGAGCGTCGGCGCCGCGGTGATCGGGGCGACCATCGTCACGGGGTAGTTCCACACGCCCGGCGTGTTCGAACGGTGTCGTTCGATGAACTCCAGGCCGATCACCGCCGGATGCGCGTCGGTCAGCTTCAGCGATCGCGCGAATCGCGCGAACTGGGCCGGCGTCGGATCGGTGACCTCGAAGAACCCTTGTGTCACGGTGAGCATGCGCCGGTACGCATGCACGGTGTCCGAAAGGTGCGCGCTCTGCGCCGCAACCGCGTCGTCGAACCGGGCCTGCGCCGCGTCCTGTCGGTCGGCGCCCCACGCCGAGGCGGCCACATACGACACCGTCATCCCGACGGCGAGCGCTGCGACCGCGGCGAAGATCAGCCAGCGCCCGCGGGAGCGGTGCTGTTCCTTCGCCGCCTCGAACGTGAGGCCCTTGCGCATGCCTACCTCCACGCCGCACCCGTTGCGGCGCACCCACCAAGCGTCGACCGGTCGCGTGGGCGACTTGACGGCCGCCGCGGTCCATCCAGAGGTGGGTCGAGCGGACTAGTCACCTCACCGAGGATGGCTGCGCCGGAGGCGTATCCGGCGATCGGCGACCTCCTCCAGGCCGCTCGGTGCCTTCCGATACACTTGGCGCGTTCTCCACTCCCGAGGCGCCGGTTTCGGTGTCTTCGTTCCGATCCGAGGAGGCCCACGTGTCACAGAGGTTCGATAACCCCTCCCCAGATGAGCTCCGGGCGTTCACAGAAGAGATGCCCGAGACGCGCCTGTCGGGGTTCGGCAACGTCAATGTGCAGACCACGGTGCTGTCGCGCTCGGCGGGATCGACCTACGTGGTCGACCGCGAGTCCAGCGGCAAGACGATGACCCGCGCCGACTACGACACGATCGCCGCGGCACAAGAGGCCTACATCGCCGAGCACGACATGATCGTGATCGACGGCTACATCGGCAACGACCCCGAGATGCGTTCCGCCGCCCGCCTCGTGATGGAGAAGCGCTACGCCAACATCGCCGGCATGCAGCAGAAGCTTTACTTCGAGCGGACCGACGGCGCCGAGCCCCAGGTCCAGGTGATCTACACCCCGGGCCTGAAGGCCGAGGGCTACCCCGACGATCGCTGCATCGCGGTCGACCTCGACGCCTACACGACGCGCGTCCTCAACTCCGACTACTTCGGTGAGTCGAAGAAGGGCGGCCTGCGGATGTGGAACGACATCGTCTACAACAAGGGCGGTCTCGCCCTGCACGCCGGGCTCAAGGTGATCCCGACGGGCGCCGGCGACAAGGTGTTCATGATCATCGGGCTGTCGGGCACCGGCAAGACCACGACGACGTTCACCACGCAGAACGGCTCCCGCCCGATCCAGGACGACTTCGTCGGGTTGATGCCCGGCGGCAAAGCCTTCGGCACCGAGAACGGGTGCTTCGCCAAGACGTTCGGCCTGGACCCCGACTTCGAGCCGTCGATCCACGGCGCGGTGGTCAAGCCGAGCACCTACCTCGAGAACGTGTACCAAGACGACGACGGCACGGTCGACTTCTTCAACGAGCACTACACGAAGAACGGTCGTGCGGTCTTCGAGATGCAGGACCTGCTGTCGTATGAGGACGCGCGCAACGTCGGCCCGGTCGACTACCTGCTGATCTTGAACCGGAACGAGAACATCATCCCCGCGGTCGCGAAGCTGAACCTCGAGCAGGCGGCCGCGTTCTTCATGCTCGGCGAAACGACCGGGACGGCGGCGGGCGGCGCGGCCGAGGAGGGCAAGTTCCTCCGCGTGCCGGGGACGAACCCGTTCTTCCCGCTCCCGCACGGGCTCCAGGGCAACCGGTTGCTCGAGCTGCTCGCGACGCACCCGATCGAGACCTATCTGCTGAACACCGGCCGGGTGGGCGGCAAGGACGGCGACGACCGGTCGAAGAAGCTGCGCATCCCCGACACATCTGCGTGCGTGAAGGGCATCGCGGAGCAGACGATCGTGTTCGACGAGGACCCCGACTTCGGCTACCAGGTCGCGTCATCGGTGCCCGACCTCGACGACATCGAGAAGCTCCAGCCGCGCCGCCTGTACGAGGCGCAGGGCCGCGGCGAGGACTACCGCGGGATCGTCGAACGGCTGAAGAGCGAGCGGGTGACGCACCTGCAGCAGTTCACGCAGCTGTCCGAAGACATCATCAAGGCCGTCGGCTGACGCCGAGGTTCACGATGCGGGAGGCCGGGGCTCGTCCCCGGCCTCTTCGCGTTCCGGCTCCCCTGCGCGGGCGTCGCGCGCGCCGAGGAACCATGCCCCGAGCAGCTGCATCGCGCCGAGCGCAAGGAACACGATGAACAGCCATCCGAACTGGCTCGCATCGTCGGTATAGGCGCGCCCGACCGTGTGGATGGTGCCGAAGAGCACGAACATCCCGGACGCGAGCAGCCACGTCCCGACGCGTCCGGTCACGAACGCCGCGAACAGCAGCTCGTCGGTGACGTCGGTCGAGTCGACCGGGTGCCGGATCCAGTAGACGGCCGAGCGCACGCTGAGCGCCGCGAACACGACCGCGAGCACGAGCTCGATGAGGCCGATGTGGGCGCCGAACACGGACACCGTGACCGCGCTCATCCGCCTTCCGCCCCGAGGAGTTCCCTGACCTCGGCGTCACCGACCTGCCCGAAGTCGGCGTAGTACTGCCCGACCGCGCGCAGATCGCTCGGTGTGTAGATGGCGACGACCTCGTCGAACGCGTCGGCGACCCGGCGCTCGACGCCCATCGGCGCGACCGGAACGGCAAGCACGACGCGGCGCGCGCCCGCGTGCCGCGCCCACAGACCCGCTGCGCGTGCGGTGCTGCCCGTCGCGACGCCGTCGTCGACGATGACCGCGGTCATCCCGCGCACGTCGACCGGCGCACCGTACGCCTCGGTGCGGCGCGCAACCTCCTGATCGACGCGAGCGGACTCGCGCGTCAGCCACCGATCGCTCACCGACAACGCGGCGAGCACGTCGGGCTCGAGCACGCGCACGCCGGGCGCGACCGCGCCGATCCCGAGCTCGGGGTTGCCCGGCGCGCCGAGCTTCTTGGTCACGACCACACCGAGCGGCAGCCCCAGATGCGTCGCGACCCGAGCGGCCACGACCACCCCGCCGCGCGGGATGCCGAGCACCGCCGCGGGCGGTTCGATCGCGCCGCCCACCATCTGGGCGAGCGCGTCGCCGGCATCGCGCCGGTCGAGGAATACAGGCGCCGCCATCCGCCCATCATCCGGCGTTGCGTCCCTTCCCGCCCCGGCCGTAGCATGTGCGCTCGTCCACGGCGAGGAGGCCCATCCGATGGTGCACGCGTACGTCCTGATCCAGACCGAGGTCGGCAAGGCGGCCGCGGTCGCAGCCGAGGTGCGCTCCGTCCAAGGGGTTACCGAAGCCGAAGACGTCACCGGCCCCTACGACGTGATCGTCCGCGCCGAGGCCGAGACGGTCGATGACCTCGGCAAGCTGGTCGTGGCGCGGATCCAGTCGGTCGAAGGCATCACCCGCACGCTCACGTGCCCCGTCGTCCACCTGTAAGACATCACGCGCCCTCGTGCAGCTCCGGCACGTCGACGCGTTTGGCGTGTTCGGCCTCGAACCGTTCGACGGCTAGATCGAGCAGCCTCGTGACCAGGTCCGGATAGGCGAGCCCGCTCGCCTCCCACAGCTTCGGGTACATCGAGATCGACGTGAACCCGGGGATCGTGTTGATCTCGTTCAGCCACACCTCGTCGCCTCGCACGAAACAGTCGACGCGCGCCATCCCCGCGCACGCGATCGTCGTGAACGCGGTGACCGCGAGGTGCTGCACGCGCGAGGCGAGCGCGGGATCGAGCGTCGCCGGGATCACGAGCCGGGCGCCGTGCTCGTCCAGGTACTTCGCCTCGTAGTCGTAGAACGCGTGGCCCTCGGGGACGATCTCGCCGCATACGGAGGCGACGGGGTCGTCGTTGCCGAGCACCGCGCATTCGATCTCGCGGACCGGCTCGATGCCGTGCTCGATCACGATCTTGCGCTCGAAGCGGAACGCGGTCGCGATCGCGGCGGGGAGCTCGTCGGCCGTCGCGACCTTCGTGATGCCGACCGAGGACCCGAGCGACGCCGGCTTGGTGAACAACGGGAACCCGAGCGCCGTGGCGCGGGCGAGCACACCCTCCTCGTCGTCGAGCCACTCGGGTTCACCGGCCACGACATAGGGAACGACGGGCAGGCCGGCCGCGGCCCACAGCGCCTTCTGCATGGCCTTGTCCATCCCGAGGGCGCTGCCGAGCACGCCCGCCCCCACGTACGGGACTCCGGCGACCTCGAGCAGCCCTTGGATCGCGCCGTCCTCGCCCCGCGGGCCGTGCAGAACGGGGAACACCACGTCGACCGCGGAGCGTGACCCGTCGGCGAGCACGAGCGCGGGGGTGCCGTCGTCGCCCGCGAGCCGCGCGAGCGCCGTGGCATCGGCGACCACCTCGGGCATCCTCCCGGTCTCGGACGGCAGCGCCGGCGGGCCGGGCAGGACGAACCACCTGCCGTCGCGCGCGATGCCGATCGGGACGACCTCGACGTCGTCGCCCTCGAGCGCGTCGATCACCGATCGAGCGGACAGACAGCTGATCTCGTGCTCCGACGAGCGACCGCCGAACAGCACCACCACGCGGCGTCGTGCCATCGCGGCGAGCCTACCGGCTGGCCCACGCCGGCGGATACGCCGCGCGCAGCGCCTCGACGTCGGCGGTCAGCACGGCCATCAGCTCGTCGGTGAGCGCCCGCACACCGTCGTGGTCGTCGATCGACACGCCGCGGCTCGCGACATCGATCGGGTCGCCCACCCGAACCACGATCGGCCGACCCGGTCGCAGCGACCCCGGCCCCGACTTCTGCCACACCGGCGCCGAGCCCCAGCTCACCAGGGGCAGGATCGGAACCCCGGCGGTGACCGCGAGCCGGACGGTGCCGGTTTTGCCCTCCATCGGCAGCCCGTCGGGCCGGTGCGTGACGGTCCCCTCCGGATACACGACGACGACCTGGTTCGCGCGGAGCGCTGCCTCGGCGTTGCGCAGCGGGCTCTGATCGCCGGTCCCCCGAGCCACCGGGATCTGGCGCGTGCCGCGCATCGCCCATCTGATGCCGAACACCCGGAACAGATCGTCCTTGGCGAGGAACCGCGGCCGCCGGTTGGCGCGCACGACGGCGTACGCATTCACCAACGGATCGAGGTAGGACGCGTGGTTGCACGCGATCAGCACCGGGCCCGCGGCGGGGATCTCTTCCAGCCGATCGAAGTCCCAGTCGAACCACGCGCGCAGGAACGGGAAGACCGTCCACCGGATGCCCGTGAACCAGGGCTCGAACGATTCAGCCAGCGTCGGGCTCCTCATCGGGACCGAAGCGGCGAAGCGCCGCCCATGCCAGCGGAAGTGCGCCTGCAGCGATCAGCAGCTTGATCGTGTCGCCGACCACGAACGGGTAGAGGCCGTAGGTCAATGCGGTCTGCACGTCGATGCCGAGGACGTGCATCAGCCACGGGATACCGCATGCGTAGATCACGAGCTCCCCGAAGAACATCGCGCTGACCGACGACCGGAACGACCGGTCCCACCCCTGACGAGCGAGCCAGCCGACGAGCGTCGCCGCGAGCAGGAACCCCCAGAGATACCCGGCAGAGGCGAACCCGAGCCCGAGGACGTGGACGCCCACGTCGTGGCCGCCCGCGACGTTGCGCGCGAGCACGGGTAGACCGGCGACCGCCGCCACGAGGTAGAGCCCGACCGTCGCTGCGCCGAGCGCGGGCCCGTAGGCCGCTCCGACGAGCAAGACGCCGAGGGTCTGACCGGTGATCGGCACCGGCGTGAACGGCAGGTAGATCGTGAACTGCGCGAGCCCGGCGATCAACACGGCCCCGACCACGGCGCACGCCACCTGGAACGCGAGCCGCGACCGGCCCCGAGCGGCCGTCGGCGCGAATCGCAGTGCCAGCGTCGTCATCAGGTCCCCTCCCCTCGGAAGCCCGAGAGGCTATCGCATCGGGTGGGCTAGGCTTCCTTCGTGCGCGCGATCGTCCTCCCGGTCAAATCGCTCGACGAGACGAAGGCCCGGCTCAGCCCGGTGCTCGCGCCCATGGAACGGGCGGCGCTCACCCTGGCGATGCTCGAAGACGTCCTGGATGCGGCGCTCGCGGTGCCCGGATGGGAAACCTGGGTGATCTCGCCGGATGAGAGCGTGCTGGAGGTCGCGGCGATCCGCGGCGCGGCCACGCTGGTCGAGGAAGAGCCGCCGCTCGGCCAGGCGATCCGTCAGGCGGAAGCCGAAGCGGAGGCGCGCGGCGCCGACGCGCTCGCAGTGCTCTTGCCCGACACACCGCTCGTCACCACGGCCGTGCTCACCCGGACGGTCCACACGCTCGGACCGGTCGTGATCGCCCCCGCCGCCGACGAACGGGGCACGAATCTGCTCTTGCGCCGGCCCCCGGCCGCGATCGCCGCGCATTTCGGTCCCGACTCGTTCCGGCGCCACGTCGAGGCGGCCGCGGAGGCCGACCTGCCGCTCGCGGTGTGCGAGCGCCCGGAGCTCGCCTTCGACCTCGACGCCCCGGACGATATCCTCACGGTGCTCCGGAGCTCGCGGCAGACGCGCACCCGCGCGGTGCTGCAAGATCTCGAAGCCGACGAACGGCTCGGCACCCGCGCGAGCGGGACGTGAGGAGGCGGCGGTGCAGGGAACGGTCAAGACCTACGACACGGGCACGCGCACGGGGTCGCTGCTGACCGACGACCGCGCCGAGATCGCGATCGACGAGCGGTCGTTCGGGGATCCGCCGGCGCGGTTCCTGCGGATCGGCCAGCGGGTGCGGTTCGAGGTTGAGACGGCGTCGGAGGGCGCGGTCGCGCGCGACCTGCACCTGGTGACGTTCTAGCGGCCGGCGGGTACGTCAGGCCGAGCCGAGCACCTGCCCGCGGAACTCCTTGCCCGCGGTGAACGAGGGAAGGTCGCGTGCCGGGACCACGATCGGCACGTCGGGCTTGCGAGGGTTGCGGGCGATCCGCTCGTTGCGATGCTTCCGCTCGAACGTGCCGAAGTCCGCGAGCGTGACGCGTTCGCCGTCGACGACCGTTTCGCGGATCACATCGATCGACGCGTCGACGACGCGTGCGACCTCGGCTTTCGAGACTCCGGTGCGCTTCGCGACCTCTGCGACCAACCCGCCCTTGTTCATGGCGTACCCTCCGCTTCCCCTAGGCGCTCCCCTCGGAAACCGTTGCCACGCTACCTCTCCCCGGCGACGAAGGTCAAACCGCGCTCAACGCGGGTCGTCCGTTGCAGCAGGGCGTGGAACGCGCGCGAGGTTCTACCGAGGTGCGGGCGGCGGGTTGTGCCAGCCGCCGACGTCGTCCACCAAGCGGTCGGCTTGCGCCGGACCCCACGAACCCGCAGCGTAGGTGTGCACCGGGGTCGCGTCGTCCAGCACCGGACCCACGATCTCCCACGAGCGCTCGATCACGTCCTGCCGGCTGAACAGCTCGGCATCGCCTTCCATCGCGTCGGTCAGCAATCGCTCGTACGGCGACATCTCCTCGGCCGGTGGATTCGCTGCGACCAGCTCGACCTCCTTGCCGACCATCTTGTCGCCGGGGATCTTGGTCCGCGCGCCGAGCGAGATACGCTGGTCCGGACCCAACCGGAACACGACATGGTTCGGATGCCTCGCCAGCGGCTCGTCGAACACGTCGCGCGGCGGCCGCTTCAACTCCACCAGCACCTCCGACGCGGTGACCGCCATCTTCTTGCCGGTTCGGATGTAGAACGGCACGCCCGCCCAGCGCCATGTCTCCACGCGCAGACACAACGCGATGAACGTCTCGACCGTCGAGTCCTTGGCGACGTCCTTCTCGTCCCGATACCCCTCGTACTGCCCGCGGACGACGTCGTCGGGGCCAAGCGGCCTGATCGCTCGGAGCAGCCGGACGCGCTCGGTCAGGAACACGTCGCGGTCGAAGCCGCTCGGTGGCTCCATCGCCACCAAGGCAAGCACCTGCAGCAGGTGGTTCTGCACGACGTCGCGCGTCGCGCCGACCGACTCGTAGAACCCGCCTCGGTCGCGGACCCCGAAGTCCTCGGCCATCGTGATCTGCACGCTCTCGACGAAGTTGCGGTTCCACAGCGGTTCCAGGAACGCGTTCGCGAACCGGAAATAGGCGAGGTTCTGCACCGCTTCCCTGCCGAGGAAGTGGTCGATGCGGAAGATGGCGTCCTCGGCGAACGTACGACGGAGCACCGCGTTCAACTCGCGGGCGCTCGCCAGGTCACGGCCGAACGGCTTCTCGATCACGACGCGCGCGTTGTTCGTGCATCCCGACCCCTCGAGGTTCACGATCACCGGCTCGAACAACGACGGCGGGATCGCGAGGTAGAACAGCGGACTCTCGGCGTCGCCGATCGTTTCGCGGAGCCGCGTGAACGTGCCGTGGTCGAGGTAGTCGCCGTCCACGTACTCGAACAGCTCCTGCAACCGTTCGAACGCGGGTTGATCGACACCCCCGTGCTCTTCGAGGCTCCGGCGCATCCGATCGAGCAGCGTCTCGCGGGTCCACCCAGAGCGCGCGACACCGACGACCGGCCCCTCCAGGAACTTGCGTTGGACCATCGCCTGGAGCGCGGGGAAGATCTTCTGATACGCGAGGTCGCCGGTGACGCCGAACAGGACGAGGGCGTCCGAGCGGCCCTCGCGCAGGCCACCGGTCATGCCGCTCATGCGTCCAGGCTACCGCCGGGCCTGAACATCGCGGGACGTACGATGACTGCACTGCCGGCGATGAGAAGGAGTTGTCGATGGCCACGGATCAGCCCACGCACGTCGGGATGGTGGGGCTCGGCCGGATGGGATCGAACATCGCGCTCCGCTTGATGCGCGACGGACACACCTGCGTCGGATATGACGTCGCCTCGGGTGCGGTCGCTGCGTTGGTCGACGATGGCGCGACCGGCGCCGGCTCCCTCGACGAACTGGTGGCTGCGTTGCCCGCTCCGCGCACCGTGTGGTTGATGCTCCCCGCCGGCGAGATCACCGAGCGAGCGGTGGCCGACGTCGCACAGTTGCTCGAGCCCGGCGACGCGATCGTGGACGGGGGGAACACGCACTACATCGACGACATCTCGCGTGGCCAAGCGCTGGAACCGCTCGGGATCCAGTACGTCGACGCCGGCGTCTCGGGCGGCGTGTTCGGACTGGAGCGGGGATTCTGTCTGATGATCGGCGCCGACGACGAGACGTTCCAACGACTGGAGCCGGTGTTCAGGTCGCTTTCCCCGGGGGTCGACATCGCTCCGCGCACGCGTGGACGCGAGGGCGAGGCCGCGCCGTCGGAGCACGGGTATCTGCACTGCGGGCCTGTGGGAGCGGGTCACTTCGTGAAGATGGTGCATAACGGGATCGAATACGGCCTGATGGCCGCCTACGCAGAGGGACTGAACGTCCTGGTCAACGCCGACGCCGGCGTGCAGGCGCGTGAGGCCGATGCCGAGACCGCCCCCCTCGAGCATCCCGAGCGGTATCGCTACTCGATCGATGTTGCCGAGGTCGCCGAGGTGTGGCGCCGAGGAAGCGTCGTGAGCTCGTGGTTGCTCGACCTGACGGCGGCCGCGTTGCACGACGCGCCGACGCTCGAGGGCTTCGCGGGCCGCGTCAGCGACTCCGGGGAAGGGCGATGGACCGCGGTCGCCGCGATCGAGACCGGCGTGCCGACGCCGGTGTTGACGTCGGCGCTCGCGTCGCGCTTCTCGTCGCGCGGCGAGGACGACTTCGCCAACAAGGTTCTGTCGGCGATGCGCAACGAGTTCGGCGGGCACGTCGAGAAGCCGTCCTGATGGACGGGCCGGCGGATGCCGTCACGGTTCAGCTCGAGGCGCTGCCGGACGAAGGGGCCGCGACCCGACGCGGCGCCGAACTGATCGCCGCCGCGGTGCGTGAGGCGGTGCGGGAACGAGCCGGGTGTGCGATCGCGGTGTCCGGCGGCGCGACACCCGTGCCGATGTTCGCGGCGCTCTCCAAGGAGGACGTCCCGTGGGAGGCGCTCGGTATCTGGCAGGTCGACGAACGGGTCGCCCCCCGCGACGACGAGGACAGGTCGCTCAAACATCTCTTGGCGGCATTGCCCGCGGCGGCTCGCGTTCACGAGATGCCGGTCGATGGCGCACCGGATGGACTCGAAGCCAGAGCGGCGACGTACGCCGCGGGGTTACCGGCACGCTTCGACCTGGTGCATCTCGGTATCGGCGACGACGGTCACACCGCGTCGCTCGTCCCGAACGACCCGGTGCTGGACGTGCACGATCGCGATGTTGCGATGACCGGGATCTATCAGGGACGCCGCCGGATGACGCTCACCTATCGGGCATTGGATGAAGCGAGGTCTGTGCTCTTCCTCGTGGCGGGTCGGAACAAGGCCCCGGCACTGCGCAAGCTTCTCGCGCGGGATCCGAGCATCCCGGCTGCGCGGATCCACGCGGCCGACCAGCGTGCCATCGTCGATCGAGCGGCGCTTCCCGACGGAGCGCCCGCCCGGTGACGAGCGAGACCGAGCTCGCCCCGATGTGTGGACTCGACCGGCCTCCGACCAGGCGTCTTAGCCCAGGTCAGACAGCTGATCCAGATGGATCCGCGCGACACGCCTGTCGCGAGCTCGAAGCGCTCGGAGATCGCCGAGCGCCTGCGCATCGATCAGTTCGCCGAAGGTGTAAGGAGCGTCCGGGATCGGGACGTCGGTGCCACGCTCGGCGTCGACCACCTGCACGAACGCACCGGTGGCCGGGCCGCCCTTGTGCAGCTGTCCGGTCGAATGCATGAACCGCGGTCCGAACCCAACGGTCACCGCGACCTTGTACCGGTCACGGATCGCGACACGGGCCCGTTCCAGCACCTCCGCGTTCTCGTCCGTTGGGTCGATGAACGCCTGGATCGCGACATAGTCGTGGTCCCCGACGGTCCCGAGCATGTCTCCGAGTTCGTCGACCACGGGCGGGTCGCTCGCGCCGGCGTCGAGTATCTCCATGGTCGCTCGCTTGGACTCCTCCACGTTCGGTTGATCGAACGGGTGGATCCCGAGGACGGCACCGGCAACCGCCGTGGCGAACTCCCAGCGGAAGAACTCAGCCCCGAGGTCGCCGGCGGCGAGCCGAACGACCGGGTTCCCGTGCGCTTCGAGCGCAGCGAGCCCGTCCGGGTCCCCGTACGCCACGAAGAGCCGATCTGAGCCATAGGACTCGGGCGAGCCGAGGGGCTCGTCCACGACCGGAACGATCCCCCGGTTCTCCTTGCCGGTCGACTCGGCGATCAGCTGCTCGACCCACACGCCGAAACCAGAAAGCTCGTCGGGAAGCAGCAGGGTGAGCTTGTCTCGACCATCGCGCCATCCCTCGCCGAGGACCGCGCCGAGCCACGCACCTGGATCCTCCCCGACAGGCACGCTCGCTCCACACGCGCAGGCCATCCCGTAGGCAGATTCGAGGAGCTCGTCGAGGTCGGCGCCGATCAAGGCGGCTGGGACCAGGCCGAACAGGGACAACGCCGAGTAGCGTCCGCCGATGTCCGGCGGGTTCAGGAACACTCGCCGCGCGCCGCGCGTGCCGGCGAGCGCCTCCAACGGCGAGCCGGGATCCGTGATCGCGACGAACTGGGAGCCGTTCTGCCCGGTCCGCTCATAGAAGTGGGCGAACTGCGAACGGGTCTCGATCGTCCCGCCGGACTTACTCGACACGATGAACAGCGTTCGCGCGAGGTCGAGCGATGCCTCGAGCCGAGCGATCGTGGCGGGATGCGTCGTGTCGAGCACCTTGAGATCAAGGAAGCCGTCTCGCACCCCGAGCGTCTCGCGGAGGACCTCCGGAGCCAGGCTCGAGCCACCCATCCCGAGGAGCACCGCGGTGTCGAAGCCGTCCTGCGTCACCTCGGTCGCGAGATGCTGCAGATCGTGCACGTGGGTACGCATCTGCGAGCTGAGATCGAGCCACCCAAGGCGGTTGTCGATCTCGGTCGGGTCGGGGCGCCACACGGTGTGGTCCTTCCGCCAGATGCGGGCGACGACGTCGTCCTGTGCGAGCGAGGCCAGCCGGTCGTCGACGGCTCCGGCGATCGGACCGAGCGCCGACGGCACCGCCGCTTCCGCCGCGCGCGCCTTCTCGAGTTCCCGCTCGATGACGCCCAGTAGCTTGTCGAGATCCGCCTGGAAGGCGTCCACGCCGTCCTCGACGAGCTTGTCTGTGATCGCGTCCAGATCGATGCCATCTTCCGGAAGCGACGACAAGACCGACTCTGCGTCCTCGTATCCGTCGATCACGGCGTGCGGTCGCACGACACCGTGGTCGCGGAACGCGTTGAGCGTCGCCTCGGGCACCGTGTTCACCGTGTCGGGCCCGACCAGCTCCTCCACATAGCGGACGTCCGAGTACTCGGGGTTCTTCGTGCTCGTGGATGCCCACAGGGGTCGTTGCACGCGCGCGCCCGCCGCCGCGAGCCGCTCCCACCGCTCCCCCGAGAAGATCCGTTGGAACCGGTGATAGGCGCGCTGCGCGTTCGCGATCGCCACCTTGCCCCGCAGCGGAGACGCGCCGGGGAGCTGTTCGTCCACGGCGGTGTCGACGCGCGAGACGAAGAATGACGCGACAGAAACGACGCCGTCGAGTGACTGGCCCTCCGCAACGCGGCGCTCGAGACCACGCAGGTATGCCTCGGCCACCTGCTCGTACATCGCCACCGCGAACAGCAACGTGATGTTCACGCTCACCCCTCGGGCGGTGAGCTCCTCGACGGCCGGCACCCCTTCATCGGTGCCGGGAACCTTGATCATGATGTTGGGCTTCCCGATCCGCTCGAACAGATCGACCGCCGCCTCGATGGACCCCTTGGTGTCGTGGGCCAACCTCGGTTCGAGCTCGAACGACACCAGGCCGTCGGAACCATCCGCCTGCCGGTAGACGGGCAGAAACACGTCCGCCGCCATCTGCACATCGGCCAGCGCCAGGTCGTAGAAGACATCGATCGAGCTTCGGCCGTTCTTCTCCGCGATGACCCGGATCGCCTCGTCGTAGTCGGTCGAATCGCCGATCGCCTTGCCGAAGATGCTCGGGTTGGACGTCATGCCACTCACGCCGTCCTCGCGAACGAGGCGCTCGAGCCCGCCGCCGGTGATGAGGCTTCGCCGGAGGAAATCGAGCCACACACTCTGACCCGCATCGCGAAGTTGCAGCAGCGGGTTCATCGGTCACCACCTCCGACATCGTTGCAAGCCACCGGCATTTCCCTCCTCGCCGATACGACGCGACCCCTCCCTGCATCCGACGTACCCACGTTGCCGGGATGAGATGCGCGTTCGTCTTCAGAACACGTCTCGATGCTACGGCCGACCCCGCCTATCGTTGTGGGCTCGCTTCGTTGCCGTGTCGCGCGAGGACCGCCATGCGGTGACCACCGCCGGCGGCATCTCATCTGAAGCAAGCACAAGGGAGCCGTCAGCCGTTCATCACGCGAGAAGGTTGAACCGGTCGAGTTGCCGGTGGCCAGCGAAGACCGACGGTATGCTGAGCGCGCGTCACGATGGCCCGTGGTGTAACGGCAGCACGACTGACTCTGGATCAGTTAGTCTTGGTTCGAATCCAGGCGGGCCAGCTCTCCATCCAACACGCGCGTGATCGCGCGCGTCCTCATCCCCCGTTGTAATAGCCCGGGTATTGCTTCAGCACCAATGGCGATCGCGGCTGTCCGTGGAAGTCGAACGCGTTGTCGAGCGTGTGGAGCTGCGCGGCGGTCTCGCGCACGGTGGGGCGCGAGTCCGGCCACCCATCGGTCAGCGGGTTGAGTCGCTGGTGCCCGAGGAACCGGTCCTCCACGATCCGAAGGAACGCGTCGAAGCTGAGCGTCTGGTGATCGATGTAGCCGGGCTTGGCCCACGGACTCACCATGAACGCCGGCACACGGAACCCGTAGCCGTTCTGGTCGACCACCGGCGGCGGCACGTGATCGTAGAAGCCGCCCCAGTCATCCCACGTGACGAAGATCGCGGTGTGGAGCCACTGATCGCGCGGTCCGTTCATCACCGCGTTGATCAAGCCGGTGACGTAGGCCTGTCCCTTCGAGATGTCGTCCGGCGGATGGTCGCCGGCATCCTTCACCGGCACGATCCACGACACCGACGGCAGGTTGCCCTGCTTGGCCATCGCGTAGAAGTCGGTGTTGGGCCGGATGTTCGCGAACTGGCCCGTCGCCTGCGTCGCGAGGAACCCGGGCAGCGGGTCCTGGACATCGGCGGTGACGGGGCCGGTCAGCCCGCCGCAGGGTGGGACCACGCATGATCCCGCGCCGACGAAGTAGCCCCAGCTGACGCCCTGCTTATAGAGGAGCCATGTGATCGGCGCCCAGATGTAGGGCCGCGGGTACTGGTTGGCCTCGCTCGCCCGCCAGGTCGCCCCCTCCCACTGGTTGTCGTAGGCCGACGCGGGGTGGAAGACGAGCTCCGACTGGCACGACATCGCGTTGTGCAGGTTGGGGCACCACGCCGACCAGCCCGACACCAGATACAGGTGCGACGGCAGCGTCCACGAGTCGACCGGCGCGAACATGTGGTCGAACAACGTGTAGTGATCCGCGTAGTCCCAATAGTTCGGGATCTCTCGGCGCGTCTTGTAGCCCATGATGTCGGGCTGTCCCTGCGGTCCCGGCGTCGCCTCGGGACACGGCGGCGTGCTCGGGTGCAGTATGCACCCGTTCTTGTAGGTATCGAGCGCCTTGATGAACCCGTTCATCTTGCCGTTGTTGTAGTCCATGACCGACGCCTTATGACCGTGCGGTCCGCCTTGATCGATGTAGTTGGTGTCGTGGTACGGGTACGCGCATCCGCCGCCCGGCATCGGCTGACACACGGTGGGCTTGCCGTTCTTCATCGGGATGCCGTCCGCGCCCGGATACGTTCCGAAGTACTCATCGAAGCTGCGGTTCTCCATCACGATGAACACGAGATGGTTGATGTTGTCGATGCCCTTCGACGGGTCGATCGGCGCGCTGTCATCGGCGGGAGCTTGGTGCGCAGGCGGGTTGATCAAGGGCTTGAGGTCGACGCCCTTCGGCGCCACCGACGGATCGGGCGTCAGCGCACCGTTCGGCCAGGTCGGCACCTTGTCCGCCGACGTCTGGGTCGCGGGCGAGCTCTGCGTCGGAGCGGTGGCCGACGTGTCCGTCCCCGGTGAGCCGGTGGTGCAGGCCACCGCGATCACGCCGACCAGGACCAAGAGCGGCACGGCCCTGCCTGCGATCCGACCGAAACGAAGAGGAAGCACGCTACGAACCGATCAGGGGCTCGGCGGCGCGCCCGAGATGGGCGTCCCGGTGGTGGGCACGAGCGTGACGTTGGGGTCGCCGCTGGGGTTGGGGTTCAGGATCAATGGCGGGATCGGCTGCTGCGAGAAATCGAACTCGTTCGCGAGGTTCCCGAGCTGGGGCACATCCTCGCGGATCGTCGGCCTCGGGTCCGGCCACCCCTCGTTCTTTCCGTCCAAGCGCTGGCCGCCGAGGAACCGGTCCTCGATCAACTTCAGGTAGGCGTCGAACGACAGCAACTGGTCGTCGATGTTGTTCGACCGGTTGACCCACGGGCTGATCACCAGGCCGGGGACGCGCAGCCCGTAGCCCCAGTGGTCGATGATCGGCGGCTTCACATGATCGTAGAAGCCACCCCAGTCGTCCCACGTGACGAAGATCGCCGTGTGCTCCCATTGCTGGGGCGGACCTTGCATGACGGCGTTGACGACCTGCGTGACCCACGCCTGCCCCTGGTCGATCGGGTGTGTCGGGTGTTCGCTCGTTCCCTTGAACGGGACGACCCAGCTGACCGCCGGCAGCGTGCCGCTCGCGGCCCGTTGGAAGAAGTCCGGATACGTCCGGATGTCGCTCAGGTGGTTCGTGTACGCGACGTTGCGGAAGCCCGAGATCGCCATCCACGAACGCGGCGTGTCTTCCGGACCGGTCTGCTTGCACACCTGCTGCAGACAGGTGTCGTCGCCGACGTAGTAGGCCCACGGCACGTCCGCCTTGTCGAGCAGCCACGGGATGCTCGCCCACCGGTACTGCATGTCCTGGACCACACCGAAGGGTTTGCCCTCCATGCCGCCGGGATGGTCGATGTTGGTCGTGCAGCTGCTGGCGTCGGGGTCGGGCGTCGTGAGGTTCGTGCACTTCGCCGACCACGCCGAGATCAGATACAGGTGCGAGGGCAATGTCCACGAGTCGGTGGGCGCGAACATCCGGTCCTGCAGCATGTAGTGCTTGGCGTAGGCCCAGTAGTTCGGGATGTCCGAGCCGTTGTGGTAGCCCATCACGTCCGGCACGCCCGGGTTGTCCGCCTGGGCGTAGACGCATTCTTGGCTCATCTGCGACGGCGAGCATGCCTTCACCCGGTCGACCGCGGTGACGTAGCCGTCCATCGCGCCGCCGTTGATGTCGTGCTGCGCGGCCCACTGGTTGTGCGGGCCACCTTGGTCGTACACGCCCGTGTCGTGGTACGGCTTCCAACACTTCCCTGCATCGTCCTTCACACAGACGGAGAACGACCCGTCGGGGTTGCGCGGGATCCCGTTCGCACCGGGGAACGTGCCGAAGTACGAATCGAACGAGCGGTTCTCCTGGACCACGAAGATGAAGTGGTTGATGTTGTCGATCCCGAGCTTGGGGTCGATCGGCGCGGCGTCGGCATCCGAGACGGTGATCACCGCGGCGCTCGTCGCCGGATCGGCGGATGTGGTGGTGGTCCCCCGGTCCGGAATGACCCGCAAGGCGACCACGCCGATCACAACAGCGGCGATCACCAGGGCGGCGAACAGAGCGCGCTTGGTGCGCTGGGGGATCGGCACGGCCCCGGATGGTAGCAGTCGGACCTGGGCGGCCCGGGAACGGCCGGCGGCTACCATGGGCCCGGTCGAGATCACCACAGAACCGCGACACCCGAAGAAAGGGATGATGTGAGCGCTGCTCGAAGCACGATCCCCGTCACGCTGATCCCCGGCGACGGCATCGGCCCCGAGGTCGTGACCGCCGCTCGCCGGATCATCGAAGCGACCGGCGCCCCGATCGTGTGGGACGAGCAGCGCGCCGGCGCCGATGTCTTCCGAGAGGGGCTGCCCAGCGGCGTCCCGGACGACACGATCGCATCCATCACCGAAACGCGGGTCGCGCTGAAAGGGCCGCTCGAGACCCCCGTCGGGTTCGGCGAGAAGTCCGCGAACGTGACCCTTCGCAAGCTGTTCGAGACCTACGCGAACGTGCGGCCGGTCCGCGAGATGCCGGGCGTGAAGACGCCGTACTCGGGCCGCGGCGTCGACCTGGTCGTCGTCCGCGAGAACGTCGAGGACCTATATGCCGGCATCGAGTACATGCAGACGCCCGGCGTCGCCCAGGCGCTCAAGCTGATCAGCGCCAAAGGCTCGGAGAAGATCGCCCGGTTCGCGTTCGCCTACGCACGATCGGAGGGCAGGACCAAGGTCGCGTGCGCCACCAAGGCCAACATCATGAAGTTCGCCGAGGGCGAGATGAAGCGCGCGTTCGAGAAGGTCGCCCCCGACTATCCCGACATCGAGTCGTGGCACGTCATCGTCGACAACGCGGCGCACCAGCTGGTGAAGCGGCCGGAACAGTTCGAGGTGTTGGTCACCACGAATATGAACGGCGACATCCTGTCCGACCTCACGAGCGCGCTGATCGGCGGGCTTGGGTTCGCGCCGAGCGCGAACATCGGCAGCGAGGTCGCGATCTTCGAGGCGGTCCACGGCTCGGCGCCGAAGTACGCGGGCAAGGACGTGATCAACCCGACCGCGATGATCCTGTCGGGCGTGTTGATGCTGCGGTACCTCGGCCTGTTCGACGAGGCTGCGGCGATCGAGCACGCGGTGTTCGTGACGCTCGAGTCGGGCACGCTCACCGGCGACGTCGTCGGCTACGACCGCGGCACACCGACCACGAAGTACACCGACGCGATCATCGACAACCTCGGCAAGCACACCGAGAACTGGACGATCCGCGAGACGACGCCGATCGAGCTGCCACAGCTCGATCCCGCGCCCGACTACGTCCGGCCGAAGGAACGCGCGGTCGTCGGACTGGACGTGTTCGTCGAGTCACCACTGCCGGCCGCCGAGCTCGGTGCGTCGCTGATGGAGCTCACCCAGGACACGAAGCTGTCGCTCAAGATGATCAGCTCCCGCGGCACGAAGGTGTTCCCACCGACCGGCACGTTCACCGAGACCGGCGACCACTTCCGCTGCCGGTTCATCATCAAACAAGACCCCGGGAACCTGCCCGACGAAGACGTCCACGAGTTGCTCGTGCGCATCTCCTCGGCGCATCGCTGGATGCACATCGAGAAGCTGCAGGAGTTCGACGGGGAGCTCGGATTCACCCGCGATCAGGGCGAGAACTGAGCGCTATCCGCTCGGCGCGGTCGTGATCACCTGACTCGTGGGCGGTGCCTCGTGCGGCGTCGTGCCCGTCGCGGGCACCTCCCACACCGTCACGCCGCCGATCTCGGTGCCGTCCACGCCGAGCACGTCTTTCATCAGCGCGATGATCTCCGGCGGCACCGGGTTCTGGGCGACAACCTCCTTGACCTGGCGTTCGTCGATGAAGAACCGCACGGCGTTCGGTGGCGGGAGATAGAGGCCCGGGTCGGTCAGGATCATCCCGAGCCCCGCCATGTTGTGACCGATCGGGTGGATCGGACCGATGTAGGCGCGACCCAGCCGGAAGTCGAAGTTCGTAGACGACTGCCAGTCCATGTCGCCGCCGAGCAGGTAAGGGATCGCCAGAACCACGTCGTCGTGGTTGATGTACTGCTTGTAGGTGCCGTCGGTGAAGAACGCCGGGATCGTCTGCGTCCCGTGGTAGGTGGGCTCGATCGCGAGGTTGCTCGAGATCGCGACCATGCCGACCGCCACGATCGCGTAGCGCACCCACGCCCATCTCCCCGAGGCCGCGGCCACCCAGATCGCCGTGAGGATCGACAGCGACATGAACATGTACAAGGGAAAGCGATCGGGCGTCGCGTGCTGGATCAAGGGCGCCTCGAACAGCCATTTCCCCGGCAACGGACCCATCGACCGGCCCGCGATGTGCAACGTCGGACCCATCGCAAGCATCGCGACCAGCAGGGTGAACCCGGTCAGCAGCCATGCCCACCACTGGCGCCAGAACTGAACGGTGAACCACACGAGCACGACGAGGAACAGCACGCCGATGTACCCGGTGTTGTTCTGCTGCAGGACGGGGAACTTCTCGCTGAGCGACAGGAACTGCTGGCCGCCGAACCGCCCGTATTGCGATGGCACGACGTAGCTCAGCAGGTCCATGGAGTTGATGTCGGGGGCGCGGATCGCGTGATCCGGCGGCGGGTCGTACTGCAGCCGTCTCAGGATCGGCAGCACGAGCAGCCCGCAGATCGCATACGAGGCGGCGAGCAACGGGATCGTCCACAGCAAGCGCTTCTTCACGATCATCGGCGCCACGATCAGCGCGCCCAGGTACGCGAACGCGCCGAACAGCGTCATCGTCGCGAAGACCTCGGTCGACGAGGAGAACTGCCCGGCGAGCACGAGGGCCATCAAGACGACGAAGAGGATCCGGCCGATCGAGCTTTCGACCCGGCGGATCACGAGGTAGACCGCGAGCGGCACGAAGAAGATCAGCACGAGGTTCAGCTGCGCGCGCATGTGCTGAGCCACGTACGTCGAGAACCCGAAGACGAACCCGCCGACGATCGCGGGCCAGAACTTGTTGGTCAGCCGCACGCAGACGAGGTACGCGGCCCACGCGGCGAGCGCCGGCGCGAGGATCATCAGGATGTTCACCGAGAACAGGCCGCCGAACGCGCCGGTGATCGGGTCGAACAACAGCGCCGGTCCGGGCAGCGTGGTGACCCACGCCAGGTGGACCCCGGCCGGCGCCCAGATCTTGTCTGTGAACAGCGGGTCGGCGCCGGTGCCGATCGCCTGGTGCATCCAGTTGAACGACCACTCGTAGAGGCTCGTGTCCGGCAGGCACGAACCGACGCACCGGTTGCCGAGGTCGCCGATGACGGGCAGCGCAAACATCAGGATCGAGCAGACGAGATAGAGGAGGAACGCGAAGAGTCCGCGCATGCGCGGGCCGCGGGTCCGGAACCAGCCGACGACCCGCCGTCCCCCGCCGGATCGATCGCTCTCGACGACCTCGGACGGGGCTTCGGGGTCGGAGACCGCGCTACTCGCGCTCATATGGCGGCCCAGGATACCTGCGGCGCGGGTCGGAACCCCAGGTGAGGCGGTTGCTACACTCGACCCCGGTCCGGCCCTCGCGAGCCGGCCTCCACGTGTCCGGTCCCATCGTCTAGAGGCC
>Ga0207693_10000975_pt1 | contig 25758 bp, 21 predicted proteins | sample LARL81metaG_FD_184347 | JGI IMG/M metagenome (GOLD analysis project Ga0207693, IMG submission 184347) | Corn, switchgrass and miscanthus rhizosphere microbial communities from Kellogg Biological Station, Michigan, USA - LAR L8-1 metaG... | ecosystem: Host-associated > Plants > Roots >... | reverse complement strand
TGGCCAACACCAACGACGCATCGGGCGCGGCCGGCGGCGTGCCCGGATCGCGAAATCGGTTGGTGATCGGATAGCGCCGGTCGCGGCCGAAATTCTTCAGCGTCACCTTCACGCCCGGCGCCGCCTGCCGCCGCTTGTATTCGGCGATGTTGAGCATGCGCTCGATGCGCACGACGGTGGCGCGCTCGAAGCCGGCCTCGACGATGGTGGCAATCGGCTCTTCGCGCTCCACCAGCCGCTCCAGGATCGGATCGAGCACGGCATAAGGCGGCAGCGAATCCTCGTCCTTCTGATCCTCGCGCAATTCGGCGGTTGGTGGGCGCACCAGAATGTTCTCGGGGATCACGCGGCCGTCGGGTCCGAGCGCGCCCGGCGGCTTCCAGCCATTGCGCAGCCGCGCCAGCCGAAACACCTCGGTCTTGTAGAGATCCTTGATCGGATTGAAGCCGCCGTTCATGTCGCCGTAGAGCGTGGCATAGCCGACCGACATTTCCGACTTGTTGCCGGTGGTCACCACCATCAGATTGAACTTGTTGGAAATCGCCATCAGGACGGTGCCGCGCGCACGCGCCTGCAGATTTTCCTCGGTGACGTCGCGCGCCGATCCGGCAAAAGCCGGCTTGAGCGCGGCTTCGAAGCCTTCGACCGCGGCGGCGATCGGCAGCGTGCTGTAGTTCACGCCGAGCGCGCGGGCGCAGGCGGCGGCATCCTTGAGTGATTCTGCCGCGGTGAAGCGGTAGGGCATCATCACGCAGCGCACGCGCTCGGCGCCGAGCGCGTCGACCGCCATCGCCGCGCACAGCGCCGAATCGATGCCGCCCGAGAGGCCGAGTACCACGCCGGGAAAGCCGTTTTTGTCGACGTAGTCGCGCAAGCCCAGCACGCAGGCCGCGTAATCGGAGCGGTCGCCTTCGAGCGCCGCGGTGTTCGGGCCGCCGTCGCAATGCCAGCTCGCGCCGTTGCGCCGCCAGCGCGCGGTCACCACGCATTCCTGGTAGGAGCCAAGCTGGAAGGCCAGCGAACAGTCGGCGTTCAAGCCGAACGAAGCGCCGTCGAACACCAGTTCATCCTGCCCGCCGACCTGGTTGGCGTAGATCAACGGCAGGCCGGTTTCCTTGATGCGCGGGACGACGACGTTGAGCCGCTGGTCGGCGACGCCGTGACGGTAGGGCGAGCCGTTGGCGACCACCAGCAATTCGGCTCCGGTCTCGGCCAGGCACTCGACCACGTTTTCGTAGTCGCCCCAGTCGGTCCAGATGTCTTCGCAGATCGGCAGGCCGAGGCGCACGCCGCGAAAGCTCACCGGCCCCGGCACCGGTCCGGCGGCGAAGACGCGACGCTCGTCGAACACGCCGTAATTCGGCAGGTTGACCTTGTAGCGCAGCGCCACGATGCGGCCGCCCTCGAGCAGCGCCGTGCCGTTGTAGAGCTTGCCGCCGTCGAGCCAAGGCGTGCCGACCAGCAATGCCGGCCCGGGCGCCGCCGTCTCGCGCGCAAGCGTTTCGACCGCCGCGCGACAGGCCGCCTGGAAGGCCGGCTTGAGCACCAGATCCTCGGGCGGATAGCCGGCGATGAACAGTTCGGGAAAAACGACGAGATCGGCACCCTGACCAGCCGCTGCGGCGCGTGCGCGGCGCGCTTTCTCGGCATTGCCGGCGATATCGCCGACAGTCGGATTGAGTTGCGCGACCGCGATCGCGAGCTGATCGGCAGGACGGGCGTTCATGGCATTGATCTAGCGCCTCGCCCGCCGCGCCGCAATTGCACGCGTGCGCGGGCGAATGACTGCCATGCTCCCGCTAGAGCCCGGCGGCGGCCGGCATCGGGGTGGCCTTGCCGGCGCGCTCCTTCTTGAGCAGTTCGGCCGAGAGGAAGGCGAGATCGATCGCCTGGTCGGCGTTGAGCCGCGGATCGCAGACCGTGTGATAGCGGTCGTTGAGATCGGCGTCCGAAATGGCGCGCGCGCCGCCGGTGCATTCGGTGACGTTCTGTCCGGTCATCTCCAGATGCACGCCGCCGGCATAGGTGCCTTCGGCGGCATGCACCTCGAAGAAGCTGCGCACTTCTTTCAGGATCAGGTCGAACGGGCGCGTCTTGTAGCCGGACGTGGAGGTGATGGTGTTGCCATGCATCGGGTCGCACGACCAGACCACCACCCTGCCCTCGCGTTTGACGGCGCGGATCAACGCCGGCAGGTGATCGCCGACCTTCTCGGCGCCGAAACGCCCGATCAGCGTCAGCCGGCCCGCTTCGTTGTCGGGATTGAGGATATCGATCAGCCGCAGCAGGTCGTCGGCCTTGAGCGAGGGGCCGCATTTGAGGCCGATGGGATTCTTGATGCCGCGCGCATATTCGACATGGGCGTGATCGTGCTGGCGCGTGCGGTCGCCGATCCACAACATATGGCCGGAGGTGGCGTACCAGTCGCCCGTCGTCGAATCGATGCGCGTCATCGCCTGCTCGTAGCCGAGCAGCAGCGCCTCGTGGCTGGTGTAGAAATCGGTGGTGCCGAGCGTCGAATCGACCGCGAAGGTCAGCCCGCAGGCGCGCATGAAATCGAGCGCGCCCGACACGCGGTCAGCCAGATCGGCATAGGCCTTGGACTGCGGCGAGCCGGACACCGACTGCAGCATCCACTGGTGCACGTTCTCGACGCTGGCGTAGCCGCCTTTGGCGAAGGCGCGCAACAGATTGAGCGTCGCCGCCGACTGACGATAGGCCTCCACCTGGCGGCGCGGATCGGGACGGCGCGCCTCTTCGGTGAAGGCGATGTCGTTGATGATGTCGCCGCGATAGCTCGGCAGTTCGTGGCCGTCGCGCTTCTCGGTCGGCGCCGAGCGCGGCTTGGCGAACTGGCCGGCGATGCGGCCGATCTTCACCACCGGCGAGGCGCCCGCGTAGGTGAGCACGATCGCCATCTGCAGGAAGACGCGGAAGAAATCGCGGATGTTGTTGGCGCCATGCTCGGCGAAGCTTTCGGCGCAATCGCCGCCGTGCAACAGGAAAGCCTCGCCGGCCGCGACGCGCGCGAGCGACTTCTTCAAGTTGCGTGCCTCGCCGGCGAAGACCAGCGGCGGGAAGGTGGCGATCTGCTTCTCAACGTCGGCCAGCGCCTGCTTGTCCGGATAATCCGGCATCTGCAGGACCGGCTTGCCGCGCCAACTATCGGGCGTCCAACGCTCGGGCATCAAGATTACTCCAAACTGGCGGGCTTATACACGAAGCCGCCGGGCCGAAGCCAGTTTTTCGATATTGCAGTTATTGGCGGCCTACTCGGCCGCCGCGCGCCCGTAACCGACGGCCTTCTCGCGCAGGGTGACCAGTTCCTCGGCCGCGGTCGGGTGCACCGCCATGGTGGCGTCGAAGTCGGCTTTGGTCGCCCCCATTTTTAGCGCCACGCCGACGATCTGGATCAGTTCTCCGGCGTCGGTGCCGACCAGATGACAGCCGACCACGCGGTCGCTGGCGCCATCGACCAGCAGCTTCATGAACGAGCGCGTGTCGCGGCCGGACAGCGTCGCCTTCATGGGGCGGAACGAGGTCTTGTAAACATCGAGCCTCTGATAGCGTTCGCGCGCCTGCATCTCGGTCAGGCCGATGACGCCGACCTCCGGCTCGGAGAACACCGCGGTCGGCACGTTGCCGTGGTCGACCGGCGTCGGCTGCCCGCCGAAGACCGTGTCGGCAAAAGCATGGCCCTCGCGGATCGCGACCGGCGTCAGGTTGACGCGGTTGGTGACGTCGCCGACGGCGTAGATATGCGGCACCGAAGTGCGCGAGAATTCGTCGACGTCGATGCCGCCATGTTCGTGAATCTTGATGCCCAGGCCTTCCATGCCGAGTCCCATGACGTTGGGCCGCCGGCCGATGGCGAACATCACTTTGTCGGCGGTCACCGCGCCGCCGCCGGACAATCGCGCGACGTATTCGTCGCCCGATTTCTCGATGGCGGTCACGGTGTGTCCGCAGGTCACGGTGATGCCGCGCTTGCGCATCTCATCGCGCAAATGTTCGCGCACGTCGTCGTCGAAGCCGCGCAGGATGTTCTCGCCGCGATAGACCAAAGTCACTTCGCTGCCGAGCCCGGCGAAGATGCAGGCGAACTCGACCGCGATATAGCCGCCGCCTTGAATGACGATGCGCCTGGGCAATTCCGGCAAATGAAAAGCCTCATTCGAGGAGATCGCGTGCTCGAGGCCCGGAATCTTCGGCCCGTAATGCGGCCAGGCGCCGGTCGATATCAGGATTGTGTCGGCGGTGACGCGCGCGCCATTCGAGACAAGCCGGACCGTGTGGGCGTCCTCGAACGCCGCGCGGCTCTTGACCAGTTCGACGTTGAAGCGCTCGAGCGTCGCGGTATAGGCCGCCTCCAGCCGCGAGACCTCGCGCGCGAGGTTGTTGACCAACGTGGGCCAGTGGAAGACCGGCTGGGGAATGCTCCAGCCGAAGCCGGCGGCATCCTCGAACTCGTCGGAGAAACGTGCGGCGTAGACCAGCAGCTTTTTGGGAACGCAGCCGCGGATGACGCAGGTGCCGCCGACCCGGTATTCTTCCGCGATCATCACCCGCGCGCCGTGACTGGCCGCGATCCGCGCGGCGCGCACGCCGCCCGAGCCGGCGCCGATGACAAACAGATCGACGTCCCGCTCAACCATCGGCCGCTAGCACCCGAGGGCGCGCTTGCGGTCGCCGCTCATAGCTGATGGCCCTTCTTCTTCATTTCCTCGCGCATCTTGCCGATCACTTCGTCGGACAGCTTGTTGGCCCAATCCTGCGCGAATTTCATGCTGTGATCGATGACGATCGGTTGCCGATCGAGCAGCTTCTTGCCGGCCGGCGACTGATAGAACGTCACAATTTCCTTGAGCTCCGGCTCGGTGAATTCGGTGGCGTAGAAGGTGGCCATTTCATTGCTGAGCTCGGAAAAGCGCGGCGTGAGATCGGTGCGCAATTTGGCCGCGACCTCGTTCAAATCCTTCCCGAGCGCCGGATTTTGCTGGAGGAAGAGCAATTTCGCCTGCTCGACCACGCCGGCGATCAAGGGCGTAAACAGATTGGCTGCGCCGGTAAGCGTTATCAGCTTTTGGGCTTCCGCCTCCGCCGCAGCCGACGGCTTGGGCTGGGCACTGACGGCCGGGGCGAGCGCGATGAGCGCGGCGGCGAAGGTCGCCAGCCGGGCGGCGCGTCGAAGGGCCTGCGAGAGGTGGCTCATGTTGGCTCCGTTAGCTCGGTTTATCAGGATAAATGGATTTGACCCGCGATGTCATGGCCGCTCGACGACCTTGACACCATCACGCCCGGCGACGATCGCCAGCCGGGCCACGCCGATGAACAGACCGTGTTCCATAACCCCCGGGATGTCCGCAAGCGCATGGGCCAAAGCCTGTGGGTCGTCAATACGGCCCAGCGCCGCATCGACGATCCAGTGGCCGCCATCCGTGACAAAAGCGTGGCCGTCTTTGCCCCGACGCAGCGTTAACTCTCCCGGCGGGATCTTTTGCTCGATCATCCGCCGCGTCGCGCCAAAGCCGAACGGCGCGACCTCGATCGGCAGCGGAAAGCGACCGAGCGCGGCGACCATCTTGCTCGCGTCCGCTATCACGATCATGCGCGTGGAGGCCGCCGCCACGATCTTTTCGCGCAGCAGCGCGCCGCCGCCGCCTTTGATCAGGCTGAGGTCGGGCGCGATCTCATCGGCGCCGTCGACCGTCAGGTCGAGAGCCGGCGTCTCGTCCAGCGTGGTGAGCGGAATGCCGCAGCGTTCGGCGTCTGCTTTGGTGGCTTGCGACGTGGGCACCGCCACGATGTCGAGACCGGCGCGGACGCGCTCGCCGATGAGCTCGATGAAATGGCGCGCGGTCGAGCCGGTGCCCAGCCCAAGCCGCATGCCCGAGCTCACGAATTCGACGGCGCGAGCGGCGGCTGCGCGTTTCTGGGCGTCGGGGTCCATGGCGGCGGTCGCGCGGCTTTTCAGGGTTTGATTGGCAGGCCTATCTAGCCTTGATCGGCCGCGCTGGATAGCCCGCGCCGGAAATCAGCCTTGCAACGGCCGGGGGCGGACGTTAGCGATCCTCGCATGTCCGCGCCCACCATCGTCTTCGATCTCGACGGCACGCTTATCGACACCGCACCCGACCTGATCGACACCCTCAATGTGGTGTTCGCGCGCGAGGGTCTGCCGGCGTTGCCCTACCAAGCCGCGCGCAACTTGATCGGCGGTGGCGCCAAGGCGATGATCGCGCGCGGCCTCGCCCTCAACCGCGCCGCCGTCATCCCCGCGAAGCTCGAGAGCATGTTTGCCGATTTCCTCGCGCATTATGCTGAGCACATTGCCGACCGCTCTCGGCCCTTTCCGGGCCTGACCGACGCGCTCGACGCGCTCGCCGCCGATGGCAGACGACTCGCGGTCTGCACTAACAAGTTGGAACGGCTGTCGCGCCAACTGCTCGGCGAGCTCAAGCTGTTGGGCCGGTTCGCGGCGGTTTGCGGCCAGGACACTTTTGGGGTCCAGAAACCGGATCCCGAGATGCTCCGGCGCACCATCGCGGCAGCCGGGGGCGACCCGCGCAGGGCCATTATGGTGGGCGATTCCGCGACCGACATTCGCACCGCGCGCGCGGCCGGGGTCCCGGTGATCGCGGTCGATTTCGGCTACAGCGAAGTTCCCGTATCCGAATTCGCGCCGGACCGCGTTATTGGCCACTTTAAGCAATTACCGGCGGCCATCGCCGCATTTTCCCCGGAATAACCGGCGAGCGGTACGGGTTTATGGTTAACCGCATTAAGGGTTCCCTGCAGGGACAGTTGCGCCCTCAGGACAGGCTCCGTATTCTGGGCAGTGGGTGGGTACAATCGGTCTTCTCAGCGGACGGGTATCGTAAAATGTATCGAGTATTTGCGGTCGCATGCGGCGTATTGGCTTTGGCCGGCTGCTCCTCGCTCAATCTCGACGCCCTCAAGCCGGCGCCGCCCATGGACACCGTGCGGTTCGAATCCGACCCGCCCGGCGCCGAGGCCAGGGTTTCCAACGGCCAAACCTGCCGCACACCCTGCGCGCTCGCTTTGCCCGCGAACGCCACATACAACGTCACCTTCACGCTCAACGGTTACCAGCCGGGCGCCGAGACGCTCGAAGTGGCCTCGATCGGCGACAACACCATGCAGCTGCGGCCGAACCCGGTCGTGGTGCAATTGGCGCCCGCCGCGCCGCCGCCGAAGCCCAGAAAAGCGATCCGCAAGAGGCCCGCCGCCAAACCGAAGCCGAAAGTGCCGAAACAGGCCGCGCCGCCGGCACCCAAGCCGGCAGCGCCTCCCGCCGCAGCGGCGCCTCCGCCGCCGCCGCCGCCTGCCCAAGCGCAGCCGTCGCCCTGGCCGCCCGCGCAACGCTGACGCCCGATTTCGACGCGCGTTTCGTCGCATGCCGGCGCGCAACCGCGCGCTGGACCGGCTCGTTATTCTTCGCCAGATTGCCTATATAAATGCCTCGGCGGACGAGAAAACCGCCGCGCCGGGACGGGACCATGGATCCATCTTTAGCCGCACTCGATCATCCGGGTACGCAACCACGCCCGCTGATCGACCCGTTCGCACGCGCCATCACCTATCTGCGCGTGTCGGTGACCGACCGCTGTGATTTCCGCTGTGTCTATTGCATGGCGGAACACATGACATTCCTGCCCAAGGCCGATCTGCTCAGTCTTGAAGAGCTCGACCGGCTGTGCAGCGCCTTTATCGCCAAGGGCGTGAACAAGCTGCGGCTCACCGGCGGCGAGCCTTTGGTCCGGCGCGGGATCATGACACTGGTTGCCTCGCTGTCGCGGCATCTGGCCAGCGGCACACTGAAGGAATTGACGCTGACCACCAACGGCTCGCAATTGGCGCGTTATGCCGACGAGTTGAAGGCGCACGGCGTCAAGCGCATCAACGTCTCGCTCGATACGCTCGATGCCGAAAAATTCCGCGCCATCACGCGTTGGGGCGATCTCGGCAAGGTCTTGGCCGGCATCGACGCCGCGCAGGCGGCCGGGCTGAAGGTAAAGATCAACGCGGTGGCGTTGCGCGGCGTCAACGAAGACGAGATCGAGCGCCTGCTCACCTGGGCACATGGGCGCGGCATGGATCTGACGGTGATCGAGGTGATGCCGCTCGGCGACATCGAGCAGGCGCGCCTGGATCAATATATGCCGCTCTCGATGGTGCGGGCGCGGCTGTCCGAGCGCTTCACGCTCGAGGACATCGACTACCGCACCGGCGGCCCCGCCCGCTACGTGCGCGTGAAGGAGACCGGCGGGCGGCTCGGTTTCATCACGCCGATGACCCATAATTTCTGCGAGTCGTGCAACCGCGTACGCATCACCTGCACCGGCACGCTCTATATGTGCCTCGGGCAAGAAGACGCCGCCGACTTACGCGCGCCGCTGCGCGCCTCGGAAAGCAACGACCTGCTCAACGGCGCGATCGACGAGGCAATCACCCGCAAGCCGAAGGGCCATGATTTCGTAATCGACCGCCGTCACCGGGCGCCGGCGCTCGCCCGCCACATGAGCGTGACTGGCGGCTAGCGCTTACGCCGCCTGCTCGGGCGCGGTGACCAAATCGCGCAATTCTTCCGGCCGCAGCCGCGCCGGCGTGAAGCACACGCCGAACCCGTCGTCGGCCCGGCGCACGACCTCGCCGGCGATTTCCTTGATGCCGGCAAAGGCCAGCGCAACCTTGTCGCCGACCGCGAGATGCTCGGCCGCGGCGATGCGGGCGCCGCCTTCGCTCACGTCCATGACCGCGATCTTGACGCTGCGGCCCTGGTAATCGAGGCGCGCCGTTAGCGCCACGTCGTAGCGCGGGAATTCGCGCAAATCCGCCTTCACCGCCTTGCGCACGATGTCGGGGATTTCCCCGCACAGCAGCCGCGACGTCGCCTGCATGTCGGCGGCAACGGCGGTCACCTCCTGCGCGCTCGTCCGCGAACTCTGCACCATGTCCGCGATTTGGGTGAGACGGCCGGCGACGTCGCACACCAGGCTGGTGGTTTCGCGCGAGCTTTGCGCGAAATCCTCGGTAGCGACGCGCTGCTGTTCGACCGCCGCCGAGACCGACTGGGTGACGCCGGAGAGCTGATCGATTGCATCGGCGACGCTCGCCAGCGAGGCGACTGCCTCGCGCGTGGCGGACTGGATCTCGGCAACCTTGGCGCCGATCTGCTCGGTCGAGCGGCCGGTCTGCGTCGCCAGCGATTTGACCTCGGAGGCGACCACCGCGAAGCCCTTGCCGGCTTCGCCGGCGCGCGCCGCTTCGATGGTGGCGTTGAGCGCCAGCAGATTGGTCTGCGTGGCGATCGCGCTGATCACGGTCACGATGTCGTCGATCTGATCGGCGGCCTTCGCGAGCGCATCGATAGTGCCGCGCGAGGCGCCGGCGCGCGCCACCGCCTCCTGGCCGAGCAGGCTGCCGCGCCGCACCTGCTCCGAAATCTCGGCGATGGCACGGATCATCTGATCAGACAGTTGGCCGGCCGCCGTATCCATCGCGCGCGAACCATCAGCCGCGCGCGCGGTTTCCTCGAACGCCAGTTGCACCGCCTCGAGCGCCGCCAGCATGCCGGCAGCTTTGCTTTGCAACGCGGCAGCGCCCTCGCTGATCGGCTTGACGCCTATTTCGGTCGCCGCTTCCACCTGCGGCGCCAAATTCGACAGGTTGCCGCGCCGCAAGGCCTGCCAAGTGCGGTCGAGATCGTCGTGCACCAGGTCGCGGCGCTGGCGTTCGTTGAGCACGTCGGCCAGGCGGCTGGCGGCGGCGGCCAGGGCCGCCAGTTCGTCGCGCGAGGGCGCTTCGGGGCGCGCCGATGGCAGCTCGGCGGCTGCGATGGCGTGGATGGTCTCGGTCGCCTGCCTCACCTGGCGCGCAACCGAACGGGCCAGCGCGAGGATCATGCCGGCCGCAGCGGCCAGCACGACCGCCGTCAGCACCGCGGCCATCCAAGGCGCCAAATTTCCCGCGAAATAGCCAATGGCGCAAAGGCCGCCAGCAGGCAGCGCAGCGGCCGCAACCAGACGTTCGGCAAGCGTGAACTGCCGCATGTCGTCCTCGGGCGCGCCCCGCGCCGGTTGCCGTCATCGGTCTGCGGCCTGGCCGCAGGCCAATCGGACGTTTGTAGCCGAGCCCTAGTTAACCGGGGGTTTAGGGTTCGTTAACCATCCGTTGCGGCCGATCGGGGGTCGCCGAACGCCATAAAAGGCCGATTCCTGGGCCACCGCGGCCTATTTACCGATTGACTGCCAATGGCGTGATCGGATTAAGGTTGCCGGGCTTGGCCTCGCCAAGCCGTGGGGGCTTAGACCAAAATAAGAATCGCGGCCCGGCCTGCGCCGGCCGACAGACAGAGGGGAGGAGCCGGTGGGCGGCCTCGACGGGGTACTCAAGGCGTTGCTGCCGGCAGCGCGGCTGATCGACTCGGCCAATACCTGGATCGGCAAGCGCCTGGCGTGGCTTATCCTCGCCGCCGTAATCGTGTCGGCGGTCAACGCATCCGTGCGCAAGATTTTAGACACCTCGTCGAATTCCTGGCTCGAGCTGCAATGGGTGCTGTTCAGCGTCGTTTTTCTGCTGTGCTCGCCATGGACGCTGTTGTCGAACGAGCACATCCGGATCGACATCGTCAACAACCTGCTGCCGAACCGCGTGCGCGATTTGATCGACATCATCGGCCACGCGTTCTTCCTGTTGCCGCTCACCGTCGTCATGGTTTTGACCGGCGTTCCCTTCTTCGTGCGCTCCTACGAAATCAACGAGCAATCGGGCAATGCCGGCGGCTTGCCGCAGTGGCCGACCAAAGCGCTGTTGATGATCGGCTTTGGCCTGCTGTTAATTCAGGGAATTTCCGAGCTGATCAAACGCATCGCCATCATGCGCGGCCTGATCGCGGACCCGCATGCGGCGCAAGTCCACGCGCTCGAAGCGGAAGTCGAGCACATCGTCGAAGCCATAGAGAAACGCTGAGCGCAAAGCGTCGCATCGGGGCCCGGAATGACATCGTTCATCATCGAAAACATGGCGCCGATTATGTTTGCGGCGCTGGTGTTGTTTCTGTTGCTCGGCTATCCGGCGGCCTTTTCGCTGGGCGCGGTCGGACTGATCTTCGGATTGATCGGCATCGAGCTCGGGCTGTTCGCCCCCGACTTCCTGCAGGCGCTGCCGGAACGCATTTACGGCGTGATGAGCAACGACACGCTGCTGGCGATTCCATTCTTCACCTTCATGGGCCTTGTGCTGGAACGCTCCGGCATGGCCGAAGACTTGCTCGATACCATCGGACAGCTGTTCGGCACGGTGCGCGGCGGTCTTGCCTACGCCGTGGTGTTCGTCGGCGCGCTGCTCGCCGCCACCACGGGCGTGGTGGCCGCTTCGGTAATCTCGATGGGCCTGATTTCATTGCCCATCATGCTGCGTTACGGCTACGACCGCCGTGTTGCCTCCGGCGTCATCGCCGCCTCGGGGACGCTGGCACAGATCATTCCGCCGTCGCTCGTTCTCATCGTGATGGCCGATCAACTCGGCCGCTCGGTCGGCGACATGTACGAGGGCGCGTTTCTGCCCGGCATCTTCCTCGCCGGACTTTACGCATTTTATGTATTCATCATCACGCTTTTGTACCCGGCGGCGGTGCCCGGCCTGCCGGCCGACGCGGTGGGATTTAAGGAAACCGAGGTCGGTCTTCGCAACGCCCTGGCGCGCGTCAACGGCGTCCTGCTGTTGGTCAGCGCGTTGGCAGCTTTGGCTTTCCTGTCCTATCAACTCTACGCCGCCGCAAAGGCCGGCACGTTGCTGCCCGATGCCTCGAAAGTCGACGCCGCGGTGGTGTTTGCCAACTACGTCGGCATCGTGCTGCAGGTCGCCGCCATCGCCGCGCTGCTTTGGAGCCTGACGCGGCTGGCCAGGCGCGTTCAATTGGGCGGCGACGAGCGCGGATTATTGTCGCTTCTGGTGCTGGCCATCGCCTCGGCGTTCTTCGGCGTGTTCATGATGCGCAACTCGACGACGCACGGCGCCGATTTCGTCGTGCTCAGCATGTTCAACGGAATTATCTTCGCCTTCGCGGTCGCCGTGGTGAACTGGCTGAGCGCGCGCTTCCTCGGCTTCCATTTCCTGTCCAAGATGGCGCAGCAGACCACCTTCGTCATGGTGCCGCCGCTGTTCCTCATCTTCTTGGTGCTCGGCACCATCTTCATCGGCGTCGCCACGCCGACCGAAGGCGGCGCCATGGGCGCAAGCGGCGCGCTCATCTTGGGCGCCATGAAGCGGCGGCTGACCTGGGATCTGGTCCGCCAGGCCGTCGAATCGACCGCCAAATTGTCGGCCTTTGTGGTTTTCATCCTGGTCGGGGCGCGCGTGTTCTCGCTGACCTTTTACGGCGTCAGTGGGCACATCTGGGTCGAGAACCTGCTCACCTCGCTGCCGGGCGGACAAATCGGCTTCCTGATCTTCGTCAATTCTTTCGTTTTCGTGCTCGCCTTCTTTCTGGATTTCTTCGAACTTGCCTTCATCGTCATCCCCCTGCTCGGCCCCGCCGCCGAGCATCTCGGCATCGACCTGATCTGGTTCGGCGTCATCCTCGGCGTCAACATGCAGACCTCGTTCATGCATCCGCCGTTCGGTTTCGCGCTGTTCTATTTGCGATCGGTGGCGCCGCGCGAATCCTTCATCGACCGCGTCACCGGCAAGCGCACCGATGGCGTGACCACGGGACAGATCTATTGGGGCGCGGTGCCGTTCGTTGTCATCCAGGTCATCATGGTGCTGCTGGTGATCCTGTTCCCGGCCATGGTGATGCACTACAAGGGCGCTGCCTCGACCGTCGATCCGAACAAGGTCAAAATCGAAATTCCGCAGATCGACCTGCCGCCGCTCGATTTCGGTCCAAGCAAGTAAGCGCGATCCACGCAATAAAAAGGCCCCGGCGCTGATGCGCCGGGGCCTCCGTTTACGTGCGGTCAGCGCGAGTGACGGACCATGAATGAGTCGTAGGTCAGCTCCGCCACCTGGAACCACTGGTAGCCGTTGGTGGTCCAGTCGGTCATCGAATCGTAGACCTTCTTGAACGGCGCGTTGGTCTGCGAGATTTCGCTGTGCAGCTCTTTGGCCGCCTTAAAGGAGGCTTCCATGATCGGCTGCGAGAACACATGCAGCTTGGTGCCGCCGGCCAGCAGGCGCTTGAGCGCCGGCGGATTGAGCTGATCGTATTTCGCCATCATCCAAGTGTTGGCATAGTGGCCCGCTTGCGTGAGCACGGCTTGGTAGTATTTCGGCAGCGCATTCCACTTGTCGAGGTTGACGAAGGCAAACAGCATCGAGCCGCCTTCCCACCAGCCCGGCGAATAGTAGTGCGGTGCGACCTTGTAGAAGCCGAGCTTCTCGTCGTCGTATGGCCCCACCCACTCGCAAGCATCGAGCGTGCCCTTCTCCAGCGCCGGATAGATGTCGCCGCCGGCGATTTGCTGCGGGACGCCGCCGAGCTTCTGCAACACACGGCCGGGGAATCCGCCGATGCGCATCTTGAGCCCCTTGAGATCGTCCACCGAGTTGATCTCTTTGCGGTACCAGCCGCCCATCTGGCAGCCGGTATTGCCCGCGAGCAGCGAAATGACATTGTATTTCTGGTAGAACTCGTCCAGCACTTCCTTGCCGCCGCCGAGCGTGTACCAGCCCTGGTTCAGCCGTGCATTCGGGCCGAATGCGACCGAGGTGCCGAAGGCGAAGGTCGGATCCTTGCCGAAATAGTAATACGACGCGCTGTGACCGATCTCGACGGTGCCGTTCTGCACGGCGTCGACGATGGCGAGACCGGGAACGATTTCGCCGGCGGCGAAGGTCTGGATCTGGAATTTGTTGTCGGTCGCTTCGGCCACCGCCTTGGCCATGACCTCACAGCCGCCCCATATCGTGTCGAGCGACTTCGGCCAGCTCGCCGGCATGCGCCACTTGATCGTGGGCATCGTCTGCGCAATCGCCGGCGCGGCGACCGCGCTCGCGGCCACGCCGAGGCCGGCCGCTTTAAGGAATTGACGACGTTTCATTTCATTACCCTCCCTTGAATTTTCACAGCGGGTACCCCCGCGCCCGGCTCTCCAGGGCATGGCTGCAAGCATGACGGACCTAGCCGATTAAATCCAGTCGTCCCCGGGGGCAAAGGTCGCTCGGAAGGGCGGACCTAAAGACACAAAAAAGGAGGACCGGCGCACGGCCGGTCCTCCCAATAGGCCCCTCGGGCTTTCCCAATTAACCTTTGGGACGGCTGCGGATCATGAAGCTCTCAAAGGTGAATTCAGCGACCTGCCACCACAGATTTTCGTCGTTGCGGAAGGCCTGCTGCGAGTCGAGAATCTTCTTGTAATCGGCATTGGTGGCCGAAGTTTCGGCGTTCACCTCGTTGGACGCCTTGAGACAGGCTTCCATGATCTGCGTCGAGAACGGGCGAAGCTGCGCGCCCGCCGCCACCAGGCGCTTGAGCGCTTGCGGATTGCGCGCGTCATATTTCGCCTGCACGTCCATATTGGCGTAGCCGCATGCCATCGTGAGCAACGACTGATAGGCCTTCGGCAGCGCATTCCATTTATCGTTGTTGATGAAGAAGTGCAGCGCGGTGCCGCCTTCCCACCAGCCCGGGTAATAGTAGTACTTGGCGACCTTGTAGAAGCCGAGCTTCTCGTCGTCGTACGGGCCGACCCACTCGGTGGCGTCGATGGTGCCCTTTTCCAGCGCCGGATAGATGTCGCCGCCGGGAATTTGTTGCGCGATGAGCCCGAGCTTGGCCAGCGTCTTGCCGGCCCAGCCGCCGATGCGCATCTTGAGGCCCTTGAAGTCCTCGACCGTCTTGATCTCCTTGCGGAACCAGCCGCCCATCTGCGTGCCGGTGTTGCCGCCGGCGATGCCATAGACGTTAAACTTCTTGCCGAATTCGTTGAGCAGGTCCTGGCCGCCGTGGTCCTGGAACCAGGCGTTCTGCTGGCGCGAATTCAGGCCGAACGGCACCGAGCAGTAGAGCGCGAAGGTCGGGTCCTTGCCGATGAAATAATAGGCGGCGGTGTGGCCCATTTCGACGGTGCCGTTGCCGACCGCATCGACCACCTGGAAGGGCGGGACGATTTCGCCGCCGGCGAAAGGCTGAATTTGGAATTTGTGGTCGGTCGCCTCGCCGACATATTTCGCGATCGTTTCCGAAGCGCTGAACGGAACGTCGAGCGACTTCGGCCAGCTTGTGGTGCAACGCCACTTAAGCTCGGGCATCGACTGCGCGATCGCCGGCTTGGCGATCGCCGCCGTTGCGGCGCCCGCGCCAATGGCGGTCAGGAATTGACGGCGTTTCATCGGTATCCTCCCTCAACGATGACTGGAAACGACGGGTTTGCCCCCGAAGAAGCGACTAAGAGCCCCTTCCAATGGCGCTACAATGCGTCCGTGCCCGCGCCAGCGCAAGCCGGAATTCGATTGCGCCGTCTGCGTCTTTTGGATTTTTAAGCCTCGATGACGATCTTAGGGGCCGTGCGGCCGGCGCCCGCGACCAGCTGATCGCGCACCTTGGCGGCGATGTCGCGGTAGATCTTGGCATGCTCGCCATCCGGCTCGGTGGCCACCACCGGCAGACCGGAATCCGACTTCTCGCGGATGGTCATGTGCAACGGCACCTCGCCGAGGAACGGCACCCCGAGGCGCGTCGCCTCCTTCTGCGCGCCGCCATGGCCGAAAATATCCGAGCGCTCGCCGCAGCTCGGGCACAGGAAATAGCTCATGTTTTCGACGATGCCGAGCACCGGCACGTTGACGCGTCGAAACATGGCGATGCCGCGGCGCGCGTCGATCAGCGCCAGGTCCTGCGGCGTCGAGACGATGACCGCGCCCTTGAGCGGCACCTGCTGCGCCATGGTAAGTTGGGCGTCGCCGGTGCCGGGCGGCATGTCCACCACCATGACGTCGAGCGTGCCCCACTCCACTTCGCGCAGCATCTGCGTGATCGCCGACATCACCATCGGTCCGCGCCAGATCATCGGCGTCTCTTCGTCGATCAAAAAGCCGATCGACATCACGGTGAGGCCGTAGCGGTTGATCGGCTTCAAGCGGTTGCCGACGCTCTGCGGCTTTTCGTTGATGGCAAGCAGCTTGGGCAGCGAGGGACCGTAGATGTCGGCGTCGAGCATGCCGACCTTGAGGCCGAGGTCGCGCAGACCGAGCGCGAGATTGACCGCCGTGGTCGATTTGCCGACGCCGCCTTTGCCGGAGGCGACCGCGATCACCGCGTCGACGCCGGGAATGCCGGGCTGGACCTTGTCGGCGGGATGGGCATGCGCGTGCGGCGCGGCGGCGGCCGCGCGCGGCTGGGTGGCGACATGGGCCGGCTGCGGCCCGCGCCCGGGCGCGCCCGCTGCGCGCTCGGCCGTAAGCGCCACCAAGGCCGACTGCACGCCGGGGATGGCGCGTACCGCGTCTTCGGCGGCCTTGCGCACCGGCTCCCACTGCTTCACCGCCTGGGCGTCGACCGTGATCGAGAAGAACACCTTGCCGTCGGCAACGACGATGTCGGAGAGCACGCGCGCGTCGGTGAGCGCCGTGCCGTCGGGCGCCGGCACTTTCGCCAACGCCGCTAGAACCTGTTCCTTGCCGAGCGCCATAATCGTCCATCCCGCCTATTCGCGCCGCCACCATAGGCGCGGGCACGCATGCGTCAACGCCCGGGTTGACGCGGTGGCCTTGGCGATGACCTATTGCGCCGTGACGGCGGCGCAAGGCCGTCCATTTGCACGATCGATGGAGGAGACGATGGCGAAGGTGGCGTTTCTGGGCTTGGGAGTGATGGGCTACCCGATGGCGGGGCACCTCAAGACCAAGGGCGGGCACGACGTGACCGTCTATAACCGCACCGCCGCCAAGGCCGAGAAATGGGTCAAGCAATTCGGCGGCAAGTCCGCGGCCACCCCGCAGGCGGCGGCGCAGGGCCAGGATTTCGTCATGGCCTGCGTCGGCAACGACAACGATCTGCGCGAAGTGACGCTCGGTGCCAACGGTGCCTTCGGCGCCATGGGCAAAGGCACCATCTTCGTCGACCACACCACCGCCTCGGCCGAGATCGCGCGCGAGCTCAACGAGGCGGCCAAGAAAGCCGGCTTCGGATTCATCGACGCACCGGTGTCGGGCGGCCAGGCCGGCGCCGAGAACGGCGTGCTCACCGTCATGTGCGGCGGCGACGAGGCGACCTTCGCGCGCGCCGAGAAGGTGATCGCGGCCTATGCGCGCGCCTGCAACCTGATGGGCGGCGCCGGCTCCGGCCAGCTCGCCAAGATGGTCAACCAGATCTGCATCGCCGGGCTGGTGCAGGGGCTGGCCGAAGGGTTGCACTTCGCCAAGAAAGCCGGCCTCGACATCGAGAAGCTGATCGCCACCATTTCCAAAGGCGCGGCGCAGTCCTGGCAGATGGAGAACCGCTACAAGACCATGGCGGCCGGCAAGTTCGACCATGGCTTCGCCGTCGATTGGATGCGCAAGGACCTGAGCATCTGTCTCGGCGAGGCGCGCAAGAACGGCGCGCGCCTGCCGGTCACCGCGCTGGTCGACCAGTTCTATGCCGAAGTGCAGAACATGGGCGGCAAGCGCTGGGACACCTCGAGCCTGCTGGCGCGGCTCGAACGCTAGAACTCCAGTTGCAAGCCGTCGGCGGCGATCAGCACGCCGGCGGCTTTGAGTTCCTCGAGGCGAGCGAGCACGCTCGGATTCATGTGGGTGACCATTGTGCGCTTGGCGCCCAGGTCCGCCAGCCGGCTTTTGAGGATTTCCCAGGTAATGTGGCCGGCGATCTTGCCGGCATAGCCGTAGCATTCGCAGATGAACAGGTCGGCGTTGGCAGCGATCGGCCCGAGCGCATCGGTCCATTCGGTGTCACCGGAATAGGCAAAAATTTTTTCCCCGTCCGACACCCGCACCGCCGTCGACGGCGCGCCCGATTGGTGGATCACCTCTGCGGTCGACAGCGAGTGGCCGAGCAAGTCGGTTTCAATGCCGACCGCAATCTCCTCGACCCGCCAGGCAAAGCGCCATTTCGATCCGGTCGACTTGGGGAAGAAAACTTCCAGCAGCGCATCGAGCCGCGCGCGCGTGCCGGGCGGGCCGGCGATCAGCAATGGCTGCTCGCGCCGGCTCAAGAACTGCGCGTCGAGCAGCAAAAAAGGCAGTCCGCCGAAATGGTCGCCGTGCAGATGCGAAAGCACGATGGCCTCGATACGGTTCGGATCGATGCCCTGCTTTTTCAGCGCCGGCATTGCCGACGCGCCGCAATCGACCAGCAGGGTCGCCTTCGCGGTCTCCAGCAGGAAACAGGTATTGAGCCTTCCGCCCGAACCGAAGGCGTCGCCCGAACCGGCGATCGTCAGTTTCATTTAAGCACGCGCGCTCGGCCGCGCCGAGACCGCGGCGTGCCAGCGTTTTACGTTGGCGGCATGCTCCGGCATGGCGAGGCGCGAGGGCTTCATGAAATCAACCGTGCACAGCGCGGTGATGTCGGCGACCGAGAAACGGTCGCCGGCGATGAATTCGCGTTTGGCCAGTTCCTTGTCGAGCAAGGCGATGAATTCAAGCGCGCGCGGCCGCATGGCCTCGGCATAGGCCGGCACCTGTGGCACTTCGAGGTCTTTCATCGCCGGATGTAAATGACGGAACACCGCCGCTACATTGGCCATGAAATTGATTTCGCAGCGCCGGTTCCACATCTCGACCTGCGCGATTTCCTTCGCCCCCACCCCGAACAGTGGCGGCTCCGGCTGCACGGCCTCGAAATAACGGCAGATGGCGATCGACTCGGTGATCACGGTGCCGTCGTCGAGCACCAGCGCTGGCATGCGCTGCAGCGGGTTGATGGCGGTGTATTCCGGGCTCCGGTGCTCCATCTTCATCATGTCGACCTGCTCGGTCGGCACCGAAATCCCCTTTTCGGCGAGGAAAATGCGCGTGCGGCGCGGGTTGGGCGCCATTTTGCTGTCATAGAGCTTCATTGCCGGCTCCGTTCCTTTGCCGTGGCTCGGCCGGAGCCGACCATGCGCATAAGTCGCTGTCAAAGGGCCGGTAATATTCGTTAACCAGGGTTTTTAGCAGGCTCTTAAGCTTGGCTTTAAGGATTATGAGCGAGGTTGACCTGGGGTTTTCAGCGTACCGCGCGCATCATTTTCATGCCGATTCCAGGTGAACAACCGGACCTGACCGCGCTTCCGCCGGAAACCTCGCCCGTGAAGCGGCGGCTGGCCGCGCAATACGTGCGCGATGCGCGCGACCGGCTGATCTCCTCGAGCGGCACCCGGCCGGCCTTCGATTACGAGCTGCTGCGGCAATACGCACAGAACCGGCTGTCCGCCTCGCTGGTCATCCTGCTGCTGGTCGCGACCGTCGGCTTCCTGTCGAGCCTATGGACCGGCGCGGTCACCGCCGGCGCCTGGACCGCCTCCGTGCTGGTCATCCACGCCGTGATCATCGTCAAATGCCGGCAATTCCTCGATTTGCCGCCGGCTGAGGTGATCTATCGCAAATGGCGCATGCGGTTCATCCTGCTCGACCTGTTCTATGGGCTGGCCTGGATGTTCATCTTGATCCATCCGGTCGGCTCCGACGAGAATTCCGGCAGCTTCATGCTGTTCGTCATGCTGCTGGTGGTGGCGGTCTCCAGCATGCTGGCCTCCAGCCTGCCAATGGCGGTGTTCGCCGCGACCTTCCCGGTCACTGCCGCCATCGCGCTCGACTTCGTCCTGCACGGAACGCTGCATGACAGCATCCTCGCCGGCATGGCGATCACCGCGCAGGGCTATTTCGCGGTGCTGGCCTACCGGCTCTATTCGACCACGCTTGCCACGCTCGAAGCGCGCGCCGAGAAGGACGCGCTGATCGGCGAACTCGAGCAGGCCAAAGCCATCTCGGACGAAGCGCGCCAGCGCGCGGAGGCCGCCAATATCTCCAAGTCGCGCTTCCTCGCGCAAATGAGCCATGAGCTGCGCACGCCACTCAACGCCATCCTCGGCTTTTCCGAAGTGATGAAGACCGAAGTGTTCGGCGAGCACGCGGTGCCGGCTTACAAGGAATATTCCGCCGACATTCATAATTCCGGCGTGCACCTGCTCGGGCTGATCAACGAAATCCTAGATTTGTCGCGCATCGAGGCCGGCCGCTACGAACTCAACGAGGAATCGGTATCGCTGCCGGCCGTCGTCGAGGACTGCCACCACCTGCTCAAGCTGCGCGCCGCCAATCGCGGCATCACCATCCATGAAATGTTCGAGGCCGATCTGCCGCGGCTGTGGGCGGACGAGCGGGCTTTGCGCCAGATCTGCCTCAATCTCTTGTCGAACGCGATCAAGTTCACGCCGCAAGGCGGCGAGATCTGGCTCAAGGTCGGCTGGACCGCCTCGGGCGGCCAATACATGAGCGTGAAGGACACCGGCCCCGGCATTCCGGAAGAGGAAATCCCCGTGGTGCTCGCCTCCTTCGGCCAGGGCTCGAACTCGATCAAATCCGCCGAGCAAGGCGCCGGTCTCGGCCTGCCGATCGCCAAGAGCTTGACCGATCTGCACGGCGGCACTTTCGTATTCAAATCCAAGCTGCGCATCGGCACCGAGGTAGTGGTCACCTTCCCGCCCGAGCGCGTGGTCACCGCCATGGCCCCGGTCACCGAGGATGCGCCGCCGATCGCGCCCACTCCCGGCCAGCCGATCCTCACGCCGGAAGAAAGAAGCCGGCTGCGACGACGGCCCTTGTTTCGGGCGGGCACGTGAGCACGACTATGATTGCCTTTCGTCCGTTCGGCACTATGTGCCACGTTGAGCCGTCCCGACTATTCGCCATGATCGAAAGCCCTTGCACCAAACTTTGCACGCTTGATACGCGCACCGGGCTCTGCCTCGGCTGCGGCCGCACCATCGAAGAGATCGCGCGCTGGAGCGCGATGAGCGATGCGGAACGCGCGCGCGTACTGGCCGAATTGCCTGGCCGGCGGCAACAGCCGGCGGCGGGGTGACGCCATGAGCCGCCGACTCACTTGGTCTTTGTTGCTCGGTTTCGCGTTGGTTCTGGCGGTGCTGATGGCCACCAGCGACAACGATCCGATCGCCAATCTATTGCAGCATGATGTCAGCTCGCTGGTGCTCAAGCTGGCGCTGGTGGTGTTCGCCGGCGGTCTGGTGCTCACGCTATTCCGCGAGCGGCTGTCGCTGGCGCTCGAAGCGCTGCTGTTCTGGGCGGTGATCGGATTGTTGCTGGTGGTCGGCTACAGCTATCGCTTCGAACTTGCCGACGCCGCCGACCGCGTGATGGCGGAATTGGTGCCGGGCCACGTCGCCAGCCATGGCCGCCGCGTCGAAGTCGTGCGCGGCCAGACCGGCGATTTCGCGGTCGCCGCCCATATCAACGGTGCCAAAGTGGCCATGGTGCTCGATACCGGCGCGAGCTCCGTGGTGCTGACACAGGCCGCCGCCAAGGCCGCCGGTCTGCCGATCGAGGTGCTCAATTACACGGTCAATGTCGACACCGCCAATGGCCGCACGCACGCGGCGCCGGTGACGCTCGATCGCCTGGCAGTCGGCAACGTGGTGGAGCGCAGCGTGCCGGCGCTGGTGGTGCGCTCGAGCGAACTCAAGAGCAGCCTGCTCGGCATGAGTTTCTTGAACCGCCTGGAAAGCTGGGAAGTGCGCGGCGACCGGCTGCGCATGAGCGGGAATCCGTAGGCGGCCGTCAGAACAGGCTGATCAGGAAGCGGATCAAGACAAGAATAAGAAAAATCCCGAAGGCAATCTCAAGTTTGCGCCGCGGCAGCCAATGCGCCAGCCGCACGCCGTAGCCGGTGGTGTAACTCGAGATCGGCGCCATCAGCACCAGGCCGATGAGCGACACGAATCCGATCGACAAAGGCGGCAATTCCGTCCGGTGCGGCCAGCCGGCCAGGATGTAGCCGATGGTGCCGGCGATGGTGATCGGCACCCCGACGCCGGCCGAAGTGCCGACCGCGACCTGCATCGGCTTGCCATAGAGCGTCAGCACGGCATTGGCGATGGCGCCGCCGCTCACGCCCACCAGCGACGAGAACAGCCCGGTGATGAAGCCGTAAACCGTCAGCGGCCCGCGGCCGGGCAACTCCGTGCCGAGGCTCCAGCGCTCGCCGCCGAACAGCATGCGCACGGCGATCAGGCTCGCGAACACGATGAAGGCGATCTTGAACACCGGCGCCGGCGCGAAGGTCGCCGTCACCGAGCCGATCGCGACGCCCACGATCGCCGGCAGCGCCCATAGCCGCACCACCTGCGGCAGCACCGAGCCCTTCCGCTTGTGCCCGAGATAGGAGCGCACCGTGGTCGGCACGATGATGGCGAGCGAGGTGCCGATGCAGAGTTGCATGCGCACGTCTTCCGGCACGCCCAGCACGCGGAAGACTTCGTAGAGCACCGGCACAATGATGGCGCCGCCGCCGATACCGAACAGGCCGGCGAGAATGCCGACCAGAACCCCGGCGCCCGCGATCCAGAGGGCGAGCATGACGATCTCGCCGATCGGATAACCGAACAGGACTGTCCCCCGGGCAAAAATTGGCTAGGCGGCGATGTGCGCCAAATCGGCGTCGCTGTCCACCACCAGCGCCAGCGCATCAGCCATGACGGCCGCGCTGGCGCCGGGCTTGGCCGCCTCGGTCGCCAGATGACGGCGGAAAGCGCGCGCCCCCGGCACCGCGCGGAATAGGCCAAGCAGGTGGCGGGTGATCGCATGCAGACGCGCGCCCTTGGCGATCTCGCGCTCGAGATAAGGGACAAGCGCCAGCGCGGCCTCTCTGGCCGAAGCAAAGGGCGCGGGCGCGCCGAACAGCAAAGCATCGGCCGCCAGCAGCCGCCACGGCTCCTGGTAGGCGGCGCGGCCCATCATCACGCCGTCGACGTGCTTCAATTCGGCCTGCGCCTGCTCGAGCGTGGCAATGCCGCCATTGAGCACGATCTCGAAATCGGGATGCGCCGCCTTCAGCCTATGCACGACCGCGTAATCGAGCGGCGGCACCTCGCGGTTCTCGCGCGGCGACAGACCTTTCAGCCAGGCCTTGCGCGCATGCACGATCAAAGCATCGGCGCCGGCCGCTTTGACCGCCGCCGCAAAAGCGAACAGCGCTTGGTTCGGATCCTGCTCGTCGATGCCGATGCGGCATTTCACCGTCACCGGTATTTTCACCGCCGCTTTCATGGCGGCGACGCCTTCGGCGACCAGCGCCGGTTCGGCCATCAGGCAGGCGCCGAAGCGGCCTTCCTGCACCCGGTCGGACGGGCAGCCGACATTGAGGTTGATCTCGGCATAGCCGAAGTCCTCGCCGATGCGCGCCGAGGCGGCAAGCGCCTGCACATCGCAGCCGCCGAGCTGGAGCGCGACCGGTTGCTCGAAAGCGTCAAAACCGAGCAGGCGCAGGCGGTCGCCACGCAGCACCGCGCCGGTGGTGAGCATTTCGGTGTAGAGCAGCGCCTTGCGCGTGAGCAGCCGATGGAAGAACCGGCAATGCCGGTCGGTCCATTCCATCATCGGGGCGATGCAGAAGCGGCGCGACAGGACGGTCATGCGCCTTCAAATGGCGCAGAAACTCGCTCGGGGCAAGTCATGGTGGGACCGGCGCAGGCCGGTTGCCCGATTTTCTATTAGCGGCAAGCGCATGCTAAAATGCGCCATGCAGCGCGAAAAAGAACAGGTCGCCCTTACCTCCATCGCCGCCTCGGCGGTTCTGACCGTCGCCAAGGGCATCGTCGGGATCGCGACCGGCTCGCTGGCGATCCTGTCGGAAGCCGGCCACTCGCTAATCGACCTCGGCGCCACGGTGATGACCTATGTCGCGGTGCGCATCTCCGGCAAGCCGGCCGACGCCGAGCACCATTACGGCCACGGCAAGGTCGAAAGCGTCTCGGCGCTGGCGGAAACCGCGCTGCTGTTCCTCCTCTCGGGCATCGTAATCTGGGAGGCGTGGAAGCGCCTGACCGAACACGAAGAGCATGTGGTGGTCGCCAATGCCTGGGCCTTCGGCGTGATCGCGGCCTCGGTCGTGGTCGATTTTTTCCGCGCACGCGCGCTCTCGCACACCGCCAAGCAGACCTCGAGCCACGCGCTCGAAGCCGACGCCTTGCATTTTTCCTCCGATCTGTGGGCGTCGCTGGCGGTGCTGGTCGGGCTCGCCGGCGTGCGCTTCGGGGTTTGGTGGGCGGATTCGGCGGCGGCGCTGGCGGTGGCGCTGCTGGTCTGCGTCGCCGGCTGGCGGCTCGGACGGCGCACCATCGACACGCTGACGGACACCGCACCGAAAGGCGCCGCCGAAAAGATCGCCTCGATCGCCGCGCATGTACCCGGCGTGGTCAAGGTCGAGCACGTGCGCGCCCGCGCCGTCGGCGAAACGACGTTCGTCGAGCTTGCCGTCGCGGTCAGCCGCACGCTGCCGCTTGAGCGCGTCAACGCCATCAAAGACGGCGTCGCCGCCGCCATCCGTCGCGAGCTGCAGGGCGCCGAGCCGATCATAGTTATTCACCCGGTCGCGCTCGACAACGAAACGGTCCTCGACCGCGTGATGGTGATCGCGCGCAACCGCGCGCTTGCCGTGCACCACGTGACCGTGCACGACATCCGCGACCGGCTGGCGATCTCGCTCGACCTGGAAGTCAACGGCCGGCTGTCGCTGCGCGAGGCGCACGCGATGGCCGATGCGCTGGAGAGCGAAATCGCCGCCGAGCTCGGCGCCAGCGTCGAGGTCGACACCCACATCGAGCCGCTGCAGCCGCATCGCGCCTCCGGTCGCGAGGCGCCGCCGGAGCGCGTGAAGGCCGTGGAGATCGCGCTCGCGGAACTAGCGGCGGAAGGCCATGCGCTGCGCGACGTGCACAAGGTGCGGGTGCGCGAGACCGACGACGGCGAAATCGTGAATTTTCACTGCCGCATCGACCCGTCCTTGAGCGTGCAGGCGGTGCACGAGAAGGTCGACATACTGGAGCGCGCCTTGAAACAGCGTTCGCCCTCGATCAAGCGCGTCATCGGTCACGCCGAGCCGTTACGCTAATCCTTCGCTTCCAATTCGAAATTAGAGTCCCTACATCTCTCGCATGCGCACCGACACCGCCCCACCCATTCGCTTGCAAGACTATCGCCCGCCCGACTGGCTGGTGGACACCGTTTCGCTCGACGTTTCGCTGCACCCGACGCAGACCAAGGTGCGCGCGACGCTCAAGCTCAGGCCCAACCCGGCAAATCCTGCGGCGGCGCTGGCACTCGACGGCGATGGGCTCAATCTGGTGTCTTTGAAACTCGACGGGGTACAGGCCGCGCCCGACAGCTATCGGGTGACGCCCGACAAGCTCACCCTGCCGCAGCCGCCGAACGGGCCGTTCACGCTGGAGATCGAAACGCTGGTCGATCCTACCGCCAATACGCAGCTGTCCGGCCTCTACCGGTCCAGCGGCACCTTCTGTACGCAGTGCGAAGCCGAGGGTTTCCGCCGCATCACTTATTTCCCCGACCGGCCCGACGTGATGGCGGTCTACAGCACGCGCCTCGAAGCCGACAAAAAAGATGTCCCGATCCTGCTCGCCAACGGCAATCTCGTGGAGCGCGGTGACCTGCCCGGCGGCCGGCATTTCGCGGTCTGGCACGATCCGCATCCCAAGCCGTCCTATCTGTTCGCGCTGGTCGGCGGCGATCTCGCCTGCGTCGAGGACCGTTTCCGCACTTTGTCGGGCCGCGACG
>Ga0207693_10000973_pt1 | contig 25767 bp, 24 predicted proteins | sample LARL81metaG_FD_184347 | JGI IMG/M metagenome (GOLD analysis project Ga0207693, IMG submission 184347) | Corn, switchgrass and miscanthus rhizosphere microbial communities from Kellogg Biological Station, Michigan, USA - LAR L8-1 metaG... | ecosystem: Host-associated > Plants > Roots >... | reverse complement strand
CCTTCGGTCTGATAGGACTACCTTCAACCCCAAATCTGTCGGCAAGTGCAAGGAGAACGTATGGCCTACGAAGTGCCGCCCCTCCCGTATGACTACAACGCGCTTGAGCCCACCATCGATGAAGCGACGATGCACCTTCATCATGACAAGCACCATCAGGCCTACGTCAACGCGGCCAATGGCTTGCTCGAGGGCACCGAATGGGCCGACAAGCCGGTCGAGGAGGTTCTCAAGAACCTCGGCTCGCTCGGTGACAAGGCGACCGGGGTGCGCAACCAGGCCGGCGGCCACTACAACCACTCGCTGTTCTGGGAGTGGATGAGCCCCAATGGCGGCGGCGCGCCCGATGGCGACCTGGGCTCCGCGATCGATTCGGCATTCGGCTCGTTCGACGACTTCAAGGCGCAGTTCAAGGACGCCGGCGTCAAGCGCTTCGGCTCCGGCTGGGCGTGGCTGATCCACGACGGCTCCGGACTGGCGATCGTCTCGACCGCCAACCAGGACAACCCGATCAGCGACGGCAACACGCCGCTGCTGGGCGTGGACGTGTGGGAGCACGCCTACTACCTCAACTACCAGAACCGCCGCCCCGACTACCTCGACGCGTGGTGGAACGTCGTCAACTGGGCGAAGGTAGCGGAGGGATTCTCGGCCGCTTCCAGCTAGCCTGGGGCGACCCAACCGAGCAGATGACCTGGGCCCGCCACCAAGCGGGGGGCGGGCTCAGAGCCGTGCCTTGAACGCTGACGCCCCACCAGCCTCGACCCACGCGCTCGAAAAGCGCCCGTCGCTGCGCCCGAGCGACTCGCTGCTGTCGACCGCCCGCCGGGTGCCGCCCGCCTTCGCGGTCGCGCTGCTCTGCCTCGCCGCGACGCTGCTGGCCAACGCCGTGCTCAAGCACGAGTCCGGGATACGCGGCGACGACCCCTACTACGAGCGGATGGCCACCCACCCGGGCGGCCCGCACACGTTCCCCTACGCGTACCGGATCGCGGTCCCGTGGGTCGTGCACGTGCTGCCCTTCTCGCACACGGCGTCGTTCACGCTGCTCGCGTGCCTGTCGCTGGCGATCACCGGCGGCGTGATGTTCACCCTGCTCGGGATCTTCGGTGTGCGACCGCGGCTGTCGGTGGCGCTCGTCGTCGGGCTGGTGCTGTCGCCAGCGGCGCTCGTCGTGATCCTGCGCCACGGCCGCAACGTCGACCCCGAGTCGCTGCTGGTGCTGACGCTCGGCACGTTGTTCATCGTGCGCCGCCAGAAGCTGGCGCTCGGGATCACGATGCTGATCGGCGCCACCGTGCGCGAGTCGAGCCTGTTCCTGATCCCATTCGCCTACGCCGTGTGGGCCGAGCGGCTGTTCGATCGCCAGGCGCTGAAGGACACCGCGATGGTCTCGGCGCTGCCGGCGATCCTCTATTTGTTCATGCGGACGTCGATCGACGCCCGCGGCAAGGAGTGGCCGGGAACGCTGATCTCAGCCCGCTGGCACGTGATCAAGGAGGCACTGGGCGGCGGCGGGTGGAAGGTCGAGGCGCGGCGCATGGCCTACGTGTTCGGACCGATCTGGGTGGTCGCACCGTTCGCGTTATTGACGCTGCGTTTCGCGCGGCGCAGCCTGGTGCTGGTGGCGCTTTGCGTGGTGTCGATGACGTTCGCCCTGGACTGGGGGCGCGTGATCTTCCTCGCGGCGCCGGTGTTCTACATCGCCGCCGGGCACGTGATTCGCGATCGTCGGCGGTTGGCGATCGCGACGGTCGCGCTGCTGCTGGCGATGGACCTTGGGTACGCGGTGTACATGCAGGCCTACGGGGTCAAGCATGGGCTGGATGCGCCGTTGGTGCCTACTGAGCGGGTGTACTGACGCTTGGGTTGCCCGGGCCCCGTTTAACGGCCCATTGAGTAGGGGGATGGACGGGTGTCCGGCGCCGCATAACGGTGCATCGAGCGAAATCACAGGCAAAACCCAGCATCCTCGCGTCTGCCTGCCGAGGCTCGTCAAGTTATGCATGGCCTACGTGCGTAACGTGACACCCCCTCCCTAGCCGCACGCCGAATGCCGACTTTTGCATCCGCGGACCCGCCCCATCCGCTCCTTCAATGAGTTTTTTCCGGGCCCGGGCAAACCCGACGCCGGAAGCTCAGGCCCGAGTAAACCGCCGCCCCGCCACCGGCGAGACGTCCTCATCGAGCCGCGCGGCCTCCGCTTCCATCCGGGCGATCCGCTCGGGCGTCATCGCCGTGCTGTCCTCGTTCTCCGACAGCCACTCGCGGGCTTCGGCGGCCCGCTGCTCGTCAAGCACGACCTTCTTGCCGGCCTCGTAGTAGCGGTCGATCTCGGCGAACAGCTCGTCCACCAGGCGGTCGGTTGGCACCTTCTTGAGAGGCTCGCCCCGGGAGTAGATCATCCCCATGTCTTTCGCCCCGGTGATGCCGAAGTCGGCGTGGCGCGCCTCGCCGATCCCGTTCACCGCGCAGCCGAGCACCGACACCTCAATCGGATCGTCATAGGCCTCCAACCGCCGCTCCACCTCGGCGACGACGGAGTCCATGTCGAATTGCAGACGTCCGCAGGTCGGGCAAGCGATCAGCACTGGACCGCGCTCGCGCAGCTTCAGCGCCTTGAGAATCTCCCAGGCGACCTTGACCTCCTCCTCGGCGTGGAACGTCGACAGCGAGATCCGGATCGTGTCGCCGATGCCGTCGGCCAAGAGCGTCCCGAGTCCGACTGCCGACTTCAACGATCCAGACCACTTCGTGCCCGCCTCCGTGACGCCGAGGTGCAGCGGATATGGAATCCGCTCCGCCAGCAGCCGGTTGGCGGCGATCGTGTTCGGCACCGACGTCGACTTCATCGACACCTTGAAGTTCTGGAAGTCCAGGCGCTCCATCAGCTCGACCGTCTCTACCGCCGCGCTGACCAGCGCCTCGACCGGGTTGTCGTACTCGAGTTGACGCAGGTGGGCGGGGAGCGAGCCGGAGTTCACCCCCACGCGCAGCGGTGTGCCCAATTCGGTCGCACGCGCCGTGACCTGGGCGACCTTGTCGGGACCGCCGATGTTGCCGGGGTTAAGGCGTACGCAGTGGGCGCCGGCGTCGAGCGCCTTTAGCGCCAGCGTGTAGTTGAAGTGGATGTCGGCGATCACGGGGATCGGCGAGTCCTGCACGATCTGTTTCAGGGCCTCGACGTCCTTCTCGCGGGGGACCGCCACGCGGACGATGTCGGCGCCCGCTTCGGCGACCCGGCTAACCTGGTCCATGGTCGCCTGAAGATCGGCCGTCTCGGTCTTCGTCATGGTCTGTACGGCGACCGGCGCACCACCGCCGATTGGCACGCTGCCGACGTGAATCTGACGTTTCGAAGCCACGTCGCCAGTGTAGACAGGGCGTGTTCAACGCAACTTCGCAACCGGAGATTGGTTCCCTTTTTATGCTCAGATTCAGACGACTACTTCCAATCGCCGCGCTTTTGACGCTTGTCGCCGGGCTCCACGCCACTGCGGCATCCGCCTCAAGCACTCAGGAGTCGATCATCCAGGACGACGCCCTGATCAAGGCGGATCCGGCCGGAGCGCTGGCAACTTTCAGGTCGCTCGGCGTAACCCGCGTGCGACTCTCGGTCACCTGGGCCTCGCTCGCTCCGAGCCCCAATTCCAAGAAGGCCCCCAAGGGATTCAAGGGCGGCGACCCCGCCTCGTACAAGGGCTGGCAGATCTACGACGCGATCGCTCGTCAGGCAAAAGCCGATGGCATCGCCCTGGACTTCATGCTCACGGGCCCGGCGCCCCGGTGGGCAACCGGCCCGGGCATGCCCAGCGGCACCCACCTGCAGTGGAAGCCTTCGGCATCGCAGTTCGGTGCGTTCGCCAAGGCCGTTGGCACTCGCTACAGCGGCCGCTATCACGGGCTGCCGCGGATCACCTTCTGGTCGATCTGGAACGAGCCCAACTACGGCTTTGACCTCGCGCCGCAGACCACCAACCACGACTCGATCGAGGTCGGTGCTGCGATCTACCGCGGGCTGCTCAGCCACGCCTGGGCCGGCCTGTCGCAGAGCGGCCACAAGCCCGGGAAGGACACGATCCTCATCGGTGAGACCGCCCCGCGCGGACTCGACCACGGGATCGGCAACTTCCAGGGCGTCAAGCCGCTGCGCTTCCTGCGCGCCCTGTACTGCGTGGACTCGCAATACCGCGAGCTCCGCGGTTCGGCCGCCAGCGCCCGCGGGTGCCCGACCACCGCGAGCGGCTCGCGCGCCTTCCGCAGGCAGAACCCGGCGCTGTTCTCGGCCAGCGGATTCGCCGACCACCCCTACACCGCCCAGGCGGCGCCGGTCGCCCCGAACGTCCCGACCAACCTGAACGGCCACGGCCGCAGCGACCCCGACTTCTCGGACCTGCCCGAGGTCGGCCGGCTCGAGGGAGTGCTGGACCGCCTGAACCGGATCTACGGCTCGCGCAGCCACTTCAACGTGTGGAGCACCGAGTACGCCTACCGCACCAGGCCGCCCGACAAGGTCGGCGTCAGCCTGGCCAACCAGGCCTACTACCTCAATTGGGCCGAGTACATCAGCTACAAGCAGCGGCGGATCGGGAGCTTCGACCAGTACCTGCTGGTCGATCCGCCCAGCGGCAGCTTTGCGAGCGGCCTGGAGTTCAACAGCCGCAAGCACAAGCCGTCGTTCGACGCGTACCGGATGCCGCTGTACCTGCCGACCACGTCGACTCGCAAGGGCAAGTCGATCGAGGTCTGGGGCGGTGCGCGTCCGGCGCACTTCGCCGCGGGCCGCCAGTCGGTCGCGATCCAGTTCCGCAGCAGTTCCAAGGCCGCGTGGAAGACGCTCAAGACCGTCGCGATCAGCAACAAGCGGGGCTACATCGACACCCGCATGGCGTTCCCGTCAAGCGGCCAGGTGAGGCTTGCCTGGAGCGGGTTCACCAGCCGCACGCAGACCATCAAGGTCCATTAGCGGACCAGCCGTGAGTGACGCGTGCCGTCGGTGCTCAGGTGGAGCGCCGACGGTACGCGATCACCGCAAACACGCCCGCCGCGACGACGAGGACGCCGAGCACGATCAGCAGGGGCGTGGGCAGGAATGACGATCCTCCGCCGCCGCCGCCACCGCTGTCGGCTTTGATCCCACCGATGTCGGCCAGCAGCGCGCGCTGGATGACGTCGTAGCAGTCCGTGTATTCCTTGACGTCGGCAGGCATCGTGTTCAGCGCCGTGCGCAGTTGGGCCGCGGTGTAGGTCTGCGTGAGCCGCGTGTGCGTGTTGCAATCAGCGACCGCCCCAGACAGGGCGGCGGACGCCGGCGCGGCGGCGAGCAGGCCGGCGGCGAGTACCGCCACGGCGGCAATCACGGCTGACGATCCGCGTGTCATCGGCAGACAGGTTAGGGCGATTGCCCGGAATCCTGCGTTACCCGGCCGTTGTATCGTCGCCCGCTGTGCCACTCCCGCAGTCGATCCGCAGCGCCGTTCCCAACGGCGTGCGCGACCAGCCCACGCTACGTGCCGCGGCGCTCGCGCTCGGTCTGATCCCACCGCGACCGATGCACTCGCCAGCCGAGGCCGACGTGCTGGCGCAACTCGCTCAAGCCGCGACACGCGTAGTCGAAATCGGCGTTTACGAGGGCTCCTCCGCGGTCGTGCTCTGTCGAGCAATGACGCCAAGCGCCGAGCTTCACCTGATCGACCCGTTCGTCGACGAGAGCGGTGCCGCGCTGCCACCCAACTGGTCGGCGGTTCCGGCCGCTACGCGGATGTCCGTTTGGCGTGTCGCCCGTCACGACGGTCCGAAGACTCGCTGGCACATCGCCCGCAGCCAAGATGTCGGGCGCCGCTGGGCCGGCGGCGAGGTCGATTTCGTGTTCATCGACGGCGACCACAGCGCGCAGGCCTGCCGCGAGGACTGGGACGTGTGGAGTCCCCACGTTCGCCTTGGCGGGTCGGTTGCGTTTCACGACGCGCGCCTCGAGCAGCCAAATGGCACCGGCAGCCCAGGACCCACAACGGTCGTCGACGAGCTGTTTCGGAGCGCGGCGCCACCGGAGGGTTGGCGCATTGCGAACGAGATCGACACTCTCGTCGTCGTCAGTCGCGACGCTCAGCCGTCGACGGCCGCGTAGACCTGCGCGAGCCGCTTCGACACGACGTCGGGGTCGGTCAGCCGGCGCGCTCGCTCGATCGCCAGCGCCCCTGCCTGCCCCGCCTCTCCACGCAGCCGCCCGATCATCTCGGCGAGTGCCCGCGGATTCCCCGCCGGAACGAGCCACTCATCCGGGACGAGCTCCGGCAGCGCCCCCACACGCGAGGCCGCCACGGGCACGCCCGAAGCCATCGCCTCCGCGGCCGCCAGGCCGAACGTCTCGCCCGAGCGAGACGGCACGATCGCGACCACGGCCTCTCTGCGCAATCGCTCGAGCTCGCGATCGTCGACTTGCCCGGCGAACGTGACGTCGGCCGCGTCCGCCTGAGCCGCCGCGACCAAACGCGCATGCTCGGGGCCGTCGCCCGCCACGACGAGCGGCATGCCGGCGATCCGGCAGGCCTCGATTGCGACGTCGACGCCCTTCTCTGGCGCCAGGCGGGCCACCACCAGCGCATGACGCCCCTCGGCCGCCGCAGACCCGGCAGCGAACCGGCGGATGACGTGCGGCAGCACGTGCGCCTGGTGCACCGGCGCGCGCAGCTCGTGCAACCGCTCAAGCGAGAACTCGCTGGGCACTACGAACGCGTCAGCCAGTCCGGCTAGCCGCCGCTGCCACAGCGCCAGCCCGGCGCCGTAGCTGACGGCCTCTGCGAGCGAGCCGCGGCAGTTGCGCAGCACTCCCGGCAGCGTGTTGCGGCCATGGCAGCGCGTGCACTCCTCGCCGTGGGTAAAGCAGACGCCGACGGCGCACACGAGCCGGTACTGGTGCACGTGCAGCACGACCCGAGCCCCGGCGTCGCGTGCCGCCGCCACCGCGCGCCACCCGAGCGTTGGATGCAGGTTGTGGGCGTGGACGATGCGGGCCTTCGTCCGGCGCACCGCCCGGGTCACCTCGTCGGGCCGCAGGCCGCCGCCGAGCATCCCCAAGGCCGCTCCAGCGCGCCCCACCGTCGCGGACTCGCGCTCGAGCAGCTCGGCGTCCTCCCCGAGGCGCTCCCGGACCAGCCACAGCAGGTCCTCGACCGCCCGCTCCTCCCCGCCGGTCGTCCGGTAGCGGTTGTGGAGGACGAGGATCAAGCGCTCTGGAGCAGCACCGCCGGCGCCGCGCCGGCCGGTCCCAGCAATGACGGCGCGCGTGCGGCAAGCTGGGCCGGCGTCAGCCGCCAGCCCGGCACCGCGAAACGATCGACGAGGAACCCGCCCTTGACGGACCTGCTCGAGAGCAGCTTGACGCCCGCTGGAAGCGTCTGCGGAGGCTGCTGGTAGACGCTGCCGACGATGTCGACCTCGCTGACAGTCACGGGCGTCTGCGGCGGCTGTGACCACGGCACGCCGTGCAGATAGATCGTCAGCGGCTGGGCTGCGAAGCCCGAGTCGTAGGCGAGGATCGCGCGCGACCCCGAAGCCGGACCCAACGCCGTCGCCACGCCGCGCCAATCGGGGCGCTGATATTGCGGACTGTTGCCGATCCGCACCCCGGCGTAGACGAACGCTACGAGCAGCACGACCCCGAGCGCTACGCCGACGGGTCTTGCCCGCGGCACGGTGCAGGCGGCGCCGAGCACGACAGCGAGCGGAATCCAGGCGGGGGCGAAGTTGCGCGGTACGAGGTAGTCGCGCCCGAATTCGGCCAGCACGAGCGGCACGAGCAGCACCACAGCGGCGATCGCTGCAGCGACGATCGCTCCGCGACGCTGCTGCGGCTCACCGCCGAAGTACAACAGCGCAGCCACTGCGACAGCGAGCGCCGCCGCGCCCAGCAGGCCGTCGCTCACCAGCGAGCTCTGATACAGCGACCCAAGGCCGAGATCCACGGGCACCTGCTTGATCCGAATCGCGAGCGGGAATGCCTTGATCCATTGCAACGGATGCGACGTGTCCCCGATCGCCAGCGGCAGGATCGCGAGCTGCACCGCCGCCACGGCCGCGGCGGCGATCAGGGTCGCGCGGTTGCGGTACTTGACGACCAGCCAGACCCCCTCGGGCGCGACCAAGAACCCCGCGAAGAAGTGCGTGAGGACGGCCCCGGCCGAAGCAACTGCCCACCACACCAGATTGCGGCGCGACGGCTCCTCGAGCGAGCGCGCAAACAGCCAGAACGACAGCCCGCACAGGAACGTAAACAGCATGTAAGACCGCGCCTCCTGCGAGTACCAGATCATGAACGGGCTGACCGTCGCCAGCGTCGCGGCGACCAGCCCGGCGGCGCGGGACACGAGCTCGCGGCCGCACAGGTAGGTGATCGGGATTACGGCCGTCCCCAGCAGGGCCGACAGCGACCGCAGCCCCACCTCGCCGGTGCCGAACACCTTGACCCACAGCCACGCGACGATGAAATAGAGCGGCGGCGTGGTCTCGTTGACGTGGACCTGGTGCAGCATCGTGCCGAACGACAGGCCCATCAAGTGCACCGTCGCGGCCTCGTCGAGCCAGTAGCTCTGGCTTGCGATCGTGCCGAAGCGGAGTGCGGCGCCAATCGCGATCAGAACTGCAACGATCCAGACGTCGGACGCCATCGTCTCCGCCCACCAGGTCGACTCAGTCCGAGTCCCAGTATCGGGACCCGTGCGGGTCGGGAGGAGCATGCGCGCCCAAGTGTACGCAGCAAACGTCCTATCCTGCCTCGCTTGCCCAAGCCCATGAAACGATCTCTGCCGATGGCCGGCGCCGTACTGTGCGCGCTCCTCGCGCTGGCCGGCTGTGGAGGCGGCTCGAGCTCGGGCTCGAGCTCCGCGTCGAGTTCGGTCGCGCAGGCGAAGGGCCGCAGCGGCCCGATCTCAATCTTCGAGGCCGAGGCGCAGCTGCGCGGCACGCCTGCGCAGACCGCGCAGAACATGGACATCCTGCGCCGGCTCGGAGCCGACGTGATCAGGCTGTACATGCCGTGGAACCAGCTTGCTCCGAATCCGAACTCGCGTAAGCGGCCGAAGTTCAACGCCGCCGATCCGGCGTCCTACTCGGCGGCGACCTGGGCGATCTACGACACGATCGTCCGCGACGCGACCGCGAAGGGTCTCGGGATCGATCTCACGGTCGGCGCGCACGTGCCGCTGTGGGCCACCGCCACCAACGCACCGTCGGGCGGCCCGCATCTGCAGTGGGAGCCCTCGGCCGCCGAATACGGCCAGTTCATGCGCGCTGTCGGCAAGCGATACAGCGGCTCCTACAAGCCGCCGGGCGCGTCGACCGCGCTACCGCGGGTGAAGTTCTGGGCAATCTGGAACGAGCCCAACTACGGGGTCGACCTGGCGCCACAGGCGATCGATCACTCGACCGTGGAAGTGGCGCCGCGGCTGTACCGCGGGCTGGTGGATGCGGCGTGGAGCGCCCTGCAGGCGACCGGCCACGGCCACGACACCTTCCTGATCGGCGAGACCGCCCCGCGCGGCCTGACGACCGGCAACAACCCGGGGAACTTCTCGGGAATGGTGCCGCTGCGCTTCATCCGCGCGATGTACTGCGTCGGCTCGAACCTGAAACCGCTCCAAGGCCAGGCGGCCGCGGTCCGCGGCTGCCCCACGACCGAGTCGGCCTCCAAGCAGTTTGCGGCCGAGAACCCGGGCTTGTTCCACGCCACCGGGTTTGCCGACCACCCCTACCCCCAGGGGCAGATACCGCCCAACGTCAAGACCACCGCCGAGCCCGACTACGCCGACCTCGCGTCTCTAGACAACCTCGAGCACACGCTCGACACGGTCCAGGACGCCTACGGCTCGAGCACGAAGTTCCCGATCTACTCGACCGAGTTCGGGCTGCAGACCAATCCGCCCGAGACCATCTCTCGCGCGATCGACTCCAAGACCGCTGCGTACTACCTCAACTGGTCTGAGTACATCTCCTGGCGCAACCCCCGGGTCTACTCCTACGACCAGTACCTGCTGACCGACCCGCCCGGAGGGAACTTCGCGACCGGCCTCGAGTACGCGGACGGCAAGCCCAAGCCCCAGCTCTACGACGCCTACCGGTTGCCGCTGTACCTGCCGGTGACGCGCGGCCACAAGGGTGAGTCGCTCGAGGTGTGGGGCGACGTGCGTCCCGCGCACTTCGCCCGCGTCGACTCGGGCAAGACGCAGCGGGTCAAGGTCGAGTTCCAGGCCGGATCGAAGGGGCCGTTCAAGACGCTGCAGACGCTCACGATCGCCAACCCGCACGGCTATTTCGACGTTCGGATGTCTTTCCCGGGGAGCGGCATTGTCCGGCTGACGTGGACCTATCCCAACGGGGAGACGATCCACAGCCGCCCGGTGTCCGTTACCGTTAGCTAGCCGCCGTGGCCGCAGAGGATGACGCCGGCCGCCGCAACTTAGAGCCCTGTTCCGCGTTCTTGTCGTCTGAGTGCGAGGTGCTCACTGGGCGGCGATTGTTTCCCCGCTCAGGCCACGTCGCAACGATCGAATGCCGCGAATCTGCCCACGTCCCGTCATGCTGACGCGAGTCCTGATGCTCGCCGTGCTGATGTGCGCGCTACCGACCCCGGCCCATGCGACGAAGAGCCAGGAGTCGTGGTTCGAAGACGACGTCAACCTCTACGCCAACCCCGCCGGAACGCTCGGGCAGATGCGGTTTTTGGGCGTCGACCGTGTTCGGGTGGCCGTCCGCTGGCAGCTCCTAGCCCCCAAGCCGCTGCAGCGCCGCCGGCCCGCCAACTTCAACGCCGCTGACCCGGCCGCCTATCCGGCGGGGACCTGGAACATCTGGGATCAGATCGTGACCGACGCGAAGGCCGACGGGATCGAGTTGAGCTTCGACCTTGTGGGCGGGGCGCCGTTGTGGGCCACCGGCCCCGGTGCGCCTCGCGACAGGCAGACCCATCTCAACTGGAACCCGTCTCCCAAGGAGTACGAGGCATTCGCGCGAGCGATCGCGACGCGCTACAGCGGCAACTACAACCCGGTCACCAGGAAGCTCGATCCTGGCAATCCCAACGATCTGGCCAAGGTCAGCTTCTGGTCGGTCTGGAACGAGCCCGACTACGGCCCCGGCATCGCACCTCAGGGCGTTCCCGGGCACCTGAAGGTCGAGAACAGCCCGCGGATGTACCGGAACCTGGTCGCAGCGATGTGGAATGCGCTGCAGGGCACCGGGCACACGCACGACTCACTCGTGTGGGGCGAGCTGGCGCCACGCGGAGCGCTGAACTGGGGCGTCTTCTCGGGGATGAAGCCGCTGATCTTCCTGCGCGCGCTGTACTGCGTGGACTCGAACTACCGGCCGCTGCGCGGCGACGCGGCGAGAATTCGCGGCTGCCCCGCCAGCGCCGCTGCCTCCAGGCAATTCCGCGCTCGAAATCCCGGCCTGTTCAGGGCCGCAGGCGTCGCCGACCACCCCTACATGCGCTGGTATCCGCCCAACAAGGAGCTGTTCCCCGACCCGAACAACACGTCCCTGGGCCAGATCGGCAACCTCACGCGAGCGCTCGACCGGCTCCAGCGCGTCTATGGCTCCCACAAGCGCTATCCGATCTACAACACCGAATTCGGCTACATCACGACGCCGCCCAAGCACGACACCACGAAAGAGCCGTGGGTCAATCAGAACACCGCCGCCTTCTACCTCAACTGGGCGGAGTACCTGTCGTGGAAGAACCCGCGGATCAGCTCGTTCTCGCAATACCTGCTGTATGACCCCCTGCCTGCCAGGTCAAAGACCGACTTCGGCGGCTTCGCGAGCGGGCTGCTGACGTTCAAAACGCACGCCCGCAAGGCGACCTACGCCGCCTGGCGGCTGCCTTTGTACATGCCGGTCACGACCGCGCGTCGGGGACGCAGCCTCGAGGTCTGGGGATGCGCTCGCCCGGCGCACTTCGCCCAGGCCGACACGGGCGACACCCAGACCGTGCAGATCCTCTTCCAGCGTGGGTCGAGCGGGCCGTTCAAGATGCTTCGCACGATCGTGGTAACAGATCCCCACGGGTACTTCGACGTACACATGAGTTTCCCCGGCAGCGGCACTGTGCGGCTTGCCTGGGACTACCCCGTGGCCGACCATGCGCTGGGCTACTTCGACCCGACGACGCCGCACACGGCGTTCAGCCGCTCGGTTCGGATCACGTTGCACTGAGCCCGGTACAGGGCGTCATACTGCGCAGGTGATGCCAAGCAGCGCTCCGGAGCTTTCCTCCCGCCTGCAGCTCGTCTCCCAGCTGCAGTCGATCTGCGGTCACGAGCACGTGCTGACGCACCCCCACGAGCTCGCCACGTACCGCTCCGACGGCCTGGCCCACTATCGCCAGGTCCCCGTCGCGGCGGTCCTCCCCGGCAGCGCCGACGAGGTCCAGCGCGTGGTCCGGGCGTGCTATGAGGCCGAGGTCCCGTGGGTTGCGCGAGGGTCTGGAACCGGCCTCTCGGGCGGCGCGCTGCCGGTCGCCGAGGGTGTGCTGATCGTGCTCGCGCGGCTGCGACGGATCCTGTCGATCTCGCTCGAGGACTCCCGCGTCGTGGTCGAGCCCGGCGTCACCAACCTGGCGGTCTCGCGCGCCGTCGGCCCCACGCACTTCTACCCGCCCGATCCGTCCAGCCAGATCGTCTGCTCGATCGGCGGCAACGTCGCCGAGAACTCCGGTGGCGCCCACTGCTTCAAATACGGCTTCACGACCAATTACGTCACCGGGCTTGAGGTCGTGCTGAGCGACGGTGAGGTCGTCCAGCTCGAGCGCGACGCGCCCGGATATGACCTGCTCGGCGCGTTCGTCGGCTCGGAGGGAACGCTCGGCGTAGCCACCAAGATCACCCTTCGCGTGATCCCGGTGCCCCAGAGCGTCCGCACGCTGGTGGCGTTCTTCGAGGACACCGGCGCCGCCGGCGAGGCCGTCTCGGAGATCGTCAGCGCCGGGATCGTCCCCGGCGCGATCGAGATGATGGACCGGCTATCGATCAAGGCCGCCGAGGAGGCAACCGGCGCCGGATATCGGCTCGACGCCGGCGCGGCGCTGCTCGTAGAGCTCGACGGCCCCGACGAGGAATGCACGTCGCGCCTGGAGCACGTGATGGGTCTGTGCTCGCGTACCGGCGCAATGGACGTCCGCGTCGCCCTCTCTGATGAAGAGCGGGCGCTGATCTGGAGGGCCCGCAAGGCCGCGTTCGCCGCCATGGGGCGGATCGCGCCCGCGTACTACGTCCAGGACGGCGTGATCCCGAGGACCCGCCTTGCCGAGGTGCTGCGCCGGATCGACGCGCTTGCGGCGGAGTACAAGCTTCAGGTGGCCAACGTCTTCCACGCCGGCGACGGCAACCTGCACCCACTGATCTGCTACGACGCCGGCAAGGAGGGCGAGGCCGAGCGCGCCGAGGAGCTGTCGGGGCTGATCATCAAGACCTGCGTCGATGCGGGCGGCTCGATCACCGGCGAGCACGGCGTCGGCGTCGACAAGAAGGCCTACATGCCGTCGATGTTCTCCGAGGCCGACCTCGACACGTTCCAGCGGCTGCGCTGCGCGTTTGACCCCCACGGCCTGGCCAACCCGGGCAAGGTGATGCCGACGCCGCGACTGTGCGGTGAGGTCCCAGGCCCTTACCGCGAGCACCCGCTCGAGCGCGACGGGGTCGCAACGCGTTTCTAGTGGGCGTTCCCGGGGACACCTGCTGATGCCCCGCCAGCTGAGCCCCGTGACGTTCGAGGAGGCCGCGGCGGGACTTGCGGCGGCCGCGGCCGAGGGCCAGTCGGTCCGCATCCGCGGTGGCGGGACCAAGGCCGACTGGGGGGCGCCGCGCGCCGAATCCGACGTCGACCTTCACACGACGGGCCTCGACAAGATCGTCGAGCACAACGTGGGCGACCTCACGGCGGTCCTCCAGGCCGGCGTTCCGCTGGCCCAGGCACAGTCGACGTTCGGGCGCGCCGGGCAGATGCTGTCGCTGGATCCGCCGCTGGGGCGGGGCGATGCCGCGTCGGCGACGATCGGCGGCGTCGTGGCGACCGCGGACTCCGGGCCGCTGCGTCACCGTTACGGCGCCGCGCGCGACCTCGTGGTCGGGATGACCGTCGCGCTCAGCGACGGGACGATCGCGCGATCGGGCGGCAAGGTGATCAAGAACGTCGCCGGCTACGACATCGCCAAGCTGTTCTCGGGGGCGTTCGGGACACTGGGCGCGATTCTCGAGGTCAGCGTCCGCCTACATCCCGTCGCTCCGGCCACCAGCACCGCGCTCGGCGCAAGCGGCGATCCCGAGGTGCTGGCCAAGGCGGCGCGGCTGCTGACGATGGCTCCGCTCGAGCTCGAGGCCCTCGACGTCGCCTGGCAGTCCGGCTGGGGCCAGGTCCTGGTGCGCCTGGCGGGCGCGGAGGCTCCCAGGCGCATCGTGCGAGTGACGGCGCTGATGCGCGACGCCGGGCTGGAGGATGTCGACGCGATCTCCGACGACGACGACCTGTGGGCCCGTCAGCGGGCCGGGCAGCGGTCCGACGGCGCGGTGCTCGCGCGCGTCGCGGCGCGCCCTTCCGCGCTCGCGGAGGTCGTGCGTGCGACCCGCTCCTGCGAGGGGCGACTGGTGGGCCGGGCGGCGCTCGGACTCAGCTGGATCGAGGTCGAGACCGGGGCGCTAGGATCGCTGCGCGACGAGCTCGGTGCCCAGGCGCCGATCGTCGTGCTCGACGCTCCGCCGGGTGTCCGCGACCGGCTCGATCCATGGGGCACGCGGGAAGGCTCCGAGCTCGAGTTGATGCGCCGGATCAAGATGCGCTTTGATCCAGCGGGGGCCTGTAATCCCGGCGTGTTCGTCGGAGGGATCTAGACGTACCGGAGGTAGCGCGATGGCATTCGACACGTTCAGACCACCGCAAACCGAAGTGCTCGAGGACTGCGTCCACTGCGGCTTCTGCCTGGACACGTGCCCGACGTACGTGCTGTGGGGCAACGAGGCCGACTCGCCGCGCGGCCGGATCGTCTTGATCGGCGAGGGCCTGAGGTCAGACGAGCCGATGTCCGACGAGATGGTGACTCATTTCGACCGCTGCCTCGGATGCATGGCGTGCGTCACCGCGTGCCCGTCGGGTGTCCGCTACGACCACCTGATCGAGCGTGTGCGCCCTCAGGTCGAGCGCCACCACCAGCGTTCGCTGTTCGAGCGCGGGCTGCGCCGGATGCTGTTCGGGACGCTCCCCCACCCCCGCCGCCTGCGCACGCTGGCGCCGCTGATGATTGCCGGACGCAAGCTCGGTTCAGACCGGATCCCGGGACGGCTCGGGATGCTCGCGAAGGTCTCGCCGCAGCTCAGCATGCGCGACCTGCGCAGCACGGGCTTCCCCGAGCACGTGCCCGCCGTCGGCGAGCAGCGTGGCCGGGTGGGCCTGCTGCTGGGATGCGTGCAACGCGTGTTCTACGCCGACGTGCAGCGCGCGACGATCGCGACGCTCGCGGCTGAGGGGTTCGAGGTGTTCGCGCCCCAGCTGCCGGAGTGTTGCGGGGCGCTCGAGATGCATTCGGGCGAGGAGCCCGCGGCGGTCACGCGGGCCGAGGCGACGATCGCCGCGTTCAACGCGATCGGGGACCTGGACTACGTTGTCACCAGCGCGGCCGGCTGCGGATCGGCGATGAAGGACTACGGCGAGCTGGTCGGCACGCCGGAGGCGCAGCGCTTCGCCGAGCGCGTCGTCGACGTCACCGAGCTGCTCGGCTCCGTCGAGCCTCGGGCGCCGCGCGGGCCGGTGCCGCTGAAGGTCGTCTACCACGACGCCTGCCACCTGGCCCACGCCCAGAAGGTGCGAGAGCAGCCGCGGGCGATGCTGCGCACGATCCCCGAGCTGGAGCTGCTCGAGAACCGGGTGGAGCCCGACATCTGCTGCGGATCAGCGGGCGTCTACAACATGCTGCAGCCCGAGGCCGGCGCGGACCTGGGAGTGCGCAAGGCCCGCAACCTGCTCGACACCGGCGCCGATGCTATGGCAGCGGCCAACCCGGGCTGCGCAGCCCAACTCGACCGCCACTTCCGGGACCTCGGCAAGCCGCTGCCGATCTATCACCCCGTCGAGCTGGTGTGGCGCTCGATCAAGGCCGCCGCAGCCTAGCCGCCGCCGTACATCTCCTCGATCTCGCGCTCGTACTTGGCGGCGATCGGCCGGCGCTTGAGCTTCATCGTCGGCGTCAGCTCGTCGCCGCCGGGCAGCCAGTCGCCCTGCACGATCGTGAACTTCTTGATCTGCTCGACGCGCGACAGCTGCGCGTTGGCCGCGTCGATCGCGCTCTGAATCTCGGCGATCACGTTCGGGTCGGTCGCCAGCTCGTCGAGTGAGACCCCCTCGATCCCCTGCTGCTTGGCCCACTGTGGGGCGAAGTCGGAATCGAGCACGATCAACGCGGTGTTGTAGGGACGGGCGTCGCCGATGCAGCACGCCTGGCCGATCATCGGGCTCGAGGTCTTGATCGCCGCCTCGATGTTGGCCGGCGACATGTTCTTGCCGGCGGCGTTGATGATGATCTCCTTCTTGCGATCGACGATCTTCAGATAGCCCTCGTCGTCGATCTCGCCGATGTCGCCGGTGTGCAGCCAGCCCTCGTCGTCGAGCGCCTCGGCGGTCTTCTCGGGCGAGTTGCGGTAGCCGGCCATCAGGAACTCGCCGCGCACCAGCAGCTCGCCGTCGTCGGCGATCTTCATCTCCACGCCCGGCGACGGCGGCCCGACGGTGCCGAGCTTGACGGCGCCCGGCCGGTTGACCGAGCCCACACCGCAGGTCTCCGACATCCCCCACAGCTCCGCCAGCTCGATCCCGAGCGCGTGGAAGAACTCGAGCACTTCGAGCGGCGTCGGCGCGGCGCCGACGTTGACGCCCTGGGCCAGGTCGAGCCCGAGCATCTCGCGCAGCTTGGAGAACAGCCGCTCGTCCGCATCGGCGACCTGCCGTTCGAGCTCCTCGGGGACGGGCTCGCCGGCCTGGCGCAGCCGCAGGCGCTGCCGCGACGCCGCCATCGCGTCCTCGATCGGCTTGCGCTGCTCGGGCGGCTGTGCTGCCTGCATCGTCTCCAGGCCCGCCTTGAGCTTCTCCCAGATCCGCGGAACGGCGAAGAACCAGGTCGGGCGCACCTGCGGCAGGAACGAGAGGATCTCTCGCGGATTCGGGCATGTGGTGATCGTGCCCGCGTAGATCACCGGTATGTAGTGGTGCGCCATCCGCTCGGCAATGTGCGCCGCGGGCAGCCACGAGATCACGCGTCCCCCGACGTCGAACGGGATCACCTCCTCGACGCCCTTGGCCGAGAACATGATCGCGTGGTGTGAGAGCTGCACGCCCTTCGGGTGCCCGGTCGTACCCGACGTGTAGATCAGCGTGACGATGTCCTCGGGGCCGGCCTGCGCGGAGGCGGCGGCGGCGTCGAAGTCGGGGTTGGAGCCCTCGACATCGGCCAGTGAGATCGTGCCCTCCGGCGTGTCGCCGTCGATCACGACCACGTGCTCAAGGCCCGGCAGGTTCTTGCGCGCCTGCAGCATCACGGGCAGGAACGCCTGCTCGACGATCGCCACGCTCACGCCGGCGTCGGTGCACAGGAACTCGATCTCGGGCGCCGGGTATGTGACGTAGATCGAGAACGGCGTCGCGCCGAGCGTGACCGCCGCCAGGTCGGCGATGTGGAACTCGGGCCGGTTGCCGAGCATGATCGCGACGGTGTCGCCGCGCTTGACGCCCAATTGCGCGAGCCCTCCCGCAACCGCGTCGACGCGGGCCAGCAGCTCCGCCCAGGTCAGCGAGACGTTGTCGTCGGCTGTCCGCACTGCGACGACGTCGGGGTGGTTGGCGGCCGTGCGGCGGAACGCCTCGGCGACGGTCTGTGCGTCGACCGCTCGCGCCCCCACAGGGGTCATGGTGCTGCTCTCCATCGTTCCTCCGCTCTCTAGTGCCCTAATCCAGCGCCCCGCGGAAACTATCGCAGAGCGGGGTAAAGGCGAGCTGTAAGCCGGAGCTCAGCGGACGTTGAAGCCCGGGCCGTTGAGCGTCGAGATGTCGTTGGTGAGGCCGATCACGAACAGCATCACGATCAGCACGAAGCCGACAACCCCGGCCCGCTCCATCACCTCAAACGGGATCCTGCGACCCCGGATCTTCTCGGCCACCGCCCAGAACACGTGCCCGCCGTCCAGCGGCAGGAACGGGAACAGATTGATGATCCCGAGCGATAGAGAGATCAGAGCGAGGACCCAGAGCGCCTGCGTGGCGCTCGAGGCGAACGACTCTTGGGTGACGGTGTAGCCGCCGACGATCCCGTTGAGCTGCTTGCGCTCCTGCGGCTCGAAGATCCGCGCGATCACCGACACGGTCGAGGTCGTCACGTGCCACAGACCTGATCCGGTGAGCGCGGCCGCGTGAACAGGGCCGACCGACTCCTGCGCCGCGGAGAACGAGAAGCCGACCAGCGGCCGCTTGTCGGCGGCGCTGTAGCGGGGACGGATGTTGAAGGTCAGAAGGTTGCCGTCGCGCTGCACGACGATCCTGGCGGGCGTCTGTGCCAGGCAGCCGTTGACCTGGGCGCCCGCGCACCGGTGGGTGGCAAGCTGCGCGCGCAGCTTGTCGGGGCTGCCGGTGACGCCGTCGACGGACACGAGCTGGTCTGCGGGCTTCAGCAGGCCGGCCGCCTGTGATGTCTTCTCCACGGCCCCGATCTTCTTGGTCGCGACCGCCTGCCCGTTTGCCATGAACAGCGCCCATACGATGATGAACGCGATCGCGATGTTGACGGCCGGGCCGGCGAGGATCACAAAGATTCGCTTCCACACGGGCTGGTTGTAATAGGCCCGCGGGACCACCTCGGGGGGGAGATCCTCGCGCGGGTTCATGCCGCTGATCTTCACGTAGCCCCCGAGCGGGATCGGACCGATCCCGTACTCGGTCTCGCCGCGGCGCACCTTCAGCACCAGTGGCCCGAAGAACAGCGAGAACCGCTCGACGCGCATGCCGACGGCCTTGGCGGCGGCGAAGTGGCCCGCCTCGTGCAGCAGGATCAGCGCAGAGAACCCGAGGAACGCCAGGACGTAGGACACGCCCTCAGTGTGGCAGGCGTTTCGTAAGAGTCTGATGAAGCTATGCTGCGGCGCGCTCTGCGACGAGTTCCGAGGCGAGCTGCCGGGCCCGCGCGTCGGCCTCCCCGAGCGTCTCGAACGAGTGGACCCGCTGGGCAGGGAACGTGCTCAGCGTCTCCTCGATCACGGCCGCGATGTCGAGGAACCCGATCCGCCCGGCGAGGAACGCATTGACCGCTACCTCGTTGGCCGCGTTGAGGGTGCATGGGGCCGTGCCGCCGGCGATGCCGGACTCGCGCGCGAGGCGAAGGCACGCGAACGTCTCGTCGTCGACGGCCTCGAATGTCAGCGCCCCTACCTCGACTAGGTCCAGCGGGCGGACGGGCACGTCCACGCGGTCTGGGTAATGCAGCGCGTAGGAGATCGGCACGCGCATGTCGGGGTAGCCGAGGTGGGCGAGCGTCGCCCCGTCGCATAGCTGGATCAGGCTGTGGATGATCGACTGGGGGTGGACGACGACGTCGATCTGCTCATACGCGGTCCCGAACAGGTGGTGTGCCTCGATCACCTCGAGCCCCTTGTTCATCAGCGTCGCCGAGTCGATCGTGATCTTGCCTCCCATCGCCCACGTGGGATGGGCGAGGGCCTGCTCGATCGTCACGTCCGTGAGCTTGGACGCCGAACGCCCCCGGAAAGGGCCGCCCGAGGCGGTCAGCACGAGCTTGTCGACCGTCCCCACCTGCTCTGAGGCAAGTAGCTGGTGCACCGCCGAATGCTCGGAGTCGACCGGGATGATCGCGGCGCCGGTCGCCTCCGCAAGCTGGGTGACGAGCTCGCCGCCGACGACGAGCGACTCCTTGTTAGCCAGCGCCAGGTCGATGCCCTCACCGAGCGTCGCGACCGTCGGAACGAGGCCGGCCGAGCCGACGATCGCGTTGAGCACGAGGTCGCACTCGCACTCGGTGATCAGCTTTACCAGGCCTTCCGGGCCGGCCAGCACCTCGCCCTCGGTCCACGCTTCACTCGCGCGCGCGGCAGCGTCCGGGTTGCTCAGCGCGATTCGCTTGACGCCGTAGGCGCGTGCCTGCTCGATCAGCTGCTCCCAGGCGCTGGCGGCGCTCAGGGCCACGACCGTCAACCCCTGGTCGGGTGATCTGCTGACGACGTCGAGCGCCTGGCAACCGATCGATCCCGTGGACCCGAGAATGGCCAGGCGGCGCGGCACGAGCCGGATTGTAGGCGTGGCCCCCTAAGGGCTCGGCGGCGCCTGGAGCAGAATCGCCTGAGCGCCGACCTGGACAGTTCCGCGCGCAGCGAAGCGCATCGTCGCGATCATCGCCCTGACCCAGACGGCGTCGCCACCGGTCGTGATCGTGAACCCCAGCCCGGCTCGACCCGGCTCGTATGTGGCTGCGTCGCCGAACAGGATGCTCTCGCCGGTGATCGTCCCAAGCGTCGTCTCGGTCTCGATCACACCGCCCGACAGGTTGCGCAGCACCGTGCGCAGCGTGTCCTCCGCGACCACGACGTCGAGCCGGAACAGCCCCTCGGCGAGCAGCAGCATCGCGCGCGAGCCCGGCTCGATCTCCTTGGCCGCCGAAAGGACGAGCGCAAGTCGCCCGTCGGGGACGTCGAGGCCGCTATTGAGTTGCCCGTGCATCAGGTCTCGCTCACGAACGCCTGTCCGGCGATCGCCCCGTCCTCGGAGGTGACGAGGATGCTCACGACGTCGGGGAACTCGCGCCCGCTGGGGAGGATTTGAAGATGGAGCCGGTGCACGCTCGATCCTGTGCCCGGCAGCGGGATCGTCGTGTCGTCGCTCGCCGGCAGCGAAATCGACGACGCGGTGCCGTCGAGGTCACGCGCCGCCTGCAGGGCGATGCCGGTGCCGTTGTGCACGGTCACCTCGGTCGCGTTGTCGCGATCGACCGTGGCGGTCACGACGATGCGCCCGCCGGGGAGCTCCAAGAGCGTCTGCGGGCCGTGGTCGGCCGCAGGTGCGATCGCGCCGCTGACAACGTTGCCATGCGCCCCGAAGAAATTGGCCTTGGCGTCCTCTATCGGCTGCAAGTTAGCGGTCAGGCGCGCCGCACCTGGGCCACCACCCAGCCCTCCCGGGCCAGGCGGCGGCGCTCCCGCAGCCCGCACTGCTCGTAGCCGCCGATCACCGCGTCGGCCTCGCCCTCGCCAAAGCCGCTCAGCAGGCCGACCTCGGGAGCGTGCTTTCGCCATCCGGACACGATGCTGGCGTGGACGGCTGCCGGGACGTTGGCGGCAAACCCGGCCGCCGTCGGCGCGGGCACCTGCAAGAGGTCGGCGACGTCGATCTCGATCTCGGTGCCGTTGCGCTGGGCGTTCTCGCGCGCGGTCTGCACGCTGAGCAGCTGTACGTCAACGGCGACGAGCGGAGCCCAGCCCAGACGCGCCGCCGCGATCGCAAGCACTCCGCTCCCGCAACCGAGGTCGGCGAAGGAACCGGCCGGCTCGAGCTCGAGCAGCAGCTCCAGGCAGGCGCGCGTCGTCGGGTGCATGCCGCTGCCGAACGCCGAGCTCTCTGCCAGCACGAGGTCGATCAGGCCCTGATCGGGCGCCGGGGCCCACGGAGGACGCACCACGATGCGGCCGCCGATCACGTCGCTCGAGTACTCGGCCAGCCGGCGCTCGCGCCAGTCGTCGGACACCTCGTGCTCGCGGATCTGGTGCGGGAGCGGTCCCAGCGCGCCGCTGAGCACCGCCAGCGCCGGCACGGCGTCGCCTCGCATCCGCAGCTGCAGGTTGTGCACGCCGAGCGGCTGCTCCCGGACGCCGCCGGGCACGATCGGCAGCAGCCGGTCCAGCACATCCTCGAGCGCCGATGCCGGCACGCTTAGCACCACCTCACGCATCGGTCGGCCTAGTGCATCACTGCGACCCAGACGTAATAACCGGCGACCAGCGTGAACAGCGCCGCGTCGGCACGGTCCAGCGCGCCGCCGTGGGGGCCGAACAGGCTGCCGGCGTCCTTGATCCCGGCGTCGCGCTTGATCAGCGACTCGAACAGGTCGCCGAGCGGACCGAGCACGGCGACCGCGACGCCCAGCAGCAGTGCGTCGCCCTGGGTCAGCCACGTCTGGTACAGGCCGGCCAGGAACACGCCGAGGATTGCCATCAGCATCCCGCAGAACAGCCCTTCGACGGTCTTGTTGGGAGAGATCTTCGGCGCCAGCGGTCGGCGACCGAAGAGCCGACCGCCAGCGTACGCCGCGGTGTCTCCGACGAACGTCCCGATGAGCACGTCGATGATCACGGCGTTTCCGTGCGGTAGCTCGCGCAGCAGCGCGGCGTGCCCGAACGCGAACCCGATCCAGTAGACGCCCAGCAGGGTCCCTGCGATCGCCACCGTCGAGTGGGTCTGGCCGCGGGCCACGACCGCCAGAAAGAGCACCGGCACGGTGACCACCGCGACCTCCAGCACCTGACGCGGTCCGCCGTACACGCCGGCGATCACCATGCCGATGATCGCCGCGAACCCGACCACCGGCACCGGCCGCCACCTGTGCAGCATCCGGTAGAGCTCGTAGGCGCAGATGCAGCCGATCGCGCTGACGAACGCGACGAACGGCCATCCGCCCGCGTTGACGAACACGATCACCAGAATTGCCGCCGGGATCGCGACGAGCACCCGCAACAGCAGCTCCGAGCCCCTCCCGCGCTCCGCCTTCGGCTCCTGGGACCGCTGGCGTGAGCGCTGGCGGGCGGCCGCGCGAGACGCGGCGCGCGGCTGATCTCGCGATCCGGCGCGCGTCTGTCGTGACGCCGACCGCGGCTCCCGCGGCTCGCGAGGCGTTGACCGCGGCTCGCGTGGCTCCCGAGACGTCGACCGCGGCGTGCGCGGCCTTCGACCTGAGGACATCTAACGCCCCCCGAAGCGACGTGAACGGGCGGTGAACTCCTCGAGGCTCTGCTCGAACGCCTCCCGTGAGAAGTCGGGCCACAGCTCGTCGCGGAACACGAGCTCGGAGTAGGACCCCTGCCAGATCAGGAAGTTCGAGCTGCGCTGCTCGCCACTGGTTCGAATGATCAGATCGGGGTCGTGCATCTCGGGTGCGTACAGGTGGCGGCGAAAGGCCTCCTCGTCGCCTCCCGTAAAGGTTCGCGCCGCGTCGACGATCTCCGCCCGCCCACCGTAATTGAACGCGACGAACAACGTGATGCGCGAGTTGCCGCCGGTGAAGCTCTCGGCCCATTCCATCCGCTCGATCAGCTCGGGCGACACAGGGTCGGCGCGGCGCCCGACGAAACGCATCCGGACTCCCTGCTCGTGCAGCTCGGGCGTTTCGAGCTCGATCCGGCGCGCGAACATCTCCATCAGCGCCGACACCTCGTCGGCCGGGCGCCGCCAGTTCTCGGTCGAGAACGAGAACACGGTGAGCTGCTTGATTCCCAGATCGACGGCGTCGCGCAGCCGCGCCTTGACCGTGTCGGCACCGGCCTCATGACCTGCGACCACGGGCAGACCACGCTGGCGGGCCCAGCGACCGTTGCCGTCGGTGATGATCGCGACGTAACGAGCCCTGCGTTCGGCCTCCCCGCCGCTGCTGCCGGCGAGAGCCACTAGACCTCGAGGATCTCTTCTTCCTTGTGCTTGAGCAGCTCGTCGAGCTCGCCGATCCGGGAGTCCGTCACCTTCTGGAGCTCTTGCTCGGCGCGGTGCTCGTCGTCGGACCCGGCCTCGCCGGCCTCCTTGAGCTCACGCAGATCGTGCATGACGTCGCGGCGGATGTTGCGGATCGCGACGCGCCCCTCCTCGGCGATGTGACGCACGACCTTGACGAGCTGCTTACGGCGCTCCTCGGTCAGCTCCGGGATCCCCAGGCGGATCAGGTTGCCGTCGTTGGATGGGGTCAGGCCGACGTCGGACTCGAGGATCGCGCGCTCGATCGCCTTGATCGAGCTCTTGTCGTACGGCTGGATCGTCAGCAGCCGCGCCTCGGGCGCGCCGATCGTCGCGAGCTGCTTGAGCGGCGTCGCAGTGCCGTAGTAGTCGACCGAAATCCGGTCCAGCAGCGCCGGACTGGCGCGTCCCGTGCGCACCGAGCCGAACTCGTGGCGCATCGCCTCCACCGACTTGGCCATCCGCTCGCGGGCATCGGCAAGGAGCCCATCGATCATCTCGCTGTCGCTCATGTCCTTACCAGCGTTCCCACTCGTTCACCGGACACTATCTTGTCGATGTTGCGTCCATCAGCCATGTTGAAGACGACGATCGGGAGATTGTTGTCCATGCACAGCGCAAACGCGGTCGAGTCCATCACCCGCAATCCCTGCGTGAGCGCATCCTTGTGCGTGATCTCGGGGATGAACTTGGCGTCGGCGTCCTTTGCCGGGTCGGCCGTGTAGACGCCCTCAACGCGGTTCTTGGCCATCAGCACCACCTCCGCGTGCAGCTCGGCGGCGCGCAACGCCGCGGCCGTGTCGGTGGTGAAGAACGGGTTGCCGGTGCCCGCAGCGAAGATCACGACCCGGCGCTTCTCGAGGTGCCGGATCGCCTTGCGCCGAATGTACGGCTCGGCGACCTCGGAGATCGTGATCGCCGACTGTACGCGCGTCGCGACCCCCATCTTCTCCAGCCCGTCCTGTAGCGCCAGCGCGTTCAGCACGGTCGCCAGCATCCCCATGTAGTCGCCGGTCGCCCGGTCCATGCCGCGCGCCGCGGCGGCCAGACCGCGGTAGATGTTGCCGCCGCCGACGACGATCGCGACCTCGACGCCGCGGCCGTGCACGGCCGCGACCTCGGTCGCGATCGCGTGTACCCGCTCGGGGTCCGTGCCGTATTCGAGGTCCCCCATCAACGCCTCGCCCGAGAGCTTGAGCAGCACTCGGCGGTAGACGGGAGCCCCGTTATCGGTCACGTGGTCGGCCTCCTCCTCCGAGCCGATCACCCGCCGACCGCGAATCTGGCGAACCGGCGGATGACGACGTTCTCGCCGGTCTCAGCCGCCAGTTCCGCACGCAGTTGCTCGATCGTCCTGCCGTCGTGCTTGTCCTCGTTGACGTGCTTCTGGCGCAGCAGCACGACCTCGTCGAGCCACTTGTCCAGCTTCCCGGCGACGATCCGCTCGCGCACGTTCTCGGGCCGGTCCGCGGCCTGCTCGACCGCGATCCGCTCTTCACGCTCACGGTCCTCGGCGGGGACGTCGTCCTCGGTGATCGCGAGCGGATTCGCCGCGGCGATGTGCAGCGCGACGTCCCGGGCGAACTCGACGAATCTGTCGTTGCGCGCGACGAAGTCGGTCTGGCAGTTGACCTCGACGAGCACGCCGATCTTGTTGCCGGCGTGGACGTACGTCTGGACGACGCCTTCGGTGGCCTCCGCGCCGGCACGCTTTGCGGCCTGTGCCTGGCCACGGGCGCGCAGGATCTCGACCGCCCGATCAACGTCCCCGCCGGACTCGGTCAGAGCCTCGCGGCAGGCGAGCACGCCGGCGCCGGTCCGATCCCGGAGCGCCTTGACGTCCTTTGCGGTGATCTCGCTCATGCGTTCTCCTCGGCGTCTGATTGCTCGTCGGCGGCGGCGGGCTCCTCGGCTACGGCGGGAGCGGGCTCCTCAGCTGCGGCGGGAGCGGGCTCCTCAGCTGCGGCGGGAGCGGGCTCCTCAGCTGCGGCGGGAGCGGGCTCCTCGGCCGCGGCCTCG
>Ga0207693_10000972_pt1 | contig 25768 bp, 19 predicted proteins | sample LARL81metaG_FD_184347 | JGI IMG/M metagenome (GOLD analysis project Ga0207693, IMG submission 184347) | Corn, switchgrass and miscanthus rhizosphere microbial communities from Kellogg Biological Station, Michigan, USA - LAR L8-1 metaG... | ecosystem: Host-associated > Plants > Roots >... | reverse complement strand
ATGCCGGACAGCCACAGCCGCCGGAAGTCCGGTGTTCGCAGCGGTGTGGTGTCGGCGAAGAACTTTCGCACTACGGCTGGAGGCGCTCGATGCGGCTGTTGTGCACGGTCACCGGCAGTTCGGCGTCCGTGACAACGCGAATCCTGTTGTGCACCCGGTTTTCCCGGCCCTGCCAGCAAGCCAATCTAGTGCTAATATTCCAGCCATGAAAAGCCGAATCTGTGTGTCGCTGATTTTCATAGTCGGTCTAGGTGCACTCGCCATTACTTTGCACGCTGCCAACGACTCAGGCGCGACTTACACAACGCGCACTCTTGCCCTTCCCGATCACGGCAAGGGAAACATCACCATGGATTACATCGCCTACGATCCCAAAACGGGATATGTCTGGGTCCCCGCCATAAACCTCGGCTCGGTGTATGTCGTAAACACGAACGACAGCTCCGTTCGTGAGATCTCGGGCTTTGCCACAAACGAAATCGAACTCGGTGGACGGAAGCGCATTCAGGGTCCCAGCGGAGTATCGGTCGGAGACGGAGTGGTTTACATAGGTAACCGAGCCGACTCGAGCGTGTGCGCCATTGACGAGAAGAGACTTGAGCGCAAGACGTGTGGACACCTCGATTCCACGCCCGACGGTGTAGTTTATGTGGCGCCCACTAGGGAGGTCTGGGTCACCACGCCGCGCGACAAGTCTGTGCGCATCTTGGATAGCGAGACTTTGAGCCAGAAAGAAAAGCTGACATTCGAAGGGCGCCCGGAAGGATATGCGGTCGACACAAAGCGCGCACGTTTCTACATGAATTACGAGGACCAGGACCTGACGACCGCTATTGACCTGAAGACGCACAAAACCGTCGCTAAGTGGCCGTCATCATGCGGTGAAGATGGCCCACACGGCATATCGATAGACCAAAACGCCGGGTTCCTGTTCGTTGCCTGCAGCGCCCGTGCAGAAGTTCTAGATGTGGGGCACAACGGGGAGCAGTTATCGTCAATCGACACCGGCGATGGCGTGGACGACCTCAGCTACTCGCCTGCCACTCACATGTTGTATGTGGGCGCTGCGAAAGCCGCGCAGCTCACGGTCGCCCGAGTGGACGCCGCAGGCAAGATCAGCTTGATTGCGAAAGTACCTACGCACGAGGGTGCTCGCAATGGAGTGGTCACAAAGAATGGCACGGTCTATCTTGCGCACTCGCAGCTGGGTCAACTGGCCGCACTGATCGTTGCGTCACCCCGCGACAAATAGCCTAGCAATAAACAGCGGGGCTGGCCGGGGCTAGGTCCTATGGCAGGAAAGACAGAATGCGGCTAAGTACTAGTGCTAAGCAGCCCCTGCTGAACCGTGCTACCTACGCAGCGGCTGATATCTCCACGCCCCGCTTGATTGTCTCCCCTCCGACCTGAGATGTGCCCTAAGACGACAAAAACGCGGCCGAGCACAATATGGAAAATATGATCGCTCTCCTGCAGGTGCATCGGACCGATATGCCGTGCTCGGTTCACGGATGTAGCGGCGTTCACTGCGGAACCCGCGGGTGTGTTTCGCTCCGCGCCGGAGCGAGCGGGATTACAGCTCGAAGTCGACTTTCAAGTCACCAAGGAAATTGCGTCTGTAGATCACGACATGTGGGAGAACATCGTACTTAAAGCTCAACTTGAAGCTTTCGAGTTCACGTTTGAAACTGTCAGTCTAGTTGGACAGTTGAGCGTTTTAAGCTTAGGTCCTGTCGCTCCGATATTGCGCCACGCCGCGTCTGATTGGGTTGCCGATTGTATCTTTTCCGTAGTGAGTTTAGCCAGCAGGTCGCCAAGATCGCGAAACCGCCGCAAAGGATGAGGTCACCGATGCTGAAGAAGAAAATCGATGCATGGTCCGCTATGAACAGGAGGTGTCCTGCACTGTTCGCGCTCCAAATTGGACCAGCTGGTTGAAAAGCAGCAGGCATGCCAACGACTGGCATGACGCCGCCGTTCAGTTCTGTGACGCACGCGTTCATGAACAGTCCAGTAACCAGCATGAAGCACGCAAGTTTAGCAATGAAATTGTCACGTGCAATTACCCTTAGTACGACGATGAACAATGAAATTTCTAGCGCCCATACCCATGGATTAAGCCGCCAGGCAAGGTAATAAAAATCCACCAATTCTCCATTTCGGGGGACGGATCATAAAATGTGCGAAAGTCCTAAGAACTAGTCTACGATTTAATCTTGTTGGGTGGGAATGGCACGGACGGGCTACTCATCATCTCAAACTTCAGGCTCGCGATTCTCTCCTTGCGTAAAAGCTTTCTCCGAACAGGTGAGGCTTGCAAAAATATACCGGCTCCAAAATCTCACGTTGCTGTTTCGAAAACTTGGATGAGTGCGCTGAAATCTCAATGTGGGTGTCACAATGGCGAGGATTCTTCTCGCTTTGAGTTGTTTCTGGATACCGCTGTGGGTAACCGCGTTGCACGACGGCACACGTTTAGATCAAGCCTCTTTTAAGTTTCGCTTAAGCTAACAGTTTTTATCTATAACAATTCCGACATGTTGGATTCCTTTCGTACTCCGTTTGTGCATCACACTTATTAACTTTTCGCCCTTCGTCGGGAGAGATAGCAATGCGCAAAAGTGTGATTTTGGCGTTTATTATTTCGTTCTTGCCCTCAATGCTGATAGCTCAAATTGGTAGCGGCGCGAGGCCAGCCGGCAGCGAGATCGAAACGCGAGCGACAATCTTCGGTGGCTATTCTTATCTTCGCAACAACAGCAATGGATTTGGCGGATGGGAAGGACAAGGTACTTTCAATTTCAACCGTTATCTCGGCGTCACCGGCGACGTAAGTGGCGTCAGCGTTACTCCCTTTGGTTTTTCGGCTTTGGGCTTTTCGGCGGGTACCTATCAGCGCCTGAACAACTATTTGTTCGGGCCGACCATAACCGCTAACCTGGGTAGATCCGCTGTCTTCGTACATGCATTGTTCGGGGAAGCACACTCAAGTTTAGGAGCAGGAGTAAGCATCCCAATCGTTGGGGGAATCTCCACTGGCATAACCAGCACGAATGCCTTCGCTATGGCGTTTGGCGGCGGAATTGATATCGGACTGACTCGACATCTAGCGATCCGAGCCGTCCAGGTGGACTATCTGCGCACCCAGTTCAACGCGACCGATGCGTTAACCACCGGACTCTCCAGCAGTCTAGGCAATCGCCAGAACAGCTTCCGCTATTCAAGTGGTATTGTGTTCCGATTCTGAGCAGATGCTTGATCGCGGATGACAACCTTTGAGACATGCTCTGTTTGAAACACTATAGGAGGGAGTCTGACTTGAGGAGTGCGGAGACTCAGTAGGCGGACGGCAGGCGTGGCAAGACTTTCGTGGATAATTGGGGCACCCGGCGAAATTACAAAAAACGCGGCATCGAGTTTCCCGCGCTGAGTGCGTACGCGGCCATCTCTCCGCCAACGGCAGCCAGGACGCCGCCCTCTGGTCGATGCCATTATCGGCCAGCAGCAGGAGCGCGATCTCGCGGTCCCACTACCCTCCTGGTCAATCAGATAATGTACCTGCCGCCCACAGGTCCGGTTTCAATGCCGGAAAGGTATCGAGAACGCTACGAACTCCTGGATGCGGAGGCAAAAGCCAGCTGAAGCAGCGATAATGATCGGACACGCCGTATGAATACTCCCAACGATCCAGTTCGTTTCAATCTCACTGACTATTTCATCGATCGCCATCTCAGAGAAGGCAGGGGTGGCAAGACGGCGCTTCGATGTGGTGAGTGTGTTCACACCTATGGAGACTTAGCTGCTGACGTTAATCGCGCAGGGAATGGACTGCTGCAGTTAGGTTTGCAAGAGGAACAGCGGGTGCTCTTAGTCCTTCCCGATTGCCCGGAATTCGTTGTCGCATACTTCGCTGTGATTAAAGTAGGAGCGGTCGCGGTTCCGACAACTAACTTTGCTCGGAGGGCTGATTACGAATATTTCCTCCGCGAGAGCAAGGCTCAGATACTCATTGTTCACTCAACGGTCTTCGGCGAAATGGCTGCAGCCCTAAGCGAGCAGCCTCATCTCCGCCATGTGATCGTAGTCGGCGAACGTCAGACCGGGCACATCTTTTGGGATGAGTGGCTGGCAGGGAGTCCCCCCGAACTAAGCCCCGCCCACACAAATGGCGAGGATGCCGCATTCTGGTTGTGGACGTCAGGCAGTACCGGCCGCCCGAAAGCCGCTGTACACCTGCATTACGACTGGATCCACTGCTGCAGAAACTATGCAGTCGAAGTATTGGCAATTGGTCCGAGCGACATAACATTCTCTTCATCCAAGCTGTTCCACGCCTACGGACTAGGCAATGGACTCATGTTTCCTTTTTATGCGGGGGCGAGCACAATTCTGCTCCCGAGCAAAGCACAGGCAAAAACTGTTTTGGACGTTGCTCAGAGAACCCGGCCAACGCTTTTGTTCTCCGTTCCGACGTTGTATGCACAGATGCTCCAGGAGGCCAACAAAGAATCGTACAGCTTGGATAGCGTCCGACTTGCGGTTTCCGCTGCCGAGCCACTGCCCGCCGAGATTTACCGCAGGTTTCACGGTAAGTTTGGAGTAGAGATTCTTGACGGAATCGGGTCCACTGAGGCACTGCACATTTACTTATCGGCCCGTGCAGGCGACGTGCGGCCCGGGAGCACCGGCACTGCGGTTCCCGGTTACAAACTGCGCCTCGTTGACTTAGACGAACACGAGGTTCAACCGGGTGCCATGGGAGATCTCCTTGTCGAGGGCGAGAGTGTTGCGACTTGTTACTGGAATCGGCGACAACTCACCACTCAGCGCATGCGAGGGAAATGGTTCTTCACTGGCGACAAGTATTGGATCGATCGAGACGGCTATTACTGGTATGCGGGTCGTTCGGACGATATGTTCCGAGTTTCGGGTCAGTGGGTTTCGCCAGTCGAAGTCGAGAGTGCATTGATCGAACACAATAGTGTCCTGGAAGCGGCCGTCGTGGCATATCGAGAATCCACCGAACTCCACACCCCAAAGGCATTCGTCGTGCTCCGGGAGGGCATAGCAGCTAACCCTGACCTCGCTCGGGAACTGCAGGAGTTTGTTAAGCAGCGGATCACTCCTTACAAATATCCGAGACATATTCAATTCATTGACAAGCTTCCGAAGAGTGCGACTGGCAAGGTACTACGGTACAAGCTCCGTGATGGTGCTTTTGCAGAGACTGAGTCCGATCGCGACTGAGGAATGTGCGAGAAGTCGCCCGACCACCTTCAGAACTCAGAACAGGTGTCACCGAGTGTGATTATTGCCACTAAACCTTAGAACTCGGGACGGCTTTAGACACGGACGAAAAGAAATCGTGATCGAACGGGCTCCAGCCATTTGGTACGCACCCGCGAGCTAAGTTAGCCGACACGAGTACGCACGAAGAGAAGGTGGTGCAACCTGGGCAGATTGCACAAACGACTTTGGGTCCCGGAAACACCTACGCCTCCACGTAGAGTTACCGTCTTATCGCCCAAGCTAGACCGTCCGGCTCGCCCCCAACGTCGATGTGGCTTGTGACCTCTAAGGTCTTCAGGTCCAGTACGGCGACGTAGTTGTCAGGCCCACAGGCAATGAAAGCACGATTACCATCCGGGTCCATTAGAATGCCCGCCGCTCCGTGGCCAATTTTCACTCGCTTGAATTCCTTGCGAGACGCTGTCTCGTAGATCACCAGATCGCCATCACCCAGCATTGAAATTAGCACAAGCTTTCCATCGGGAGTGAACTTCAGCCGGTTTGCACCCAACGTGTTCGCGTCCAGCGTGGCTGTCACGGTCCGTGTCGTGAGGTCGACCACCGAGAGTGTACCGTCCTGCGCATTTGCGGTCCATAACTTGCGTCCGTCCGGCGTGACGTCAAAACCTTCGTCGCCTTTGCCAACCGGAATGACGGTCTCATTCCAATCCATCCGCGGTTGATTCCCTCCCGGTGGGGACGGAGGTACGGAGCCTCGAGGCGGTTGCACTCCCGGGCGAGGTCCCGTCGGTGGCAGAGCGACCTCCTCCAAGATGCTGACCGTCGCGGAGCTAATGTTGGTTGTGTAGATCTGCTTCTGATCCTGGGTGACGTAAAGCATATGGGTCCGGTTCTGACCGGTGCCCATAATCCAATCAATTTTGGCGGACACAGGATCATAAGTCGCGACCGCCTTCGCGCCTTCGGCAGTGAACCAAACCTTTCCTCCCACAAACGCGAGACCGTGTGGGCCATTCAAGGCTCCGGTATCGATGTCGGGCAGCGCCCTCTGCCCGACCAGATCGATGACGGAAATCGCATGATATCGGCCCCCACCGTAGATCGAGACATAAGCTGTCTTCCCATCGGAAGATGCAATTACCTCGTGGGGATCGGGGCCGACAGGGGCGCGTGCGATGACCTGCAGCGTATTCGGGTCCACTATGGCGAGTGTGTGGTTACGCTTTGAAAGCGCCAGGAGTGATCGGCTCGGCGTGGACTGAGCAACAAGTCCGATCGCGGCGAAGAGAAAAAATGCAATTGCGGCATCTACGAAAAGCAATTTGGGAATCTTAGATCGCATGATTCTCCTCCATTGACTGGTGCTCGATGATGAGTTGATTTACCCATTCAGTCCGTGAATCCCGAACTCTTGATTGCTTTTCCCATCAAATCCAGTTATCTCGCAGATTTGTTCGTTTCTTGGAGAATTGCCTTCGCGGGGTCGGGCAGTTTGGCGGCGTGCGCCAGAAGCAACGACACCTGCCACATCTCCGCCTCCGAAAGCGTTTGATTGAATCCCGGCATGCCGGTAAGCCGAATACCATTCGAAACCTTCCAATAGGTCTCGCCGGGCTCATCGTCGGTTACGCCCTTACCTTTGAAAAGGTGTGGTGGACGCGGAAACTCACCTTCAGCAATCGCAGTCTGCTCTCTTCCGGGAACGCCATGGCAGACAGCACATTGCGTCATATACACGTGGGCGCCTGCAACCAGATTCGTTTCGTCAGCCGGTACGGGAACTTGGATAGGCATCTCCCTTTCCAGTCGAGCATGCAGAGCCATGCGAGCTAATTTCTTTTCGAACGGCATAGGCGACGCCGAAGTGGCAACGGGCGCCATACCGGTCGCGAAGTAGACGTACAGAACACTGGCAGCGACCAGAATCGTAAACACAACTCCGAACACAAATCCTCTCATTATTCCCTCTTTAACTCAGAGCAAGAATGACGATCCCATGAAAAATTTAAAATTTGCTTACGGCTTGCAATAACCTTGTGAACCGATCTGTCAGCATCATAACGAATCAAGAGCTACCCTCTACTTCTAGCCTCAACTATGGTCGAAAGGGTGGAACACCCGGCAATGCTCTCAATGACGAATTTGCAGGAAAATGATTACGCAACGAACAAGTAATTCTCCAGGCCTCAATCCCGTGTGAGCGTATGCGGCGTTTGCCGAACGGCTTCGACAACGTTTGCGTCCTTTTCGGCATCAATAGGGGTCTAAGTTTATTTCCTGAAGGAGATTGTGTGATGACTCCGGGAATGGAATGGCTGCTGATTGCTTGGGGTATCGTAACTGGTATTTTTCTCATTCTCCTCTTCTACCGCAGCACACTGACGAGGCAAGAAGATGATCAGCTTTTCATCGATGAATCTGCGTCCATCTCATCGGCAGCAACAAATCAGCGGGAACTGGTCGCTAAGGTAAATAAGATAAGACCTCTGACAAAAACGGTGGGGGCAATCTCGGGAGGGATGTTGCTTGTAATCGCCGGATGGGCTGTTTACATCGGCCTCAACTCGGCATAGCCATTGCGGGGTAATGACAAAAGCGGTGTCACGTTTTCTCACTCGCCAATCGTCACGTCGGGATTTGGATTTTATGGAGTCGCCATTTCCGTTTACTCTCATTTTCTTGCCCGGGGCCGCGACGCGGCGTATCCCGAAGATATGTCGATGGCGATTGGAGTGAGGCAGCCCGCAGGCGAATGCCCTGCCAGCTAACCAATACAAACAAATGTGGGCCGCTCCGGGTCGGGGATCGATCGACTCCCGAAAAGCGACCGGTTTGTTCTCCCCGAGAGATCGCACTAAGCGATGGAGGATTCATGAGACCTTGGTATCAATGCTCGTTCAGTGGACGCAACCTGTTCTTCTTTGGGACCCTGGCATTGCTCGGTTTCGCCCAGAAAACCTCCGCCGGAAGTACCGCGATTCGGCCAAAGCATTTCGACCACGTGCTCATCGTGGTTCTGGAAAACCAGAACTATGAGTCCGCGATCAAAAACGATCTTTTGAAAAGCCTGGCTCAAAACGGCGTATCTTTCAGGAATTTCGGTAACCTCTATCATGACTCGTATCCAAATTACTTAGCAATGATAGCGGGCAGTGACTTCGGTACACATAAATCACTGCTTTTAAGCGATCGACAGAGGACCTTCAGCGACGATAGCCAGCACAGGACGATCGCTGACTTGCTCAACTGGAAAAACTATGCTGAAGACTACCCGGCGGCCCCAACTCAAAAACCATTCCTCCACGACGGCAAGGGAAGGTACGCTCGCAAGCACGTACCCTTCTTGAGTTTCCGGAAAGTCCAGGAGCAGAGTTTTAACAACGTGGTGTCGGTTGATACTCACGATCAGGACAATGCTTTTGTGACTGATATCGGTAGTTTTATCGCTGATCCCCAAAAGCATCCGTTACCGGAATATATCTTCTACAGCCCTAATCTCGACGACGATGGCCATGATCCAACGTCCAATCCGCAAGAAGGGCTTAAGAAAGCCTCAGACTGGCTACGCGTATTTCTTACTACGTGGCTTCATTTCGACGATAAAACCTGGGTTCCGAAAGACGAAGCCCTGAAACGCACGCTTGTGATCGTTACTTTTGACGAGGCAGAGGGAAACACTAAACCGGAGCGAATCTACACGGTCTTTCTGGGCGCAGTGGTGAAGCCACAGGAAGTTACGACAGAATACAACCACTATAGTGTGTTGCGAACGATCGAGGATAACTTCGGTCTCGAGCCGATTCATAAAGAATCAGGAGACGGCACTGCATCGTCCATCTCCGGCATCTGGAAGTGATTTTATTTGGTTCACTCGAGAAATGCATCGCACAAGAAATGCCTAGCACACACCGCTGGGATGAGTCGTGGTTCCGGATTCCTGAGTCGGAACGGTCTGCACGTTTGGCGTTGTGTAGGGTTTCGTTCCAGCCAGGTTCGCGGCACATTGCTGGATGACCTGTTGGACCGCGGGAAGGGTGACGGGTAGATTCGGGATCGACGGGTCAGGTCTTTTGAAATTAAACGCGCTGGTCAGATCTTCTACCGTAGTACGGCGCCAGGCGCTCAAGTTGGGCACTTCGGCCCCGAACAGGGATTCGAGAAATCGCAAAACCGAGGTGTGGTCGAACAGGTCCGATGAAACGAACCCGCCCCGAGTAAACGGCGAAATGATCAGCATCGGGACGCGAAAACCCAACCCAATCGGGCCAGTAATCGCTGGAACGCCGATTGCGGTCGGGTCCGGAACGACCGGAGCGGTTATATATTCTCCCGGTGTCCCAGGAGGCGCCGTCACCGGAGCAATGTGATCAAAAAATCCGCCATTTTCGTCATAGGTGACAAACAAAACGGTCTTTGCCCACAGGGCGGGGTTCGCTGCTAAAACATTAACGATGAGGGAAAGAGTATTCTCGCCAAAGATCGAAGGTGCAGGCGGGTGATCTGATGTAAGGACCGACCCAACCAGCCAGGAGACTTGTGGCAAACTCCCAGATGCCACATCGGCCAGGAAGTCGACCGGGAACTGCGGTCCGAATGCGTTCTGATGCAGCACCGATGCAGGATCTTGGAAGGTTTTGAAGTAGGACAGAACATTGTCCGAGAGAATCCCGCCGAGAACCGTCTCGTCAGGTGACGAGTAAACCTTCCACGAAATTTTCCGTGCCTGAAGTTGCTCAGGCATGGTCGTATATGTCAGACGACCGTAAAGGGCAGTGCGGTTCGTAACAATGGTCTGCAAAATCGGTCCGCCGTTTTTTCCGTCTGGGTCGAGAGAGGCCGCCATCGTGTAGAGACGATTCGGGTCGGTGGGGCCCATTACCGAGCAAAAATAATTGTCGCAGATCGTGAAGGCATCGGCCAGGCCGTAGTAATAGGGAAGGTCGGCGCGAGTGTAGTAGCCCATGCTTAGTACGGCATCGTTGGGATTAGTCGGAAATCTAGAGGTAACAAATCCGTCCATTGCTCCTGCGTTCCAGCTCTGATGTTGGGACAGCCAGTCATGGGTGATGTCGTGCGTGCAGGCTGCATTTGTTGTGGCGGTATCAAGATGGAATGGCAAGAGTGCCCCCACAGGGGAACTTGTGGTATTCGCTGGATCGGGCTGCTGGAATGCTGCACTCTGATCGGAAAATCCACGGACACCGCGATAGCTTCCAAAGTAGTGATCGAAAGACCGGTTTCCTGGGTCAGGATGACCACATGCTCGATGTCAGTGAGCTTCGAGCAAGCGGACGGGAAGGAAGGGACGGACGGAGAATTGATAGAACCGCCGCCGCAGCCGGACAAGGCCAAACCCCCGAACTGTGCAAAAGCCGTCGCGGCTCCGAGCTTCAGTAGTTCTCTGCGATTGAAATGCCCCATAGCCTTTGGTTTTGGATGCGCTCTCGTGACCAAAGGTGGGACGACATGTGATTGGTCCGTTTAGGTCGGCTCTGCGTCCACTCCTCTAGTTTTCGATCGCGTTCGGAGGTGTTGGACCAAATCGGATCCAAGTTCCATCTTCTCGCAGCGAGCGCGAGGCATTAGCTCATAACCTCGGGAAACGCCACCGCCGTTATGTCTTTGGGTTGGCGACAACTCCTCCCGAAGGCTGGCAGAAATAACTGATGGGATTGGCTCAGACTAAGTCTCGCTCAATGAGTTGACTCACGAAATAGCAGCTGCCCCTCAAGGGACTCCAGCCACGCCTCGAACGAGCGTCGAGAATCGGCTTCGATGCGGAGGAAACGCAGGCCGATTGCAAGACTGTCCCTCCAGACAACCTCAGCCTTCGCCCGGAAAACTTGAGCTGTTGTTCCGGGAAGCTCAAATTGTATCGTGACTACTCCTTCGACATCGGCAACCGTTAACAGAGTCACCGCCAGCCCGCCTTCACTAACGTTCATGATTTTTCCCACGATAGTGTCGGTGGATCCCGAAAGTGTTATAGACAGGTCAACTCTGTGACGGAAATATCTGCGGTGTTCGCGTTCCATCCGCGGAAGGGCTATGTCAAGGTGGCTTCGTAACAGCGTATTAGGAACGGGCTTAGCAATAACAAAATCGGCTCCCGCTTCGACTGCTGCGCTTACCGTAGTCTCGCCATTCAAGACGGCGAAAACCATCGACAGCCTGTTGGAGCGGCTATTGCGTATCGTGGCAAGCACGTCTGTGGCCCCACGAACACCATCGCAATCAATAACAAAACCGTCGACGTGCCGGCGACCAACAAGCTCGATGGCGCTTGCCGAGTCAACCCGAAACTCGAGTTTGACACCAACAGCGCTAAAAGTGGCTCGCGCCACGTCCAGCAACACTGCGTCGCTGGTAAGTAATAGGCACGTCAAACCCATCCTCTTAATGTATGCGACCAACGAGCATTACCAAAGTGACGGAAGTGTGCCGCTATCCTCAACCAAAAATCCCAACCACCGGCCCCGGCAACAACTTAGTCCCCTACTTCGCTACAAAGTCCCTCGCCGCGTACTCATTCCCAACCGCCGCTCGCAAGCAAGCCTTTTTCGAGTAGGTTTTTGTTAGCCGATTCCCAGAACGGTTTCGCTCTGATGGCTGGGGAGATCAGAATACGTGGCTTCCTGGCAGCTTGCTTGGTAAAGCCCCTTCCCCTTGATGGTCAAGAAATAAAAATCATTGAAATTATAGAGCCGTAGCCGAGCCCGGCTGCGCCTCTGCCAAATGGCAAGTACTACGAGTTCACGGGGCGGCTCGACACTCACCGCAATCCCTCTCTTACAGGTCACTACCATTAGGAGGCTCGACCGATGTTGCTCCAGAATAACAAGATTCGATGATGGCCAATCTACCGAGCCGAACATTCGGCGCGTGGGCAATCTGATTTCCAGTCCGATTTAAAACTGGAGACCACACTAAGAAAAGGTGCAACCATGAAAGACCGAAACTAAAGGGTTCCACCCAGACGCGATATGATTTCGAGAAATGCCCGGGTGACGTGATACGGAGCCTTCCAGGGACCGACTTTTTCATCGTCGATTTTCCCGTTGTGGTAAATGGCGGTGTAGACCTCACCGTATTGGTGATCGACGAAACGGTCGGTCACAAAGCGGGCTTCAAGATCAAATGCCTGCCAATATTTCGGATCGCCGGTGAACTGGTAGGCATTCAGAAAAGCGACTAACGCCTCCATCTGTTGCCACCACTCCATATCCTTATTTTGAGCCGGGCCGGCGGCGGCCCCCAGGCGGTAGACGCCGCCATGTTCTTTGTCGAAGCCATCGCGCAAGGCGTGGTCGACCAGCGCCAGGCTGGCGCGCCGGATCTTGATATCCCGATTGCGCCCCACCCGCTCGGCCGCTTCTGTGAGCAGCCAGCTAGCCTCGAGGTCAAGCCCGTACTCACACTCCTTGGAGTCGCCGTTGCGGTCGGCTACGCTCCAGTCGTCGTTGAAGTAATACCTGCCATAGCCGGCATCGGCGTCGATGATCCTGTTGACGAAAATATCCAGCAGCTCTTCGAGACGGGCGCGTACCCTGGCATCACCGGCGACGTCGTACAGCGTGGCCAGTGCTTCCACCAAGCCGAGGTGCCAGTCGTAGGATTTTCGTCCGAATGAGCCCTCCGCATTGGGACCGTCCTTATATTCCTTTATCCATTGCCAGTCGGCGGTAAAGGCGATGCGGTAGCCGCCATAGCGGTCGTCGTGAGCATATTTGTCAATGATCGTGAACAGGTCCAGAGCTTCACGGGCCGCCTCATCGTCGTGGAAGGCCAGAGCGTATTCTGCCAGCCCTTCCATCACGTAGGACATGGGATTCAGTTGCTTGGTGGAGTCGAGTACTTTGCCGTCGCGGCTCACCATGAAGTAGTAGCCGCCATGCTCCTTGTCCAACATCTTCTCACGCAGAAACTTCAAACAGGCCGACGCCATGCGCTGGTAGCCGGGATCGGGGTAACGGCGGTAGGCCTCCGAGAAAGACCACAGGGAGCGCGATATAAGCACCACGGACTTGTTCCCCGGAGGAACAGGCTTGCCTGAACGGTTCAATCTGCCGAGCAGCCCGCCATATTCCGCATCGGGTGCGTGATCGACCCAAAACGGGAGAATATTGCGTTGCAGCGTGTCCCGGAAAACCACCGGCCAATTGCGCGCAGCCTCACCATTCATCTGAGCGGATAAGGCACCGGGAACGCCGAGGAGAAGCAGCAGGGCATGAAAATGCCTTGCCCTCTTGAGTGGGATGTGCATGATTGCTCCGGTACGGAAGTTGGACGAGTAAAGATGTTAAATCCGGGTCTGTGCGCTGGTTAGAACGATAACTTCAGCGCCAGCTGCCCGATTCGGCCGTCGCGAGCTTGAGTTACCTGTCCCAGGCTGCCGTTGATTTCGCCGACGACGGAACTGGGTTCCATGAACTGAGCATGATTGAAGACGTTGAAAAATTCGGCGCGGAACTCCAAATTCACCTTTTCGCCGATCGCAGTGATCTTGTGCAAGGCTAAGTCCCAATTATTGATTCCTGGGCCATGGAAAAAGCGTCGCTTGGCGTTGCCCACAGTGCCCAAATCCTCCGGAGAGAACGGTGAGGGATCGAAGAAAAGGTGGCCCGGCTTGCGCGGGTCAAGGAAATGGATCGGTTGGCCATTGTAGTTCGGCACGTCACTCCCACTGCACCCGCAGAGTGAGTTGTCATCGTCTTCGGTAAGTGTGACCGGGAAGCCCGTGGTGAAACGGGTGATTCCTGAAATCGTCCATCCGCCTAGAAGTTTGCCAGCGCCACCATGACCTGATTTGAAGAAAGGCAAGTCGTAGCTGTAGCTGATCACAAAGTTGTGCGCGATATCGAAAACGGAAAGGGCACGGCTCAGGCTCGGATTGAACGGGTTGATGGGGTCGAAGAAGCCCGAAGAGTTGTCGATGGACTTAGACCAGGTATAAGCCGCCAACAGCCGCAGGTTGCCCACCTTCTTTTCCAGGCTGGTTTGCAAAGCATTATAGGTTGAATTTGCCGCGGTTTCCTCCCATGCGTTGTTCTGGAAATCGAGCGTGCCGGTCCCAGTCGCCCGGTCGAGTTCGCGACCCGAGGTAACAGAGAAGGGCCGAGTACCGAAGGCAAAGCTTCCGCCGCCCAAATCGTAAATGGAATCTTCACCAAAGGGTCCGCAACCATCGGCTGGACCCAGGGCGGCTCGAATTTGCAGGCACTTGGCGGGATCGCCCGGGTTCGACTCTACAGTAGAAAGCAGATGGCGGCCGCGTGAGGCCACAAAGCCTATCGAGAACACTGCGGTCTTCGCAATTTCACGTTGAATCGTAAGATTGAAATGCTCAGCATAGGGAAGTTTGTTCGTACTCTTGTAAGTGGGCGAGAACGCGATCGGCATGTACTTCGCCCAGATTCCGGTAGCTCCCGCCGGTGGGATGGTGAAAGGGAATCGGTTTCCCTGCGCACTTGGTGGGTCATTGCGATTCTTGTAAGGCTCGTCCTGATAAACCGGGACCGGACTAACCCAGAATAATCCAAAGGGAGCATCGCCAACTTCATTGAACAGCGTGACATCCTCAATCGCGGTGTAGTAGAGTCCGCCGCCTACCCGGACGCTGGTCTTGCCCGGGCCGCCAAAGATCTTTGCCGCCAAGCCATCAGTTGCTCCCGGCGAATAAGCAATTCCCAAGCGGGGAGCAAAACGGTCGTATTGCGTAGGTGCCAAGGTGCGCGGAACGCCCGGGTCGTGCGGGAAGACGAAGCCTGTGGGGGAATCTGGATAGATCTTCGACTGCACGCCTGGCTGGAAGGTCTGGATCCGGTCCTTTGTATCGTAGAAGGGCTGACTTGTGTCCCAGCGCAGCCCGTAGTTGATGGTGAGATCGGATCTGATCTTGTAGGTATCCTGCCCGTATATCCCGAAATACTTGGTGCGGGAATCCAGCAACTGGAGACTGGTCTGGTTAAAGAGGTCGGGCGCACCCAACAGGTAATCGGCGAAGTCATTGCCGGTCTCACCGCCGACAAAATCAAACCATCCGTTGGGGGTATAGGTGTTGCGTTCGTTCACCTGAATGTAGCGGATATCCCCGCCGAATTTAAGCGTATGCTTGCCCACCACCTTCGAGAAATTATCCGTGATCTGATACGTATTGTTGTACTGGCCGGTGATGCCGTCAGGCAGCCCGAAGCGGACTCCGGTACTGGAGAGCGTGGTGGTCGCGACGCCCTCGTATTTCGGGTTCGTGGGAATCACGCCCAGTCCGCCCTCGACGTATCCGAAATCTGTGATCTTGCCAAGCCCGCCGACGGGCTTATTCTTCAGGAAAGCGAAGCGCGTGTAATTGAGACGCAGTTCGTTGACGGTGTTTGGGTTGATTACGGCGGTATTGCTCGCCTGGATTTGTTGCGCGCGCGAGAGTGTAGTCGCCGAGAAACCTGGCGAGTTCGAGAAATCAATGGCCGGGAATGGATTCAGGAAATTGGCGTCATCGAAATGGTAGTAACCCGACCAGTTGCCAAAATGTTTCGTGCTCAGGTCAACCTTCATGGCAAATTTTTCATCGCGAAGATTGAGTTTCTCGGCCGTAGTGGTAAAGTTCGGCGTGCCTCCAGCGTCTCCTGTCGGAGTGGGAATGAACTTCAGCGTCTTGACTGCAACCGGAGACCAGGCAGCTTGCGGGATAATGGGCCCATCCGCTCCAGGAAATACACATTGGGTGTTGGTGGCGCATCCCTCAAACCAGTAGGGCTCTCCCGCCGTGACGGTGTATCCCAGGCGTTGAGTGAGGGTGGCCGCCATGTTGGTGGCGCTGTCGTCGCCGCGAACCACAGTGGGGGTTCCGCTGGGAGTACCTGTGTCGGTAAAGGATTGAAACCCGGTGTTCGACAGGTCGGAGAAATCGCCGCTCCGTTCGAGCAGTGAAGGTACATTGATCAGTCCCGAGGAGACACCGCGGACCTCGCGAGTGCCCTGGTAATCGCCAAAAAAGAAAAGCTTGTCTTTCACGATGGGAGCGCCGATGGTGCCGCCAAACTGATTTCGTTTGAACGCACCCCGGTCCAGATCGAAGAAATTACGGGCGTCGAGCTTTTCGTTGCGAAGAAATTCGTAAACCGAGCCGTGAATCTGGTTGGTGCCGCTCTTGGTCAGGACATTGACGATCGCGCCCGAGAAGCGGCCGTATTCAGCATTGAATGAGTTGGTCAGCAAGCGGAACTCCTCGATGGAGTCCAGCGTGGGGACGATAGAAGCGCCGTTCTCGACGCTCTCTTCGACGTCTCCCCCGTTCACCATGAAGGAATTGGAAGTTTCCCGCTGGCCGTTAACCGAAACCTGACCGGAATCGCCATTGCCGGAAACAAAACGGTCGTGTTGCGAAGCGCCAGAAGAAACCGGCGTAACGCCGGCCTGCAATCCGAGCAGGTCAATGTAACTGCGACCGTTGAGGGGAAGGCTGGTCATCTTCTTGCTCTCGATGACGTCGCCGACTTGCGTGCTGGTGGTGTCCACCTGCGAGCTGTTGGTGAATACTTCGACGGTCTGGGCCACGGCGCCGATGACAAGTTTGAAGTCCGCCCGGTACGTCTGATTGACCAAGAGCTTGACGCCCGTTTGCACAGACGTACGGAAGCCCTGCGCCTCAACCTGAACGGAGTATCTTTCACCTACCGGAACGCTGAGGAACTCGTAGCGGCCGGTTGTATCGGTCTGAACCTTTCGATCGAGTCCCGTGTCCGGATTTTTAAGAGTTACACTGGCATTGGGCACGGTGGCGCCGCTGGGGTCAGTCACAGCTCCAAAGATAGAGCCGGTTACATCGGCATGGAGACTGCTGCCCAAGACCAACAGGCTGACGAAACAGGTTAGAGCCTTAAGGAAAGATCGATTCACACAGCACCTCCCCCAAGCAGCTTGAAGTGCTAGCTAAACGATTTAATGCTCACAAAATACAGATCGCCACATGCGTAGTCAAGCTATAATCCGGGTGGAATCCACAGGGAAACCTGCTCCAAAAGACAGGCTGGTGATTTCGGGGACCTGTTTCCAGCCAATTGAAAGACCACGCGACGTTGCAGGACGCGGTACCGCTTTCCTCATGGCGACAAGGTTCTTCCTACTCGTAATTCTGGCCGCTACTCCCTCCCCTGTGAGCGCGCAGCAGCCTCCAGATGGACATTCCCTGGCGAGGTCCTACTTCGCAACCGCTCAAAAAGCTCTTGCCGCGGGAGATTCCATCACCGCCATCGAGAAACTGAACCAGGCCGTCCAGGCCGACGCGAACTACACGGAAGCGTACCTCCTGTTAGGCCTCACCGAGTTTCAAAGCGGCCAAACTGCCAAATCAATCGGGCACTACCGGCGCGCCCTGCAACTGCAGCCGCAGTCTTACTCCGGCCACTACAATCTGGCATTGGCCTACCTTCGGGAACACAAAGTAGAAGAGGGACGCGTCCAGCTTGAGAAAGCCGTAAAACTGGATCCCAAGCAAGCCGATGCCGCTTATGACCTTGCTATCGTGCTACTCGAACTGAAGCATCCTGCGCGAGCAGTGGGTTATTTAACGCGAGCGCAGAAGCTCAATCCTCGCCGACCGGACGTGGCTTTCAACCTCGTCCGGGCGGAACTCGAGGCCGGACGGATAGCAGAGGCGCGCCGCGACGCGGAAACAATAGCCGGACGCCTGAGTTCCGATTTTCAATGGAACGCCGGCATCGGTCAGCTCTTCCTGAAGAATGCTCAGCCCAAGGATGCGGCGACCTATCTTCGCCAGGCCAGTAACATCCGTCCCGACAGCGTCGAGATCCGTCGCCAACTGGCGCTGGCCTATCTGCAATCCGGCCAACCCGGAAAAGTGTTGGATCTCGTCAAGGAACCGAAGACCGATGATGACCACTACTTGCGCGGTAGCGCTTATTACCTGGATCATCGTTTCGAGGAGGCAAACCGGGAATCGGACGCGGCGATCGCGCTGGCTCCTGACAACCCCCGTATCCTAGTTCTTCGCACCCGACTGCTTCAGCGTGCCGGCCAACAAGACGCCGCGATCGAAGTCGCCGAAAAGGCAGCTTCCCTGGAACCCGAATGGGATGAACCGTACTACCTGGCCGGCGTAAGCTATTACTTCGTTGGACGTTTCCCGGAGGCGGACAAGAACCTGGCGCGCGCCATCGAACTCAACCCGAAATCAACTCGAGCACTGTTTATGAAAGCCGTAGCTCTGGTGAGCCAGGGCAAGTCCGCCGAAGCTGAACAATGTCTGCGGCTCGCCATTGCACTGCAGCCGGAAAATGCCCGCTTTCATTGCCACCTCGGGATTCTTCTGGCGCGCCAGAATCAAAGTGCCAAGGCCGAGGAGTCGTTCCGGAAAGCAATTATGCTGGCCCCGAATTACGCGTTGACACATTACGAATTGGGAAAACTGCTGGTGCAGTTCAATCGACTCAAGGCAGCGGCCGAGGAGTTGAGCCAGACTGTCCAATACGAGCCCAACCTAAGCGCCGCCTATTATCAGCTGTCTCGGGTATACGCCCGGCTCGGCGACACCGAGAAATCCGAAAGTGCCCTCGCCGAATTCGAAAGACTCCATCATCAAGAAATGAGTGATTCCGAGGTGGTCGACGAGGACACCAGGAGGGCAACCGAGTAAGGTGCTGGTCATTACGGGCGGTGTTTACGGCGGTCCGCAGTTTGAAGCAGACAGCAGTTAACAAGGCTTCGTGCGCGGGTCAGCACAATAGCGACATCCGCCGACAGGAAGTAGTCAGCAAAAAAACGGATGGCCGCAGGAAGGAAGGGGTGCGACCTCTGCAAAATCAATTATTGACGCAGAGAGACGATGCCAACGCCTCTGACGAGAGAAAGAGCCGAACTAGTTAATCTCGTACTGCCATCCTGTGAAGCGGGTCCCGTGACCCTTGGTCACTTTTGCAGCGCCACGCCTGTGCGTAGATTGAATTAATGGTGTTGAACTGCTTGATGTTGACCAAGGATGTCGGGCTGCAAGAAGTCATCCGAACCCGCCTTCGCGCCACGAGTGTCGCGCTCGAGATATACGCAGACGCGACAAACACGCTCGAGCTTTCGGGGCGACGACACTTTGACGGTTTCGTGATCGACTGTGACGTTGTGCTTCAGGCCGCTGATCTGTTGGCGCAAATCCGCAAGACTCGATCGAACAAGATGTCGGTCATCGTCGCCATAGTGAATGGCAGAACCGCGGTGAGCATGGCGATTGATGCGGGAGCCAATTTCGTGCTCGGCAAGCCTGTTCAGGATCGACAACTGCAAAGCATTCTCGCCATCGCGCTACCCAGGATGGAACGCGAGCACCGGAGATATGGCCGCCACAAAGTTGACCTTCCGGTAGAGTTCTTGAGTCAAAGTGGCGAAGCCTTCGCTGGAAAGATCATGAATGTGAGCGAATGTGGTGTCGCCCTGATTCGCTTTGATTCTTCCCCAATTACTGGCATGGTGGCGGTTCGGTTCGGGCTTTCCAGCGCAGACCGTAAAATCTTCCAGGCAAAGGCGGATGTGGTCTGGAATGACACTTTCGCCATGGGATTACGCTTCCTTCGTATCGAGCCTGAATGCCGTTCGAGTTTCGCGGCCTGGTTGGACTCTCTGGAGAGAGGGCGGCAACCCAGGGAAGTCAACCCAGTCAAGCAAGAGATCGTCAAATTAGGTTGAGGCGGAACCCGGGATCCTGACACTGTCCGTGTCCTCCAGCATGCCCCCGAAAACCTGTCCAGTAATGTGGGAGTCTGTCGTGGGATTAGTTCTGATCATAAAATACTCTCTGCCGAGAAGTTTGACGCTGTCAATGTCGAGTGTGACGACCTCGACAGCGGTTAGCAGTGATCGAGAGCTGGCGCAAAACTCCCAAAAACTGGGATTCTGTCTCCTTTGCGATCCTGAATGAAAAGACCAGCCCCACCAAGCGTTCCAGGGCTCACGAGCGGCAACACAAATTGTTTATTTTCACACGCTTTACCATGCTATCCCTAGTAGCTGAGTTCCCGCAGGCTTATCGCGTAAAAGGCATTGGTGTTCGCTGGTGGTGAAATTAAAGAAGCATCCCAATAGAAATTTGTCCCACCTTGATCATCGATGGTCTTGCCAATGGCTTCGCCGTAGAAGTTCGACCCGCCGCGGATCGTCAGCGCCGCGTTAGGAGCATTGATCACAGCGTACGCATCCGTTCCGCCAGTTACGGTCATGCTCCCAGATCCACCGTAGTTAATGACGAAGTCACCGGGAACATAAGTGCTGTTGCTAAAACCACCACCAGTCATGTCGAGTACACTCGCAAGATTGGGCTGACCGGCAAGATTAATGATCACCGGCCCCGTGACCTGCACGGTGGCGTTACCGTTGAGGGTCAAGCTGTTAATCGTGTAAACAGCCGGACTGGCAACGGTTCCGCCCGTTAAAGTAACCGTGCCCTTCATCGTTACATTGCCGTAGGAGCCAGGAGAGAGAGTTGTGTCCCTGTAAGTAACGTTGTTTTGAGGCGGCAGCGGATTGGGTAGCGGCGGCACCGGTGGGGTATAAGGGCTGGCGAGTCCGACCAGACTGCCGTGCCCCGGAGTGCCGCTCTGGGAGACGCCATTGCCGGGGCAAGATCCCACCGTGGGAGACTGATAAGTCGAAATACTCCCGTTTACGCTTGTGCTGCTGCCGCCGAGACCGACGTTTCCATTTGACCCCACGTTTCCACCGGAGTTTGTCTGATTGCTGGGCGGATTGGTGGGCGTGCCCTCCGTGGCGGAGTTGAAGCTGCCAGTGTTCGCATTGCCTGCAAGACTAAGGGCGCTGCATCCCGTGCCGGTCGCAAACAACCCGCCGGGCAGCCCGCCCTTCGGGGTCTGGGCTATCTCTTCCTGAACCACGCGCCGGGCGCCACTTGGAGTGACCGCAAGCGCCGTGACAAGATACACGGGGTTGGCGATGGGCGTCAGGCTGCTGCAGGCGGACGAAGAAGTGGATGCGGCAGTTACTTCCGATGTGCCGTTCCAGCAAACTACATTGGCGTTGCCCGAGTTCCCGTTCACCGGCACCGAGATATTGCTATTGTTTGCCTTCAAAGTCACGCGCACCCATTTGTAATCCAGAGCGACGGGCGCGACGCTGGCGGGCTGGATCGCCGGGTACCAACTGCTTCCACCGGGCGCGGTGGTGCAGCGTATGTTCGCTGAAGTGCTCTGTGTCATCGAACCGATGGTGAGATCATGACAGAGTTCATCATCGAAATAAGGATTGGGCTGCGTGGTATTGGTCACATCAGACATGGCCACGCCGTTGGCCAATACGTACAACGCCGCAGGATTCCCAGGCGGTAGCGACAGCGTTGCAATCTGCGGGGCGATGGAGTAAGGAGCCGCGTAGACTGAAGTGGGAAGCATACGGTCGCGCACTTCCTCCACTCCGGCGCGGGCCGCGAAGTAAGCAGTTTCCTCGGCCTTGAAATTACTACTGATGGCGGTTTCGGTAGAGGAAAGATACATCATGCCGGCGGCCACCGCGGTAAGCAGCACCAAAGCAAGAATAGATACGAACAGCGCAATTCCGCGTTCGTCTCGATGGCTCGTTTTTGGCATGTGTTTCTCTCCTCAAATGACGGGGTTGTTGTTGTTCATCCTGGCCTTGGACGTGATCGAAAAAACCCGATATGTCTTCGTGGTGATGTCAGCGTAGCCCGGTGCAATGTTGGCCGTGATTTGCACGCTGTGGATACTGGAGCAGGCGGAGATCGTGGTGCAGGTGCCCACGGCGCCTCCGCCTACATCGTAGGCATCGAATACGTCGGCCGTGCCATAGGATGTATACGATCCTGAACCGGCCAGAGAAATAGGATAGGTTGCCGCGCCAAAACCGTTGCCGCTGTTCAACACACCATTTACTTCGGTGAAATAAGTAGGGGCGGTACCAGCCAACGCATCCGACTTTCTGATGGCGCCTCGCTGCAGTGTGCAGGGGCAGTTTCCTCCGGCGCCCACCTGCAGCTGAACGTAGACTCGGTAGACGGTGCCGCTCCCATCCAAATCGCCTTCATAGATTATTTGAGTGGGACTGTAGGAAATCACACCGCAGGCTACTGCAGTATTGCCAGTGCAGGCCGGCGCACCGCCAAGCACCTGCGGAGGCGGATAACCTACATTGTGAATGTCGCGCACCATCTGATCAATGAAGTCACGGGTCTGTTGCGACACATCAACCGTTGTCCCTTCGGTTTTGCTGCGCTGTTGCATCTGCAGGATGCCGCCCATAACTACAGCCAATACGGCGGACACAATTGCCACGGCGATCAGCATTTCTATCAGCGAGAAGCCACAAGAGCCGGTTCTCGAGTGGGTGGGCGAACCAAAGTTCCGCATGGTTAAAGCCCTCCGATGGTTCGCAGATTTGCGGGCATTACAAATCTGAGCCCGCCGTTGACCGGGGATCCAGATGGACGGGCCGAGATGATGGCCATGCGGGCATAGTTGCTCATGGTAATCAAGTCCCAGCGCACGTCATACACGGTCTGGTTCCCGCCACTGCCACAATCGACATACTGCATCGCGTAGCCTACGGGTACGCTGGCGTAAGCCTGGGCCCAGTCGACAACGCCGCCGGAAGTCAGATTAGCGCCATCGCCCCCCAAGGACCCCCCGCTTCCCGCTCCCACTGTGTGTGCCTGGGTATTGACCGTCCAGACTGTGCCAGCGCAATCCGACACTGAAATAGCCGTGGCAGAATTTGCCGGCAGCGCGCTAATCTGTTCAAGCACGTGTTCTGCAACCATGGTGGATGCTGTGTCTTGACCCGAGCGGTGGTTGGTGTAGAGCGAGGCCATCATCAAGCTGAAAAGGCCTCCCATGCCGATCGCAAGGACCACCATAGCAATCAGGCTCTCAACCAGAAAGGATCCGCGCTCACGGCGGCGTGAAGTGGACCAGCAAGTTTGTTTGAAAGATCGCATATGAGCTAGTTCAGTGGCGTCCAAGCGGAGCCGTTGTAGGCCCACTCACGAATTCTTGACGCCGGGTTTACCGTGATCGCTTCCCACTTTGCGCCGCGTGCATTTTGGATAAAAACGATGTACGACACCGGGAGGCCATTGGCATCAAGGTACGGGCACGTCCCTCCAGAAACCTTGCAAGGCAAACCTCGGGTGCCAAAGATCGGTACGGAGGTGGTCGCGACTGTGGCGACAGCCGTCGAGGGCAGGAACTGCGAAGCGAGGTTGCCTTCTGCCGGCCCGGAACCGAATGCCTGCGGACTTACGCTCGCTGCAAAGGTCATGCCTGGTTCACCAGAGTCATAACTGCCATTCCCATTGAGGTCGATAAAAGCTCTTGCCGGAGTGGTTCCGCTGCAGGGCGCCGCCGACCCCACGGTACCGCAATCGACTAGCACTTTGTAAAAAGCGTCATCCCGTACCGCTCGCATGCGGGCACTTTGCAAAAAATTCGCGTAATTGGTGGCTGAGGTCGAGAGACGAACCTCATTCGTTGCAGTCGAAGCCATCAGAATGCAAGTAGCTGCGAGAGTCAAGCCCACCGCCAACGAGATCAATAACTCGGGCAACGAGAAACCATGTCCATACTTCGTATTTTGCTTGGTACGCATTTGACGTCCGATGATAAAGGGTAGTAGGAAAAGGCCAACTTGAGAAGTTACGAATGGACGCCATAACGTCTCTAAAGTAACTCTGAATTTCCTGTGGGTTGAGTAGGATAGCTGCGCTAACTCAAACACGAAATTGGGGCGTCCTGCCGCTTGGTCAAAGAGGATGCCCCGTGATGTTCACAAATCGATAGGGTTCAGGGCTGACGAGTGGAAGCGACGTTAGTCGCAATGCTCTCGTCTAAGTCCCTATGATATCCCTACCAGGGGACTCCGTGGCCCCGAATACCCGTTTACCTGAAAAAGGGATACTACCCGGCCATAAAGGGCGTCGGTTATCTTGCAAAGGAGAATAAGCAGCGTCAAGCGTCGCGGTCGACGCTAATGTAATCCAGAAATTGGTAATGGTTATCGTGATTTGCAGTGGTTGGACAGTGATACTCCGGTCGCGGAACCGTTCTGGGGGTAAGCGGATCAGATCGATTGGGGGATGTATTGGCAGAGAAAGTCGCCAGGAATGCTTTCGCCTTCAGTTTAGCTGTAATGAGAAAACAAGCGAACGAGTAACGGCGAGTACCGAGAGCGCGATGCGGTTGGGTACACGATTCTTGCGCAGCAACTTCGAAACGTGGGCTTTTACAGATTGCTCTCCGATCCCGAGAGTATAACCGATCTCTTTATTGGAGCGGCCTGCAACCAACATTAATAACACTTCTCTTTCCCGATCTGTAAAGATCAGCCGACCCGCGTAGGAGATGGGGTCGGGCGCTGACCTCACACGCTCAACAAACAATGATAATACCCGGCGCGGCGCCCATACCGATCCCTGATTCACGATCCGGATGGCTTGCATGAATTCAGCGGAAGATGCTGCTGCGTCGACGTAGCCCTTCGCTCCAAAAGCAATGGCTTTGAGAACAGTCTCATCGTCCTGGCCGGAACCAATTACGATAATGCGCAGGTTTGGCCGAGTCGCTCTGAGGGTGGCCATCACATTCAACGGGCTCTGGTTGGAGCGGTTGTCCAAGATCAGGAGATCAATATTCTTCTGCGTTCCGACGGCAGTTAGTGAAGAAGAAATTAACTCACAATCTTGCGCCCAATGGAACAGGGCGGGGAAACCCACGAGCCGCGCTGGGTCGCTTTCCAATACAGCAATGCGAATGAGCGACTTCTTTACTGGAGCTTCCATTACCTTCCTCGGTTTCTGGCGTGAAGATGGCTGCATTTACTGAGAGACAGAGAATTACGGGAGTAACCCTCCTCCGCACCGCGCATCTTGCGTCATTCCGTACGGGGCGTGTTGCCCAGCATTCCTGTGCCCGTCTTATAGTGAAGTAAAAAAGAGCATCGGATATTACTCCGATGCTCCTGCGTAATACCCTCCCCGAGTACTAGGACAATCTTACGGCAGTACTGTGAACGCTATGCAAGCAGCGTTGGTGGTAACAGGAGTTTGTGCCGGTGCGCCTGCGTCGAACCGGATGACGCCGTCTTCGTTCGAACAGAAGTCGCGTACACCCGACTGGTTGTAGTTCAGCGGTGAAGCGCCGACCGTGTAAGAGGTGTTGATCGTGCCGGTGGCGACCGGAGTAACGGCATATTTATAGCCGCTCTTTCCAGGAGCCGCAGTGGCAGACGCCAGAACGTTGTCGATCAGGCAAGCCGTAGCCACAGCCGGGGTGCAAGGTGACGCGCCGCCCAAGACGGTCAGAGTATCCGAATAGCCCTTGGTCGGAAACGACGTGGCATAGGTGACTTCAGCAGTGTTGATGGTACGAATCGCGCTGACCGAAGCGGACTCGTTAGCTGCAATACGTGCACGCAGCAAGTTTGGAATCGCGATCGCAGCGATGATCAGAATGATCGCAACCACGATCAGCAACTCGATAAGTGAAAAACCCTT
>Ga0207693_10000970_pt1 | contig 25775 bp, 27 predicted proteins | sample LARL81metaG_FD_184347 | JGI IMG/M metagenome (GOLD analysis project Ga0207693, IMG submission 184347) | Corn, switchgrass and miscanthus rhizosphere microbial communities from Kellogg Biological Station, Michigan, USA - LAR L8-1 metaG... | ecosystem: Host-associated > Plants > Roots >... | reverse complement strand
CAGACCGCGATGGGGTGGAGCAACACGCACTCGCACGAGTTCGAGATCGATGGTGCTAGCTACGGGGACCCCGACCCGGACTGGGAATCCGAGTTCGCGGACGAGTCGAAGGTCAAGTTGTATCGGGTCGCGCACGACGGTGGCCGGATTCGCTACGCGTATGACTTCGGGGACGGCTGGGAACACGACGTGCTGGTGGAGAAGGTGGCTGGCCCTGAGCCCGGCAACCAATATCCGTCATGCGTCGCTGGTCGGCGGGCCTGCCCACCGGAGGACGTCGGCGGACCATGGGGATACGAAGCGTTCCTGGCGGCGATGACCGACCCGAAGCATGATGAGCACGAGCACTGGACGGAGTGGATTGGCGGTCGTTTCGACGCCGACGAGTTCGATCTGGCCGCCGTGAACGACGCGCTCGAGGACTTCGCCTGAGCGGACCACCGGACGTTATCGTCGCCGCTTTCGCTACCGCCACTACCGACGATCGTCCACACCGGATCGCCGGTGTGGACGTTCGTCTTGGTCGCCGCACTATCGGTTGTGCTGACGCTGGGCGTGATGTTCGCAGCCATCCGGCTACGTCGCCGTCGTCGGGAACCCAGCGCCGCGACTGTCTGACCGCCCGCTTGGTCGATTGCCGGCTAGCTGGCCGCGACCTTCCACAGATACCCATCCGGGTCGCTGAAGTACCCGAAGTATCCCCACTGCACGGCCGCCGCTTCCCTGACGACGGCGCCGCCCGCCGCCACGGCCTTGCCGATCACGTCGTCCACCGCCTCCTTCGACGCGACGATGTAGTGGAACGAGACCCCGCGGAATCCGGATCCCTCGGACGGCACACCGGCGTCTGCTGCTGCTGCCTCCCGCCGGTACAGCGCCAGTGACGACGATCCCGCGCCGAGATTGAACGACACGAAATTGGGGTAGTCCTGATCGATCGCGCAACCTAGACCTTCGCCGTAGAACTTCTTGGAGCGATCCAGATCCTCGACTCCGAGCATGACCGTGGTTACCTGCACCGGCATGGTTTCTCCTCCTATCGTCACATCGAGGACATTCACCTGTCTGTCGAAACACAGCGCCACAATGTGACGGGCCGGGAGATATTTCTGGCCGGCGCGCGACGACATGTAGATCAAATGGCAGCACTCGTAGCACGGTGGACTGCTGACCTCCGTCAGCTGGCCGCGACCTCGACGCGGCCTCGCCTCACCCGGCGTTCTGCCAGAGCCCGACGACCGTCCCCTCGCTGTCGGAGAAATAGCCAGTAAAGCCCATATCCCCCACGGCCTGCCGGCCGCGCAAGGTCTTACCGCCGCACTGCTCGACCTTCGTCAGGGCGGCATCGATGTCCTCGACGGCGATCGTGATCAGGGGCTGCGTCAGATCCTCGGTTCGGGCAAACATGCCACCGTTGATCTCTCCGGCCGCCGTGGGCCGGCCCATATCGTCTGTCGTGGTCGCAGTGCCCAGCAGTGTGTAGTCCATATCGGGCACCGTTATGACGTTCCATCCAAACGCGTCGCGATAGAAGGTCCGCGCCCGCTCGACGTCGTCGGCGGGAAGCTCAAAGTGGACGACTGGTTGCGGCATGACTGATCCCCTCGTTATGAACGGTCTGACCAGCCGATCCTGCGCCCGGCGTACGACAACGCACAAGGGCAGATCCGACGGGCGGTTGTGAAACGAGGAACTACCGGCTGTCCCGGGCGGCCTGCCGCCGCACTCCGGCCGCGCGGCTCGATGCATCTCGTTTCAGACCACCAGTGGTCTTGGTAGTCGCTCGCGCACGACCGGTCGACCCAGCGCCAGCGGCCGCCCGCGTCGTCCGCCGCGCAGCAGGATTTCCGCCCGAACTCGTCGCTGGCGGACTCTTTGCGGCGCGGGCTGCGGCCAGCCGTTCCGATTTCAATTGCGCCGCGGCGCGGCGCGCCACCACATCGACTTGCTTGCTGACCCGGGCCAACGCGATCTCGAAGACCTCGGCCTTGTCCGCGTTACGGCGATTCATCGGGCGCGCAGCACCGCGGCCGCCGGTATCGGCGACACGGGCGCTGGCCTGGCGCCGATACAGCTTCACGTACTTGGTACGCGCGCGCCGCACCCGGCCATGCAGGTCGAGCAGCGCATCCTCGTCCAACTCGCCCATGCGAGTGGGGTCCGTCTCCCGCAGCAGATCCAGTTCGTCGGCTCGTAACGAGTTCACAATCGCGTCCATCGGACCACCCCCGTTCACCGTCAACCTACGCCGATGATCTTGGACCTAGGTGGCCACGGGGCAATCCGTTCGAGCTCACGACCGATCAGAGTTCACGACCGATCAGAATCAACGACCGGCTCGTGGATTCTCACGCATATACCGCCCACACCGGCGCGATCGTTCGACGATACGACCGCCCGAACAGGGTGGTCAGCGCCGCCACAACCGGGGGCGGAACATTCTCCTTCAAACCGGCCACGTCGTCGGCACTCGCCCCATCCTGCAACCAGGCGAAGAATGTGCCCGCGGCTGGCGGCTTCATCCGGAACTTCCGATTCATGGCCTTGATCTCGGGAGTGTCCTTCCGGGCGAGGTAGAACGGCTCGAGGTCGGCCTCTTCGTGGTCGAGGTGCTTGCTTGCCACTTCGCTGAGTTTCGCCATCGCGTCACGCGCGGACTTGGCATTGGTCGCGCTGGGCGAGCGACGCAACTCCTGCATCGCATCACCCGCGGTGCGCAAGGCCCCCGCGAGCTCGTCGTGCTCGTGATCCCACTGCGTCATCAGGTCTTCCTTCATGCCGAGCTGTCGCAACGTCGGCCACACGATGTTGTGCTCGCCGAGGTGGTGGGTCGTGAGCTGCTCGTCGAAGTTCACCCACGCGGTCCACAGCTGCTCGGCCCGCCGTGAGTCGCCCTCGACAAACGCCACAAGCGCCACGTCAAATCGCCCGAGATCGCGCCGAAGGGCGCTGTGAATGACTCGATTCATGCTCATCTGTGCCATGCCCGCACGATACGTGGGCCGGTCAAGCCGATTCGGCTGCGGGCGGTCAGTCAGCCAGCGTTACTGGGGGGACCTGCGTAACTGGAATCCGAATCCGCAGCACAGTTTCGCCGGGCCGAGAAGCTATGGAGATCGTGCCGCCGTGCCGTCTACTGACGATCCGTCGGGCGATGTCGAGGCCGAGCCCGGCGCCCCTACCGACCGGCTTCGTCGTGTAAAACGCGTCGAACGCGCGAGCCGCTACTGCAGGCGACATCCCGATTCCCGTGTCGCCGATCTCGACGACGATGTACGCGCCGTCCGCTCGCGTCCGGATGCGAAGCGTTCCAGCGTCGGCATCGTCCAGCGCATCCAGCGCGTTCTCGATGACCTTTGTCCATACCTGGTTGAGCTCGCCCGCGTAGGCCTCGATCCGAGGGACCTCGGTGCCGTAGTCCCGCACGACCGAGATGTTGTCCGTGAGGCGCTGGCCGAGCACCGCCAACGTGCTCTCGATGCCATCCGTTATATCGACGAGCTGAATCGCCGCACGATCCATTTGCGAGTAAGACCGGAGCGCGGCCACGAGCTCGGAAATGCGCCGGGTCGACCCCTTGACCTCGGAGAGCAGCGAGGCAACGGACAGCGCACTGGACACCCAGTCGAGACCAGGCTCCAGCGCGGACTCCGTCAATACGGTCGCTGCCCGCTCACACCAGGCCACATCGACACCGGCAGCAGCCAGCACGGGAGCGATGACCCACTCCCTCGCTACGTCATGCTCGACGAGCCATGACGACAACACCTCTTCCCGATCCGCGACCTTGATCGGATCCTGCGGCGCCGTCCCCTGGTCGATCTCACGGCGCAGCGCGTCGAGGGCCGCGAATCGCTCGGCGGAGATGCCGCCACGGATCAGCCGGCCGGCGGAGGCGAGCATTGTCTGAGATGCTCCTTCGAGTTCGTCGACGGCCCGGGTCGCCGCTGAGGCGGGATTGTTGAGCTCGTGTGCGAGACCGGCCGCAAGCGTGCCAAGTGTGACGAGAGATTCGCGCTGCCGTGCCGTTGACTCGATCAAGCGCGCGGTGTGGTAGAGCCCCTCGACGAGATGTGCGGCAAACGGGAACCAGGCGTTGGACCGGTCCCGAAGTACGTCCGCCGGTACCCGGAGTACCCGGCCCGCGATGACTCCACGTCCCGTCGCGAGGTACACGCCCTGCTGATCCCAGGCCCGAAATCCGCCGGCCCAGCGTCCGGGCGCATCCATCCGCGCGACGACGGTGTCTTCCCGATCGATATGCCGCAGCAGGTCGATAGCCCCGTCCAGAAGTACCCACCAGAAGTCCGCCGGCTCGCCTTCTCTGAACAATTCGACCGTGGGTTCGATCCGAACCACTTCGCCGCCTTCGATCAGTTCGGCAAGCTGATCGTCATCGAGGCCCGCGAACAGGCTCAGCGATCGAAGCTCATCGACGCCTGTCACAACGTCGCCACACGACGGCGCTCGACCATGACCGGTTTGCTCATGAGATCAACCCTACGGCTACGCCCAGCGGGTAAGACCTCGCGAAACATGATTGGATCCGGGTGTGCGGCCTGGCACTGCGCAGCCGTCCGGGCGGTGCTCGTTTGGGGGCGTGGTATGCAAATTCCGAAGCCAACTGAGCAAGACAAGGACTTCCTTCGCTCGATCGTCCCGGACGATCCGCGCGTCGAACTGAAGCCGATGTTCGGCAATCTCGGGGCGTTCGTTAATGGCAACATGTTCGCGGGCCTGTTCGGCTCGACCGTAGGTGTCCGACTCATCGATGACGCCAGCCGAGAAGAGCTGGCCGCGATTCAAGGCACTGGACCGTTCGGGCCGGCCGAGCGTCCTATGGGCGGTTACCTCGCCTTGCCGCCGAGCTGGTCGACGCAACCGAAGCTCGCCGCCAACTGGGTGAGCACGGCAATGAGCCAGGTCGCCGCCCTACCGCCGAAGACGGCCAAGCAGGCCAAACCGAAGGCCAAATCGGCCAAGTCGGAACGGTGACACTCGACCGGTTCATCAGACTTAGCATGTTCCGGACAGGAGGCCGCATCGCCCTCACGGGCGCCGATTCGGGACAATCCCGCTGTGAGCGCATATCAGCTGGATGACTGGGCGGACTTCGCCGTCGCTTCGGCCGGCGCGGCCGCGGCGCTGACCGGCCTCCTGTTCGTGGCCGTCTCGATCAACCTCAAACGGATTCTCGAGTTTCCGTGGCTACCAGGGCGAGCGGCCGGCACCCTGGGCATGCTGCTCACCGTGCTGCTCGTCGCCGTGGTCTTGCTCGCACCGGGACAGCCCCGGCAGGCAACCGGCATCGAAATCGCAGCCATTAGCGCGATCCTTGCCTTCCAGGCGATCCTGATCGCGCGACACGCGTACGAGCACATGCGTGATCGGCTCAGCTGGGTGCTCTGGGCGATGCTCCTGTTGTTGTTGCCAGCCTTGGCCTTGATGATCGGCGGTATCTCGTTCGCGATCGAGGCGGGCGGCGGGTTGTTCTGGGTGCTTGGTGGGGTTCTGGCGGGTTTCGCCGGCGGTTCGGTGAACGCGTGGGTTCTGCTCGTCGAAATTGAGCGGTAATCGGCAGAACGAGTCGGCCGGAGCCAGTCAGAATCCACGTATTCGGTCGATCACGATCCGTACCGGGACCGGATACGCGTCGCTGAAGCCCTGCGGACTACCGCTCACCCGGATCATCGACTCGCGATACTTCGCGAGGTAGTCCGGATGCTCGTGCGGAGGAGGTGCCTCCAGCGCGATAGACGCGTCGCCGGTAAGCACCACGACATTCCCGCCGCGGGCGTTTCCATCGAAGTGCAATGCCACCCGAGGCCGGCGATCGATGTGCTCGAGGCGATAGGCATTCGCCTGGCTATAGATCAACACGGTTGAAGGCGGCTGCCAGAGGAACCAGACCGGATTGGGTTGCGGAGTGCCGTCAGCCGCCACGGTAATGATCCAGACGACTTGCTCCGTTTCGAGCCGGTCGGCGACGCGCCGACCGAATGCTGACTCCGGGTCAGGCAATACGGCATCGCTCACGGCCACAGGGTATGGCAGATCGCAAACGTCAAGCCAGCGAGGTTCAGCGTCCCACGCCGGCCAACGAGCTCGCGGCGACATGTATCTGACGCCATCGCCGCGACTCCACTGCACATGGGAACTATGAACCACGGCACGGGAAACGCCATGCGGGTGATGCTGCTCTGCTCGTCCTTCAACGGGTTGACCCAGCGAGTATGGCTTGACTTGCGCGCAGCCGGTCACGACGTACGAGTCGAGCTGAGCTCCGACATGGACTCCGTCCGGGCGGCTGCGCTCATGTTCGATCCGGCCCTTATCGTTTGTCCGTTCCTTCGCGAGCGCGTTCCGGACGATCTTTGGATGCGCTATCGGACGATCATCATTCATCCCGGCCCGATCGGCGATCGGGGGGCCTCTTCCCTGGACTGGGCGATCACCGATGACGTCACAACGTGGGGCGTCACGGCCCTGCAGGCAGTTCGCGAACTCGATGATGGCCCGGTATTGGCAACCCGCACGTTTCCGGTTCCGGCCGCATGCCGGAAGAGCGGCCTGTACAACGGTCCGGTCGCCGACGCGGCCGTCGCTCTGGTGCGAGACGTCGTCGCTAAAGCGGCCGATCCCGACTTCGTTCCAGCGCCGGCCGATCAATGGTCGAGCGCTGTGCGCGGTCGCGCTCGAGCCAGCATGCGACAGGGTGACCGAGCGTTCGCCTGGTCGGATCCGACGGCGGATATCGTCCGGCGGATACGTGCCGCGGACGGTTCGCCCGGCGTACGCACGACTTTGTGTGGCCAGGACGTCTTCGTTTATGACGCGCTGCCGGGGCCGAATGGACCGGCTGGCGAGCCCGGCACGGTCACCGCCCGCCAGCACGGTGCGGTGCTGGTACGAACCGGTGACGGCACCATCTGGATTGGCCAAGTGCGGCCGGCTGGCGCTCCGCGCGATCGGTCGATCAAGCTCCCGGCATCGATCGGATTGTCCGAGTATCTCGACGGCGTACCCGAGTTGATCGGCGCCCACAACCGTGAAGCCGGGTTCCGAGAGATCTCCTATGAACGATTCGGCTGCGTGGGAGTGGTGTCGTTCGACTTCTACAACGGGGCAATGTCGTCCGGTGACTGCCGCCGCCTGGCCAGCACGATTCGGCGGGCGGCGGCGCAGCCCACCCGCGTACTCGTCATTCGCGGAGGCGACACTTTTTCCAACGGCATTCATCTCGGTGTGATCGAAGCGGCCGAAGATTCTCGCCGCGAGACCTGGCACAACATCAACGCGATCGACGATGTCTGCCGCGAGATCATCACATGTGCCGATCAACTAGTTGTCGCTGCCGTCGGCGGAAATGCCGGGGCAGGAGGAGTCATGCTCGCGCTCGGCGCGGACCGCGTGGTACTTCGTGACGGGGTCGTGCTCAATCCGCACTACCGAACGATGGGACTTTTTGGTTCGGAATACTGGACGTACGTGTTGCCGAGGCGTGTCGGCAGCGCCATGGCCCGGCAGCTGACTGAGCAGTGTCTTCCCATCGGCGCGCACGAGGCGGCCCGGCTCGGTTTGGCCGACGAGATTCTTCCGGCGTCCGCTGCCAATTTCGGCGAGGCCGCGCTGGCGTACGCGACGGCGCTCGGAACGAGGCAGGACTACGACCGATTGCTCACCGCGAAACAGGTCCGGCGGGAGCACGACGAGCGGCGTCGACCGCTTGATTCCTACCGCGCCGCCGAGCTATGCGAGATGATTCAGGACGTTTACCACGGTCGGAATGACTTCGCCGCGGCCCGGCGGGCCTTTGTCACGAAACAACCGCGGCCGGGCCGATCGCTCTCACCGGCGACTGGCCAGACCGGCTACCACGTCGATCACCTGCCGAACCTCGCAATGCGCTCGGAGGTCGGAGCCTGAGCCACCCGGGGTTGCCGCCGGGAATGTCTATCGACTGCCAGTAGTCGTCAGCCGTCTTTCAGCGATCGGCGCAGCGCGTCCAAAACAGCCGAGGCAGTGGCAGGGATGACCTGAACCAATGGTGAACGGGCAAGCGCTCGCGCCCTGGGCGTTGCCGGTGGCGTGCCCGCGATGTCGTCCGCCGTCCGCCCGGTACCGGAGATCACGATCGCCGGTCGCCCGGCCTCGAGGGACAGTTCTATGTCCTGGTAAGCGATCTCGCCACCGTTGACGAGCAAGGTGACCGATGGCTGACCGTCGGACAGGACCGTGGCGACCCGGCTCAACCACGGTGACTCATCCCCCCAGTCCGCACCCGGAACAACCAGGACATGGCTATGGTGCGGCTCCATCTCCACCGGATCCGACGAAGGACCATTGCCGCCAACCTGAGCGAGCGTGCCGGCAGCGATGACACCGATATGAATGCCCCCGAGGCTCGCCCGGGATCGCGCCGACCCGGCCAAGGCCATCACGCCGGCGTTGGTGCCGCCGTCGACGAGGCCGGCTCCGGTCGTTCTCAGCGCGGGCACCAACGCCGCGTCGAACAGCGCCGAGGCTGTCGCTGCATCCGCGGTCGACATACCACTTGCCCCGCCCACGAGGACCACGACTGGCTGGCCCAGCCGAATTCCCGCCTGTGTCAGTACTGGTCCAACCCGGTCTACGCTCTCCGGGCCATGCTCGAGGCGTATGACGACTGGGCCGGGCGGACCGGTCATCTGACGACGCTCTCGGGAGCAGGTGGGCGGTCACGAAGTCGGCCGACGATCGCCCCGAGGGCAATGCCTTCGTTGGCGGCATAGGTGCCGCCCTTGTTGTGCAGCCGCGGAGTATCGAATCCTCCCGCGTGGTGTAACGCGATGAGTGACCAGCTGCTGTCAAACACCGGGCTTCCTGAGCTGCCACGGTCTGATGGGGCACGATAGTGCACGTACGTCTCGTCGTAATCGAGAATCACGTTATCTTGCAGGCTGAATTGCGGGTTCTCTAATTGGTTCGGATGGCCGATCAGGTAGGCGCGCTGGGCTCCGCTGCCGTCGAGGACGGGGAGCCGATTGGCCAGCGGCGCCGGCGACACGTTTCGTGGATAGCCATCCAGTTCGAGCAGTACGGTGTCAATTCCGGGGCGTTCGGATTGTTGGTACCACCACGTCCGTACGACGCGGAATCGCTGCCGGGTGGCGTCCTCGTCCAGTCCGCGAAAGGCGACTACCGCATCGCTCGCGGCGACGGCCTCGGGAATGACGTGTCCGTTGGTCATGAGCACTGTCGCCGGAAGGCTTGCATGGAGGCGCCGGCCGTCTACCAGGAAACCGGTGCCAATGCCATCCTCAGCTTGGTTTTCGATCTGAGCAACGGCGCGGCAACGTTCAAGTCCGGTCCGATACCAGTTCAGTGACTGAAATCGACTCGAGCCCAGTACTCGTTCCAGGCCGGGCGCCAAGGCGTCGCTGACCCTTGTGGCCTGGACGTCGGTCGGCACTACGACGACCGCGCCGCCCTCGCGGCCAAGGAGGGCAGACCGGAGTATCGGTAAGAGGCTGTCACCCGGCGCCGAATCGGTGCGCAACTGCCACACCTCAAGTAGCTGTCGGAGATAGGAGGCCAGTTTGAAGGAATCTGCGCCTGCGTCCTCGGTGAATTGCGCGGCCCATTCCGTTGAGCGCGGGTATTCACCCAGGGCGAGATATGCCTCGCTGCGAGTGGCTTTTTCCCACGCATTAGGCTCAGGAATGTCGTTAATGCGCTCGAGAATTTCTGCCGCCAGCTGAGTTGCCTGATCGGCCCGATCATTCATGTCCGCGACCGCGATCCTGTCCCGGCTGGCCCGCCGGAGCAACGCCACGACGTTGATGCCGTGCCAGATCAGTCGATGATCCGAGTCGAAGGCCTGCCGGTAGGCGTCGACCGCTCGCCGCAGGTTCGCCTCGCGGCGGCTCGGAGAGCCGCTCTGCACATAGAGTTGCTTGTGGCAGCGGCCGATCCCGCCCCACGCTTCGATCCGCTCCATCGGCGTGACTTGCGGGTCATCAATCAAGGACCGAAAAATGACTAGCGCGGCCGCTGGGCGATCCCGATCAACGAGCGCTTGGGCGAGCTGACGCTTGATAGCCGCGTCAGTCAAGCCGTGCCCGAGGGCGGCATCGGCGACGCGCAACAGCTCTTCATAACGGCGGTACTCGCGAAGCAGAGACAGAATCGCCCTTATTTGCTCGGGATCCTCAATTTCCGGGGCCCTGCGAAGATGGCCGACATATCCTTCCACAACGTCGGTGAGTTGCTGCCAGTCAAATTGTCGAGCCGCTTGCTGGATCTTCTTTCTCCAGCCCACCACGCCTCCTCTACCACTGCCTCGCTATTGCAGCATGTCGCGCAACGCGTTCCGCAGCTGAGGCTGGCCTAAATACTTGCCGATGCTATGGCGCCAGCTTCCACGGTTCTTGACCGCAACGTCGTCGACGCGAACTACACCGTGCCGACGAAAGTCGCCGGCCAGGCGTGGGTCGGCGCCGCAGACCGGATCCATTCCGTCCGACACGTTGACCCATCGTCCGTCCGCGAGGCACCGCTCGGGCCATCCGTCGTTGCGGGTGTACGGCGGAGTGAGTGCGCCCTGAACCTCACTGAGCCCCAGCGGGCTCCCCACTGTGATTATCCCGTCGACTGGCGGGGTACCAGGGCAGTTGACCAGCACGTCGTACGCCACCACGCTCCCGAGGCTGTGCCCGATGACGACATGCGGTCTAGGCATAGGACCGGCGTTGGTCAAAGCGGCCACGGTGCGAGCGCGCACGTCTCGGCGGACCCGAAATGACTCACCAGCTCGCGGACTGAACTCGACGTCATACAGATAGTGGTGCACGTCACGCAGGAATGCCCGCATCAGTCGCCGCTTCAGCCCCGCCGGAAGCGGCACTGCCTCGAGGGGTGAGTCAGCGACGATTGCCTCGAGATCATCGCCAGGGGTGGGCGCTACGGTAGCCAGGCCGACCTCGATTCCGAGGCGCTCGACGAAGCCGCGCTCCTGCGGCGGCAACGACGCGAGCCAGCTCAGATCACTCGGGGCCGCGTCGACCATGGGAGCCAGTTCCAGCGGAGCGGACTCGTCGCCCGATGTTTCGACCAAGGGCTGCGGGTAGAGAACGTCCGCCCAGTAGACCAGCGACGACGACACACCGAGGGATGCGAGGTCTATTCCATCGTCGTCGAGCAGCGCTGCCCGCCAATGCTCGAGCAGCACGCTCGGCTCGGGCTTGTTGCCAATCCCGTGAACGAACGTGACATGCCCCAATGGGTGCTCCAGCCCAGCCAGACCTTACGGAACGCAAGTCCGTCGAGGATGGCAGGTGATGGACGCCAGGTAAACCGTTCGAGGCCCGAGGACCACTAGAGGTCGCGCGATCCGACCTCTTGTTGGGTCTCACTCAACACGCCGACGCCGGGCAATGAGACCGGTCACCACGCCCGATACGGCAGCCCGTAGGGTCACGACCTAGGCGTGGCAAGCGTCCGGCAGAACGACAAAGACCGACATAGTGCGGTGTTGCGAGCGAACGTCGCCATTGCCGGAGCGAGAGATAGCCGAGAGACACCAGCCGGAGGGGATTGTGCAGCGGTGGGGTGGTTGGCGGGTGATCTCGCGGACTGTGCAAATCCCTCGGGTGGTGGGTAGACGTTCAGTCGGGCGAATCGTTGCTCGACGGACGGCGCACCTCGGGTGAGCCCCGCACGCCACGCTGCCGGCGGCGACCCCGACACACCGTTGACTCGCGCCGTTGCGGCAGCGCAACGAGGCGACGATGTGGCGTTCACGCAGGTATATCGGGCGGTGCAACCCGGCCTGCTCCGCTACCTCATGGTGCTCGTCGGGCCGGACGGCGAAGACGTCGCGTCCGAAACCTGGGCTCAGGTGTGCCGCGACTTCAGCGGATTTCAGGGTGACGGAGACGGGTTTCGGGCCTGGACGGCGACGATCGGCCGGCACCGGGCGATGGATCATCTGCGCGCTCGGGCCCGGCGACCGGTTGCCGTCACCACGCTCGATGAACTCATGGCGTTGCCAGCGCGGGACGACACGGCCGGGCTCGCCCTCGAGTCGTTGTCCACGGCGGCCGCCCTACGACTCATAGCCGAGCTACCGCGAGACCAGGCCGAAGCGGTAATGCTGCGGGCCGTGGTCGGACTCGACGCCAACGCCGCCGGACGGGTATTGGGTAAGCGGGCCGGGGCGGTGCGCACGGCCGCCTACCGCGGACTGCGCCGGCTGGCCGAACTGGGCGCCGGCAACCTCGTCGATCGGACGAGTGACAGATCGCGCCCGTTCGACGCTGAGACGGTGAGATGACTACACGCCAACCACCGCCGCTCCACCGCGCGAACGCCGAAGCGATCCTCACCGGGACCGCGACTGAGCGGTCCGAGCTCACCCAGATCATCGCGGCGGCGCGAGGCCCAGCGACCTCCGATGAACTGGCCGGCGAAGCAGCCGCGATGATCCGGTTTCAGGCGCCCCGCCTGGAACCTGCGGCCGCGCACGGCGTGACCGTACGCAAGCGGATGTCCGACAAGTTGCTCGCTGCGAAGGTGGGGATTGCCGCGGCACTCGCTGCGGCCGCGACCGGTGGGGTGGCTCTCGCCGCCGCTGCTCACACCCAGACTGAACCGGCGCACCACGCGCTGCCCGCCAGCACATCGGTCGCCGCGCCGAGCCACGACGGCACCCCCACGCCCAGGGCGACCAGGGCGGCCGTACCACCGCCGCCGCCAAGTCATGCCGCGGCCGCCCCAGCTGCGCCCACCACTCCCGGCGGCGTCGGTTCGCACTTCTCGGCGTCTCCTTCGCCGTCGCTGCATGGCCTGTGCATCGCATATCTTGCCAACGAGATCACCGGCGGAAAGCGGCTGGACAACCCCGCCTTTGGCGCCCTGGTGACCGCTGCAGGCGGTAAGAACAAGATCACCATTTACTGTCTGACGTTGCTTCGGGCTGACCCCCATCCGACCCGTCCGGCGAGGAGCGACTCGATCGGGCCGCCCATCCTCTCGCCCGGCCATCGCCTGAGTGGCCCACCAGATGTGCCACCCAGTGGGCCAGAGGGAGACCAATCCTGATCCGCCTCGGCCAATCAACAGCAGGCGCAGCGCGCTCCGAGCAATCCCGCCTCTGCAAGCGACGGAATCCGCTAGGGGCTGTCGTCGGCTGACGAGAGACCCCTCGCTATGCTGCCCAGCGGCTAATACGGGGGCTGCCTGATGGGAACGGCGTGGCTAAACATCGCAGACTGGGTGCTGTTGCCGATCACGTACAGCTGCGAGGAGTGGTCAGACAAACGGCGACCGTCGTCGCTACGGCGATCATCGCGTGCATCCTCGTCGCCGGCCTAGTCACAGTCGTCCTAGCAGGCCTGGATAGCGCCAAGCATCCCGCGCCGCAGGCGCCCCCACCCCCGTCGGGTCAGGCGGCCGATGGGACCGACCAATCGGAGGATTCCCCTACCCCGGCGCCAACTCAGGGATCCAACGTCGCCTACTACCCGAACCCGAAGCGGATCACGAATTCGCTGGCCGCACCCACGAGTTCGCCGACCGGGCCAGCGAGTCCCACGCGACCAGGGTGGAACGGCGCGACGCTGACTCCACCGGCACCGAGCCCGTCATCGAGCGGTCCGCCATCAGGTGATACGTCGGCGCCGCACAGCCGCCACCCAAGGCCCACGAACCATCGGACAAAGACCCGGCCGCCGCAAGACCAGGACTGAGCCGCTGCGGGCACCCGGCCCGCGTTACCAGCGGCTGCCGCCGGAAACCTCGCGAACGGCTGGTCGCACATCGGCGAGATACACGACGGCCGCGACCACCGACGCGAGGGATAGCAGATTCAGCGGATAGGAGAACAGCGAACCGAGTACGCCGCCGACGATCAGGATCGCCAGCCAAGCCGGCTTGGTGAGTTTGTTTGCCGCGGGAAACGCTGCAGCCTTGCGCACCGCACAGTCCGCAACCGCCCAGGCGCGGAGCGCCACGAGCCCCCAAAACAAGACCCGATCCACCCACAGCTGCGTCTCGTACAGCACCTGCATGCCAAAAGCCTAGCGACCGTATCTGTGCCGCACCGGTCGTTAACCACAGGCAGATGTCCGGCCGCGGCGTTAGCCAGGCTGGTTGTCGGTCCTCGCCGGCTCGGCTGGGGTGCTCATTTCGGCGCGCTCGCTGGCGACCTGTGCATTTTCGCGGCGAAATGCCTCGTAAATGTCGATAAGGACCTGCTTCTGTCGTTCGGCCAGGCCGGTGTCAGCGAGGATGGCCGCCACCAACTCCGGATCCCCGTGTCTCGTCTCGAGGATTCCGGCATGAATGTAGAGCTGCTCTGCCGATATCTGCAGACCCCGAGCGATCTGCTGCAGGATGTCGGCACTGGGCTTGCGCAACCCGCGCTCGATCTGCGACAGATAAGGATTGGACACGCCGGCGACCTTGGCCAGCTGGCGCAGCGAGACCTGCGCGATTTCTCGTTGTTCGCGAATGAAGGCGCCGATGCCGGTTCCCCGTCGGCTCTGCTCGCGCGAGCCGTCGACATTCACCTATCCAGTGTGCGGCGCGGTCGCTAGCAAATGCAAGCAAGACGCTAGCGGGGTCACCGCGGAAGCAGGGACCGCTCAGTGCCGGATTCGAAGCCGTTGATCTAACGACCCCGGACCGCCGGCGCGACTTCTCGGTTGGCCCGATCGACGGCGTCGGCTTATGTGCTCGCGAGGACTGCTCCGCCAGAAACGGTCACCGGGATCGCGGCCAACGGGGACCGAGCCGGTCCACCGGTGTCCTTGCCGGTGAACGCGTCGTACGTCGATGCATGACACGGGCACCTCAGGACCGCGCCGTCGGGATTGACCGTGCAGCCCTGGTGCGTGCAAATCGCAGTGAACGCGACGACCTTGCCGGTACTCGGTTGCGCCAAGATGATCGGCTTGCCGTCGAGCGTCGCCGAGATCGAACCCCCCACTGGAATATCGCTGAGCTTGGCTACCTGCTTGCCGCCGCCGCCCGGGGAAGCCGATGTCGCGCCGCCCGCCGATGTCGCGCCGCCCGAACTCGTCGAATTGTCCGCCGAAGTGCCGGCGGTCGACGGTAGGACGGACGTTGTCGCCGATGACGTCGAGCCCGAGCTGCACCCGGTCAGCACGAACGCGCACAGGCCGGCTGCTCCCGCGCTGCCCGCACAGAGCACGGTCCGGCGCGTGAGGTAATGACCGGCGGGCATGGCACTCCTACTCGAAAGTCGTCCGTTACGGCCGACGTGGCGTGTTAGGGCGTCGCCCTCGCTAGATACGCAGACACGTAGTCAACGGTTCAACGATTTGAGCAGCCCCCAGTGAGGACTTGCTGTGTATGACTGTCAGGCCCCTGAGAATGGGGCGCGCCGGGCCCGACCGCCAAGGCAAGCTCACACATCGGATCCGTTGCGACGTCGGGAGAATGTCAGTGCGCAACCTCGCTCAATTCGCCATCCGACATCGCTGGTGGGTCATCGCCGGCTGGTTGGTGTTCATCGTAGGCACCCAAGCTATCGCCGGATCGCTCGGCGGCGCGAACTACAAGGACGAGTTCAAGCTACCCGGCACGGAAACGCAGACGGTCTCGACATTGCTCCGGGACAGTGGCCTGGACAGCCAGAATGGCATCGACGGCAACATGGTGTTGCACGTCAACAATGGCGACCTGGCAACGCCTCCGGCCGGGGTCGTGCCAGCCCTCGAAGGCTTGTGCAAGCCCGGATCGAAGGTCCTCGAGATAGCCACGCCGTGGGGTGGCATCAACTGCGCCGGCGCTGGGACGCTGCAAGCGGCATCGGCCAATCACCGGCTGATCGCTCCAAACGATCCGAGGATCGCGCTTGTCAATATCACCTTCGCGGGCGGAGGGTCGTTCGACCAGCAGGCCATCAATCGCGTGTACGACACGCTGCACCAGCTCAAGACCAACGCCCTCGAGGTTGAGTTCACCGGTGATGCGTTCGCCGGGCAACGGGGATCCTCGGGCGGCGGCGTGTCACCGGAGATGCTCGGCTTCATTGCCGCGTTCATCATTCTCGCTGTCGTTTTCCGGACGGTTGGTGCGGTTGCCTTGCCCCTTGCCACCGCGGTCGCGGCGTTGGTCAGCGGACTGGGGGTTATTGGCCTGCTGAGCCACGCGATGAACGTGTCCACTGTGACACCCGAGCTGGCTCAGTTGATGGTGATCGGCGTGGGTATCGACTATGCCTTGTTCATCGTCACCCGGCATCGTCGCAACCTGCTCAACGGTATGAGCGTCCCGGATTCGATCACGCTCGCCGTTAACACCTCCGGGCGCGCCGTGCTGTTCGCCGGTACGACGGTATGCATAGCCATGCTCGGGCTCATCGCCCTCGGCGTGAGCTTCTTCTACGGGATGGCTGTCGGAGTTGCCGTAGCAGTCGGCTTGACGATGATCGCGTCACTCACCTTGTTGCCGGCGCTGCTGAGCTTTCTCGGCCTGTCCGTACTCCCCCGAAAGCAGCGGCGCGCAATTCGCGCCGGCACCTACGAGGGGGCGCAGCGCATTGGATTCTGGACCCGATGGTCTGATCTCGTGGCCCGGCGCAAGGTGTTGCTCGGCGCCCTCGCGACCGCAGTCATCGTCGCGCTTGCCATTCCATTCTTCTCGATGCGGATGGGCCACGCGGATCAAGGCAACGACCCGGCCGGCACCACGACCCGCAAGGGGTACGACCTGATCGCGCAGGGCTTCGGCGTCGGATACAACTCGACCCTCACCCTTGTCGTCAGCGGCCCGCAAGTGCAACAAACCGCGGAACAGGTCGCTGCCGCGGTCAAGAATGTGCCCAATGTGGATCCGAGCAGCGTGTTCGTGCCGCCGAAACCGTTGACCGACCGGATCACCGTGGTGTCGATCAAGTCGATCACGTCGCCTCAGGACGCTAAGACGACCCAGCTGGTCAAGAATTTGCGTAGCAACGTGCTGCCATCCGTCTACCGAGGCACCCCGGATCACGTCTACGTCTACGGTCAGACGGCGGTCTACACCGACTTCACCCACGTGCTTTCGAGCAAGATGCCTTTGTTCATTGGTGCCGTAGTACTGCTCTCGTTCCTGTTGCTCATGATCGCTTTCCGGAGCCTGCTGATACCTCTCACGGCCGCGCTCATGAACCTGTTCGCCGCCGCGGCGTCATTCGGCTTTATCGTGGCGATCTTCCAATGGGGCTGGGGCTCCGAGATGTTGGGCATCGGCAAAGGTGGCCCGATCGAGGCATTCGCTCCCGTCCTGTTCTTCGCGATTCTGTTCGGCCTGTCGATGGACTACCAGGTATTCCTGGTAAGCCGCATGCACGAAGAGTGGGTACACACCCACAACAACCGCCGCGCGATTACGGTAGGTCAGCGGGAAACCGGCGGCATCATCACGGCGGCGGCGATCATCATGATCGCGGTCTTCGGCGGATTCGTGCTCGGCGACAACCGCGTCGTCAAGCTCATCGGCCTCGGCCTCGCGAGCGCGATCTTCATCGACGCCTTCATCCTGCGGACGGTGCTCGTGCCGTCGGTCATGCACTTGCTCGGCCGGTGGAACTGGTACTACCCCGCCTGGCTTTCTCGGATAACGCCGCGAGTGTCGGTCGAGCCGCCGGACGACCAGCTGGCGGTCGTCCCGGAGCCGGGTGACCGTGATGACCGACTGGCCAAGGTGTAGAGCGGGCCCGCACGCCCCGGTCAGGCGATAGCAGCCGACGATCCGGCGACGGTCAGTTCGGCGTCGTCGGGGATCGACCGCTTGATCACGGCCAAGGCCACCGGCCCGAGTTCGTAGTGCTGCACGGCCGTGCCCAGAAAGCCAACTGACCGGCCGGCGAGCTCGACCGACGTACCAACGTCCGGCAATACATCGGACTCGCCCGCCAGGTGCACGAGCACGAGCCGACGTGGGGGCCGGCCCAGATTCTGCACGCGCGCCACCGTCTCCTGGCCCCGATAGCACCCCTTGTCCAGATGTACCGCAGTGTCGATCCAGCCCACCTCGTGCGGGATCGTCCGATGATCGGTGTCGAACCGTAGCCGCGGCCGGTGAGCCTCGACCCGCTTGGCGTCGTAGGCCCACAGTCCGGCGGGCGCCGCACCGGCGGCGACCAGACCGGTGATTCCGTCTGCGAGTCGTGCCCTCGGGACCACGAGGTCCACGTCGCCCCACGGTGTCCGGCGGGCGAAACCGCCGGCTGGTAGGGCGATCGCGCGAGTCGTGGGTGGGGTATGTCCGGCAGCAACCAGGACGGCATCAGCCGCCGGCCCAACCAACCCGATCACCGCCCATTCGTCGGAGACATCGCTGGGCTCGACCCGCTTGAGGAAGCGCATCTTCTGCAGGTAGCCCAGGGCGTCATCAGCCATGCCAGGCTCGACGTCCAGCCAAACCGTGCCGTCGCGCTCGGTCAACTGCCAGTGCTGCTCGACATGTCCATGCGGCGACAGCACAAGCGCCTCGGTTGACTCACCGTCAGCCAAGTTGCTGACGTGCTGCGAGCAGATGGAATGCAGCCAGGGAAGCCGGTCCGGACCGGAAATTGCGAGCACTGGCCGGTTACTGCGGTCGATCACGCCCGCCGCTGTCTCGAGAATCCGCTGCTCACGCATCGGGTCGCCGTAGTGCCAAGCAATTCCGCTATCGATGCCGACGGCTGCTACCGCTGCGGGCAAGCTCAGGCCCGGACTCATTGGGAGCCGGCCGAGACATGATCATGAACTAGGTACTGCTCGGACCCGGGTGGCGGGCTCGCGACGCAATCGCGGCACCGGCCGAACACGGCGAAGTGCGCGCGGTCGAGCACGAATCCCTGCTCGCGCGCCAACCGGGCGGCAAGCTCGTCGGTCAAATTCTGCGGAGCGTCGACCACACGTCCGCAGGCGTGGCAGATCACGTGAATGTGATCGTCGTCAGCCGGCCGGAACGACGGGGCGCCGTGGCCCAGGTGGGTGTGACGTACGAGGCCGATCTCTTCGAGTAGCTCAAGCGTGCGGTAGACCGTGGTGACGTCGATGTCGGGCACGGCCGCACTGATCTGTTCTGGGGTCGCATGCCCGAGCCGGCGCACGGCTCGGAGCACCTCATCCCGCTTAGCCGTCATACGGAGGCCGCGCGCCCGTAACCGGGTGGCGAGGTCGGGGTCAATTGGCATCACGTCAATCGTAGGCGCGGACGGATGTCCGCGCAGGACACTAGCTCCTCTACCCTGTGCCCGGTGACCGTTCTTGTCCTGGGCGTTCTTGGAGAAGGACTCGTCGATCCGGATCGTGCGGTAGTGCGGGCGGACGACAGCGGCGTCGACCGCGGCGACGGGTGCTTCGAGGGCTGCCGGATCCAGACCGACGCCGCTGGCCGCAGTTCGGTCGACAAGCTGCCGGCCCACCTCGCCCGGATGCGGCGATCTGCGGCCACGCTCGACATCCCGTTCGATGAGGCGGCCTGGCGCTCCCTCATCGATACCGCACTCGACGCGTGCCGAACGCCGGGTGAGTACGGACTGAAACTCGTCTTGACGCGCGGCCCAGCCGACGGCATACCCACCGGGTTGCTTACGGTGCGCCCCCTGGCCGAGTCGGTCTGGCAACAACGCCGGGATGGATTGCGAGTGATCACGCTGGACCGCGGCTTCACCGGATCCGCATTCGCGGAGGCGCCCTGGTTGCTCGGCGGCGTGAAGACGCTGTCGTACGCGGTGAACATGGCCGCGATACGCGAGGCAGAGCGCCGGGGCGCGGACGACGTAATCTTCGTCAGCACGGACGGCGTCGTTCTGGAGGCACCGACGGCGTCTGTGGTGTGGGCCACTGACCGAACCCTGCGTACGACGCCGGTCGGCCCGACCGGAATTCTGCCCGGCACCACTCAGCAACTCCTCTTCGACCGGGCCGCAGAAGCGGGCTGGACCACCGAGACCGGCACAGCTCGGGTCGACGACCTGCACGCTGCTGACACTGTCTGGCTCATCAGCAGCGTCCGCGGCCCGGTCGACGTGGTCGAACTAGACGGCAAGGGTCGCAGTCGGGATCTCCCGGTGCTCGCGGAGATCGCTCGATTTGCCGGTTTCCCGCCGGCCGCGCAGTGACTCCCCGCCGCCCAGCGATTCAGCGTTGCCCGGGATTGGCTGCGCCCGTACCGTTATCGGTACACGAGGAAGGAGGTGGTCCGACAGTTGTGTACTTTGTGGACTCGTGAGGTGGCTGTCCGCTAGCCGCTCGACGACAACGGACATGCGGTAGTGCGGTCCGCCGGAAGGCGGCGGCAATACCCGACAGCTACCCGGCCCCCGAGCCGTCGGCCTTGTCCAGCCGACCCGCTACGGCGGACAGACTCGGGGGTCGTTTCATGTCGGGGCTATCAGGACATGACGGCTGGGGAGATGCCTTCAGCCCGTAGCGAAATTCCCCACCAGACCGGGCCGTGACTCGTTCGGCGGGTGCGACCGACCCCTCAGCTGACAGCGATGATCCGCGCGCTGAGCTTGCGGCCAGGCCGGGTTCGGTAAGACACCGACGAGCCGACGCGGGCTCCCAGCAACGCCTTCCCGAGTGGGCTGTTGGGTGTGATGACATCAAAACTGTCGGTTGCCTCGTCGACCGAGCCGAGCAGAAAAGTCTCGGGTCCGTCACCCAGGTCGAGCGTCAGCATGTCGCCGACACTGACACCATTCCCGGCCGAGCGGGTGCTGGTCTCGCGGAACGCGGCCAGTTCCTGCTCAATGATCGCGATGCGCTCTTCGAGCATGGCGAGGCGCACATGGCCGTTGACGTTCGTGGCCCGATCGGCCATGTCGCCGTCGCCAACCGGGATGGTCTCGGTCAGCGCCTGATCCCGTTCGGCCCGCAGTTCGGTGAGGCGCGCCGTCAAGGTATCCCGCCGAGTTGCCGGACTAATCGTTGCTGTCATTGGTGTCGTCCCCCATACAGTGCGGGCGCAGGTTCACGGTTTATAACTCCGTGCCGGCTTCCGTTGTGCCCATACGCGTGGCGGTTCTCATCGGGCTCTTACCGCAGTGCGGGCAACCACCCGCTCCTGCCCCGAAGTCCGGCGGCTGCTGAATAGCTCGCCCGTTCGGTGTGGCCGGGAAAGGTGTGGCCGGGAAAGGCGCGGCCAGGTGCAGGATAAGGCGATGAGCAAGGACGAGGTACGTGACGGGGTCGAGTTGACCAATCTCGATCAGTCGTTGTTCGAGGGCGCCAACGCGACCAAGCGGGATCTTGTCGAGTACCTCGACGCCGTCAGTGCACGAATTATCCCGGGATTGACGAACAGGCCGCTGTCCGTGATCCGGGTGCTGCGCGGTCAGGCGCCGTTCATGCAGAAGAACCTCCCCAAGTACACCCCGCCGTGGGTACCGAAAGCGCCGTTGTGGGCCGAGTCCTCGAAGCGAGAGGTCACCTATGGGCTCTGCAACGACCGCAGGACCTTGCTCTGGTTCGCCAATCAACGTGCCGTGGAGTATCACCCGACGCTGTTCCAAATCGGCGAATGGGACCGCCCGACGCATCTGGTACTCGACATAGATCCACCAGACGCCGACGCGTTCGCGCTCGCCGTAGCGGCCACCCAGTTGGCTCGTCAAGCGCTCGCGGAAGCCGGACTGGAGGGCTCCGTCAAAACCAGCGGGGCCAAGGGCCTGCATGTATTCGTGCCCATCCGGTCGGCGACGACTGAAGAGGTTGCCGCCGCTACCCGAGCACTTGCGGCACGAGCCGAGCGCCTCGACCCAACGGTCGCCACCACGGCATTCGTACGCGAAGAACGCAGTGGGAAGGTGTTCGTCGACTCGACGCGTGCTGGGGGCGCAACTGTCGTGGCTGCCTACAGCCCACGCATTCGCAAGGGGGCTCCGGTCTCGTACCCGCTGGCCTGGGACGATCTCAGCAGCGTCAGCCCAGGTGAGTTCACGATCCACACGGTGCCCGGCATCATCGCGGGGCACGATCCCTGGCAGGAACTCATGCCAGAGCCCCAGCCGCTACCCGCAGACCTGGTCGCGGAAGGTCGGGAAATCCCCATCGCGCGCGTCCGGGCGATGCACGAAGGTCGCCGGCGGGCGCGAGCCAAACGCGAGACCAGTCACGAAGACGTCACCGGCTCAGACGCCTCGTAGCCGGTCCGCGCACGGATGCCGTCCGGTGATGATGTCGGACTTATCACCGCTTCACGGTGTAGTGCGACATAGTCTTCGCGACCGCAGGGCAGTCGTCAGGAGGTGGCGTCGAGCCAGTCCTGGAACGTCGGGCCCGCGAGGGTGGCGTGCGGACTTGGCAGCAGCGCCCCTGCCTCCATGAGTTTGGTGTCCTGGTCGGTCCAAGCCGGGTTGCTCAGAGCCTCGATCCGCAGTGGTAGAGCGCGGCGCGCGACCAACAGCTTCGCAGTGTCGATGAGGCTCTCTTCTCGCGGGCCGGCAATCTCGGCTACCGGGGCGTTGTCCGCCGCCGGTACCCAGTCCGGATCCGTCGCTCGGTCGACCAACGCTTGTGCGACTGTGCGAGCAGCGACCGGCTGAAAGCGCGCGTTAGGCAGATAGCTCACGTCGCCTTGAGTACCCCACTCCACCAACTGCCCGACGAACTCGTGGAACTGCGAGGCGCGCAAGATGCTTACCGGAATTGGACCGGACCGCATCGCCTGCTCATGGACGACCTTTGCCGCGTTGTAACCGCCGGTAAGCCTGTCAACCCCAATAATTGACACGACCACGATCCGTCGCACGCCGGCCTGTTCGCCCTCCTTCAGCAAATTCCGCGTCGCGGTAGCGAAGAACTCGGTGGCCTCCTGCTGATCGGGCGACGGGCCAGTCGACACGTCGATGACGCCATCCACGCCCGCCAGGGCTGCGGCGAGGCCCTGACCGCTGATGACGTCCACACCGTACGCACGCGAAATCGGGACGACATCGTGATCGCTGGCACTGAGGATGTCAAAGACATGGTGGCCGACCCGGCCCGTTGCACCGGCAACTGCAATCTTCATTTTCTCGCACTCCTGTCCATCGTCTGGATTGGTCTCCACTGCCATGACCAATCTCGAACGAGGAATGTGACTGTCGACCAGCGCGAACCCGGCCGAGCGAGTGCGCTCGGCGGTCAGGCCCGGTGCAACGTCGCGTTGAGATGTGGTGCGAAGTCGGTGCCAGGCAGGGCAAGCTCCGTCACGTAGGCCAACGATTCGCCCCGGAAGGCGTAGAAGCGCCGCTCGCCGACCACCTGCCGTGCGGTTGGTGTCGGCACGACCACATCGGTGGAGAGCTCCCACCGCAAGTCACCGGCCACCCCAGTGAACACCTCGGACAGCCCCGCGGAGTTGACGAGTTGCACCTCTAGGTCGTCCTGTCCAGGCCCGGGCCGCCAGAATCCTGATTCGCGCATGGCCGGGCGGATCACCGCGCCATCGCTGTCCAGGAGCCAGCTACGCGATTCGTGGGCGAGAAAAGGTCTGCCATCATGGGCAAAGCTCAACCGCTGACCAAATCTGAACTCTTCGCCGCTGGACGCGGCGACTCCTATGCCCTCACCGATCCATTCCCCGACGAGCGGCAGCAGAGCGAGTAGCCGGTCATTCAGCGGAGCGCCGGAGCGCAGATCCGTAGTGTCGACAGGAATGGGGATAGTCACCGCTGGCCGGCGAACAACTTGTAGAGGATGTAGCCGGACATGACGCCGATCGCCACGAACGCCGCCACGAGCACGACGAGATAGGCCAGCTCCATAGGTGCAGGATAGTCAGATGAGCGAGCAAGTCCCGCGATCATTGGTCGTGAAATCGACGGCAGGCGTCGACGATCCGGAACGGTGTGCGCAGGCGTTCACGGTGGCGGCGACCGCTGTAGCGTCCGGCATCTCGGTATCGCTGTGGCTCACCGGCGAATCCGCCTGGCTGGCCTTGCCAGGACGAGCCGAGCGATTTGAGCTGCCGCACTCCGCCCCGCTGGCCGACCTGCGCGACACGCTCATCTCCGGCGGCACGCTCACGGTATGCACCCAATGTGCGGCCCGAAGAAACATCACTGAGCCTGATGTCATCGCCGGAGTGCGAATTGCCGGGGCGGCGACGTTTGTCGCCGAGTGCCTGCGCGATCGGGCGCAGGCACTCGTCTACTAGATCTTGCTCAGCTCAACGCGAGCGGTACCTCGACCAGGCCCGGACCGTCGGCGGTGATCGGCTGACGCACGGCGCCGTCCCGATGCAGCACGGACAGCGTCCAAGCCCCGGGAGCGGCAAAGAACCGGTAGTCGCCGGTCGCGCTGGTCACGACCTCGGCGGTGAACTCACCGGTGCTGTCGAGGAGCCGCACATAGGCGGCGGGCACGGGGGCGTCGTTCTTGCTTACGACGCCGTAGATGACGGTCTCCTTCGTGACGTCGACGTTCGGCGGCAGGACCGGGCTTTGGGCTGGTGCTCCGCACATGTCAGACGTCCTTCTCGATCGGGACTCCGACGAGCGAACCGTATTCGGTCCAGGATCCGTCGTAGTTCTTGACATTCTGGTGGCCAAGCAGCTCGTGCAAGGCGAACCAGGTGTGGCTGGACCGCTCGCCGATACGGCAGTACGCGATCGTGTCCTTCCCGTCGTCGAGGCCGGCGGCGCCATAGAGCGCACGCAGCTCGTCGTCCGACTTGAACGTGCCGTCTTCGTTAGCCGCCTTGCTCCACGGGATGTTGATCGCGGTCGGGATGTGCCCAGCCCGCTGGGCCTGCTCCTGCGGGAGATGAGCCGGAGCCAGGAGCCGGCCGGCGAACTCGTCCGGGGACCGCACATCGACCAGATTCTTGACGCCGATTGCGTCGATCGTCTCGTCGCGGAATGCACGGATGGAGGTGTCTTGATCGGCCGCGGTGTACGTGGTCGGCGCCCGTTCGACGGTCTCCTTGGACAGCTCCCGTCCGTCGAGCTCCCACTTCTTGCGACCGCCGTCGAGCAACTTCACGTTTTGGTGCCCGTACAGCTTGAAATACCAGTACGCGTACGCCGCGAACCAGTTGTTGTTGCCGCCATAAAGCACCACGGTGTCGTCGTTGCTGATACCGCGTTCGCCGAGCAGCTTCTCGAACTGTTCCTTGCGGATGAAGTCCCGGCGAACCTGGTCCTGCAAGTCGGCCTTCCAGTCCAGCTTCACCGCACCGGCGATGTGACCACCGTCATATGCCGAAGTGTCTTCGTCGACCTCGATGAAGACCACTCCGGGGGTGGATAGATTTTGTTCGGCCCAGTCGGCCGAGACGAGCACGTCCTCGCGGCTCATGGAGATCTCCTCGAACGGATGGATGTGGTTGCGCCCAAATGGGACACGCATGGGGGTGCCGCGACTCGATCACGGCCGGCGGATTGGGTTGGCTGCCGCGGGCGCCGGCTAAGTCGGCGCGGACGACCTCACCCGATCAGTACAGAGGACACAGGCAGCTGCCCACACGGCACAGGTCGACCGTGCGGCGAGAAGTGAGCGCGGTGCTCACGGCGCGGAGCGCGATGCCCATGGGGGCCAGGGTAACCGTCATCCGCCTGCCGCGCGAAATCGCGCATTGACTCATCGAAAATGCCCGCGTAGCGCGTGTCGTTGACTCATCTGAAAGTGCCCGGCTGCGTGGCTTCGCGGATGGGGCTGGAGTTGGGTACGCGCCGGATGGTCACCAAGGAGATGAAAACCCGCTACGGGCGTGGGTCACGGCGGGAGCGGTCGGCGATCTTGGATGAGCTGTGCGCGTTGACCGGTTGGCATCGTGATCACGCCCGTAAGGCGATCCGGACCGCG
>Ga0207693_10000968_pt1 | contig 25804 bp, 20 predicted proteins | sample LARL81metaG_FD_184347 | JGI IMG/M metagenome (GOLD analysis project Ga0207693, IMG submission 184347) | Corn, switchgrass and miscanthus rhizosphere microbial communities from Kellogg Biological Station, Michigan, USA - LAR L8-1 metaG... | ecosystem: Host-associated > Plants > Roots >... | reverse complement strand
CTTCAACACATTTTCCATCCTGGATGCTACTCGCAGCTTGCGTCAGTTCTTTGCAGTACTCGACCTGTTCCTGGGAATTTTTGGCAGCCTGGCGCTAGCTGTGGCGTCAATTGGAATTGTGAACACGCTGGTGATGGCTATCCTCGAGCGACGCCGCGAAATTGGAATCATGAAAGCCATTGGGGCCAGCGATGGTGACGTGAAAAAGCTCTTCTTCGCCGAGGCCGGAGCCATGGGAGTGTTGGGCGGCATGGTTGGAGTGACGTTGGGCTGGCTCATCGGGCATGTGATCAACATCGGAACCAATATCTATCTGAAACGCCAGTCATTGCCACCCGAAAGCTTCTGGTCCGTGCCTTGGTGGCTGGTGGGCGCAGCCGTTGTTTTCGCCCTTGTCGTCAGCCTGGTCTCAGGACTGTACCCGGCAGCTCGTGCCGCCCGGCTCGATCCCGTGCAAGCACTGCGCTACGAGTAAACTCAAATTATGGTTCGATTTGGCCGGGTCTGCTTACTACTCCTCACTTTATTTTTGCTTCCCCTAGCGGCCCAAGCGCAAGGACGAATTGATTGCGATGCCGTGAACAGTCGCATCCTCAAGCAGCCGGTTCACTACTGTGTGCAGTTGCCTGCCGGCTACGATTCAACCGACGTGAAACCGCGCCGCTATCCGGTGCTCTATTTTCTGCATGGTCTAGGCCAGAACGAACAGACCATGTTCAGCGCGGGGGGCTGGAGCCTGATCGAAGACTTGCGCCGGCAACACAAGATCGGCGACTTTTTAATCGTCGCCCCGGAAGGAGGACACAGTTTCTACATCAATTCGGCGGACAATTCCTTCCGTTACAGCGATTTCTTCGTACAGGAATTCTTACCGCATATCGAGGCCCGGTATCGTGTTCGTCCAGGCCGCCAAGGCCGGGCGATCACGGGGATTTCAATGGGAGGTTATGGAGCATTGCGTTTCGCCTTCGCGCATCCCGAGTTATTCTCGGCGGTCAGCGCCCAAAGCGCAGCCCTGATTACCCAAACTCCACAAGAACTAAGCGCGGCGGGGAGATCAGAGCGGAGTGTCGATCGCCTGCTGGGGCCAGCCTTCGGACAACCCATCAACATGGCACATTGGAAACAGAACAGCATTTTCGCCGTGGCCAAGGCGAATCAGTCCAATTTGCGAAAGCTGGCAATTTATTTCAACTGTGGCCAGTCCGACGACTTTGGATTCGAGGACGGAGCTGCTTCGTTGCACCGGCAATTGCAGGCGGAAGGCATCAGGCACGAATACCATTCCTACCCCGGTGACCACAGTTTTACCTACTTTCTCGCGCATATGGGTGAGGTCATTGAGTTCCACTCACGCGTATTTGCAGGACAAAAATAGTCCACCCCTTTCAGTTGTTGTGACCAGTCTATTTATGCCATCCTTCTGGACGGATCGGGGTTCATCCCCTGCACCTGTGATTTACTCCTGGCAAAGAGGTGACTGATGGCGTGCAGTCCAGCGATGTTAAAAGGCGTTCCCCTATTTGCTCTACTCGATGATGACGAAACCGCAGTGTTGGCAGCTCAAGTCGAGCTCAAAACCTTTGCACCACGTCAGCGAATCTGGAAGATTGGCGATCCGGGCGGACAGGCCTACGTCCTCGTTTCAGGCGCGGTACGGGTAACCATGGTGGATGAAGACCACCAGGAAGTTGTGGTCGACCAGCCGGTACAGGGCGAATTCTTTGGCTTTGCCTCGATGCTGGAGCAAACCGCCCACCAAACCGAGGCGATCGCACTGGTGGAAACAGTTTGCCTTGAAGTAGACCGGGACGATATCGCCACTCTGCTGCAGCGGAAACCTCATGCGGGCATGGATATGTTGACTGTGTTGGGCCGCCAATTTCATGCGTCCCAGCAACTGGTAAGACTGCGTGCCACCCGCAATCCCAATGACATTATTGAAGAAGACATGACTTTCGGTGAGCGAATAGCCGATGCGGTAGCCAGTTTCGGTGGCTCATGGACATTCATCATCACGTTCGCCGTCGCGATTTGCGGTTATACCGCCGTCAATGTCCTGGTCCGCCACATTGCCTGGGATCCCTACCCCTTCATCCTGCTGAACCTGTTCCTCTCGATGCTCGCGGCCATTCAGGCGCCGGTCATCATGATGAGCCAGAATCGTCAGGACACCAAGGACCGGCTGCGGGGTGAACTTGATTACGACGTCAACCGGCGCGCCGAGTCTGAAATCCAGGGCCTCGCTCGCAAATTGAATTTATTGGGGGACAAGATCGGAGATGTAGAAGATCTTATCCGGCGAAAAATATGACGTTACAGCGCGGGGACAGCCCCCCGGCTGTGCGGCGGAGCGAAGGTCGGCAGTGTTCTCGAAACGATGGCAAGCTGATGCTGCCTTCGCGCTATTCACGCCCTCTCAGGAGTAGCCGCAGTTATTTCAAACTCTAGTTGTTGCTTACCTAGCACTGGATGAGTAGCCGTAAGCCGTACCGTTCCGGCCTTTTCTTTGGCGCGAATCCACACAGCGCCGGTTCCTCCGATTAAAGCGAAGGGGTTATCTCCAATCATTTCGGCGGGACCTTCGAGTTCAAACTTGACGGCATCGTTGGCGAATGGCCGGATGGCGTCAAACTCATCTGTCACGCGTAAAACTACTCGAGTTGTGTCCGCTCCGTCGGCCATGAGGCTGGTGTCATCGGGCAGAAGGGTAAATTTCTGATCCACTCCCTTGCCGGAATACCTCTTCACAATGACTTGTTTGCCTTGAATATAGCCCTCGAGACGTAAATCCCCCCACTTGTGAAAGAGTTCGCCTAATTCCACGACGAACGGAGCATAGCGGAGATGCGGAAAACTCTTCCGGTCGGGGTCAAAGTCAGCCACTAACTCGTCGGCAATATAGAGCTTCAGGTGGTCGCAATTGGAGCACACTACGACATTCGAGAATCCTACCGATGCATCCCCCCTTGCCCAATGGAACGCGGGCTCTAGCACAATTTCTTCCGTCGGGTCGCACTGTGACTTGTAGAAACCGGCCGCAGGTTTTGGTTCCCGGAAAATATCGGTTACGCCGTGATAGCAAATGCGGTCGCCGGAACCGAAGTCCCCGTGAGTATTGTAATCAAAGGCACACCACCCAATGCCACCGGCATATTGCGGATTGGAAGCCAACTGATCGTGGACGCGGGCATGACGCAGCGTGTGTTCAGTAAGCCGCTCCACTTGATCGATCGTCTTAGTGGGATAGGTATGGCCCACGAACTCCGTATTCAAGTACCGGGGATGATTGGGAGGCTTCAGCGGGAACCCGAAATCGTTCATGGTGAAAACATCTTCGATAAACTCCGATTCCTGGAAATAGCGGATACCTCCCGTCTGACGAGTAGGATCCAGTTTGTGAGCGAGAGCGTTGGTGCGCACGTAAAAATCGTGATCGTCTTTGGACTCGTTAATACGTACACCCCACAGAATGATGGAGGGATGGTTCCAATCACGGCGAATCATGCGGCTGACGTTGTCAATGGAGATCAGCTTCCACGACTCATCGCCGATGTGCTGCCAGCCTGGAATTTCTTCAAGTACTAACAGGCCGATCTCATCGCAGGCATCGAGGAAGTGGCGGGACTGCGGATAGTGTGAAGTCCGAACGATATTGCATTTAAGTTTGTTGCGCAGGATTTGCGCATCTCGGCGTTGTGCACGCCCCGGCATTGCCTGTCCGACGAAAGGAAAGGTCTGGTGTCGATCCAGTCCGCGAAGCTTGATAACTTTACCATTGAGTTCGAAACCGTGGTCGGTGAATTGAGCCTCGCGGAAACCGATGGTTCGCGAAACCTGGTCCAGGGGACGAGGAGGTGAGCCGCTCGATAAGAAGACGTCCACGGTATAGAGATTCGGATTCGTCAAGTCCCACAGCTTGATGGAGTTGAGACCGGTGAAGTGTGCTGTATGCACGACAGGTTCCGCCGCGGACGCGGATGGTGTGAGGTGGTCGTATCTCTTGTCGATAACGCGATCACCTTCCCGGAGAACAACCTGGACCGTGAGCCTCTCGCCAGACGATTCCAATCGCTGAATGTAACAATCAACCTCAAGACTTGGATGTTCGGTCAGCACTTGTTTCGGCTTGGCAAAGACATTTTCAATGAAAGTTGAGGGTACGATGCGCAGAGAAACCTCACGGTAGATACCGCCGAAAGTCAGATAGTCGATCTGATAACCAAACGGAGGAATGTCGGGACGTTCGCTTGAATCGACGTCAACCGACAATACGTTCTCTCGCTCGAAATCGACGTGCGGCGTAAGGTCGAAAGAGAAAGGCGTATAGCCGCCCTTATACTCTCCCAACCTTGTGCCATTGATCCAGACGGTCGACGCAGTCATGACCCCTTCAAAATCCACGAATACATGTTTGCCCCTCGCCTCCGGCGGAAGCTTGAATCGGCGCCGGTAGCAAGAGACAAATTCATAGCTCTTTTCATCAAAACTGTGCCAGGGCAGGCGAACGTTGGTGTGCGGAATGACGACCCGATCAAAACCGGAATCGTCAAAATCACGCGCGTGGACGCCGTCAACACTAGTCGGGCTATAGCGCCAGTTCCGGTTGATGGGAAGGTTGATCCTTCCCGCTGGAGTATTCGGTCCATCGGCGGCGCTGGAACGAACAGAACGTGCCACCGTCGCGCCGGCGATAAGTGTTCCGGTGGTTTTGAGAAAATTGCGTCGATCCATGAATTGCCTCCGCGAAGTCGCCAAGAGGTCGCGGGCTGATTATCTACCAAGCTCGCGTTCCTGTAAACGCTTACATTGATGCCCTTTATGAGCCGCGTCCCTCGCCCGCCGCTCGTGATATCGGGCATGGCATTTCAATTTGTCGATGCTACCCTTACGAAATATGAAGAAATCGACTGTCGCAGACAGGCGCGTCTCCACGCTCTGGCTGGAACGGCACTTCTTGCTAGAATCGCTTTCCTGCCGTAACCTGCCCGTGGAAGTCCATGAACATTAAAGAGGTAGCCAAGAGAGCGAGAGTTTCAACCGCAACCGTCTCTCGCACCATCAACAATTCGGAAAAGGTAAAGCCCGGCACGGCGGCGCGCGTGCGCAAAGCAATCGAAGAACTGAATTTCTATCCCAATACTCACGCTCGCACGCTGGTATCGGGAAGAAGCCGGATGCTGGGACTGATTATCTCCGACATCACCAACCCTTTTTTCCCTGAACTCGTGAAGAGCTTTGAAGACCAGGCAGTGCAGGGTGGACAGGAAGTTATCATCGGAAACACAGATTACAATCCCAAACGCATGGCGGGATGCATCCGGCGCATGGTGGAACGCAAAGTCGACGGCGTCGCCATCATGACTTCCGAGGCCGACCCTGCGTTATTCACCGAACTTACCCGGCGCAACATTCCTACGGTCTTCATGGACACGGGCAAACCGGGGCCCCACAGCGCCAACATTAGAATTGACTACGCCCAGGGAATCCAGGAAGCCCTGGATCACCTCTTCTCCCTGAAGCACCGGCGGATTGCATTTATTACCGGACCGATGGACCTCGAATCGGTAAAAATTCGGCGGGCCGCTTTCGTTTCCGGACTCAAATCGCACGGAATTTCCGAGCGTCCATTGATCGAAAAAGGCGACCATCGTATTGAAGGCGGGGCCATCGCCATGAAGAATCTGCTGGCTTTACCACTGCCACCAACGGCAGTTATTACGTCAAACGATCTCACTGCCATCGGGGCACTGGCAACCATTCATGAGGCGGGATTGAAAGTTCCAGAAGATATTTCCCTCGTTGGTTTTGACGATATTTCCTTCGCCCACCTGACGCAACCACCGTTGACCACCGTCATTCTCTCCCGCACCCAGCTTGCTGTCACTGCTTTCGCCGCCCTCGAAGCCTTGATCCGAAAGGAAGAAGGACCGCATGTCGATTACACAATTTCCACTCATTTGGTATTGCGGGGTTCGACGCGGGCAATCTGAAGAACTTCGAAGTGATTTAAAGTTCGATGCCAGCCTACAAACCGATTAGGCGGGGCTTGCGCCGTTTGCGGCCGAACAGACATAAATATCGGGTTTAATACCTGTAACTGATTGGTATCGCTCCGCCATGTGAGAAGCGAAGGTCTGCGCACTTTCAGTCTTTACCAGGTTCACCGTGCACCCACCGAATCCGCCACCCGTCATCCTTCCGCCACAATATCCTTCGAGCGATTCGGCAATTTCGACCAGGATGTCGAGTTCCCTGCAACTCACCTCGAAGAGGTCGCGCAGACTGCAATGCGATTCGCGCATCAGGTCTCCAAAGCGATTGACATCACCGGCGCTCAGGTACTTGGCGCCCTGCTGCACCCTGAGGTTCTCGGCGACGACGTGCAAGCAACGTTTATAGATGGTCGGAGGCATTTCGCCTTCGTGTTGCTGCAACTGTTCCAAAGAAACATCACGGAGGGCACGGGATTCCGGATACCAGCGAGTCAGGATCTTCACGCCCTCGTCGCACTCTTCGCGCCGGCGATTGTAACCGCCGCTTGCGTGCTCGTGCTTCACCATGGAGTTGCAGATCACCAATCGAACTGACTCAGGGATGGGAATCAACTTGTAATCCAGCGAACGGCAATCGAGCATCAACGCGTGTCCCGCTTTGCCAAGGCACGATATGAACTGATCCATGATCCCCACGCGCGCGCCGATAAAAACATTTTCGGTTCTTTGACACAGTTTTGCCACCTCCGGCAAGGAAAGCTGCGCTCCATTCAAACTCATCAGTGCAAGCGCGCTGGCCACTTCAATTGCCGCCGAGGAACTCAGCCCTGCACCGATCGGAACCTCGCCATGGATTAGCAAGCTGGCACCCAATGATTGATGGCCCATTTGCTGGAGCATGACGGCCACCCCGACGACGTAATCGCTCCAGACCCCTTGGCCGCGAACGGGTAAGTCGTCGAGGTCGAATTCGAATCGCTCCGAAAACCCTTCGGATTGAATGACCAGCTTCTGGTCTTGCCGTGGAGAAATGGCCACTCGCGTGGAGAAACCGATGGCACACGGCATCACAAATCCCTCATTGTAATCAGTATGTTCTCCGAGCAGATTGACCCGGCCTGGCGCACAAAAGATTCTGGGTTTGGTCCCAAATGAATCCTCAAAGCGCCGGCTCAATTCAGAGGCTTTCATTTCATGATCCCACGTGGAGTGAAGGTCAAAGGCCACCAGCAGGGTGAACTTGAATCTGGGGATATGAAATAATCCATATGTAAGCGATTACAACAGTGCAACGATAGGCCGCCGTTCTCTCCCTGTCAAATTAACGTTTCGATAAATGTTTTTAAGGTTTGGCGTACATTGTAAACCGACGGTCGGAGCCACTGATTGAAGCTTACCGAAGAGCCGCATCGCAGACTGAATCCGCTTACCAATGAATGGATCATGGTATCTCCGCATCGAGCCGGTCGTCCATGGCAGGGTCAATTGGAAAAGATTCCTCTTCACAAAGAACTCGCGTACGATCCAACGTGTTACCTCTGCCCCGGAAATCCCCGCGCAGGCGGGGTCCTAAACCCCTCCTACAAAAGCACTTTCGTTTTTGACAACGACTTTGCGGCCTTGAAGCCGGAAACCCGTCCCGACCGTATTGACCTGGAAAATCGCGGCCTAGTTGTGGCCCATGGCGAGCCCGGCCTTTGTCGCGTAATCTGCTTTTCTCCCCGCCATGATCTGACCTTGTCCACCATGCAGGTCGACGATATCGAAAACGTTGTCCGCACCTGGACTTCGCAGTTCGCGGAACTGGGGGCAATACCTCAAATCAATCATGTACAGATCTTCGAGAATCGTGGCGCTGCCATGGGAGCCAGTAATCCCCACCCTCACTGCCAGATCTGGTCCACTCTTTCCATTCCTGATATCCCGGCAAAAGAAAGTGCTTGCCAAAAATCTTACTTCGACCTTCACCAGACGTGTTTATTGTGTGATTACCTCAGCTTGGAAGAGCGCCAAAAAGCGCGAATCGTTGGCCAGAACAGACATTTTGTCGCGCTCGTTCCCTTTTGGGCTGTCTGGCCTTTCGAACTGATGATTTGCAGCCGTCGCCACTTGGGAGGCCTTCCCGCACTAAACGATGAAGAGGTTGAGGGGTTGGCGCAAATTTTGCAACGAGTAACCGGCGCCTACGACAGAGTTTTCGATGTGCCCTTTCCTTATTCGATGGGATTTCACCAAACTCCCACCGATGGCGACCCCCATCACGAATGGCACTTTCATGCCCACTTTTACCCACCGCTCCTGCGGTCGGCCACGATTCGCAAGTTTATGGTGGGATTTGAGATGCTGGGCATGCCGCAGCGCGACATTACTCCCGAGAGCGCAGCCGAACATCTGCGTTCATTGTGTAGCTGAGGACATGGTCCGCTTAGCCTTTGACTCAAGGCTCGGATAGCCTGATGCTTTGAGGTCCGTTTCTCATACTCCTCGTCGTCCAGCACGATCACCACAAGAACGAGGGACTCCTCCGTGTAGACAAATTCTCCCGTTCGATGTCCACAATGTGACATCTCCACAACCGAGTAGACCGAGATGACAGCAATCAGGACCAGCCTGCTCACGGTCCCAATGACCCGTAGCCAGGAGATCTGGGGGGCAAAATGCGTTGACAAATTTGCTGCCGGGCTGTAATCGTTTACACCGCGGTCGGGCCACGGAGGTCGGACCCGCCCACCACGGCTGCGAAGGAGAGCCATCCATGTTGAGGACGATCGATTGGACCATCATGGTCGTCTACTTCGTGTTCGTATTAGGTATTGGCGCGGTCCTGAAGCGATATATAAAAACCAGCACCGATTTCTTTCTGGCGGGACGTTCCATCCCCGCATGGGTGGCAGGCCTGGCATTCCTCTCCGCGAATCTCGGGGCGCAAGAAGTTATCGGGATGGGCGCATCCGGAGCAAAATACGGTATCGCCACCAGTCACTTTTATTGGATCGGCGCTATCCCCGCAATGGTCTTCGTAGGCGTCTTCATGATGCCGTTTTATTACGGCTCACGAGCGCGCTCCGTTCCCGAATACCTTCGTCTCCGCTTTGATGAAAAAACACGTGGGCTGAATGCAGTTTCGTTCGCCGTGATGACTCTTTTCTCCTCCGGCATCTCGATGTATGCGATGGCGAAGCTGATCCTGATCTTGCATATCTTTGACGCCCCATTTGTATGGATGGGAGTGCCGCAGGCATGGATATTCCATTTCTCCTTAGTAATTTCAGCTCTGGTGGTGTTGGGTTACATCCTGCTCGGCGGACTGACCAGCGCTATCTACAACGAGGTGGTGCAGTTTTTTTTGATCGTCGCTGGATTTTTACCCCTGGTTTATCTTGGACTGAAAAACCTAGGTGGTTGGACCGGACTCAAAGCCAGCCTCGATCCTTCCTACACTCACTCTTGGGTGGGTATGGGAAACGCGCACACCAACCAGCTTGGCGTCGAATGGTTCGGTCTCACTATGGGGCTGGGATTTGTGCTTTCGTTTGGATACTGGTGCACGGATTTTCTGGTCATACAACGCGCGATGGCGGCTAACTCCATGAATTCCGCGCGATGTACCCCTCTGATTGCGGCCTTCCCCAAGATGCTCTTCCCTGTCCTGGTCATCTTGCCTGGCTTGATCGCCATCGCTCTGCCAACTCAAAATCTGGCTGGCCTGGCCGGTTCCAAAGCGACGGTAACTGTCCAGGGAGAAGGACTTGTCCCCGCCAAGATTGATTCTTCAGGCCAGCCCATTCGCGACAAAGACGGCGTGGTCCAGCTCGACTATGACCTGGCGACTCCCAACATGCTCTTGCATTATTTCCCAACAGGCATGCTTGGCCTGGGCCTCACCGCTCTACTGGCAAGTTTTATGTCGGGCATGGCGGGAAACGTAACCGCCTTCAATACAGTTTGGACCTACGACATCTACCAGTCGTACATCAATAAGACGGCAAGCGATGAGCATTATCTTTGGATGGGCCGGATGGCCACGATCTTTGGCATCACGCTCTCGTTGGCCGCAGCCTACATGGCGACACGTTTCAATAACATCATGGATATGCTGCAGCTGGTATTCGCGTTCGTGAACGCACCGCTGTTTGCCACATTCCTTCTTGGCATGTTCTGGAAGCGCACCACCGGTCACGGGGCTTTTACTGGACTGTTAAGCGGCACCGTGGCCGCCGCAGTGCATCAGGGACTGACGCTCCCGCAAGGTGGAGTTTCTGGAGTTAAGGGCGGATGGCTCGCGATCACGCACGCGTATCCCAGCGAGATGGCACAAAATTTCTGGACCGCGATTTATGCCTGGACAACCTGCCTTGTATTCACCATCCTGGTCAGCCTCCTTACACGGGCGCACCCAGAAAAGGAACTTGTTGGCCTCGTGTACTCGCTGACTGAACGCCCGGCCCAGCAAGGCCTGCAATGGTATCGAAGACCCGTGGTGCTGGCGATCGTTGTGCTGGTGGCAACCGCATTACTGAACATTGTGTTCAGATAAATTCTGGGAGCGAGGCAACGATGGGACTCGATATTCGGCTGCCGATTGGTTTCCTGTTTTCCATCTTTGGAGTCTTGCTCATCGGTTATGGCGCGTTGAGTGACCCGGCCATCTATCAACGCTCCCTGGGCATCAACATTAACCTCGAGTGGGGGGGCGTTATGTTGGTGTTTGGCGTAATCATGCTTGCCTTGGGCAGGCGAGGAACTCATACTCAGCGGCCCAAGCGACGAAGCCGTCAGCGGGGAATGTAATTCTTGAGAAGAGGATCTATCTCTCCCGCGAAGGCAAGTAGCCGTCGTTCGGCATCTTCCGGCTTTTCTTCATCTCGCAGTTCCGTATTTATCCGAATCAAAGCATTATCGGTGCGATTCAGCCGCAGCGAATCAAGTGTCAGGTAGAAATCCATCTTAGTTTCACTGGCCTCCTGGTGGCCATGTGCCGTATACCAGAACATAACTAACTGACGTTCTTCTCCACGGACGATCAGATACCGATTGACAGGAAATGGGGTGTCTGCCGAGAGTGAGAGAGTAGTAACGCGGGAATCTATCGGCAGCCAGCCTGAGCCGGCAAGACAGTCCTGAGGTAAATGGTGATAGAAGGCCGAACGGTTGGAGAGATACGCCACATACAAATCAACATCGCCACCTTCAGCCGTCGCATTCGTATATGTACGCTGCAAAAAATTCCCTGGACCGAGTCGCTTCAGGTCCGTCGCGAGCAACGGTACGTCTGTTCCCAGCCAGTGGCTCACTTCCAATGGAAATGACGCCAGCGCGACGGTCGGGGGAGCAAATTGTTCGGAGCGGGCCTGCAAAAACAGCGCCGTTCCGGCCAACAGTACAACCACCGTAACAACACGTGAATTCCACGAGATCACGCATACTCCTTTATTCCGATTCGCTTATCCGCGAGCAATGTCCGTGAGCCATGATGCAGAAGGAAAATCAAGAGCAACGATCCGGCGAAGATGAGCCATCCCGAAAGCATGTGCAAGGTACCCTCCGCCCCTTCGAGACCCCAATACTGGATTACCAGCCCGGTAACAGCGATCCGCAAGGCATTCGCCAGGATCGAAACTGGAATCGCAATCAAACCCAGAAGAACACGCACCACAGTCTTTGTTTCAGACAGGTATCCGTAAATAACGGTCAAAGTCATCAGAGAGAACAGCGACCGAATTCCACTGCAAGCCTCCGCGACTTCCAGGCGAGCGGTAGGCAGCAGAATAATATTGCCTTCGCGAATCGCCGAAACCCCCGCCACATTTAGAAATGCGGTGGCTGCCTTAGAGGCGAAGATTTGAAGCGGTAAGGTAATCTGATCCACCAACGTTGACGAGGGGATCATTAAGACGAGGAAGAGCAGGGGAAAAGAGATATTTGCCAGATGCCTCCAGCCAGCAAGAAAGACGACCATCCCGCAAACTAGTAGCAGAAGCGAAACTCGGGAGAGGAAAAATTCGGAACTAACTGTGCCTAGAACCAGCGCAAGCAAAGCGAATATCAGAATTAGCAGACCCCACCACGACGGATTGCTTGGGATCGCCGCCAGCTTCGCGCGCCGCTCCCAGAGCAGGAATATCGAAAACATCGGAACAAAAAATCCGTGAGTGTAATTGGGGTCGCGCCACCATTGCTCGGCCAGTCGAACCATCAGCGGCGCGTACAGCCACGCGGCCAGCAAAACCAGAACTCCACACTGCCAATAAATCAGAATACGACGGCGGAAAACGTCTGACCTGGGCCCAATAACCCTTTGCACTTATCACTTCCCTCTCGATTTGCGCACTTTCCAAAGCACACCGGCCAGACCGGAGGAAAACAACAAAATTGTTCCTGGTTCCGGAGCAACCGCTAGCGGCGGGTGAGGAGACGAAAACCCTCCGGGCAATCCCCCAAGCGGCACCAGGAACGGCGGGAAAAAGCGTCGGTTACCCTTGACCGGCTGCAATGCGTTCCCCACATTGGGCGTAGCTTCTGGTAGCGATGTCGGATAAGTCTCCGGCTGAGGTTCGACGGCACTTGTCACCAATTCATCGGAGAAAAGCGGCTGATCGAGATCCGATATCAAGGGATCTGCGAGTGACGGAGGGCCCAGTGGCGCGACCGCTACGCGATTACCGCAACGCGTGCGCGCGGTAATTTTTCCATCGCTGATTAGTTTTTCGCCAGGGTGGAGCGGCATCTTCTTCCGAGTCCAGTAAACATTGTCTCCCTTCCGGTAAGCCACATAGACCAGCTGCTTTTCGGCAACGGTAATCAGATGCGCATGTTGATAGTCAAAGCCTAGAAAGTGTTGCGCGACAACCGGATCATGATCAGCAATCTCGCGCAATTCTTCCCCGCTCCCGACGCCGCCTGGAATGACCGAATACGCATAGGCTGGGCGGATCGGTCGAGAACTAACAAACAACGGTTCCCTAAGATCCTCATTCGGCGCTATCAACCCCGATTCACGAACAGCGGACGAGCGAGCCAAGCTGGCTACCGGTTGCTGGCGGGCAAATTGCCAGGTAACCACGACTGACGCTGCTAACAGTAGCGCGATCAGAAACAGATTTCTGCCGTCTGATACCCACCGCCAGAGATTTTTTCGAAACGCACGCACAAGGGGATTCTTCTTCAATTGCGCCTCACGAAAGATTCAAAGTGGACTTTGCGGGGAGGGAAATGTTTTAGAACTATTGATAAGAGCACATCCCATTCCAAACCTAAAAGCGGCCTTTGACGCGGTTGACGAGCTTGGTGGAACCCGGATGTGAAGACTTTTGCACAAAAGAGACTTTTACTGCGCAAAATGAAGGTCAAAAGGCGAAACTAGGTGCCATCTGATCATCACAAATAACACCGACTCTGCACGGTCTATGGAAGCCATTGATTTGAAGGGGTTTTGCGGAGCGAGGCTTTTGAAGCAGGAATGGACGTAAATCAGCTATCACCGTCTGATCCATTAGTCCTCGTCGGATGGTATTGGCTCTCCCACAATGTTGTAGTAAACCTCTTTAGGTTTTTTCGGCTTCGGTTGTTCAGCCTTTGGCGCAAGGGACGGAGCTTTCGCTCCGGACGACATGACTCGTGGAGCGGCGGGCGGCACTCCCACAGGCTTCGCTGTCGGACCTGGGTTTACTTGCGAGGCAGGAGCGGGCAAAGGGCTTGCAGCAGGAAAGGCAGCCGGAGGCGCGGAACTGATCAAACTCGGCCTTCCCACCGGCACTGCTGGACTCGGATGCGAAATGACTTGCGCTGTTGGCGCAGGCGCGGGCTGTGAAACGACCGGCACACCGTCGGCCTTCTGCGAAACTGGCGTTCGGACTTTTCCACTGCCTCGACGCTCCAGGAAATAGTTGAATATTGCAGCCACGAGTCCGGCGATACAAAACTCCACCACCGAAACGAATAGGTCGGGATAATTGTAGGGTCGTTGGGTAAAAGAGGTTGGCAATCCCGAAGATTGACCAAAGAAATCACCTAACCAGGGCACGATCACATTGTTCATGATCGAAACAACCAGGTTCCAGATTGCCTCTCCTAAAATTACGGCAACAATAATTCGGCCAACCCATTTGCGCCCGTCCGACCCGTAAAAGGTGAATGCCTGTCCCGTCTGATCCATAATTTCGCCTTCAATCAAGATTGTTACACACCCGCCAAAGTGACGAAAAGGAGCAATCCTGTCGATATATCACCCGAAAACTCACGGTCATATTTGAAAGGCCGTCCAGCCTGGCGCTCGCCCGGCACTGTCTAAAGATTTGACACCTACATGCCGATATGTCGCGGGCACCGGCTAAATGGTGAACGATGGCAAGTTGTGTTTAGTCAGTCTGAGATTTGTCATTAAATATCAGCCAATAGTCACTACTACCTGTTGCCAGCGCGGCGTCGCTCCATCATCCGCCATATTTTGGGTGCAGGATACCGAACCAGGAGATTTGAACGGTGATTTCCTTGAAGAAGTATCTGGACATGGATGCAAGCCATCCTTACATCAGTGAGCCAGACTCCAACGAGCTCCTTGCGGCGACTCTCGAATCCTACAGCTCGGCCCTGTTAGCCATGGGGAAAAGTGGAGTTCGCGCCTGCCCTGCTCTGGGCGCTGACTTGGAACAAGGCCTGGCAGGTTTGGAAAAACGGCTGTCCCACCAGATCACCCCTTCTCTCGTCAGAGGAACAGGAAAACACGTAGAAGAACAGTTGCAGCAATGGGGCGGCCGCACCGCCGAATACTTTAAAGCGAAAACCAATGACGTGAAAGAGCTGCTGATTGTATTGGCCCGGACTGCAGAATCCCTGGGCGAGCGCGATCAGCGCTACTCAAAACAGTTCAGCGAATTCACCATGCAATTGCAGACCATCGCCAACCTGGAGGATCTAGCGCAAATGCGTTCTTCGATCATGCGCAGAGCAACAGAACTGAAAAGCTGTGTGGACCAGATGGCCCGAGACAGCAACAAGTCCGTGGCGCAGCTGCGAGCCGAGGTTTCAACCTATGAAACGAGACTCAAAACTGTAGAGGAGCTTGCTCTACGCGATGCCCTGACCGGCCTGGGCAATCGTCGCAACGTGGAAGAACGGATCGAGTTACGAATCTCGCATCAGCGGGTTTTTTGTGTGGTAATTCTTGATCTGGATGGCTTCAAGCAAGTCAACGACACGTACGGGCATGGTGCCGGTGACAGTCTGTTGAAGCAGTTCGCCCAGGAGTTACGGTCGAACATCCGTCCTACGGATGTCGTCGGCCGCTGGGGCGGGGATGAGTTCATCATGGTGTTGGATTGCGATCTTGCCGGGGCGCGATCCCAAATCGAGCGGGTTCAGAAGTGGGTGCTTGGTGACTATACGATCGAGCCCAGCGTCAACAGTGCGAAAGTCAAAGTAAAGATCAAGCTGAATGCTTCGATTGGCCTGGCTCAGTGGCAACCAGGCCAAACTACAACCCAGATCACCGAGTACGCCGACGCTGCCATGTACAAAGAAAAAGAACAGTCCCGAAGCAAAGTTCGCGGCTAACCTCGAGCGAAAAACTCCATCCAATTCAGTTTCGTTTCGCAGGATAATTTTTGTGCCCTAGCCATACCGTCAAACTTCGAACATCCTGTCTCCGAAAAATCCGCCGGATAAAGCAGTCGTCTCCAACTGAATGCTCTGACCGGCTTCTGGCTTTTGATAAACTTCTCCGCGTCAGATGGTTATTCGCATCTCCCCAAAAGCACGGAGAAATACCCAAACATGCTTGATCGCCGAACCTTCCTCATCGCCAGCGGACTTACCGCGCTAGCCTCAACCCGAGTGCTTGGCGCCAACGATACCTTGCGCATCGGAGTGATCGGAGCCGGCGCTCGCATGAAAAACCTGCTCGACTATGCCGAACAAGTCGCTCCCTACCAGATCGTGGCCGTAAGCGACGTATATGCTCCTCACCGTGATGCCATCAAGGAGAGGTCCAGCGGCGTTGCGACTACACATTTGGATTATCGCGAAGTGCTCGCGCAGGACGTCGACGCGGTCTTCATCGCGTCACCGGACCACTGGCACGTTCGTATGGCGGTGGACGCTCTGGCGGCGGGCAAGGACGTCTATTTGGAGAAGCCCGTCACGCACACCCTCGAGGAAGGCGCCACGCTCGCGCGCGCGGTCCATTCCAGCAAGCAAATTCTGCAGTGTGGTATGCAGCAGCGTAGTTGGCCTCACTTTCGTGATGCCGTCGATCTTATCCAGGGAGGTAGTCTCGGGCACATCGTGCAAGTGCGAACTTACTGGTGGCAAAATTACCAACGCAATTGGGTGCCCAAGCCTATTAACTTGCAGGCGCTCGATTGGAAGCTTTGGCTTGGAAGCGCTCCCGACCAGGCCTTCAGCGAAGAAAAATATAATCACTGGCGCTGGTTCTGGAATTTTGGCGGAGGCGCCATGACCGATTTATTTTCTCACTGGATTGATGTCGTCCACTGGGCAATGAAATCTGACCAGCCGCGTGAAGCACAAACGCTGGCCGACAAATATGTTTTCGATCGGTGGGATTGCCCCGACACGATTCAGGCTGCATTCCGTTACCCCGGGTTTGATGTGATCTACGAGGGCATGATGAATTCATCCATTGACGATGGAGGCCTTGAATTCCGTGGAACGGAAGCAACTTTGAAGATTGATCGCAGCGGCTTCAGCGTTTATCGTGAGGGCGTGCCAACTGGACAGAATCCAGTGGTCACGGCCCACAGCTTCCGCGACGGCACCATCAGTCACATTGAAAATTTCTTCGAGTGTATTAAGACACGTAAAGAACCGAACGCACCCGTTGAAACCGGAATTGCCGCGGCCCGCGCAGGTCATATCGGGAATCTGGCCTACCGTCGTGGTGGTCAGGTCGCATGGCCTCCGAAGACTTCGAGTTAAGTATTTTCGGCCGTTCCGGCCTAGGTCGGATCTTGGCATTTATCGGATCGCATAACCGCCGTCGACCCGGATCGTAGTACCCGTGACGAAGTCCGAAGCCCGCGAGGCTAGGTAAATGGCAGTTCCAGCAATTTCCTCCGACTGCCCCCATCGGCCGGCGGGAGTCCGCGCAAGAATCTCGTCATTCATTGGCGTTGAACGGACAGGTGCCGTCATATCCGTCTCAATCCACCCGGGGGCGATCGCATTGACTTGAATGTTGTGCGGGGCGAGTTCGATTGCCATGGACTTGGTGAGTTGGACGATCGCTCCTTTGGCTGCGCTGTAAGAAGGGACTAGCCCGGACCCAAAGAACGAGTACATGCTGCCAATATTAATAATCTTTCCGGCGTTACGACTAAGCATCGATCTGGCCGCGAGCTTCGAAAGAAGGAAAACGGCGTTGAGTTGGGTCTCGATGACGTTGTCCCAATCTTCCGATTTTTCGTTCAACACGCCGCCGCTTAACGACACGTTGCCGGCATTATTTACCAGGATGCCGATGCCACCAAGTTCGCGCTCGACCCGGTTAAGGGCGGGCTCCAATCCCGCGCGATCGGTCATGTCAACCCTCATAGCGAGCGCAGGAACACCGACTGCTTTCAATTCGGAGAGCACCCGTTGATTCTTTTCGTCATTTCGTCCAAACACTGAGACGGCAGCCCCAGCCTCCGCCAATCCGAGCGCAATGCTGCGGCCGATTCCGCCATTACCGCCGGTAACGATCGCAACTCGTCCGGTCAAGTCGAATAATGCTGGAGTCTTCATCAGGCACCCTGATTTCGAATTAGAGTTCTACTGCCCTTCGGCGAGCTCCCGAACCCAGATACTCCGAAAGTGCACAGGATTGCCGTGATCCTGCAGACTAAGCGGGAGCTTGTCTGGCGTTGGCTTGTAAGGAGGCCGCACGTGGTGACCCGTCGGTCCCGACAACTCTACATTGTCCTGCACCAGTACTCCATTGTGCAGCACGGTCACCCGCGCCGGGCGCAGAACTGTCCCATCTTTAGCGAAACGCGGACCGTGAAAAACGATGTCATAAGTCTGCCACTGTCCCGGCGGCCGTGAGGCGTTCACCTGCGGAGGAAATTGCGCATACACCGCTGACGCTTGGCCGTCGGCGTAGGTTTTGCTGTGATACGAATCCAGCACCTGGATTTCGTAAAGGCCCATCAGGAATACCCCACTGTTCCCACGTTCCTGGCCTTCGCCAACCGGAGGCGTGGGCTCGGTGAACTCGACATGCAACTGGCAGTCGCCGAATGACTGGCGCGTATGGATCAGGCCACTATGGGGTACCACTTCCATGTATCCATCCGCGACTCTCCACTTCGCCGGCCGCCCATCTTCGCTCACCCATTGGGAGAGATCTTTGCCTCCGAACAGTACGACGGCGTCAGACGGCGGGCGCCCCGGCAAGTCTTGCGTGCTCGCCGTTCCAGGCTCAATCACCGGTGGAACGGGACGGTCGGGATCATTGGGTTTCCAGCGCGAATCCACCTGGGCCATGCATATCTGAAAAACGCAAAGAGTTAGCGCCAGTACCAAAAAAACTGTTCTCACGATAAAACCTCTGCCCAAGATACACGAGATCGCAATTCCAATGAACTCGTGCCGGCCACACAGCATCCAGACAGGCAGGAGGCAGAACCAGTGAGGGATATATGAGAATTTGGTAGCCCTAACGGAAAACGAACCCGCGTTTCGCCGCCCGGTGTTATACGCAAAGGCTCTTCATTCCGGCGTGCTCGGGTGCTGGTTACGCAACTCGCTGGCCGCGCGATTCGCGACTTGATCCATTAGCCGCGATACGAGCCCATCCTCGGTAACGGTATCTTTCTCAGTCACGATACCGGATGCCCACGACTGCGGATCTCCATCATGCATAATCCGATAGTTCACGGTTGCATCGTGGATCAGTCGACGCATATCTGGAGACTCGTATACCTTCCCGATCGTCACCCCGGCGCTGATGGCACCTGGTGGGTTGGTACCAACCCTGGCCGTGCCGACCGGCTGAACCTCAACTAACTCGGTATAAAGCACGAAGCCGCAGCCTTCCTTCTGTACCTTGGGATCAGGATCGCTGGTGGAGTCAAGCGCAACAGGCGTAATTCGCGTTGCCGTGCCCTTCTTAACCTCTTTCTTAGTGTTTGTCCTCTCCAGAGCCCTGATCAATTCCTTCTGCTGCCATTCGGTAGTTACCGCTGCATGGGAGCGGTTTTCGAGCACGGCGACACACAGCCGGATCGGATCGGGGTTCTGTGCGGCAAGCGCGAAGGAGGATGAGAAAACAAATACGGGCAAGAGGAGTAATAGGTGCTTCATGGCTTTGCCCTCATATAGGCATTAGAATCGGACACCCAAATTGTACCCCCGGCGACCAGCCAGTTAGATAGCTCCCCATGCGATAATGCACGTCGTCATCCGATTGCGTCCCGGAAGACCAAGCCTACCGATCAATGAAACTCCGACAAGTGAAACTGTTCACTGTGATGGTGCTGGCGCTTACTTGCGTCGCGCAGTCGGCCGTTCCGGAACCGGAGATAGCAGATATCTTCTATCGTCTGGACGGAGACAAACTCATTCCTCTTGAGCGTCAGGCCGCGGCCTTCCACAGCAATTGCTACTGACATACAGGTTTGCTAATTACGGCGGGTGGCAGGCTGATATTGTCGCTCTTAGAGTGCATAATCAAAGATCTGGGAGGAGCCTACTTGCTCACCGACACGGACTCAATGCTTTTTGTCGCGTCCGAAAGGGGTGGAATGGTGCCGTGTCCGGGCGGTCCACACAGACTGGCAAACGGTACTCCAGCCATCAAGGCAGTAACGTGGAAGCAGGTCGATGGAATTTGCACGAGACTTAACAGACTAAACCCGTATGACCGAAGCGTGGTGGGAGAGATTCTCAAGATCGAGGATTGTAATTTTGATCGAAGTGGTGGCCAACACCAACTTTATGGACTGGCAGTGTCTGCAAAGCGCTACGTCGTTTACACACGAAAGAGACAAAGTATAGAGATCGTTAAACCAAGTGAACACGGATTGGGGATCGTCTACGTTCCCGATGAGCGAACCCGATATGTGCCGGTGGACTGCAAAGATCAAGAAACTGACTATCCGCGATGGATTGCTGAGGCGTGGGACCGGCTTCTAGTCGACCATTTCCGAAATATCGAAGACCCTGAGAATGCCCTCGATTCACGCGAATTATGGTTCGACAATTTACCTGCCGTCATGCGCGTTCGCGTCACAACCCCAAATGTTTTGAGGGCCTTACGCAAGCGCGATCCTGGCGCTGCCAAACCGTACAACTTCGCGCTTTCGCCGATACTCTTGCAGCCCTCGCCCGATTGCACGTTGTTCGCACCGGCTAGTAAACATCCAGAGGAGTGGTTAACGCGGGAATACACCGAGATTCACAGCGGAGAGATCGTTAAGCTCTTAGGAGAGTACCAGGGCAAAGTCCTTTTACCGCAGACTCTTTCGAGTGTTATTTGGTGTCATTACCTTCACCCGGAAGACAAATCCCTGGCTCCCGATGGAGAACCTTGCGATGCCTATACGAGAGGACTCTTGATGCGACGCCCGATCCAAGCAATGACACCCTTTGTCTTTATCGGAAAGAGATTGAGCGAAGAGCGCAAGAAGGCGAAGACTTCAGTCTTCTTGAGAACACCGGACCAATCACGTATCACCGGCACCAAACGGCTAAGACTCGGGCTGCCGATGCAGGGCTTATCCTCAGAGCACGACGTTATCCACTTCGGCAGCTCATGCGAGAGTCCGGTGCATCTCAACATTCCACTGAGCGTTTCCTTCGCCGTGAACGCGTCCACCCTACCACTCGAGCGAGGCTGGCAAGTGCAGTGGAGAAGCTTGAGCGCGAGCGGTTGCGAGCTACCTAAGGGGGAGGCCGCCAACCAAATGGATGTCTCCGGCGAAGCGAGCGGGGCGTAACAAGGTTGCCCCCTCATGACCAGTCTCTCTCAGTGCGTCACAAACGAGGGATCGACGGCATTGTTAATCGTGCGCTGGAACTCCTCCCAAGTGCATGTCATGTTCCGGTCTCCCCTGCTGCAGCCAGGCACGAAAATTGGCGACTTCAAGGGTGGATCGTCGAGCGATAGGGGTAGCACGTCCCGCATCTGCTCCATGCTCTGCGCCGTAAAGTATGTATTGACTACGAACTCTCCTGTTCCTTGCTGCCAAAGTTCGAATACTAAGGCACCCCCTGGCGGTGTCTCCACGGGTTGATAGCCGCTAAGGAGCCACGAGATCCCAAGCATTCCGGCTATATTCGAGAGGTTTGTATCGTGGCCCGCGATAACAAGAACGTGATCGCCGCGTTTACCGAGGGATCCGCCTAGCGTGGTGCCGCTGACCGCCTGCGCCATTGAGCGGAGTATATGGCTGAGCAGGTTTGAAGCCTGGATGCGAGCTACATATGGTGTCTGTCGCGCCAAGTCAGCATAAGCTTCGTGAATTCTCATGATCTCAAGCAGTTTGACTTCCGTCAGTCGTCCCCAACCCAAGTCCCTTCCCTCCATACCGTTTGCGTACTCGAGCAGGAGCGCCTCCGACAGGTTTGATCCGATCTTGAGCGGCCCTTGGATGTCAGCTGCATGCCCGCCCTTGAGTGCCACAACCGTCGAGGGTTGGTCCAAAAGAACTAGCTTCCCCGATTGTTTCTCTGCAGGGCACGGGCTAAACGGCGCGCAACCGAAGAGCACTTCGCGCAATGTTTCAAATGCGTACCGATAATTTGCTATGAGAGCAGTTGGGTTCCCACCGATCCGGCCCGCGATAGAAGAAACCGCCAGAGTACGATCTGGTTCGCCAATGCCAGCAAGCAGCGGACTGAACAGCGGATCGTCCTTGCCGCTGGCAACGTGCACCTCCACGGCGCACCCAGGCATCATTCCCGAAGCCAGAGCACGACCCGTTTCTCGCGTCCGCGCGTCAACGTCGGCGCGGATGTGAATACGATCAGCGTCTGCGCAGCCGGTAGGGGAGAGCAGGCCGTTACTCGAGAAGTAGCCGCGATAATAGGCGCCAAGCAATTCCATTAATTTGCGACCCTGAGGCGTGAGATCTCCGGGCGGAACACCCCATACCGGCCAAGGCTCGCTTGAGAACGTATTCAATTCCTCGACGCTCTTGATCGGAGATCTCACGCCGTGTCGCGTCAGAATAACGGTGAAGCTAAGCTTTGGCTTTGGTGCTGGAACGTTCTGGGCGGCCGCCGTCCCGGTAAAAGGGATTAGAAGGGTAATCAGTAGATTCAAAAGCAACGCTGCGCGCGACGAGCACACCTCAGTTGTTGACATGCAAGTATTCTTAGTCAGCAGTCCGATCAAGCCTATTGCAGACTACTGGGCAAACTAGGCCATTAGCTTCACTTATCCTCACTTCAGCTCTCTCGACAGCGTCCGGCTCAGACCAGCCGCTGTAACGGGACAGCCTGACAAACGGGCTCACTTGCCCGCAGGCAGAGTCCAGCGCAGCCCTAAAGAGATCGTCCGGTTGTAGTATTCGCGCTGGATCGGATATCGCTCGCTGCCGTTATAAAAGCCGAACACTTCGTTGTTCAGGTTGAGCATCGAAACAATAGCCTGCAGCCCATGGCCGCGTGGAATCCAGTAGCTGACTTGAGCGTCCACCTGAGTGTGGGGGTAGAGGTATGTGTCGCCGCCTGGTCCTTTATCCGGCGCCCCGGCGTAGGACCAAATGTAGCCGTCATTGTGAGTGAGGCCCATGCGCGCCGAGATACCCTTCTTGTCGTACGTCACATCGAAGTTCCAGTTGTTCGGCGCGGTGCGCACCAGCGTCGGATGGTCGGTGCGCTCTCCAGGAATATTCGGAAAGGTGGCTTGAGATGCGGTGTAGCCGTAGTTCGCCCTTATCCCCATTCCATTCAACGCACCTGGCAGGAAAGACAAGGGTTGTTGCCATGCTGCCTCGAACCCAGTGATGTGCGCGTTGGGGCCGTTGATCAAAGTCGCTACCGTTGCGGTCTGGAAAGGCAGGGTGACGTTATAGATCGGATCACTGAGAGACTTGTAGAAGAAGCCAGCCTGAACGATGCCCAGCGGCTTCAGATAGTGCTCTACGAGGACATCGAAGTTCTGCGCATGGGTGGGTTTGAGGTTGGGGTTGCCCTGGGAAAATTCAGGATTGGATGTTGGGTCATCAATAAAGTATGGAGCAATATCCCCGAAGTTGGGTCGTGCGATGCCCATCCCATAAGATCCACGCAGAATCGTATCGGATCCGAACCGATATTGAGCCTGCACGCTGGGAAAAACATTGATGTAGCTGTTGTTCGTGCGTCGCGGCGTAACCGTAATAGGGTCGGTAGTAGTATCAATGTTGTTGGCAAGCAGCGAATCCTGGGTCGCTTCGATGCGTACGCCCGCTTGCAACCTCAGCTTTCCAAGGCTGATCGTGTTCATCGCGTAGCCCGCCCAGATACGCTCGCCGATATCAAAAGCGTTCTGAAGGTTGTACTGAGTGGATGGACTGGTTCCCCCGCCTTGCACTGCAGCCAGTATCTTTTTGAAATCCGTGACTGGCCCGTAGATATAGTTCCCAAAATAATAGTTGTTGTTGTGGAAGTTACTCAAGAAGTCGCTGGCGATCTGGCCGCTCGCCGCATTGTAGAATTCTCGATCGTAACGCTGCGTCTTGGCGGCGTCCCAGCCCTTGAAGCCCACCTCAAACGAGCTGGAATGTGAACCGAGAGAGTATTCCTTGTTTAGCGCAATGCCTCCCACTACGTCCCGCTCGAAAATACTATTGTTCTCGGTGAAGCCAAAGCCGAGCGTGTATGCGCTCAAGTCGTAAATGTTCACTCCATTGAGAACCTGGAACTTTGGAATGAAGGGATTTTTCGTGTCAACTCCGAACGCTACACTATTGTCGCTGGAGCCAGGCCCGTCGAAGCCCATGCGCGGAAATCCTCCCGTATAATGGGCCTGCGACAGGGCGAGCTCGTAAGTAATTAGGGTGCTTCGAACAGCGTGCCGTGCCCCCGCCTGAACGCTGAAAATCTGCTGTCCTGGCTTTCGATTCACATCTTGTAAACCGATACTGCCGCACCCCTGAGCTCCTCCCGTAGTGGTGATACCACAAGTATTGTTTGGATCCGCAGGGTCAGAGATGAAATTGTTGATCCCCGGCGTGTAGGCCCACTGCTCCCCATAGTCCTTGAATTTGGAATAAAGTCCGCGCAAGTATACCGATGACATGTCTCCGATCTTATAGTCAGCCCCCCCGCCGAACCCGTAGCGTGTGCGATCATAGAGATAACTCCGCAGGTCCATGGTATTGGGGACCAAGGGCGGTGGTGCATAAGCTGGCTCGATGTCATCGATGCCGCGGGCGTTGTAGTCGTAGCTTCCCCCAAAGAGCAATCCCAACTTTTTCTGCGGTCCAAAGCGTTGGCCGACCGTTCCCGAAAACTGATACTGCTTGCGGCCATTGGCGATAGGGGTGTAGCCTCCCATCCCCAAAATCGACACATAAGGCTTCTCGGTCGCACTCTTGGTCACCAGGTTCACTGAACCGCCAATGGCATCCGCGTCCTGATTGGCAGAAAGAGTCTTGCTGATTTCCACCATGTCCACAAGGTCGGAAGGAATCGCGTCGAGCTTCACGTTGCGAACGCCTTCCGGCGAGGGAACGTGAATACCGTTAATGGTCACATTGCTCAGGCGCGGCTCGGTACCGCGAATCTGAATGTACTTACCTTCGCCCTCGTCTCGCTCCAGCGATACGCTGGGCAGCCGGCCCACCGCATCCGCGATATTCGTATTGGGCAGGCTAGTGATGACCTCGTTAGGCAGCACCTGAATAATGCGGTCCGCAGTCCTCTCGATGTTGATGGCTTCGACTTCGCCCCGCTCCCGTTCCCCCCGGACCGTGACCACTTCGTTTTGCATCCCGATCTGCAGGACCGCGTCCACATGCACGATCTGTCCCGCCGAAATATCAAGCTCCTTCGAAAACGAAGCGAACCCCACATAAGAGATAGTCAACGTGTAGTGGCCAGCAGCGAGGTTCAGAATCGTGAACTGTCCCTGAGCATTCGACACTACCGACTGTCCGCCAGGCTGCAGTTGCACCTCCGCGCCGGGCAAGATGCTTTGCTCTGCATCGGTTACATTACCCATAATCATGCCGCGGGGTTCTTGTGCAAGAAGTGGCGTCAGCCAGAGCACATTGCAGGTCAGCACAGCGAGGACGACTGAGAAGAGCGATTGAGGCATAATCACAACCTCCAGTTCGGCTACCGCGCGTCGAGAATATAGGCTTAATCGATTAAGACTGCAAGGTTCAATTCGAAAAAGATCCACCGTTGGCGAACTGCGGGATGGGTGTATGATCAGTGCCGTTTTCTGACTCTTAGGAGATTAAGATCGTTTCATCGGAAGCGTTTTGCGGGCGTTCGGCTCCTTCCAGTCATCAATCAATGAAGCCCAAGTCCTGACGAATGAAAAAGATCGGAGATTCAGGTCGGGCCGGACGGCAAGGCGCTGGCGCACGAGGAATGATTCGGCTAGATGTGTTCAAATCCGAAATCGTGCGTCCTTTAGTGATGTAGGTCCCGCATCCACCTCAGGAGTGGACAGAGAGAGTCTATGAACCCAATATCTTCGAATCGCATTTTGATCGCCGCCGCCATGCTGGCGGTGAGCGCGTTCGCCGCCACCACGATTAACTACCACCTGGCGAATACCTACAAGTTCGGTGCTGCGCCGGGGGGACAAGAATATTTCGATTACATCAGCTTCGATCCCGGGTCACGCCGTCTCTACCTGTCGCACGGGA
>Ga0207693_10000967_pt1 | contig 25810 bp, 24 predicted proteins | sample LARL81metaG_FD_184347 | JGI IMG/M metagenome (GOLD analysis project Ga0207693, IMG submission 184347) | Corn, switchgrass and miscanthus rhizosphere microbial communities from Kellogg Biological Station, Michigan, USA - LAR L8-1 metaG... | ecosystem: Host-associated > Plants > Roots >... | reverse complement strand
GTCACCGTGCCGGTCAAGAACAACCTATGGACGTTCACGAGCCACGACTTCCAAGCGCTGGCCCAAGCAACTTTCTCCCTCACTGCGCACTTCGCCGACGGCACAACGGCCGTCGACAAATGCCCCGGGTGCTAACCCGAGCCTCAGCGGCTGCGAGTCTGGACTGAACTGAGCGGAGCGCACTCGCCTGCGCCAGTGTTCCGGACGTCGAACTCGTCGGTCCCTGACGTGAGGAGCCTGGCCTGGGCCAGTGTTCCGGGATACCCCTGAGAGAGGTATTGGCGGCCCAAGCCTTCACCTTACGATATGGGAATGCTTCGCTCATGGCCGTACTCGACACGTAGCCTCGTTCAGGGCTTGGTGTTGGGCCTGCTCGTCCTAGCGGCTGGGCTGGCGCTGCACGCACATGTCTTGGCAGGCATCGGTGGATGGATGGCCGTACTGTTCGCGGGGCTTCTCGTATTTCGACGCCGCGACCGTCGACATTCGGCGTAGCTGCACTCGCCTGGGCCAGTGTTCCGGGATGACCCCTGACGGGTGAGCGTTGGGCCGCTGTTAACTGTGGGGCGTACGCTCCGGTCGAGATGGCTCTGCTTCGGTGTTGGCTCGTCGCGGTCGCAGTTGCCACGCTTGTTACGGGCTGCGGTGGAAGCGGCTCGGTTCCGACGAGTGCTGCGGTAAAGGGGCGGGAGTGTCCCGCGCATCAAGTGTCAGGAACCTTGACGGTGGTCGACTGCCGCTCGCCCGACGGGACGTGGCAGTTGAAGGCGCGTGGACGGACTAGCTCGTTCCTGAGACTCTTCTTAGTCCAAAGCGGCCAGAAGCCGGTGCTGATGTACCGCTCGGGCAACGCTTGCTGCTCGTACATCGGATGGGCCAGGCCCCACCTGCTCCTGTACGTCGACTACCCGGAAGTAATGAGCCTCGATCCGACGACGCGGAAGGTGACGAACTTCGGGTCTCTAGGGGACTTGGTCGTCTCGCCCAATGGCGACTGGGTCGCCGGGTACGGGCCGGGAGGGCCAGGCGATCCAACGGCGACGACGGTCTACGTCCTCGCAGTCCACTCCCAGAGTCGTGCCGAGAAGTGTCTCGTCGTCCCTGGCTCGTGGGGCAACGCCGAGGGCTTCACGCCGGACAGCAAAGCGGTCATCGTCAGTGGCGTCCACCACGTCGAGCAACTCCGTCAGTTCTCGCTCGCGTCGCTCCACACCGGATGTCCGGCAGCGGACAAAACCCGCATCCCGATCAACTCTCAAGGCTTCCGGTCCGGAGGCTGAGAAAGTCCAACTCTCGGCTGGGCCAGTGTTCCGGAATGACCCCTGAGGCGAGCTAATAAGGGTGCCGGAGTATCGTTCTTCGAGTGAGGACGATTCAGCGCGTCTATCTGTTGCCAGCGATGCTCGCTTTCGCCGGGCCAGCACTGCTGATCGTTCTCACGCACGGAGCCTTCTGGCCTTTGGCGCTCGCCTGGTGGCTGTGCGCGGCGATGGTTGCGGTCATCCGCAACCACCGATGGCGCATGATCGTGACCGTTGTCTTGATACCTGTTTGCATGTTGACGGTCTTTGAGGGCGGCTTATTCATGCTCCCCGCGGTTCTCACTCTGTTGGCGATCGACGCAAGGCACCCGGCTCCTCAGGCGGCACCGCACTAGCCTGGGCCAGTGTTCCGGAATGACGCCTGAGAGGTGCGTGACTCCTGACGTGCTCGGTGGCGTATACCTCCGTGTCATGAAGCGTTCAGCGGTTCTCCTTGCGCTGCTCTTGGTTGCCGTCACTGCCGGCTGCGGATCGAGCACCAAAGTGAGCGTCTCCGGCGGAGTCATCCATATCGGTAGAGGGGTGCAGACCTCGTCTCTGACGAAGTCTGTGCTCGACATCACGAAAGGTACGGGGGCGGCGGTCGTGCACTCTCGTCTTGGTCGCCCTGCCAATGTGAATCGTGCGCACGGCTTGACTTGCTCGTGGTACCGCGCGGAACAGAGAGACAGCAGTATCGACGGACTCGCGTTCTGCTTTGGGCCGAAACAGCGAGTCGAGCGCATCATGTTCTCGGTTCACCTCTGATCGAGTCGGGCGAGAGGATCGAGGGTTGGGCGAGCGTCCTCTCGCCTGAACGGGTTAGACGCCGGCGGCGCTGACGACGAAGTCCGTCGCGAAGCCGAGCAGGATCCCGGCGAGGAGGAGCCAGGAGGTCAGCACCGGATGACCGTACTTGCGGTTCACGGCGAACAACTCCTGGACGACGTAGAGGATCGAGCCGGCGGCGACCGTGAAGAAGAGGACCGAGACCGCCTCGCTCGTCCACGCCTGCCCGACAACGGTGCCGAGAAAGGTCGGTGTTCCGCCGATGAGGCCGAGCACCAGGAGGAGCCGCCAGCTGGGGACGATTCCCTCGCCGGTCAGCGGCCCGCAGATACCGAATCCTTCCGTCGCGTTATGCAGCCCGAAGCCGATGATCAGCGTCACGGCGAGGCTGATCTCGCTCGACGCCGCGGCCTGCCCGATGGCCAGGCCCTCGCCGAAGTTGTGGACGCCGATGCCGATGGCGATCAGGAAGGAGAGCCGGATGGCGGGATTCGTCAGATCGATTTGCCGCCGCTCGGCGAACTCGTCGAGAGCGGCCGCACCGGGCCCGACGAGGGGCGAGGAGCGGCGGCCGGCCCGCTGCTTCATCCACGACTCGTAGTAGACGAGGCTCATGAGCCCGGCGGTGAAGCCGACGATGCCGAGAACGCTGAGACCGGCGAACCTGCCCCAGTCGCGCGCGTCGAGCGCCGAGTTCATCGGCTCGACCGCATTCGCGAGCACGTCCCAGAGCAGGAAGATCAGGATCCCCGTGGCCAGCGCCGACAGGCCGGATCGGGCGTTCGAGCTCAGGTTGTGCATCCTCCCGATCGGCAGACCGAGGAAAATCGTGACGCCGGCGATCACGCCGAGCAGGAGGATTTCCGGAGTGCTCACTGTTGTAAGGGTACCCTTACATCCAGGATCGGCGGCAATATAGCCGCATGCCTGCCGCCGGCCATTCGGTAGACGAGTACCTCGAGACCATCTACTTCCTCGCCTTTCCGATCGGGGAGTACACGCCGCACGGCGCAGGGAGCCCCCCGCTCGCCTCGCGCGTCGCCGAGATGCTCCACGTCTCCCGCGCTTCCGCCGGCGAGATGCTGAAGCGGCTCGAGGCGGAGGGCCTGATCGAGCGCGGCACGAAGAAGGAAGCGCTCCTCACCGAGAGCGGTCGCGAGCGCGCCGAGCGGGTCGTCCGCAAGCACCGGATCATCGAGCGGCTGCTCACCGACTTCATGGGCTACACGGCCTACGAGTCGCACGAGCGCGCCGACGAGCTCGGCGACACGTTCGACGACGAGATGATCGAGCGGATCGACGACAAGCTCGGCCGACCCCAGCGCTGTCCGCACGGCTGGCCCGTCGATCCCGACGTCGAGCAGGCGGAAAACGCAGAGCTCACGCCCCTCGCCTCGTTGTCGGCCGGCACGCGGGCGACGATCGTCCGGCTCGCCGAGCACGACGGCGACCTCCTGCATTGGTTCTACGACCAGGGCCTCGTGCCGGGCACGAGCATCCTCGTCCGCACCGCTGAGCCGGCGGCGGATCAGTTCACCGTCTCGATCGAGAAGGTCGGCGAGCGGGCGATCTCGGAGAAGGCCGCAGCCGGGCTGTTCGTCAGACCTTCGTAGGTGCAGCGAGTCCGGCCGCTGCGCGCAACGCGTCGGCTCGGTCGGTCCGCTCCCACGTGAAGTCGCCGTCCTCGCGGCCGAAATGGCCGTACGCGGCCGTCTTGGCGTAGATGGGCCGGCGCAGGTCGAGATCGCGGAGGATCGCGGCCGGGCGCAGGTCGAAGTGCTCGCGGACGAGCTCCTCGATCCGCGGCACCTCGATCGCGTTGGTGCCGAATGTGTCCACGAGCACCGAGAGGGGATGCGCGACGCCGATCGCGTACGCGACCTGGATCTGGCAGCGCTCGGCAAGGCCCGCCGCGACGAGGTTCTTCGCGACCCAGCGCGCCGCGTAGGCCGCAGAGCGGTCGACCTTTGTCGGATCCTTGCCCGAAAAGGCTCCGCCGCCGTGAGGGGCGGCGCCGCCGTAGGTGTCCACGATGATCTTGCGCCCCGTGAGCCCCGTGTCGCCCATCGGGCCCCCGATCACGAACTTCCCGGTCGGGTTGCAGTAGACGAAGTCGCGTTGCTCGAGCCGCCGCTGGTCGTACAGATCCTTCGGCAGGATCGGCTCGATCACGTGCTCGATCAGGTCGGGCTTGAGCAGCGTGTCGCAGTCGAGCCCGTCGCGGTGCTGCGTCGAGACGAGAACCCGCTCGATCTCGACCGGCCGCTGGCGGCCGTGCTCGTCGAGCTCGTAGCGGACGGTGACCTGCGTCTTGCCGTCGGGCCGCAGGTACGGGAGGACGTCGGCCTTCCTCACCTCGGCGAGGCGCCGCGCCAGGCGATGCGCGAGCATGATCGGCAGCGGCATCAGCTCGTCGGTCTCGTTCGAGGCGTAGCCGAACATCATCCCCTGGTCGCCCGCGCCCGCACCGTCCAGCGGATCGCCCTCGCCGTGCTGCTGCTCGTACGAATGGTCGACGCCCTGCGCGATGTCGGGGGACTGCTCGTCGATCGCGACGACCACGCCGCACGTCTCGGCGTCGAAGCCGAACTTGGCGCGCGTGTAACCGATCTCGCGGATCTTCTTGCGGACGAGCTGCGGGATGTCGACGTAGGTGTCGGTCGTGATCTCGCCGGCGACGACGACGAGGCCGGTCGTGATCAGTGTCTCGCAGGCGACGCGTCCCCGGGGATCGTCGCCGAGGACCGCATCGAGCACGGAGTCGGAGATCTGGTCGGCCATCTTGTCGGGATGGCCCTCGGTGACCGACTCGGAGGTGAAGGAAAATGAGCGACTGGACATGGCCGTGAGGCTAGCGGACAGCGGCACCGAGTCCCGCCGCCACCGGTCTACTCCTCGGTCGGCGCCCGGCCCATCAGGCCCGCGGCCAGCTCGGTGATGCTCTGGCCGGAGAGGACCGCGCACACGCCTTCCGTCACCGGCAGCTCGACGCCGAGCCGGTGCGAGAGGTCGCGCAGGACCGGCGCGGTCGTCAGACCTTCCACGGTCTGGCCGATCTCGGCCACCGCTTGCTCGGCGGTCAGTCCCTGCGCGATCAGCGCTCCAGCCTGGCGGTTGCGGGTCTTCGAGCTGCAGCAGCTGACGACGAGGTCCCCGATGCCCGCCAGGCCGGCGAACGTCTCGGGCCTCGCGCCCGCCGCCTCGCCCAGCCGCGTCATCTCGGCCAGCCCCCGGGAGATCAGCGAGGCCTTTGCGTTGTCGCCGAGCCTCAAGCCGTCGACCCCGCCGGCCGCGAGCGCGATCACGTTCTTCGCCGCCGCGCACAGCTCGACCCCGACGACGTCGGGATTGACGTAGGCGCGGAAGAGCCCGGAGTTGAGGGCGTGCTGGAGCTGGCCCGCGAGGAAACCGTCCTCGCTCGCGATCACCGCCGCCGTCGGCAGGCCCGCCGCGATCTCCTCGGCGATGTTCGGGCCGGACAGAACGGCGACGGAGCGGCCGCGGACACGGGTCGAGAGCCGCTCGCCGGTCTCCGGATCGAGGCCCTTGACGAGGCTCAGGACCGGCGCATCGCCCGGCAGCGCCTCGACGACCTTGGCGAACGCCTTGCTCGGTACCGCGACGGCGACCACGTCGACGTCACCGGGAGCCTCGGCCAGCGGGACGGCCTCGGCCCCACTGAGGTCGACGCCCTGCAGGTAGTTGGGGTTCCAGCCGGCCGCCGCGATCGCCTCGGCCTGCCCGGACGTCCGGCACCCGAGCACGACCTCGTGACCGCGCTCGAGCAGGACGCGTGAGAACGCCGTGCCCCAGGAGCCCGCCCCGACCACGAGAAAGCGCATCGTCAGGATCGTTTCACGAAGTCGATCGAGACCGGCACACCCTCGAGGCCGAAGCGCTCGCGCAACCGGTTCTCGACCCAGTAGCCGTAATCGCGGGTGACGAGACCGGGGTCGTTGACGAAGACGCGGAAGCGCGGTGGGCGCACCCGGACCTGCGCGCCGTAGAGGAGGTTGAGCCGGCGCCCCCGAGGGCCGCTCGGCGGCTGCCGGGCCTGGCGCAGCTCGGCGAGCGCGCGGTTCAGCTCGGGGGTCGGAACACGCGCGACGTGCCGGTCGAAGAGCTCGGCGACGGTGTCGAGCAGCCGCTCCAGGCCGCGCCCGGTGTGCGAGGAGACTGCAACGAAGGGCGCCCGCTGGCGCAGCCGACGGCGCAGCTCGCCGCGGACGTCCTCGACGTCGATGGTCGTCTCGTCCCACTTCGCGAGGACGACGAGCGTCGAGCAGTCGGCGTGCCGGGCGACATCGGCGACCGCGATGTCCTGCTCCACGATTCCCTCCGACGAGTCGACGAGGACGAGCGCGACATCGGCGCGCTCGGCGGCTTCGAGCGCGCGCAGCTCGGAGTAGTACTCGATCCCCTGCCGGTGTCGCCGCTTGCGCCGGAGGCCGGCGGTGTCGATCAGGACGTACGTGCGATCGCCGCGCTCGAGCACGGTGTCGACGGCGTCGCGGGTCGTGCCCGGGATCTCGCTCACGATCAGCCGCTCGCGGCCGAGGAGCGCGTTGACGAGGCTCGACTTGCCGACGTTCGGCCGGCCGAGGATCGAGACGCGGATCGCGTCGTCGGGCAGTGAGGGCCGCCCTCCGGGCGCGAGCCGCTCGAGCTCTGCGACGATGCGGTCGAGCAGATCGCCGCTGCCCGTGCCGTGCAGGCCCGAGATCGAGATCGGGTCGCCGAGACCGAGCCGGTGCAGCTCGAGTGCGAGCGGCTCCTGGGCCGGGTCGTCGATCTTGTTCGCGAGCACGAGCACCGGCTTGTGCGACTCGCGCAGGATCTGGGCCACCTCCTCGTCTCCAGGCGTCACGCCGGCCCGGGCGTCCACGACGAAGAGCACGAGATCCGCCTCCTCCACCGCCTCGCGGGCCTGTTGGGCGATCGCACGCGTCAGCGGCGTCTGGTCGGCGATGTCGACGCCGCCGGTGTCGACGAGCACGAAGCGCTTGCCCGTCCACTCGCAGACGAGCTCCTTGCGGTCGCGCGTCACACCCGAGGTCTCGTGCACGACCGCGGCGCGCGTCTCGGTCAGCCGGTTGACGAGCGTCGACTTGCCGACGTTGGGAAAGCCGACGATCGCCACGGCGCCGATCAGCGGTGGAGGCGGCGGTGCCGGGAGTTCGCCCGAGTCCGGCTGTTCGGGATCGTCCATCACGCCTGAAGCGTGACCGGGGCGGCGTCGTCCCGCGCCGGCGGGACGGCGTGGCGCGGGCGGCCGGCCTCGTGCAGGTCGCGCAGCCAGCGCCAGAGCCGGTTCAGCTCGTCCTCGATCTGCTGCGACGCCTCGCGGTAGCCCTTGCCGCCGCGCGGCAGGCCGTCGAAGCGCATCGGCTCTCCCCACGCGATCGAGACGGGAGCGAAGTTGCCGAGCTTCCAGTCCTGCGAGCCGTGGATCGCGGCGCAGACCACCGGCACGCTCTCCTGCAGCGCGACCATCGCGGCGCCCGGCTGCACGTGGCCGGGAACGCCGCTGCGCTGGCGCGTCCCCTCGACGAAGACGCCGAGGGCGTTGCCGTCGCGCACGACTTCCCGCATCCGCCTGACGGCATCGCGGTCCGACTCGCCGCGGCGCACCGCCAGCGTCCCGAAGCTGCGGATGAGCTGCCCGAGCCCGGGGACGCCGTGCGCCTCGACCTTGGCGAGGAAGTAGACGTTGCGCTTGCACGTCCAGCCGACGCAGGGGATGTCGATCCAGCTGAAGTGATTGAACGCGAGGACGGCGCCGCCGCTGCGCGGGATCCGGTCGGTGCCATACGCGCGAAGCCGCGTGGCCAACGCAGCCGAGCCACCGAGAACCGGCCTGCCGACGAACCAGGCGAAATCCTCGGACGCCTTCACGCCGCGGAACGTTCGCGGACCAGCGTCTCGATCCGGTCGACGACGTCCTCGACCTCGAGGCTCGTCGTGTCGATCTCGATCGCGTCGGGAGCCGGTTGCATGCGCGCCGCGTCGCTCTCGTCGCGGAGGCGAAGGTCGGTGGCGAGCGCGTCGGCGCCGATGCCGGGCCGCTCGGCGACGCGCCGCTTGGCGCGCTCCTCGCGGTCGGCGACGAGGAACACCTTCACCTCGGCGGCGGGAGCGACGACGGTGCCGATGTCGCGTCCCTCGATCACGACGTCGCCGTCACGCCCGAGCTCGCGCTGCCGCTCGCGCATCACCTCGCGCACCGCGGGATGGCGTGCGACGACGGGCACCATCCGGTCGACCCGCGGCTCGCGGATCGAGGACGTCACGTCGGTGCCGCCGATCCAGACCCTGTCGTCCTCGGAGAAGAGCACGGGCTGCTCGCGTGCCAGTCGGGCGAGCGCTTCCGCGTCGCCGAGGTCGAGCCCGCGCTGCATCGCGAGCCAGGTCAGCGCCCGGTACATCGCGCCGGTGTCGAGGTAGCGGAAGCCGAGCCGCTCTGCGAGCGCCCGCGCCACCGTGCTCTTGCCCGCGCCTGCGGGCCCGTCGATTGCCACCACCATCGCTATCGCCTCGTCACCGACTCCAGAAGCTCATAAAAGCCGGGGAAGCTTATAGCGGCAGTGTCGGCTCCCTCGATCGCGACACCCTCGCGCGAGGCGAGCCCCGCGACCGCGCCGAGCATCGCGATCCGGTGGTCGCCGCGCGCGTCGACGCGCCCGCCGCGCAGGCGCGCGGGAACGCCTTTGACCGTCCAGCCGTCGGGCTGCGAGTGGATCCGCGCGCCGAGCGGCCGCAGGCCGTCGGTGACCGCCTCGATCCGGTCGCTCTCCTTCACGCGCAGCTCGGCGGCGCCCGAGACCCTCGTCTCGCCGCGGGCGTGGGAGGCGAGGAGCGCCACGAGTGGCAGCTCGTCGACGAGGCCCGGCACCTCGTCGGCTCCGATCTCCGTCGCCACGAGCTCACCGGGTTGCACCTGGACCGACGCGATCGGCTCCCCGCCCTCGCGGCGCCGGTCGAAGACCGAGACGCGCGCGCCCATCCGCTCGAGCACGTCGAGCAGGCCGGTGCGGCGCGGGTTGACGCCGAGATCGTGGATCGTGAGGTCGCTGCCCGGGACGAGCGCAGCTGCAACCAGCAGCGGCGCGGCAGACGAGAAGTCTCCCGGCACGACGACGTCCTCGAGCCGCAGCGCCCCCGCGGGCTCGACTGTCACCGAAGCCGCCGTGCGGCGCACTCGCACGCCCGCCGCCTCGAGCATGCGCTCGGTGTGGTCGCGGGTCGGGATGCGCTCGACGACCGTCGTCGGGCCGTCCGCGTTGAGGCCGGCGAGGAGGATTGCGGACTTCACCTGCGCGCTCGCCACGTCGGGCTCGATCTCGATCCCGCGCAACCCGCCCGAGCCGCGGACGACGAGCGGCGCGTGGCCGTCGGTCGTCTCCACCTCCGCTCCCATGCGGCGCAGCGGCGCCGCGACCCGCTCCATCGGCCGCGGCGTCAGCGACTCGTCGCCGCTGAGCGTGAACTCGCCCTCCTGCCCGGCGAGGGCGCCGGTGAGCAGGCGCATGAGCGTCCCCGCATTGCGGCAGTCGACCGTGCCGGCGCGGAGACCGCGCAGGCCGGCGCCCCGCACGACGAGCTCGTCGTCGGCGACGTCCTCGACCGCGGCGCCGAGCCCGCGCACCGCGTCCACCGTCGCCTGGGTGTCGCCGGAGCGGCCGAAGCCGTGCACGCCGGTCTCCCCGTCGGCGAGCGCCCCGATCAGGACGGCTCGGTGCGAGATCGACTTGTCGCCGGGCACGACGACGTGCCCGACGAGCGAAACGGCAGGCTCGACCCTCAACCGATCGTGCGTCCCATGAGGGACGCGAGCGCGCGGATCTCGTCGGCGAAGTCGTGGAACTCGGAGGTCGGGATCTGCTGCGCGGCGTCGCACAGCGCCTCCTCCGGGCGCGGGTGCACCTCGACGATGATCCCGTCGGCGCCCGCCGCGACGGCCGCCCGAGCGAGCGGCAGGACGAGATCGCGCCGGCCGGCCGGATGGGACGGGTCGACGATCACGGGCAGGTGCGTCTCCTGCTTCAGCACGGGGATCGCGCCGATGTCGAGCGTGAAACGCGTGGCCGTCTCGAACGTCTTGATCCCGCGCTCGCAGAGGATCACCTCGGAGTTCCCCTCCTTGACGATGTACTCCGCGGCCATCAGCAGGTCCTCGACCGTCGACGAGAGCCCGCGCTTGAGCAGGACGGGCTTCGGCGCGCGGCCGACCTCGGAGAGGAGCGAGAAGTTCGACATGTTGCGGGCCCCGATCTGGATCACGTCCGCGACGGGGACCACCGCCTCGACGTGGCGCGGATCCATCAGCTCCGTGACGAGCGGCAGGCCGGTCTCGGCGCGGGCCTCCTGCAGGATCTCGAGCGCTTCGTCGCCGAGCCCCTGGAAGGCGTACGGCGAGGTGCGCGGCTTGAAGGCGCCGCCGCGGAGCATCGTCACGCCCTCGGCGGCGACGGCGCGCGCGGTCTCGAGCGTCTGGTCGCGCGTCTCGACCGTGCACGGGCCGGCGATGAAGCCGAAGTAGCCGTCGCCGATGCGGCGGCCGCGAGCCTCGATCACGGTCGGATCCGGCGACAGCTCGCGTGAGACGAGCTTGTACGGCTTGAGGATCGGGAGCACCTGCTCGACGCCGGCGAAGCCCTCGAGGGGGAGCGTTGCAAGCAGCTCCCGCTCGCCGATCGCGCCGATCACGGTCGCCTCGCGCCCCGGCGTGACGAACGCCGAGCAGCCCGCTTCGTCGAGCCGCGCGATCACCTCGTCCACCTGGTCCTGGGTCGCGCTCGCACCCATCACGATCAGCAGCTCCGGTGCGCCTGTGATCGCCATCGGAACAGCTTAGGCAGAATCACCCTCCATGGCCGTGGACGCCGACACCACGAAGCCCCGGGTGTTCTCCGGGATCCAGCCGACCGGCCGCAAGACGCTCGGCAACTACAGCGGCGGCTTTCGCCAGTACGCGCAGACGCAGGAGACGCACGACGCCTTCTTCTGCATCGTCGACCTGCACTCGATCACCGTCGAGTACGACCCGGCGGAGCTGCGCGACTCGTCGCTCGATCTCGCGGCGCTGCTGTTCGCGACCGGGCTCGACGCCGAGCGCTCGACGGTCTTCTGCCAGAGCCACGTGACCGCGCACGCCGAGGCGGCGTGGCTGCTGTCGGCTGTCGCCAGCTACGGCCAGTTGGGCCGCATGACGCAGTTCAAGGAGAAGTCCGACCGGCACGAGTTCGTGTCGGCCGGCCTCTTCACGTACCCCGTCCTGATGGCGGGCGACATCCTCCTCTACCAGACCGATCTCGTCCCGATCGGGGACGACCAGCGGCAGCACCTCGAGCTCGCGCGCGACATCGCCGAGCGCTTCAACCACCGCTACGGCGAGACGTTCCGGGTGCCGGACGGGAAGTTCCCGGAGGTCGGTGGGCGGATCATGGATCTGCAGGACCCGACGAGCAAGATGTCGACCACGCTCTCGTCGGAGCAGGGCGCCGTCTACTTGACGGACGCGCCCGACGCGATCCGCAAGAAGTTCAAGTCGGCGGTGACAGACTCGGGCCGCGAGGTGCGCTACGACCCGGCGGAGAAGCCCGGGGTGTCGAACCTGCTCGAGATCATGAACGTCGCCACCGGCCAGCCGATCGACGCGCTCGAGCAGCGCTTCGAGGGTGCGGGCTACGGCGACTTCAAGGAGGCGGTCGGCGAGTCGGTCGTCACCCTCCTCGCGCCGATCCAGGAGCGCTTCGAGGCGCTGCGCGGCGACGAGCGGGAGCTGCAGCGCCTGCTGGCGGTCGGCGCCGAGAAGGCGCGGCGGGCGAGCGAGCCGACGCTCGAGACGATGTACGAGCGGATGGGCTTCGTGAAGCCGGGGGCGGGCCGCTTCTTCGGAGCGGCCCGCCCCCGTGGCCTGTAGCTGGTTAGCCCTGTCCTGAGAGCGCGTTCGCCTGGGCCACGATGTCCTCGCAGTGCTTGAGGTCGTTTGCTCCAGGGATCGGCGTGCCGTTGAACTCGGCGTCGAACAGGTCTCCCTTGATCTTCGTCGCGAGCACGTCACGCGCGGAGCCCAGCGACTTGATCTGGTCGAGCGCGGAGTCGTATGTCGAGTCGTCCGAGCTCGAGCCCGTCTTCATTGCCGCCGTGTCGGCGAGGATCAGGTCCGTCCCGAACTGGCCCACGCTCGAGTTGAGCTGCTTGTAACAGACGGCGAGCCGCTGGAACTTGGGCTGGCCGGCCTTGTCGGGTGGGTTCGTGAGGTCCTCGACGAGCACGCGGCCATCCCCGACGTAGTCGTCCTTGAGGCCGGCGAGCGCCATCAGCGTCGGGCGCAGGTCGGTCTCGTCTCCCCACGTGCCCGGGTCGTTGTTCGGCGTCACGAGCTGCGGGTTGGAGTTGGCGCCGTCCGCGGAGTTCGGACCGTCCGCGGCGGAGCGCCCGTCGACGCCCTTGTTCGCGACGCCGGGACCGACGATCCCGAGCCACGTGTTGTCGATCTCGGGCGCGTAGTAGCCGTGATCCCAGGCGAACGCGCCGCTGACCGACACGCAGTTCGTTGCGGCATTCGCCGCCGTGGTCCCTGCTGGGCAGCCGTCGAGGGCCGTCGACTTGTCCTGCGTCGCGGAGGTCAGGAAGAAGTCGCCCTTCGGCCAGACCGTGAACGACGGCGTCCGGTTCGGGTCCGCGTTCACGAAATGCAGGAGCTGCTCGACGGTCGGGTCGACCTCGTACTGCGTGAGGTTCTCCGTCGCGCTGTCGTAGCTGTCGAACACCTGCGCGTTGCCGAAGTCCCGCTCGAGCTGCCGTGTCACCGGATCCGTCGGGCCGGGGTTGCCCGTGATGAAGATCGAGTTGCCCTGCGGCTCGTTGTAGAACGGAGTGGTGTTGCCGAGCTGGTTCTTCAGCAGTCCGTGGATTTGGACGAACTGCTCTCCGATCCGAGCCGAGGCGCCGGTCCCCGCGTACGAGCACGTGTAGTCGGTCGTCTCCGGCGTGCCGGTGCAGTTCGGCTCGATCGAGCGGCCCACGTTCGCCCCGGCGAAGTGGTCACCCTCCTCGGAACTGAACATGAACACGGTGTTGGACGGGGTGATTCCGTCGTCGGCGAGCCGCTGGAAGAACTTCTCGAACGCGGCGTTGTACGACGCCAGGTTGGCCTTGTAGCACGGGTCTGCCGGCCCCTGAGCCGCGGTCGAGCTCGTGCTCGGGTTCGAGCAGCCCGACTGCGGCGTCGGCCCCTGTCCCTTCCGCTCGTGCGCGTCGGAGATGTAGCCGTAGACCACCGGCACGCCGGTCTCCAGCATGTCGGCCGTGTAGGCGAGGGACTGCGCTGCGCTGATCGGGCCGAAGCCCGGGAAGCCCGGCGTGAAGTCGTTGACGGAGGGAGTCTTGAAGTTCCCGCGCATCGTGACGCCGTTCAGGTCGGTCAGGTTGCCCTGCGCGTCGAGGACCGGATAGCTGTCGCCGTTGACGACGCGATCGCCGCCGGAGTTCGCGGCGGCGGACAGCTGCGAGGTCAGGTACTTGTGGCCGAAGAGCGCCTGGTAGCCGGTGTAGCCGCCGGGCTCAGCGGGGAGCGAGTCCGTGACCGCGGTGTGCGACGGCGTCGTCTGGCCGTACTTGACCGCTTCCGCGTCCGCGCAGAACGAGGCTTCCTGTGCGCAGTGGACGCCGACGCCGACGTAGTCGTTCGTCTCCTGCTGCTTGAACGAGTCGGTGTCCGCGTTGAGCTGCTGCACCTCGGGGGAGTTCGCCCCGAAGAAGTTCGCCAGGTCGGGATTCGTGTTCTCGAGCACCATGTTGGCCGTCGAGACATCGCCGACGTTGCAGCCGGCGCGCGTGAACGGCACCCACGGTGCGGGCGGCGTGGCGGGCGGCGAGCCTGCGGCCGGCACGTCGGGCGAGTACGGCATGTTCGGGAACTGGTCGACGCCGTACGTGCTCGTCCAGTACGCGAACGACGACTTGGGAACGACCGAGCCGTTGGGCAGGTAGGTCTCGTAGGTGTTCGTCAGGCCCTGGCCGTGCCGGTCGCCGTAGAGGCCGGTGTAACCCGTCAGCGAGTCGTCGGCCGTGTGCGCGATCAGCGGCGTATGCATGTTCGAGAGCAGCGTGCCGTGGTCGGTGATGAAGTTCTTGAGCGCCGGCATCTGCTCGAGGTCGGAGAGCACGTTCGGGTTGTCCCGGTTGTAGTGGGTGTTGTCGAAGAGGATCTCGACCACGTGCTTGACGCCGTTTCCGAGCTGGCACGATGACGCGGCCGGTGTGTCTTTCGCAGCGGCGGTGGACGCCGAGACGCCCAATGCTGCGGCGACGGCAATCGCGGCGGCGACGGCGGCCATAGAAGCCGCGACGGCGGCCTTCCGAAATCTTCTCATTCCTCCCCCTCGGTCGTGTATTGAGTCGGGGCGACGCTACTAGCTCCACCAGGGAGCGCGCCACGGGTAACCGCGGGTTGTCACGCCGCTGTTACGGAGTGTTCACCGCGAGCCGCAGTTGCTGAACCTCGGACGTCTCGAGCTCCCGGCACGCACCCGGCTCGAGCCCTTCGAGCCTCAGCCCGGCATAGGCGCTTCGATGAAGCTGTGCGACCGGGTGGCCGACCGCGGCGAGCATCCGCTTGACCTGGTGCTTGCGTCCCTCGTGGAGAACGAGCTCGACGCGGCCGCGGCCGAGCCGACACGCCCGCGCGGGGGCTGTCACGCCGTCCTCGAGCACGATCCCCTCGCGCAGCCGCCGCAGCGCCTCTTCGCCCGCGTCGCCCTCGATCTCTGCGACGTACGTCTTCTCGACGCCGTAGCGCGGATGGGCGAGGCGGTGCGCGAGCTGTCCGTCGTTCGTGAGGAGGAGCACGCCTGTCGTGTCCGCGTCGAGTCGTCCCACAGGCACGACCCGCGGCTCCCCCGGGACGAGCTCCACTACCGTGGGCCGGCCGTGCGGATCGTGGGCGGTAGTGACGACGCCGGCCGGCTTGTGGAGGAGGACGTACCGCAGGCGCTGCCGTTCCACGTCCCGGCCGTCGACGGCGACCCGGTCTCGCGCACCGACGACGGTGTTGAGCTGCCCGGTCTCGCCGTTGACGGTGACGCGGCCGGCCTTGATCAACTCGTCTGCGTGCCGGCGAGAGGCGACTCCCGCCCGGGCGAGGAACGCGTTCAATCGCATCCTGAGAAGATACGGGGGTGCCGCACTACATCTCGCTCATCCGCTGGACCTCGCAGGGGCGGATGGGCCTGCCGGCGTGGCGCGACCGGGTCGAGGACGGCGAGCGGGAGATCGAGGAGGCCGGCGGGAAGCTGGTGGGAGTCTGGGTGACGCTCGGCCGCTACGACGTGGTCGAGGTGTTCGAGGCTCCCGACGACGACACGGCGCTCGAGATCGTCACGAAGCTCAGCCACCACGGCGCCGAGCAGACCGAGACGCTGCGCGCGTTCACCCGAGACGAGGCCGAGAACATCATCAAGAAGCTCTGACGACCTGTCTGTTCCGGACACGTCCGGTGCCTGGCACCGGACGTGTCTACTGGGGACATGGACGCACGGGCTCGGTTTCCGGCGGTGTCTCGATGTCCGCTCGGGCCATGTCTAGGTGTCTGACACCTAGACAGGTCCAGTTAGGCCGTGCGTCTGTCGGCGACGGTGTGGAGGCGGTCGCGGATCTCGGCGGCGTCCGCGCCTACGTCGTCGAGGCGCGGCAGTTCCGAGAGGCTTTCGAGGCCGAAGACGCGCTCGAACAGCGGGGTCGTGCGGTAACGGACCGCCCCGCCGGCGGCGGTGTCGCGGCCTGCCTCGGCGATGAGGCCGCGCTCGAGGAGGTTGGCGACGGCCGAGTCGGCGGCGACGCCGCGGATTCTTGCGATATCCGGCCGCGTGCACGGCCCGAGGTACGCGACGATCGCGAGCGTCTCGAGCGCAGCCTGCGAGAGGTTCCGCTGCGCGGGCCGCTCGAACAGACGCGCGCAGGCGGCAGCCTCCTCGCGTCCCGCACGGAACGCCCAGCCGCCCGCGACGTGCTCGAGCACGATCCCGCTCCGCTCCTCGGCGAACCGCTCACCCACCAGGCGAAGCGCGTCCTCTACCCGCTCCGGATCGTCGTCCGCGGCCTCGGCGAGCTCCTCGACCGAGAGCGGCACCGAGGCAACGACGAGAAGTGCCTCGAGCGTCCGCGCGAGCTGGTCCAGCGGGTCACTGTCCTCAAAGCTGCCGGCGATCAGGCGGAGCGGACGGTCCATTCTGCGGTCCTTTCTTCTCGGTCGTTGTTCTCCTGCGCAAGGCGGCTGATGCGGATCGGTGCGAACGGCGCCGCCTGCTCGATCGCGAGCTCACCTGCCCGCCGGAGCTCGAGCACCGCGAGGAAGGCCGACGCCTGCTCGAGCCGCGTCATCTCCCCCACCTCGGTCTCGAAGTCGAATTTCGAGCGCCGGCGCAGGAGCGCGCGGAAGCGCTCGAGGAACTGCGAGACCGGCGGGAAGCGCAGAGCCATGTGCGAGAGCGAGACCTCCGGCGGGTCCTGCGCGAGCATGCTCAGCGCCTCCGCGAGCGACCGGGGATCCTGCGGCGCGAGCGGTGTTTCGACCTTCGGCGCAAGCGGCGCCGGGCCGAGGCGGAAGTAGCGGTCGCCCTCGGCGGAAAGCCGTTCGCGCAGCCACTCCGCCGCCTCCTTGGCGCGCCGGTACTCCGCGAGCCGGCGAGCGAGCTCGGCCGCGGCCTCCTCCGGCTCGAGCTCGGCGAGCTCCGCCGCCTCGTCCGGGAAGAGCGCCCGCGCCTTCAGCTCGAGGAGCGCCGCGATGAGCACGAGAAACTCGCCGCACGCCTCGAGGTCGAGTTCCTCCCGCTCCGCCAGCCGCTCGAGAAACGCGGTGACGATGCCCGCGAGGTCGACGTCTCGCAGGTCGAGCTCCTCCTTGAGGACGAGCGCCAGCAGCAGGTCGAAAGGTCCCTCGAACGCGTCGAGGTCGAGCTCGAGCTCCCGGACGATCACGCCCCGGACCCTAGTGCCGTTACCGGACGCGGCCCTTGGGGACGGCCATGCGCGACCCGGGCGGGACCGGCGGCCGCTGCTTCTCCGCGGGCTTCTTGCTCGAAGGCTGGCGCAGGAACTGCCACCAGACGAAGAACCCGACCGACAGGACCCAGAGCACGAGCGCGACCCAGAAGTTGATTCGCATGTGGAGGAAGTAGTTGGACGGGTCGATCCGGAGGACCTCTTCGAACATGCGGAAGGTCGTGTACCACACGACGTAGAGGGCGAACAGCGCGGGCCGCTTGATCGTGAAGCGCCGGTCGACCCAGAGCAGGACGCCGACTCCGATGAGGTCCCAGATGAACTCGTAGAGGAACGTGGGCTGGTAGGCGGCGTGGCCCTGGTAGCGCGCGAGGATCCCGTTCTGGTGCACCGGATCGATCTTCAGCCCCCAGGGGAGGGTGGTCGGCCGGCCGTACAGCTCCTGGTTCCAGTAATTGCCCCAGCGGCCGATGCCCTGCGCGAGCAGGAGCCCCGGCGCGACGGCGTCCATCATCAGCGTGACGCTGTTACCCGAGCGATAGACGACGAAGGCGCCGGCGAGGACACCGAACGGGATCCCGCCCCAGACGCCGAGCCCGCCGTTCCACACCGCTGCGAATCCCCACCAGTGCGCATGGATCGCCGTGTCCTGGTTCCAGCTCGTGATGTCGTGGTAGAGGCGGGCGCCGATGACTCCGGCAATGACCCCCCAGAGCGCAACACGGAAGACGAGATCCCAGTCGCCGCCCCAGGCCACCCAGCGGCGCCCGGTCAGCCAGATGCAGGCGGCGATGCCGAGCAGCAGCGTCACGCCGTACATGTGGAGCGTCAGCGGCCCGAGGCTGAACGTGCCATTCGAGGGCGAGGGGATATAGCCGAGGACGAGGCCCGTCACGAGCACGCATTGTGCCCGCGCCGCCCGACGACCGTCAGGTCAACCGAGGATGCGAACGGCCAGCTCGGGCGGGCAGCCGCGCTGGACGAGCTCGATCGCCTGATGGAGATCGACGTCCGTGCACGCTGCCAGAGCGACCGCATCGTCGCCCGCGAAGCCCACACGCATGAGCTCGGCGGTGCGCCAACGCTCGACGCGCTCGAGTTCCGTTTCGATGATTTCGTGGGCCGCTGTATTCATCCGCAGTGTCCGCTCACACTTTCGGGAATCTGGGCCGATTGGATCTCCCCCTCCGGGGGGATTTGCGCGGGACTATCGGCCCATTTGGGGGTTACTGGACCGCCGCAGCGCCCAGGAGGTGGCGTACGGAGGCGAAGAAGTCGGGTTGCGGGTCGACGCGGTACTCGGGACCGAGCTCCAGGAGCTTCGGCCCGAGCGACGTGACGAGATCGACGTACACGGGCGCCTCGCCCGGGAAGTCGCGGACGACGCCCGCGAGCTCGCGGATGACGCCGGCCGGAGCGCTCCGGGCATCGACCTTCAGCCGCACCTCGCGCCTCTCCGGCACCGCCTCGAACGCAGCCACCTCGAGCGCGATCAGCTTCGTCTCGCCCTGCTGCTTGTGGTCGACGCGTCCCTTCACGACGAGCACGGCGTCCTCGACGAGCAGCCCTCGCGCGGCCGCGTAGGTGGAGTTGAAGACGACGACCTCGACCGAGCCGGTGAGGTCCTCGAGCTGGACGAACGCCATCGGCTCGCCCTTCTTCGTCGTCGTCGTGCGCATCCCGGCGACGATGCCGCCGGCGAGGACGGTCTCGCCCTCGCGTCGCCGCTCGAGCTCGGCGAGCGAGGAGTCGGTGCGCCGCCGCAGCTGGTCGCGGATCGCGCTGAGCGGATGCTCGGAGACGTACAGGCCGAGGCTCTCCTTCTCCATCCGCAACAGCTCGGACTTCTCGAACTCCCCGTCCGGGATCGTCGCGTGGTGGCGCGCCGACGCGGCCGGCGAGTCGCCGAGGTCGAAGATCGAGGCCTGGCCGAGCAGCCGGTCCTGCTGCTGCTTCTGGCCGTAGGACAGCGCGTCCTCGAGGACGTGGAGCATCCCCATGCGCGACGCGCCGGTCGAGTCGAGCGCGCCGCTCGAGACGAGGGACTCGAGCGAGCGCTTGTTCGCGACCGACGGGTCGACGCGCTCGGTGAAGTCCCAGATCGAGGCGAACGGGCCGCCTTCCTCCCGCGCTGCGACGATCGCGCGGCAGGTCGCCTCGCCGACGTTCTTCACCGCGTTGAGCCCGAAGCGGATCTTCCCCTCGACGACGGCGAAGTCGACCTGCGACTCGTTCACGTCCGGCGGCAGCACCTCGATCCCGAGCTCGTCGCACGCGGCGACGTAGAACGGCACCTTGTCCTTCGTGTTCATCACGGAGGAGATGAGCGCCGCCATGTACTCCCGCGGGTGGTTCGCGCGCAGCCACGCGGTGCGGTACGAGATCAGCGCGTAGCAGGCGGCGTGCGACTTGTTGAACGAGTAGTCCTGGGCCTGCTCCATGTCGGCCCACAGCTGCTGCGCGACTCCGGCCGCCGTCCCGCTCGCTGCGCACCCCTCGAGGAACTTGCTCTTGAGGGACGCCATCAGCGAGTGGATCTTCTTGCCGATCGCCTTGCGCAGGTCGTCGGCCTCGGCGGGCGAGAAGCCGGCGATCTGCTTCGCGATCTCCATGTACTGCTCCTGGTAGATGCAGATGCCGTACGTGGCAGCGGTGATCGACTTCAGCCGCTCGTCGGGATAGGTGACGGGCTCCTTGCCGTTCTTGCGGCGCGCGTAGACGGGGATGTACGCCATCGGCCCTGGCCTGTAGAGGGCGCCGATCGCGATCAGGTCGTCGAAGACGGTCGGCTTGATCGAGCGCAGCGCCTCGCGCATCCCGGAGCCCTCGAACTGGAAGACGCCGATCGACTCGCCGCGCGCGAGCATCTCGTAGGTCTTGCGGTCGTCGAGCGGGATCGTCGAGATGTCGAGGCCGGGGACGAGCTCGACGGCCTTGTCGATCACGTCGAGGTTGCGCAGCCCCAGGAAGTCCATCTTGAGCAGGCCGAGCTTCTCGATCGTGGTGCCGTCGAACTGGGTCACGGTCTCCTGGTCGGGCCCCTTCTGCTGCAGCGGCACCGTGTTCATCAGCGGCTCGGCGCCGATCACGACCGCGGCGGCGTGGATCCCGTCCTGGCGGGTCAGCCCCTCGAGCGGGCGCGCGAGGTCGACGATCTCCTTCGCCACCGGGTCGGCGTCGATCTCGCGCCGCAGGTCGGTGCCCGGCTTCAGGCAGTCGTCGAGCGTCTGCCCCGGCCCTTCGGGAATCAGCTTCGCGACCTTGTCGACGACGCCGTAGGGGTGCTCGAGCACGCGGCCGGCGTCGCGGACGGCGGCGCGGGCGGCCATCGTCCCGAAGGTGATGATCTGCGCGACCCGGTCACGGCCGTACTTCTCGCGCACGTAGTTGATGACGCGGTCGCGGCCGGCGACGGCGAAGTCGATGTCCATGTCGGGCATCGACTTGCGGCCCGGGTTGAGGAACCGCTCGAAGAGGAGGTCGTAGCGGATCGGGTCGAGATCCGTGATCTCGAGGGAGTAGGCAACGAGGCTCCCGGCGGCCGAGCCGCGGCCCGGGCCGACGCTGATCCCGTTCTGCTTCGCGAAGCGGACGAAGTCGGCGACGATCAGGAAGTAGTCGGGGAAGCCCATCTCCTTGATCGTCTTGAGCTCGAACTGCAGCCGCTCGCGGAGCTCGGGGGTGACCGTCCCGTAGCGCTTCTCCGCGCCCTTCTCGCAGAGCTCGACGAGGTACTCGAACGCGTCGCGGCCGTCCGGCGTCGGGAAATGCGGAAGCAGGATCCGGTCGAGCTCGATCTCGACGTTGCACCGCTCGGCGACCTCGAGCGTCCGCCGCAGCGCGTCGTCGCGCCCGGGGAAGTCGGCGGCCATCTCCTCCGGCGTCTTGAAGTAGAACTGGTCGGTCTCGAAGCGCCAGCGGTTCGGGTTCTTGAGCGAGTCGCCGGACTGGATGCAGAGCAGCGCCTCGTGCGACTGCGCATCCTCGTGCCGCAGGTAGTGGACGTCGCCGGTGGCGACCGTCGGCAGGCCGCGTTTTTCGGCGAGCGCGACGAGCTGCGGGGTGATCCGCTGCTGCACCTCGAGGTGCGCGTTCTGAAGCTCGACGTAGACGTTGTCGCGGCCGAAGACCTGCTCGAGCCGGTCGAGCTCGGCCTCGGCGTCGGTACCGCGGCTCTCCTCGAGCGCCTTGCTGACGCGCCCGGACAGGCAGCCCGAGAGCGCGATCAGCCCGGAGCCGTGGCGCTCGAGCAGCTCCCAGTCGACGCGCGGCTTGTAGTAGTAGCCCTCGAGGTAACCGAGCGAGGAGAGCTTGATCAGGTTCGCGTAGCCCTCGTTCGTCGCGGCGAGGAGCGTGAGATGCGCCTGTCCCTTCTGCTGCGCGTGCCGGTCGTCGGTGACGTAGACCTCGCAACCGAGGACCGGCTTGACGCCTTCGTCCCGGGCCGCCTTGTAGAGGTCGACCGCGCCCGCGAGCGAGCCGTGGTCGGTGAGCGAGACGGCAGGCATCTCGAGCTCGGCCGCCCGCTTCACCAGGTCCGGAATCCGGCAGGCGCCGTCGAGGATCGAGTACTCGGAGTGGACGTGAAGATGGACGAAGGGCGCTTCGGGCACGGGAGGTCGAGAATAACGCCGAGCCCGGAGGACGCCCGAACGCGTCGCGGTGCGACACTCTCGACGTGAGCCGGAGTCGCCTCGTCCCCCTCGCGCTCGCGGTCACGCTGCTGCTCGCAGTCGTCGCGGTGGCAGCCCGCGGACGGCCGCTCGGCTCGGGGGGCGGTGGGCACGGTGGGCTCCCCGGCTCGTTCTGGGACTACCTGTACACGACGCTCGTCATCGTCGTCGTCCCGCTCGTGCTCACCGGGCTGCTCGCGGCCTCCCTCGTCCGCCGCAAGCAGGGAAAGCGGCGGGGTTACTGGCAGAGCCTGCTCGTCTCCCTGCTCACCTGGGGCGCCTTCATCGCTCTCGAGCTGCTCGTCGTGCGGCACCTGAAGCACCTGCAGTTCAATCTGCACCAGCACGGGGCCACGGAGAACGGGAACGGCGTCGGCAGGCACGGCAATCCGCCAAAGCCCCACCACGGCGCCCAGTCGACGCGCTCGCTTCGCTTTCGCTGGGGCGAGCTCCTCATCATCCTCGGTCTGCTCGTCGCGGCCGGCGCCGTCATCGCCACCTGGCTCGTTCGCCGGGAGCGGAGGATGTCGCCGGCGAGCGCACCCGAAGCCCTCGCCGCTGCGCTCGACGAGTCGCTCGACGACCTGCGGAACGATCCCGACCTCCGCCGCGCGATCATCGCCGCCTACGCACGGATGGAGGCCGCTCTCGGCGCCGCAGGGATCCCCCGCCACCCTGCCGAGGCGCCGCTCGAGTACGTCGAGCGGGCTCTCCTCTCCCTCGACACGGGCGCCGAAGCGGTCCGCAGGCTCACCGATCTGTTCGAATGGGCTAGGTTCAGCCACCATGAGCCGGAGCCGTCGATGAGGGACGACGCGGTCGACGCGCTCGTCGCCGTGCGCGACGAGCTGCGCGCCTCCGACCTGGAGCTGACTCCGGCGTGAGGCTTGCCGGGCGGTTCGTGAGGACCGGTCTCGCGGCGCTGGTCGCGCTGATCGCTCTGCTCGCGATCCCGAGCCTCTCGACTGCGCGCGCCCTCGCCATCTGGGTCGTGCTCGTGACCGCGCTCGTCCTCGCCGCGATCATCCGGCATCGCCGCGCGGTCGGGTGGACGCAGCCTGCCAGCGGCTTCGAGGAGGCGCTCCGCGGCAGGAAGGCCGCGGACTCGGAGCCGGTGGAGCTCCTGCGCATGGAGCGGGAGCTCGTGCTCGGGAGCGCGGACGCGGATCACGCGCATCGCCGGCTCCTGCCACTCCTCCGGGCGACGGCTGCTGCGCGCATCGCCGCCCGCCACGGGTTCGAGCTCGAGCGACGGCCCGAGGCTGCAGAGGCCCTGCTCGGTGAGGACGCGTGGGAGCTGCTGCGGCCCGATCTGCCGGCGCCCGAGGACCGACATGGGCCCGGCGTGCCGCGCAAGCGCGTCGTCGCGGTGATCGAGCGCGTGGAGTCGTTGTGAGCACGCTCGCCGACCTGCGCGAGCGGGCGGAGTCGATCCTCGCCGAGGTCGAGAAGGCCATCGTCGGGAAGCGCGGCCCGCTGGAGCTGATCCTGCTCGCGCTGCTGAGCGACGGCCACGTGCTGCTCGAGGACTACCCGGGGCTCGCCAAGACCCTGATCGCGCGCTCGTTCGCGCAGGCGACCTCACTCCGTTTCGCGCGGATCCAGTTCACGCCCGACCTGATGCCGGGCGACGTGACCGGCTCGCAGATCTTCGACCAGCGGACGACCGAGTTCGTGTTCCGCCCCGGGCCCATCTTCGCCAACCTCCTCCTCGCCGACGAGATCAACCGCGCCCCACCGAAGACGCAGGCCTCGCTCCTCGAGGCGATGCAGGAACGACAGGTGACGATCGAGAACACGACGCACACGCTCGAGCCGCCGTTCCTCGTGCTCGCCACCCAGAACCCGATCGAGTACGAGGGGACGTATCCGCTGCCCGAGGCCCAGCTCGACCGGTTCCTCGTGCGCATCTCGATCGGCTATCCGGCGCGCGCGGACGAGATCGAGATGCTCGCGCGGCGGCTGGAGCGCGGCGTCGACGAGGTCGAGCTGGAGCCGGTCGTCGACGCGCCGACCCTCGTCGAGATGCAGCGCGCGCTCGAGCAGGTGCACGTCTCCGACGCGATCGAGGGCTACGTCGTCGACCTCGTCACGGCGACGCGCGACTCACAGCGGCTCGCGGTCGGGGCGAGCCCCCGCGGCAGCATCGCCCTCGTCAAGCTGTCGCGAGCGAAGGCTGCACTCGCCGGGCGCGACTTCGTGACGCCCGAGGACGTGAAGGCGATCGCGGTGCCGGCGCTCGCGCACAGGTTGATGGTGCGCCCCGAGCTCTGGGTGCAGCGGCTGCGCGCCGAGGACGTCGTGGAAGACGCGCTGCAGACGGTGCCGACGCCGCCCGCCGAGGACGCGTTGCGCGCCGCGGGCGCGTGATCGGCTACACGTCCTTCCGTCTGCCGGCCTACGCCGTGCTCGCGGCGACAGGGCTCGTCGCGGGCCTCGCGCTCGGCCGGGTGGAACCGGTCGCCCTCGCCGCTCCCTTCCTGCTCGCGCTCGTGGGGGGACTGGCCGTGCACGAGCCGGAGGTCTCGGTCCGGGTGTCGCTCGACCGCGACCGGGTGATCGAGGGCGACGAGGTCACGGCCACGATCGGGCTGACCTCGACCCGCGGCGCCGACCGTTTCGAGCTGTTCGCTCCGCTGCCGCCGGGGCTGGAGAGCCCGGCTCAGGCGTTCCGGCTGCGTGCGGGCGAGGAGCAGACTCTGGAGCTCCCGCTGCGCTGCGAGCATTGGGGGGTCTTCCGGGTGGGGAAGGTTCTCTTCCGCGCCCGCGACATGCTCGGCCTCCGCTCGTGGGAAGGCGAAGCGGGCGAGGCGCAACCGCTGCGCGTCTTCCCGCGTGAGGAGACGCTTCGCTCGCTCGTCGCTCCGCTCGAGACGCAGGTCTTCGCCGGCAACCAGGTCGCGCGGGCCCGCGGCGAGGGAATCGAGTTCGCCGACCTGCGCGAGTGGCAGCCGGGCGACCGGCTGCGGCGCGTCAACTGGCGCGCGACCGCGCTTCGCCGCGCGCTCTGGGTGAACGAGCAGAACCCGGAAAGGAACACCGACGTCGTCCTCTTTCTCGACACCTTCGCCGAGGTGCGAGCCGACGGGCGGAGCACGAACGATCGTGCCGTGCGCGCCGCCGCAACGCTCGCTCACGTCTATCTGCAGCGAAAGGATCGTGTCGGCGTCGTCGGCTTCGGCGGGTTCCTGTCGTGGCTGGTGCCGACGACGGGCATGCGGCAGCTGTACGCGATCGTCGAGACACTGCTCACGAGCGAGGTCGTGCACAGCTATGCCCTGCGCGGCGTCGACGTGCTGCCGCCGCGGACGCTGCCGCCGAAGGCGCTCGTGCTCGCGATCACCCCGCTTCTCGACAACCGCACGGCTTCGGCGCTGCTCGACCTGCGCGCCCGCGGCTACGACCTGATCGTGGTGGAGGTGTCCCCTCTGGAGCTCGTGGCGCCGAAGCCCGGCTCGTCGCTCGAGCTCGCCCATCGTCTGTGGCGCCTCTCCCGGGGCGCGCTTCGCTGGCGCTACGAGCAGGTCGGCGTCCCCGTGGTGACGTGGCGCGAAGACGAGCCGCTCGCGGTGCCCATCGAGGAGGTGAACGCATTCAGGCACCTCGCCAGGCCCGCGTAGCGCTGGCGGCGGGAGCCGCGGGCGCGTACGCCGGAGTCGTCGTGGACGCACTCGTCCGCGCACCGTCTCCGGTGGTCGCGTTCGTGCCGGGTCTCGTGCTTGGTGGGTTGCTGTTCGCCTTCGCGCTCGTCTTCGACGGTCGAGGACTCGGCGCCGCGCTCTTCCTCGCCGGCGCCACGTACGTCGCCGCGGTGTCAGCCGCCGGAGCCGCCACCGACGCGAGCGCACCGCTCGTGGCTGTGCTGCTCCTCCTCTGCGGCGAGCTGACAGCGTGGTCGCTCGACGCACGTCTCGAGATCCAGGCTGCCCCGGTGCTGGCCTTGCGGAGAGGAGCGGCGGTGGCGACGCTCGGACTCTCGGGGCTCGCCGTGGCGGCGCTCGTCGTCTCCCTGTCCGCGGTGGGACCGAACCACGGCCTCGG
>Ga0207693_10000966_pt1 | contig 25811 bp, 17 predicted proteins | sample LARL81metaG_FD_184347 | JGI IMG/M metagenome (GOLD analysis project Ga0207693, IMG submission 184347) | Corn, switchgrass and miscanthus rhizosphere microbial communities from Kellogg Biological Station, Michigan, USA - LAR L8-1 metaG... | ecosystem: Host-associated > Plants > Roots >... | reverse complement strand
ATCCGCACACCTTACCTCGAGCGGTTGACTGGCTGCAACCGGAAAGGGGCGAACCACCTCGCCCCTCCATTGGCTCTCGTTGCCCTCCCGCTCCCACCAATCTTTCCCTCACTTATTCGAGGCGACTCGCGACGCTCGTGGCGCAGCCTGTCACAATCACGTTACCGTTGGTGTCGAAGATTTCAAGGGCAACTGTATCAGTGAAAGCGTCCCCGTCGGTACTGACCTCGATGGCGCGGGTGAGTCTGTGCGTCTGTATCCAGACCCCGGCAGGACTAAAAACGAAGGCGTCGGTGACCGCGCTGTAATTGTGGCCATGGGCGTGCCGCCAGGCACCCAAACCGGTCGTGGCTAGCGAGGGGAGCTGGCCTGCAGTGATTAGGGTTGCTGTACCCCCTTTGGCAAACGTGAACACGGCGGGGAAAGTCCTTATCGGCTGAAGCGTGTCACAGTCGCGGACTGTGAGCTGCAAGCGCCACGCACCTTCAAGACCTCTCTGCGAATTATCTCCCTCAGATTGAGCTCGAGCTGGTAGTCCCAACCCCAGGAAAAGCATGCCGGTCAAGAACCATACTGCTGCTCTACCCGAGACTGTGAAGCGTTTTGAACTTCTTGATATCAAGGGGTTCTCCTTTTCTTTTCAATATCGCCGATGTGGTTAAACAGCGATCACCAACAAAAATGGACCGAGTAGTGCATCGCACTCAATGGACGGACCCTGACATCTTTGCGACTTGCTAAGTGTTTGTAAGATGTTGGGCTTACAATCCAATATGACGCGCTCCGGCTGTCCAATGGTGCTAGACTTGGCGACGGACGACGGCGCTTGGGGCACCTCGTGTCACTTCAGAACACTCCCATCTACCGCTTCGGCGCCTTCGAGCTCGACCTGCGAAGCGCCGAGCTCCGCAAGAACGGCGTGAAACTCAAGCTGCAAGAGCAGCCTCGCCTGGTACTGGTGCATTTGCTGCAACGCCCCGGCGAAGTCGTCAGTCGTGACGAGCTACGCTCCTTGCTCTGGACCGACGACACGTTTGTAGATTTTGAAATTGGCCTGAACACCGCCGTCAAACGATTGCGCGAAACCCTCGGCGACTCCGCGAATAATCCAAAGTTCGTCGGGACTCTTCCTCGGAGGGGTTACAAATTCATCGCGCCGGTCGAAGTATTGTTGGGAGGCAACGGACACCAGCCAGGGGCGATCAACGAGCCGGCCCGACGGCAGCCGAAGAGCCGTGTCAGACTTGTTTACGTGGCCGCTTTTACATTGGCGCTTGTATCCGCCGGCCTCCTCTGGAGAGGTCTACCTCGCCTGCCGAGAGTCACCAAGGCACGCCGAATAACAAGTGATGCGAAGGCGAAAAGATCCACGAACCTGTTCGTCACCGATGATGTTCACCTCTACTTCGTTGAAGGGGCCCCTTGGGCGGGAGGCTCCGAAATCGCCCAAGCGTCGGCGACCGTTGGCGAGACTACTCACATTGTGACCTCGCTTAAGGAAGTGCTCAAGATTTATGCGATCTCCCAAGATCGTTCCGAATTGCTGTTGGCAAACGGGACTGGCGGGCCCGCCGATCCTAAGACCGGACGCTCCGATTCGGCAGCCGAGCTTTGGGTGCAGCCCTTACCGGAAGGAACTCCCCACCGCGTCGGAGGTGTCTATGCGACCGATGCTTGTTGGACGCCGGATGGAGCCCACATTGTATACGCGAATGGGCAAGCCTTGATGACCGTAGAAAATGACGGGAGCAGTCCGCGGGAACTGGCGAAAGTCGCGGGCGTAGTGCGTGGACTTCGTTACTCGCCAGATGGCCGGCGTATCCGCTTTCACGTGGTTCGCACGGTAGAATCTGATTCCAGTTCTATCTGGGAAATAGACGCTGATGGGAAACATCTCCACCCACTCTTGCCGGGCTGGAAGGAATCGCCATTTCAGTGCTGCGGGAATTGGTCACCAGATGGCAACTACTACTATTTCCAGGCGGGCCATGGGGTGGATCAGGCGATTTGGGTGATGCCCGAGCATCGTTTCATTGTTGCAGGAGGTCCTGGAACCCCTTCCCGTCTCATCTCCGGACCGCTGCGCCTCAGCGCTCCCGTCCCCAGCGGTGACGGGAAGCGACTCTTCCTGATAGGGGAAGAACCTCGCGTTGAACTTGTCCGCTACGATGCACGATCCCGTCGCTTTGATCCCTACCTTTCCGGTCTTTCTGCCGGTCCCTTCGAAGCTTCACCCGATCGCAAGTCGATCGCTTACGTCTCCTATCCTGACATGAGCCTGTGGCGAAGTCATCCTGATGGCAGCAATAAAATGCAGCTAACGTTTCCTCCAGTACGGGCCTATGGTCCCCGCTGGTCACCCGACGGCTCCAAGATCGCTTATATGGATGTGCAGTTCTATCGTCCTTGGAAAATCTCTTTTCTATCTTCATCTGGAGGACCGCCGCAGACCATTCCTTCGCCCGATCCGAACGAAACGCAGCAAGATCCAAACTGGACTCTTGATGGCAAATCCCTGATTTTCGGAAAATCCAAGCCAAGCGAAAGGGATCTTTCTGGCATTTTTCGACTGGATCTGGGGAGCGGGAATCTCAGCTTTATCCCAAATTCGGACGGGCTCAATTCTCCCCGAGTTTCCCCGGATGGGCGCTTTGTCTCCGCGTTTACGAACAGCACGACGGAATTGATGTTGTTCGATACGAAAACAAGGCACTGGTCCAGTTTGTTGAAGGGCGAAGAATTTGGAGACAACCTCTGGTCGCACGATGGGAAATACGTCTACCTGCGGGAAAGCTTCAAGGGTTCTCCCAGGCTGGTTCGCGTCAGAATCAGGGACGGTACGCTGGAAGAGGTTCTGAGTCTGAAGGATATACCGCAATTAGTCGACATTTTCACCGCCTGGATAGGGCTAAGCCCGGAGGATGCCCCGGTCTTGATTCGTGATCGCAGCATGCAGGAAATTTACGCGCTTGACCTCCAGTAGTCTTCCCCAGCCATCGCCATGGTCACGGGGCACGATTCTGGGCGAGTGGTCGGCGAACATGACTATGATCACATGGGCACCGGAAGGTAACTCATCTACTGCCTGAGATCAGCTCATCGCAATCGGCTTTCTGGCTTCCGATTTCAGTGCTCTCGACATATCCAACAACAGGAGCGGAGTGCTTCAGTTGGGGCTAGGACAATATCTTTAGCGGGACTATTATTGCTAAAATTCCACTCCGGAACAGGCGGTTGATGCTGGCCTCGACCAAATGAAAACATGTAAGCGCATATTCGTTCAGGGTGTTTCGCATGCATGATTGGTGAGCCGTCATGATAGACAATCTCGCTGTTCTAGTCGGTGCCCGCGAAAAAGAGTTATCAGCAATCTATGAAAATATTCCCGGAATTTTGTTTTACATCGCCGTCGAACCGGATGGTGAGTTCCGATTCTTGTCGGTGAGCCGGGATTTCCTCACCGCTACCGGATTGAATCGAGGTCAGGTTGTCGGCTCGTTCGTTCGTGACATCATTCCTCCGCCATCGCGCGAAATGGTGTTGAACCATTATCGGGAGGCGATTCGAACCGGTCACACAGTGCGATGGGAAGAAAAGTCAGTGTACCCTGCGGGCCAGCGGTATGCCGAGGTGGCGGTAACTCCACTGTACGATGCGAACGGTCTTGCGACGCACCTCATTGGCATCGTGCACGACATCACCGAGCGCAAGCGACTGGAGCAAAGACGCGCCGAAGACCTGTTGGAGGCCGCTCCCGACGGCATGGTAGTTGTAGATCAGGCAAGCAGGATAGTACTTATCAACGCCCAAACGGAGAAGCTGTTTGGGTATCAGCGGCAAGAGATACTTGGGCAACCTCTAGAAGTTCTAATCCCGCATAGGTTCCGCGAGCGACATCAGGCACACCGAACCACTTTCTTCTCCGAGCCGAGAGTTCGCCCTATGGGAGCGAGCCTCCAACTGTTCGGTTTGCGGAAAGATGGAACGGAGTTTCCCGTCGAGATAATGCTGAGTCCAATTGAGACACCTGACGGGGTCCTTGTCATAAGTGCGATCCGTGACATCACTTCGCGAAAGCGGACAGAAGACGCGCTACGCGTAAGCGAGGAGCGGCTGCGATTGGCGCAGCAGGCTGCCCGTATAGGAACGTTTGAACGTGATGTCCGGACGGGACATATCACTTGGACAGAAGGACTGGAATTACTTTATGGTTTGGCACCCGGCAGCTTTGAAGGAAAGACGATTGCATTTTTCAAGAACCTGATTCATCCAGATGATTTTGAACGAGCTGTACATGTGATCGAAGAGGCGCTGGAAACAGGAGAGCCAACCGCCTGCGAATGGCGTGCAATCTGGCCTGACGGCAGCGTTCACTGGATAGAGTCACGCTGGCGGGTTTCAAAAGACGAATCTGGGGAGTCATTGCGAGTCTTTGGCGTCAACATGGATGTGACGGAACGGAAGCAAGCTGAACAAGCTCTCGATGCCCATCAGGAACTTCTGAGGATCTTTGTCAAGAATGTGCCGGCGGCCGTCGCAATGCTCGACCATGATATGCGTTATCTGCAAGTGAGCGATCGCTGGTGCAGCGACAATTCGCTTGAGGCTTCCGAGGTACTGGGACGTTCGCGCTACGAGTCTGGTCTCGAAATTCCTGAGCGCTGGAAGGAGGTGAATCGCCGCGCTCTGGAAGGAGAAACCTTGCGAGCGGATGAGGACCGTTGGGAATCCGGGGGGAGCACTCGTTGGGCTCGGTGGGAGGTTCGTCCCTGGAGAAAACCCGATGGCACGGTGGGAGGAATTCTTGTTTTTGCCGAGGACATCAGCCAGCGCAAGCAGATGGAAGAGGCACTCTCAGGGATGAGCCGAAAACTGATTGAATCGCAGGAGCAGGAGCGCTCCCGGATCGGAAGAGAGCTTCACGACGACGTAAATCAACGACTCGCGCTGTTAGCGATTGAACTGGAACAACTGAAAGAGAATCCTTCACACATCAAAGTCCGTGTCGAAAAGCTCCAAAAGAGAGTGGACGATATTTCAAAAGATGTACAGGCGTTGGCGCATGATTTGCATTCTTCCAAATTGGAATATCTGGGTTTTATTCGAGGCATGAAGAGCTGGTGTAAAGAATTCTCCGCACGACAGGGCTTACAGATCGATTTCAAGAGCAATGTGCGAAGTGTTGTCCCCCTTAACCTGGGACTCCCTCTGTTTCGAGTTCTACAAGAAGCCTTATACAACGCCTGCAAATACAGTGGTGTAAAGCGGATCGAAGTGCAACTGCGGGAAGAGTCTGGCGAAATTCATCTCATCGTTGCGGATAATGGAAAAGGCTTCGACCTGGAAACAGCATTGCAAGAAAAAGGTTTAGGTCTCACCAGCATGCGCGAACGCGTGAGATTGGTGGACGGGACGATCACGATTGATTCGAAGCCGATGGGCGGAACGACAGTCCATGTTCGCGTGCCGATCGAGTCCGAACGCGAATCTGAGCTCGCTGGGTGAGCGAAAGGCAGGGTATTTGCGACGAGGCTATATGCCGTCCACTTCGATCCGAGCCTTTCTCGCCGATTAGCTACACTCGAAACCGTTTCAAACGAGGTCCATTTCAGTGTGCATGAGTCAGGAATACGGCTGAGTCGAGTCAGGACACTGAGACGTTTTCGCCAATCCTATGCTCACGACTGAAGGCCACGAGCCAAGGCATACAGGAAACACTGTATGTAAAACCCCTAGATTGTCGGGAACTCTGTGGGTTAACGCAGTTCATTTTCCATAGGTGTTCGGACAGCCGCCCGGGGCTTCCATGCGGTCTAGACCTATCCGATGATGAACACCCAGATGATCTCAAACAACGCTTCAATACAAATGGCCAAGCCTTCAACTCTCCCGAAGGCTCTAACCGGTATACAGGGTCTTGACGAGATCACGCAGGGCGGGCTGCCTCGCGGACGGCCCACGCTCATTTGCGGCAGTGCCGGTTGCGGAAAGACTTTGCTTGCCATGGAGTTCCTGATCCGGGGAGCTACCGAGTATGGGGAACCCGGCGTTTTCATGCCGTTCGAAGAAAATGCGGAAGAGTTGGCGCAAAACGTCCGCTCACTAGGATTCGATCTCGGTAAACTCATCAAACAAAAGAAGCTGTTAATCGATTTCGTCAAGGTGGAGAGGAATGAAATCGAGGAGACCGGCGATTACGATCTGGAGGGATTGTTCATCCGCCTGAATGCCGCGATCGAATCGATTGGCGCGAAACGGGTGGTACTCGACACGATCGAAACGCTCTTTTCTGGTTTGCAGAATGAAGGCATTCTGCGGGCTGAGTTGCGCCGTCTTTTCCGCTGGTTGAAAGACAAGGGTGTAACCGCCGTCATCACTGGCGAACGGGGCGAAGGCAAACTTACCCGCCGGGGGCTGGAGGAGTATGTTTCCGATTGCGTCATCCTTCTGGACCATCGTGTCACGGAACAGGTTTCCACCCGCCGCATGCGGATTGTGAAATACCGCGGCACGACACACGGCACCAACGAATACCCTTTCCTGATCGACGAGGACGGCTTCAGTGTTCTGCCAATAACGTCTCTTGGTTTGAAACATCAGGTAAGTAATGAGCGAGTGTCCAGCGGTGTCGAGCGGCTCGATACCATGCTCGGCGGCAAAGGCTACTATCGCGGCAGCACCATTCTGGTCTCAGGCACTGCCGGCACAGGCAAAACCAGCATAGCCGCACACTTCGTTCGGGCGGCGTGCGAACGAGGCGAGCGTTCGCTTTACTTCACCTTCGAGGAATCGCCGGGGCAGATGATCCGCAACATGCGTTCGATTGGCGTCGATCTCGGCAAATACGTAAAGAAAGATCTGCTTCAGATTCATTCCAGCCGCGCCACTTTCTACGGGCTGGAGATGCACCTGGCGATGATTCATAAACTGGTGCAGCAGAAGAAGCCGGACGTGGTGGTTCTCGATCCTGTAGGTGCGCTTATGCACGCAGGAACTGAACGGGATGCCAATGCAATGCTGATTCGCCTGATTGACTTTCTGAAGTTAAACCAAATCACGGCGATGCTGCTGAACTTGACAACGGCTGGGGAATCGCTTGAACACTCTGACGTCGATATATCATCCATCGTCGATAGCTGGCTGTTGTTGCGTGACATCGAAATCGGTGGCGAGCGAAACCGGGCCATGTATGTGCTCAAATCGCGCGGCATGCGGCATTCCAATCAGCTAAGGGAGTACTTGATCACCGATCAGGGGCTGGACCTGCTGGACGTTTATGTCGGTCCGGAGGGGGTTCTCACCGGATCGGCTCGCATTTCGCTGGAAGCGCGCGAGAGGGCGGCCGCCCTTGCCATCCAGCAAGAGGCTGAGGGGAGAGAAAGGGACCGTCAACGCAAGCGTGAAGCACTGGAAGCGAGAATCTTAGCCATGCGCAAAGAATTTGAGATCGAAGAAGTCGAGCGTGCGGTCGTCGCGTCGCAGGAAGTCACACGCCTGGAAGGATTGCAGCAAAACCGGCGAACCATGGCGCTAAGCCGGCAGGCGGATGAGGGCAACGGCATAGCCCGCACGAACAAGAAGCGAGGATCCAGGTGAAAAAGAACGCCAATTCAGACAAGAAGACACCTCTAACTCTCGATAAGATTGCTCGCCAGGCGAAGGCAGAGGACATGGAAAAATGGGACCTGCGCCTGTATGTTGCCGGCCAGACGCCGCGTTCGGTAGCGGCGTTCGCCAACCTCAAACGGATCTGCGAAGAACATCTCGCCGGGCGCTATAACATCGAAGTGATCGACCTGATCAAGCACCCCCAACTGGCTGCGGGAGACCAGATTGTTGCAATCCCCACTCTGGTGCGGAAATTGCCGCAACCGATCCGGAAAATCGTGGGGGACCTCCGCGATACCGACCGGGCTTTGGTGGGCTTACAACTGCGGCCGGGAAAAAATTGACGAAACGGGTTGCGCTCCGGGCCTTTTGAGCGATAATGGCGAGCAGGCAGGGTTTTAACGGGGCGTTCAATTATGGGGAACAACGCAGTGCTTCCCGGCGATCTCAACATTGATGAAACTACGCAGATCATAGAGGCCATCCGCGCGGGTTGCGTGGATGCTTTCGTCGTCGAGGAGCGCGAAGGCCACACCGTCTACACGCTGCATAACGCAGACCTGCCTTATAGCACGCTTGTCCAGAGGATGCAGCAAGGCGCCGTGATGTTGAATACGGCCGGAGAAGTCATTTACTGCAACGTGAGCCTTTCGGTTCTTCTCGGGACATCGGTGGATACGCTCGTCGGAACTCGTATGCAGGATCTGGTACACGCCGACGATCGAAAAGTTCTGCAGCAGCTGTTGGAGACGCTTCAACATGAGGCGAGCGATGGGGAAGTACGTCTGCTCAGGCCGGACGGAAAACCTTTGTGGGTCAGGCTCAGTCTCAACCCTCTGATGCGCGACGGCTCCATCATCGGCGTTCTGGTCACCGACCTGACCACCGAAAAATCGTATACGGAACTAACCGCTCGCATTCAGCGTGTGCAGGACGAGGAGCGGCGCAACATTGCCCGCGAGCTGCACGACAGCGTCGGACAACTGCTTTCCGCTGTCATCATGAATCTGAATGCACTGCAAAACGGAGCGAGCAATCTTAGTGCGGCGCAGTCCAAATTAATTGAGGACAGTGCGTTAATGGTGGGGGAAGTTTCAAAAGAGATTCGGACGGTTTCTCACCTATTGCATCCGCCGCTGCTCGGTCTTGCGGGTCTCTGCTCGGCGATTCGGTGGTATGTCGACGGGTTCTCTGAACGCAGCCACATTTCGGTTCAACTGGATATGCCATCCAATTTGGGTTCCGTTTCCCCCGAAATTGAGATTGCCTTGTTCCGCGTAGTGCAGGAGAGCCTGACGAATGTGTACCGGCACTCCGGCTGCGATTGCTGCGCGATCAAGCTGCAAGCCGAACAGGATTGGCTCAGGCTCGAAATTCGCGACGAGGGCAAGGGAATGCCGAAGAACTCGGAGAGCGCTGAGTCATCCGGCGTTGGTCTCCGAGGCATGAGGGAACGAGTGCGCCACCTGGGTGGAACGCTTGATGTTGACTCGAGCGGCAAGGGAACTGCCGTAATCGCGATGGTCCCGCTGAACGGACCTGCATCTCGGGAATCGCGTCCCTCCGTCTAACCTTCCTAACTCAGGGGCATTTTCCGCATAGGTTGTATAAAAAACCGCCCGGTAACTACCGGGCGGGTGGGAAAGAGGGATTGGGTCGTGCTTTATCGCTAGATCTGGGAACAGCCCAGTCTAGTTGACTATTTTCCGCCTCCGGATGTTCCGGCTGCAGCTTCTTTCGAAGGTGCTTCTGACTTTTCCGCATACGCCGGGATTTTGCCACCTGCCGTTTTCAGCACATCATTTTCCTTGCCGTGGCGGTGAGTCTGCAACGTCCGCAGGAAATGCACCAAGTCCCATGCGTCGTTCGGTTGAATGTTGTCGGCGAAAGAGGGCATCGGAGTGCCATCCACGCCAGTCATGAAGATGCGGTAGATATCTTCATTTGTGGAACCACACTTGAAGCGGGAATCATTTGCGCCGCCGGCGAAGTTGTACGGGCGGATTGGCTGATCCTTGCTATCGGTCAGCGTCGGAGCGGAAGGGCCATCGCCTTTGCCTTCAGGGCCATGACACTTCCAGCATTCGAGCTTGGTGTATAGAGCCTTGCCGTGCGAAATGCTTTCGATCGAGACTGGAGGCTCTGTTGGGACCTTGATTGGCTCGCCGGCCTTTTCTTTCTCGAAACGAGGTGAGAACGTCTTGATGTAGGCGACAAGGTCGGCGCGTTGCTGATCGGTGAAAGTGTTCCAGATCGGCATCTGCGAGTTCGTCACGCCACGCCTGATGGTGTTGTACAGATCTTCGTCCGTGGGGAGTGTGCCGGTCGGCGTGGAGCGGCACTTGAACGTCGCGATGGTGAAGTCGCGGGGCTTGGGATCAAGCCACTGCGCATTCTCGCCGTTTCCGTCACCTGCGTCCCCGTGGCATCCGGCGCAGTAGCGGCGATAGTCCGTTTTGCCATCCTTGGCGTGGCCGGTCAGATGGCCTATCTGACTTTCCATTGGCTTCAGGGGCTGTGGCGGATGCGGGCCAACATCAGGCGCATCTTGCGCCACAAGCGGTAGGATGCAAAAGGCTCCGAGAGCGAGGCATCCAAGTCCGATTCGAAACATCAGCTGATTTGAGTTCTTCATCGTCGGTATCCTCGTTTCTCAGAATGCAAAGTCGAAGCCAATCATGATGCTGTTGCTGCTCAAGTCACCGTTATCAGGAGCGGTGCCGCGCTGCCGGATCCACGAGTATTCGTTGTGGAAAGCAAAGCCATCGCGGGCGTTCATGAACGGGTTGTAACGGTAACCAAAGACATAGTTGTCGATGTTTCCGAGGTTCGACGGCGTGTCGGGAAGCGCCTGCTGCGACATGCGAATCCACTCAGAACGCTGGAATATCGTGAACTGCGGATTCACGACAACGTGTGTTTCGACGAAGGCTCCGTTCCAGGTTGGATTGCGAGCGCCCGGCGGCAGAGTGTTTGTGCCGTCGTTGTTGGTGGTGCAAGGGCCGTCGATGATGTTACCGAAACAAGCTCCGAACCATGCGTCATCGGAGCCGTGTTGGGTGAAGACCTGGAAGTCGAGGTGAGGCCCAAGGTAGAAGAGTCCTTCGAATCCGACGCGGCTGAAGCTCTTGTTGCCGGTACCAGAACCTGGGACGGGCACGCCGCCGCTGGTGAGAAAGGTCGTGGGCGCTTGACCAATCATGGCGTATCCACCGAGGCGCTGCACTCCCAATTTTCCGGCGCTAAATGCCTGGCTGCCGGCCAGGAAGGCTGTGTAGGAGTTTCGCCCGTAAGGCACGTCCGGATTTCCGTCGGTCGAACTGAGTACCGCCGCGGATAGCCGGGTACGGTCGTCGAAGGAGTGGCCCATCCACTCCGCGCCAACCTGGTTATCTCCGACTTGGCCAAAGGTGTTGCCATCGTTGACGGGGATGAAGTGGAACAGTTGGTAGCCCCCACCGCTTCCAGACAGAGTCAACCCACGCTTTTCCGAGATAAAGCTGTCGAGTTCGAACTTCCCGACTTTCACGTTGAGCCACGGGCTGTGGAATAGGTTATCGAAGCGCACGTTTACCGCCTCGAGATGAAACGATCCGTCCTCTTCGGCGGCAGGAACCAGCAAGAATGAGATGTTTTTCTCCAAAGTGCCGCCGGTCAGAATGTCCAGTCCGCCAAAATTGAATCCTGTAGTTGCGAGGCTCGAAGTGCCACTGGCTGTGTCAGTAGCAACCTTGTTCGTGCTCTCGCGGCTCCAGAATGGAGTGATGCGCATTGCAATCGGCCAGTAGGAAGGGTTCTGCCAGATCGGCGAATCCTTGTCGTTCATCAATTGGTAGCCGTTGTCTTTGAACTTCTGGCCAAAATTGTTCAGCATGGGCCAGGTTTCATGGCAGGCCGAGCAGCGCAACCCGTATTTGCGCGCGAAGGCGGGAAGCGCGTTTGCCGGTTGACTGCCGCTCAAGATTACAAAGGCCAGAACTAAAAACGAAGTTGCAAGAAAATCGATTGAACGAAAAAAACGGATTCCTGTGTTCATTCCGACTCCTGAGGCAATCTTGTTGGACCCGAGACGGTAGTGCTTTGCGGTGATCCGGGCCGTGCCGCGAAGGGCAGAATGCTGCCTTCACGCCGGGGATATGGCCTGAATTGAATGGAGCTTAGTCCAGTCAACTATGCAAGTTGTTTGCTTATTGTCAAAAACGCTGTAAGAGATTTGTAAATAAAGTAAGGCCTCAAGCTCGATGGCAGACACCGATGTGGCGAAATGTCGAGATTTACAAGTTGTCTACCTGCCCCGACGATACTTAATGCAGGAGCCCGTAGACCTCAACCTCGGTGCGTGTGGAGAAGTACACCCGCCCATTTACGACAAGCGGAATGACGAAGCGCGAAGCTAGAGCCGCGCGGTCGCGTTGGCTGTTTTGCTCCGAGGTGTAGATAGGATCGCCTAGCCTGGCGGGGTCGAAGGCATAGAGGACAGCGGGTTTGGTGTCGGGCCCGTTCCATGTCTTGGTTGAGATCGTCCAGACGATTGCGTTCTTGTTGCCATTGGCAGAAATTGACGGTGTCGCTCCGGGATTAGCGAATTTCGTGGTTGACGCTGCTGTCTGAGTCAGTTGACCGTTCTTAACGGCATAGTCGCGAAGAACGTCATCACTCGCGGCGAAGAATGCGTGTCCGTTCCAATACGCGATGGCGCCATATCCGCCGCCTTTCATCTGGAGTTTTTGCAGCAGGGCATCTTGCGTCGCGTTGAATTTCCCCATATTGTCGCGATCGATTACGTAGATGGTGGAGTCTTTGGTGGGCTGGAGCAGAAGGTGGCGATGCGGTCCCGGCTGATCCGGGAGAAGAGTGGGGCCGCTTGATCCGATATCGGAATCCGCAGTGCTGATGCGGTCCTGATCATGGGGCGTGAAATAGTCGCGCACAGAAAGAGAGGCGCCGTCGAGCTTGAGAACAGAATCACCGTAGTCTTTTCCACCGGAATTGACGTCGAAGGTGCCGTTCCCAGTGGGGACGTATAGGTTGCCCTCGGCATCAACCGCGGGGCCGGTATCGCTGAGCCAGATGCCTGCCTCGGTTCCGTTGGGATTGACGTTCAGCACGGCTTTTTGAGCGAGGGTTTGGGCGTCGTAGGACATCACCCATCCGTGATAAGGATCGACGTCGCAGGAGGAAGCCCACGCGATGTAAATCGAGTTATTGGCAAGCGTGAGAGCGGCGCGGGAATTCTCCTTAAGAGGGTCGAATCCGACTTGTCCTTTGGCACTTCCGGCGCCTTGACCGGGAACGGAGGCCTGAATCAGTTTCGGACCACCGAATTTTTCTACTCCGGTTGTAATCGCCAGGGCATGCAAGTGCTGGAAGTACTCGTCAGCGCTCGCCGCGTGGCGGATCTTGGTGCGAGCCAGTACATAAAGGGTGCCGGTTTTGATATCGATGACAGGTGTGGAGGTGATGCCGACTTCGGGGCGGATGAACGGGCACTGGACATCGTCTTCGGACGGAACGATCAGATTGCGAGATTTGTCAAGAAAACTGACCTGCCACAACGGCGGATCCCCGGGGCGATATGCGTCGAAGGCGTAGACGCTGTCGTGCTCAGTGGCGACATAGATGATGTCGTGCATGCCCTTGCCAGGTACATCGACGCCCGGAACGAAGAGCGGCTGCGTGTAGACCACGCCATCAACCTTGAACGCCCCGAGCCGGCCGAATTGCTTTGCATTGACATTTTGCGGAGTCAGAATCTTTTCATTTAGCGTCGTGCCGGTACGGAAGTTGTCGTACTGGGATGTGGTGACTTGAGCGCGCAGCGAGGCGGACGCGCACAGAGAAATCGTGCAAAGGAACCACGCTCGCTTCATGACGGACTCCGCTTATTGATTTTCTGAAGTCTTCTCCGCAGGCTTTTCGAACAGCTTGGGGTCCACCGATGGGTTGATCTCAAGACTCTTGTACTCCACCACGCTGGTCTGTTCACCGTTCTGGCTATTCTTGCGCCGGAGCGGAAGCGTGAGTCCGCTAATTGCCTTCCAGTCTTCCATGACGGTCTCGCCTTGCGCGGGGCCACCTTGTCCAAGCGTTTGATAAGTCTCTTTGAGAATGTGTCCGTCGGATGGATTCACGAACCATCGGATGGAGGCACCGGCTGCATTGACATCTACGATGCGGGCGTCAACGTCACCAACCTTTTCGGTTCCCCCTGCGTGGAAAAAAACGTTCGGATCTTTCCAGTGCGCCGCGATGAAGATGGGATCACGCTTCAATTGCTCGAGTGTCTCGCTCTTCTGTGAGGACGGCATCGGTTGTGTCCCCATGGAGCCCATCGATGCGAAACCGGTTTCCGGGGTGACGACAATGGTCATCGTGCCTTGGGGAGTCTGAAGTTCAGCATGAAGGTGATCGGGATAAATGATTGTGGTCTGCATCTGGAGAGGGATCTCGCCTTGCGGCGTTTTCCGCGTCATGGAGTAGTTTGCTTTGATGGATTTGATCCCAGCGAACTTGGACTCTCCACCCATGGCGGCAACGACTTTCCCGGCGAGTTCCTTGCCTTCGGCATTCGATTCAGTTGGCTTCTCGGCCTCGGCTTGCTTTGCTCCCTCGGGAGAAGGGATCGTGATATCGATGTCCTTCACTGAGCCGAGCGAGGAGAGCGGCTTATCGAATTCCTTCGGGTTTCCCACGACGAGGACCGCGAGTTGGTCTTTGTGCAGGTATTTGGCCGCAACGCGGTTCACATCTGCGGCCGTGATCTTATTGACCTCTGCCTCGTACTTGTCGAGCCAGTCGGGAGGATATCCGTAGTACTCGTACACCATGCGTTCGCCGAGAATCTTGTCGGGCGAGTCAAGGCGGAAGACAAATGCACTCAGAATGTCCTCCTTGGCGCGCTTGATGTCTTCGTCGGTGAATGGTTCCTTCGACACCTGATCGATGTCTTCATTCAGGGCCTGGATCGCTTCGACGGTGCTCTGGCTTTTGGTGCCCATGGCGATCTGGATCATTCCCGGGTGGCCGAAGTTCGTACCGACGCCTCCGCCAACGCCATAGGCAAGGCCGCGTTTCGTGCGGATGTCGTTGAACAGGCGAGAGGAGAAACCGCCCCCGAATGCTTCATTGAATACGCTGAGCGCGTAGTAGTCAGGATTGTCGCGTGTAGTGCCGAGCGCGACCATGCGAATGTTGCTCTGGTTTACATCTTCCTTGGAAACAAGGTAGATGCCGGGTGCGGCCGATTTGTATTGAAGATCCTTGGGGAAGGGCGGGAAGCTTTCGCCCTTCGGCCACGAATCGAAAGCCGAGCGCAAGCGGGATTCCATGGCAGCGGAATCGAAGTCTCCGCTGATTCCAAGGATGATGTTGTTGGGGTGGATATATTTCGCGTGCCAGGCGATCAGATCCTGGCGCGTAATGGCCGCGAGGGTGGCGTATTCAGGCACCCGGGCGTAAGAATTCTCGGCGCCATATCCAAGCTTGGTGGCTTCGCGGTGAGAGATACTCCCAACGTCGTCGTTGCGGCGGGAGATGTTGTCTTCCCCGCCTTTTTTGGCGATTTCGATCTTGTCGTCGCGGAATTGAGGGTTCTGCAAGACATCGACGAACGCCTTGAAGACATCGTCGAGGTCACCCTTCAGGCAAGAGAAGCCGATGGTAGTGGAATCTGGACCTGGGCCAGTTTCGACTTTGGCAGCGCGGACCTCAAGGAAATCATCGAGTTGATCGCCGGTTTGTGATTTTGTACCGCCTGTGCGCCAGACTTCACTGAAGATATCTACCAGTCCGGTTTTGTTGGTGGGTTCGTTGACCGAGCCGCCCCGGATGCGTGCGGTGCCGTCAATCAGGGGCAGTTCATGGTCTTCCTGAAGGAAGATGACCATGCCGTTGGAAAGTTGAATGCGCTTCGGCTGGCGCGGCTTGAAAGAATGCAGCGGCGGAACAGGAACCTGTTTCCAGGAAGGGGCCTGACTGAATGCGGAAAATGGCGCCAGCAAGCAAGCGATGAGTGTGAGAGTGAGCAGGTTCCGCCTCATTGCGCACCTCCCTGGTCCGATGAACCGCTTCCTTGTTCGCCTCCCGGAGGCCCGCCGCTGCCGCGGGAATTCTCGATGATGCCAACGGTACGGTTCGACTCCACGAAGACTTCGTTGGCGACCCGGCGGATATCGGCCTTGGTTACGGCATCGATGCGCTCGACGGAGCGGAACAATTCGCGCCAATCGCCATAGCGGGTCTGGTAGGTCGCGAGTTGGGTGGCGAGTCCTTCATTATCGGCGAGGCCACGGACCAAGTTGGCTTTGCTGCGGGTCTTGATCATCTTCAATTCGTCGTCGCTGATGTCTTCTTTCTTCAAGCGATCGATTTCAGCGTGAATGGCGTCGCCGATTTCCTGAGGCTTGTGACCAGGAAGTGGAACCGCCAGGAATGCGAACAGATGCGGATACTTCACCCCGGGATAGCCCGTGAAACCCTCGGAGAACGACGCAATCTTCTTATCTCGAACCAGAGACCGATAGAGGCGGGAGGTGCGGCCTTCGGAAAGCAGATCGCTGATCGCATCGAAGACGGCATCGTCTTTACTGCGGTAATCAGGGCGGTGGTAACCCTCAATGTAGATAGGTTGTGACATGTCTTTCAGTACGACGCGGCGTTCGGAATTCTGGGGAGGCTCTGTTGTTGTGGCCTCATCAGGATGCGGCCGTGAGGGCAGACGACCGAAGTACTTTTCCAGAATCGGAAGAGCCTGTGTTGGCTTTACGTCTCCGGCAATGGCGATCACCATGTTTGACGGCACGTAATAGCGGTCATAGAACTTCTGCGCGTCGGTGGCGGAAAAGTGATTGAGGTCGGCCATCCACCCAACCGTAGGACGGTGATAGGGGTGGGCGGTGAATGCCGCTTGGGTGAACTGCTCCAGGAGCCGTCCGAAAGGGCTGCTATCGGTGCGCATGCGCCGCTCTTCCTTGACCACGTCACGTTCTTTATAGAACTCGCGCATTACGGGATGCAGGAAGCGCTCGGACTCGAGATAGGCCCACAGTTCCAGCCGATTTTCGGGCAGGGAATAGTGATAGGCGGTTTCATCGAAGTTGGTATTGGCATTCATGTCTTCGCCGCCGTTCTGCTCGATGATCTTGCCGAATTCATTTGCGACGACGTACTGATCGGCCGCTTTCTTCGCATCCTCCCAGGCTCTTTCCAATTGCTTAAGCTTGGCGGAATCCTGCCCGACATCCTTGTCACGCTCAGTCACATAAGCGGTGTAAGCTGACTCGACCTTTTCAAGCGCGGCTTTTTCAGAGGCGTAGTTCTTGGTTCCGATCTTGTCGGTGCCTTTGAACGCCATGTGCTCGAACATGTGCGCGAGACCGGTGGCGAGCATGGGATCTTGCACCGAACCGGCGTCGACTAAGGTAAAGAACGAGAAGACGGGGGCTTCGGGGCGTTCACAGATCATCACTGTCAAACCATTGGCCAATTTCTTGACGGTGACGCGCTTTTCGAAGGAACTGACATCCTGAGCCAGGCTGATTGAGGAGAGCAATAGAAGTAAAAAGGCGACTTTCAAGGACAGGTGCTTCATCGGGCCTCCGATGGTGGGACGGATCTATCTACAAAGAACATAGTCTTTGGACGGGCAAATAGGGCAGAAGTTTGAAAGTACGTGGGAAAGCTGGGCATTGTCAAACCGGGTTGCCTTGCTTCCGGGACTAGCCGGAGGGGGAAAAGGCCCTATTTTGTGACCGGGGGAGATTCAGGCACAATGTCTGGCGGAGCGCGTGTGACCGACTCGTCCATCGAAATCCAGGGCAGGACTCTGAAGCTGTCGAACCTGGAAAAGGTTCTTTATCCCGCCACAGGTTTTACCAAGAAAGACGTAATCGACTACTACGCACGGATTGCCCCGGCACTCCTGCCACACCTGCACGGCCGGGCTTTGACGCGGAAGCGGTATCCGAACGGCGTAGACGGGGAACCCTTCTTCGAGAAGAACGCTCCGATGCACAAGCCGGACTGGGTGAAAACAGCGCCCGTGTGGAGCCGCCACAATCACAGAACGGTTAACTATGTTCTGGCAGACGACATGGCCACTCTGATTTGGCTGGCGAACCTGGCTGCTCTGGAGTTGCATCCGTCGCTGGCACTGGCGACCGACATTGAATGTCCGACAGTGATGGTGTTCGATCTCGATCCTGGACCTCCGGCGAACATAGTTCAGTGCTGCCAAGTCGCTACGTGGTTGCGGGACATATTCGAGCACCTGGGCTTGCAGAGTTTTCCCAAGACGTCCGGCTCGAAGGGGATGCAGCTTTATGTCCCTCTAAATACTGCGACAACATTCGAGAAAACCAAGCTCTTCTCGCATGCGCTGGCGCAGTTGCTGGAACATGAGCATCCGGACATGGTGGTGTCGGACATGAAAAAGAGCATCCGCACGGGGAAAGTATTCGTCGACTGGAGCCAGAATGACGAGCACAAGACGACCATTTCGGTGTACTCGCTGCGCGCGCGCGAGCATCCGACCGTTTCGACGCCAGTGACCTGGGACGAGGTGGAACGTACGCTCAGGAAGAAGGATGCGGGCTTGCTTGTATTTCAGTCTTCAAAGGCGATCGCGCGCTTTGAGAAGATGGGAGATCTTTTTGAGCCGGTGCTGGAACTAAAGCAGAAACTGCCCGACATGAAGGGAGCGGCGGTGGCACAGGCAGCCGAGGTGATCGAGATCGCGGCGCACGCTGATGGAAACGAGCCACCCGATAAGGCTTCGACGAAGAAGCCGGGCAAGAAGGGTGCGGCTCGAAAAACGCGGGCCAAGGTATAATCGCGCTCTACCACAGCGGCGCTGGACCTTAAGACGATGGCGCAACTCTTCGCAGGAACATCCGGGTGGGCTTACCCGAGCTGGAAGCCGGCGTTTTATCCCGAAAAACTGGCACAGAAAAAGTTTCTGGGCTACTACACGACCAAACTCAATACGGTAGAGGTAAATTTCACTTTCCGTCAGCTAGTGAAAGAGACCACGATTCAGAATTGGCTGGCTGACTCGCCGGCGCATTTCCGCTTCGGTGTGAAAGCGCACCAGGTCATCACGCACATCAAGCGATTGAAGGGCACGGAGGATTTTCTCCCGCGATTTCTTGCGACGATCGAGCCTCTAGCTGCGGCAGGCAAGCTAGGCCCAGTGTTGTTTCAGCTTCCGCCAAACCTTAAAGCGGATCCGGCGTTGCTAAAGGATTTCTTGGCCATACTGCCGCGGACGGTGCCGTCGGCTTTTGAGTTCCGTAACGAATCGTGGTTCAGCGAGTCGACGTGGCATCTTCTGAAATCTGGGGGCGCAGGGCTGTGTGTGGCGGAGACGGAAACCCGGACTACACCCGATGTAGTGACCGCCCCTTTTGCCTATTACCGCTTCCGCAAGCCGACTTATACAGGCGAGGAGCGGCGGGCGATGGTTGATCGCATGCGGCAGCACATCGCGGAAGGACGCAACGTGTTTGCCTACTTCAAGCATGAGGAGACTCCCGAAGGTGCGCTTTATGCAGTGGAGTTGTTGCAGGAAGTGAGCGGGGGTGTGGCGGCGTGAGCCGGGCAGCGAAGTTCGCTTTGGCCGTCATTTTCGGATTGTGCGCGAGTAACGACGCCTACTCGCAGGTGGGGAAACTTCGCACCGTTCACGTATTCGTTGCGCTGGCCGACAATCAACATCAGGGGATCGTGCCCGTGCCCGCACACCTCGGCAACGGGGAAGACGCCGCGAACAATCTGTATTGGGGATCCGCTTACGGAGTGAAAGCATTCTTTTCCCACTCAGCGGAGTGGAAGAGGATTACCTGCACTTCGAATCCAGAACCGGCGATTCTCGAGCGATGCGTCTTCGCCTACAGGAGCGCTCCGGTGTACCTGATCGCTGACGCGTATCGGGGTATTGAGATCAAGCAGGCAATTCTTGATTTCTTCTATTCCGCTTCGGGAGCAGGAGCCGATACGGTTGCGGTTCCGGACTCGGCCGCGGGTACTCGGGTGAACGTACCCGCTCATGGCGGCGCAAATCTCCTTGTCTATATCGGCCACGATGGGCTGATGGACTTCCAACTTACCCGATATCCGAGTCAAAAGGATGTTAGTCATCGTGAGGTGATCGTGCTCGCATGCGCGAGCAAGCAGTATTTTGCGGACGGTGTAAGAGCGAGCGGTGCTTATCCTTTGCTCTGGACTACGAATTTGATGGCTCCTGAGGCGTATACGCTTAAGAGCGCACTGGACGGCTGGATTGCTGAAGAAAATAGAGAGCAGATTCGGGATCGCGCAGCAGCGGCTTACGACAAATATCAGAAGTGTGGTGCGCGGGCGGCCCGCCGGTTGCTTGTCAGCGGGTGGTGACGGGGTTAGGAGACGCAGCAAGATGCGTCTCTACGAATCCTTTTCAATACTTTTTTCAGCGTCCGATAATGCGCATACTGAATCTCTCTCTAATATGGCTGCTGAGGCCAATGCGGGCGTGCTCTCGGGATTTCTCGACTACCTGAGAATCGAAAAGGGACTGGCTCGGCTTTCGATCGCCGCGTATTCAACCGACATTACCCAATTTTCGGAATTTCTGGATAAGCGCAAGAGGCATCTGCTGAGCGCGCGGCGTAACGATGTGCGCGAATTCTTGCAGCAGCTTTTTTCGAATCGAGTGGATGGCCGAAGTGTGGGACGAAAGCTTTCGGCCCTGCGACATCTTTACCGGTATCTGCTGCTCGATAAGAAAATCGAGCATGATCCGACTTTGAACATCGAGTCGCCGCGACAGTGGAAAGTGTTGCCGAAGTCTTTGGCTAAAGATGAAATCGAAGCCACTTTGTCAGCTCCCGCAAAAGCACAGAAAGTCAGGCCGGATTCGGCAGCGCTTGCCCTGCGTGATGGCGCAATGCTCGAACTTCTCTACGCCGGTGCGCTCCGGGTTTCTGAATTAACCACGGCCACGCTCGAGGATCTGAAACTTGAAACAGGCTACATGCTCGTCCGGGGTAAGGGAGACAAGGAGCGGATTGTGCCGTTAGGAAAGCCGGCGCAGGATTCGTTGGCTGAATATCTCGCGAAGGGTCGTCCGATGCTGGCGACGCGAGCGGGCAAAGCTGCCAAGGCCGGGGCTATTGCAGTTAGAACGCCGTTTCTCTTCATTGCAAGTGGTGGACGGAAGTTAACTCGGCAACGAATCTGGCAGATGGTAGACCAGTCGTCGGCGGCCTCTGGACGGCATGCGTCTCCGCATATGCTCCGGCACTCTTGTGCGACGCACATGGTGGAAAACGGGGCGGATCTGCGTACTGTGCAGACGATTCTGGGGCATGCAGATATTTCGACAACCCAGGTTTATACGCACCTGGCGCTCGATCGGTTGCGGAGCGTGTATCAGAAACATCATCCGAGGGCGAAGGCGAGGTAGATCTTCTTCGCGTTTGTGGCAGGTTCAGGCTGCGTACGGTCCTTCGGCCCGCCAAAGACGCGGGCCTCGGGATGACAAACTTTGATATGAGAAATTCAACCACTACCGTTGGGAAGGCTGTTACGGATTTTCTTCATCATCTGCGGGAGAAGAATTCGTCGCCGCATACCATCAAGGCCTATGCGGGGGACCTGGAGAATTTCTCGATTTATGCGGGATCGCGCGGTTGGAAGCAGATCGATCACATTGCGATTCGGGGATTTCTGTCGCAGATGTACGAAAAAGGCCTGAGCAAAACATCGGTGGCCCGCTCGTTGGCCGCGGTGCGCTCGCTGTATCGCTGGTTGGCGCAGGAGGGTTTGGTTGATTCGAATCCGGCGAAGCTAGTGGCGACTCCGAAGCTCCCCAAGAAACTTCCGCGGGTTCCTACGATTGAAGAGATGAACACGGTGCTCGACGGTAACATGCCAGAGACAGCGGCCTTTCCCGAACGAGACCGGCTCATGCTGGAACTACTCTACGGATGTGGGATCCGGAACTCAGAACTAACCGGGATTAATCTCGACGACATCCGGATGAGCGCAGAGGCAATTCTGATTCGGGGAAAGGGGAAGAAGGAGCGCTACGTCCCGTTTGGAGAGTCCGCGCGAGCGGCGCTGGTTGCGTACTTGCCCGCGCGGCAGACTGTGCTTGCCGAGACTCGCAAGAACTCCAATGCACTTCTTCTCAATCAGCGGGGCGGACGTCTGACGACGCGCAGCGTGGGAAGAATCATCAAGAAGATTGCCGTATCGAAAGGGCTCTCGCCCGATGTTCATCCGCACACGCTGCGGCATGCATTCGGTACGCACATGCTGGAAGAAGGCGCCGATTTGCGGGCGATCCAGGAACTGCTTGGTCACGAGAGGCTGGCCACCACGCAGCGTTATACACAACTCTCGATGAAGCATGTGCTTCAGGTCTACGATCAGACCCATCCGCGTGCGAAATAGATGAGAATTACGCGATCGTTACCTAGGTAATTTCCGGTCGTTCATCCGCTCAAAGAAAATAGTCAGAACGGGCAAGCTTGGGCCTGGAGCCTCAACCGGTGTCTCCAGGATAAGTACCTCTTACCCCTGGGAGGCACTGTGCGCAAGATCAATCCGGAACTCTGGCTACTTCTGTTTCTGGTCGTCATCGCGGCGATGCTTAATTTTCTGGTCGCATCGCAACGGATGGCGCTCGTCTTCTATTTCCTTCCAACCATGTATTCCGCCTATCACTTCGGGCGGCGGCATGCCACTCTTACCGCGGTGGCGAGCATTGTCCTGGTTGTGCTCCTGGTCTCTATGAATCCGGCGATGTTTCGGCGTCACGTGGAGATTCCGCTCGGGCTTTGGTTCGACCTGACGGTATGGGGCGGCGTGCTAATGGTTGCGGGTTACGCGACCGGCACGTTGTACGAACACAATCAGAAGAGCTTGCGTGAGATGGAAGAGGGTTACGACGGGATGCTGGTGATCCTGCAGAATTTTCTCGCCAATCAGAAATACAGCGAGACGCACGCGTATCGGATTTCCATGTGCGCCACGACCATCGCCGAGCAAGTCGGGCTCGACGGAGACAGCATCGAAGACATTCGCACTGCGGCGTTGTTGTTCAACATGAAAGAGCTGGGTATCTCGAATGAGGTTCTGATCAAAGCTGCGCAGGTGACCGAGCACGAGCTGCAGCAGGGCCGCAAACGCAAGTTCACGTTGAAAGCCGGGGTCATGGGTGGATGCTTGCGGCGTGCCATTCCGCTCTTTCTTGCGGAACGACAGATGCGTCAGGATGGCGGCAAGCCCGAAGACGCTTCCCTGGAAGTGCAGATTCTGTCGCTCGCGGAAGAGTATGAAGCACTCACCACAGGGCAACGAGGAGCGAAAATGCCGCCGGCGCAAGCTGGGCAGGAAGTCGTGAAGCGCTCTCAAGGACGCTACGATTCGATGATCGTAGATGGCTTCAGCAAGGCATTCGGTGCCCAGACGAGTAGCGCAGCCGGCGCGTGATGCGTCAGCTTTTGCGCAGATCTTCCCACATCCCCACAATGCGCGATTTCAGTTCCGCAGTGAGCTTTTCGTAGGCTTGTTCCGAAGCTTCCGATTCTGGTGGCGGATAGATTGGATCACCAAAGGCAACCCTCAGCGGATTGAATCTCTGGAACGGTTTGTTCCGCGGCCAAGCCTCGTAGAAGCCTTCAATGGCTACGGGAACGATCGGAACCTGCAGATGGATGGACAGGATGGCCGCGCCTTTCTTGAAGGTGCGCGGAGTGCCATCGATGGAGCGTTCGCCCTCGGGATAGAGAATGAGGGCCATGCCTTGTCTCAGGCCGAAGGCGCCGGCGCGCATGGCCGGGATTAGATTCGCGTCAGGATCCACTACAACCACCCTGAGGCTGCGCGCCAGCCAGCGCATGAATCCTTCGCCGAAGATTTCACTTGTGCCCACTGCAAAGGCACGCAGGCAGACTTCGGCAGGAAAGACACTGGTCATGATGAGTGGGTCGAGATAACTCTGATGGTTGGAGCAGATCAGGCAGGGGCCACTCTTGGGCAACTTCTCGATCCCACTTGCTTTCAGATGGAAGAGATCGAGGGAAATGACCTGCAGCAGTCGGAATACCAAATACCAGAAGGAGGTTCGAATTGGGTGGGGGTTCGCCAGATCGAGGACCTCGGGGTCGTCGGAATCGTGCGCCAGTATGGCTTTCCATCCCGCGAACGGCGCACGAGCCTTCCCTTCGCCACTGGCGGCGCTCTGCAAAACGGCGTCGATCATGTCACGGACGGAGTAAATCTCCGCGAGTCGGGACTCGTCAACATTGCCGCCGAGTTCGTCTTCCAGACGGCTCAGCAGTTCCACGCGCTGCATCGAGTCGAGTCCGAGATCGAGTTCCAGGCTGTGAGTAGGCCGCAAGTTGGCCGGTGCAGATTGCGCTGATTCGTGTACCACCTTGACCGCGCGCTGCACTTCGGGTTGATCGAGCCAGGAACTTTCCTCAGGCGTTAGCGGCTTTTCCGCCGGGAGCTCGGAATCATCCGACAGTTTCTTGCCCTGGCTCGCTTTAACCCGTTTCTGGACCTCGAAGCGCTTGATCTTGCGCGTTGTGGTACGAGGCAGGTCTTCCTGCCAGATTTCATAACTGTTGATGCGCTTCGTACTGGCAATCTTTGTTGAGAGTCCTTCAATATCGTAGCGAATGACTTCCTTCGCATTCACGATCTTGCGTTTCTTCAGTTCATCGAAGTTGGGAACGATAACGGCATGTAGACGGTCGCGTTCCTCTCCGGGCTTGCCTTCCAGTCCCATCACCGCGATTTCCTTGATGAAGGCTGACTTCATGTAGTGGGCTTCGATCTCCTCGGGATAGACATTTTTCCCGTTGCTGAGAACGATGACCTCCTTCTTGCGCCCTGTGAGAAAGAGATTACCTTTGGAGTCGAAGTATCCGAGATCGCCGGTCAGAAACCATCCATCTTTCATGACGGCTGCCGTGGCGTCGGGCCGGTTCCAGTAGCCTTTCATCACGAGCGGGCCGCGGACGGCGAGTTCTCCCACGGCAGGGCCGCCATCTTCCTGTGGCTGCGGGTCGACGATCTTTCCTTCGACGCCTTTCATAGCCTTTCCGCAGGAACCGATCACTATGTCACCGGGAGAATTGACGTAAATGGCGGCGGTGGTCTCGGTTAATCCAAGTGCCTGCATGACATCGATGCCGAGATCGTAGAAGTCCTGTGCAATGGCAGGATCGAAGCGTGATCCCCCGGTGGCCAGATAGCGCATCTTCGGACCTAAAGTGCGATGGATTTTGCCGAAGAAAATTTTCCCGGCGTTGATCCCGACTTTCCTCAAAGTGCGATTTACCAGCATCAAGGCGGTGAAAACTTTTTGCGTCAGCGCGCCGCGCTTTTTGACTTCCTGGAAGATTCGTTCGTGAATCAGGTAATAGAACTGAGGCACGACGGCGAACGCTGTAATATTGCGCTCCTCAAGCGCCTTCAGCAGTTCGGTCGTATTCAGAGTTTCGAGATAAACGACGCGCGACCCCTTGACGAGGGGCAGGAGCAGGTTGGCCATCAGCGCCAGGACGTGGAAAAGGGGAAGGACTCCTAGCAGCGCATCGTTAGGGCCGATATTGACCCAGTTGAAAACGGCATCTACTTCGCCGAGGAAATTGCCGTGCGTCAGCATCACGCCTTTGGGATCGGCGGTCGTGCCAGAGGTATAGAGGAGGGAACCGAGATCGTCATTTTTGGCGGGAACTGGCTTAAAGGAGCCAGGGCCGGCTTTAAAAATGTCGGGTAAGTTCGCGAGAAAACGATCGTGCTCGACTTGCGGCGTCATCCGATCCGGGTCAACGAGAATAAGGCCGACATTCAGTTCGGTGACGGCACGGCGAGTGACCGGAACATGCTTCACATCCACGAATACGCCAGTTGTCCCGCTGTCCTTCAGCAGTTTCGCGATTTGATCGTTGTGCAGGTTTGTGTCAAGAGGGACTGCCGCACATCCAGAGGCAATGATTCCGAGATAGGCTGCGACCCAGCGCGGATGATTGTCAGCCAGGATGGCAAGGCGCGATCCTGGGGCGATTTTGTTTTCTGTAATCCAGCGGCCTACTGACTCAGCCCAGAGATGTAGTTCGCCGTAGGTGCAGCTTTCGAGGTGATCGTGGCGTTGGAGTTCGAGTGCTACGTTATTGGGCCAGCGCTCGGCGCATTCCAAAAAACGGTCGTAG
>Ga0207693_10000965_pt1 | contig 25813 bp, 20 predicted proteins | sample LARL81metaG_FD_184347 | JGI IMG/M metagenome (GOLD analysis project Ga0207693, IMG submission 184347) | Corn, switchgrass and miscanthus rhizosphere microbial communities from Kellogg Biological Station, Michigan, USA - LAR L8-1 metaG... | ecosystem: Host-associated > Plants > Roots >... | reverse complement strand
TGGGGCGAGTGACGGGATTCGAACCCGCGACATCCAGATCCACAATCTGGCGCTCTAACCAGCTGAGCTACACCCGCCGTCCGCGCTGGAGGTAACGATTCGCCGGCGGTGCGTCAAGCCGGGCTTACGCCGGCATTGGATGCTTCCCACATCTCTCCGATGACGGTTTCTCCGGAGGGCTGGAACAAGCACGCTCTTCTAACCCCGGCACAGATGGGCGAGGCGGATCGGTTGACGATCGCTGATGGCATGCCCGGCATCGAACTGATGGAAAATGCCGGCCGCATGGTCGCCGACGCTGTGTCGCGACGATGGTCGCCGCGGCCGCTGGCGGTGCTGTGCGGCCCGGGAAACAACGGCGGGGACGGTTTCGTCGCGGCGCGTCTGTTGGCCGAGCGCGGCTGGCCGGTACGCCTCGCGCTCCTCGGCTCGAGCACGGCGCTGCATGGCGACGCGGCACGGGCGGCCGCCCGCGGGCCCGGCGCTGTCGAGGCACTGCAGCCGGCGGCGATCGATGGCGTCGCCCTCGTCATGGACGGCATCTTTGGTGCCGGTCTCGCGCGACCCGTCGACGGCGCCGCAGGCGCGGTCATCGAGGCAATCGAAGAGCGGCGGCTGCCGGTCGTCGCGATCGACGTCCCCAGCGGTGTCGACGGGGCGAGCGGCGAGGTTCGCGGGATCGCCCCGCGGGCGGCTGTGACAGTCACCTTTTTCCGCAAGAAGCCGGGACACCTGCTATTGCCTGGGCGCAGCTATTGCGGCGAGACGGTGGTCGAGCAGATCGGCATCCGCGATACTGTGCTCGACCGGATCGCGCCGGATATGGTGGAGAGCACTCCCGACTGGTGGCTTGGCGCCTTTCCGCGGCCCCGCCTCGAGACCCACAAATATGCCCGCGGGCATGCGCTCGTCGCCGGTGGCGCGGTGATGACCGGCGCGGCGCGGCTGGCGTCGCGCGCTGCCGCCCGGCTCGGCGCGGGGCTCGTCACGGTTGCCGCCCCCGAAGCCGCTTTCCCGATCTATGCCGCGGCATTGACCGGCGTCATCGTCCATCCGGTCGCGGATCTCGAAGCCTTCCAAGCGTTTCTTGCAGACGAGCGGCGCAACGCCGCGCTGATTGGCCCGGGCGTCGGGGTCGGCGGCGAGACTCGCGAGAAGACATTGGCGATTCTCGGTCGGGGCAAGCGCACCGTGCTCGACGCTGACGCGCTGACTTCGTTCGCCGAGGATCCGGAAACGCTGTTCTCGGCCATCCACGCGCCCTGTGTGATGACCCCGCATGCCGGCGAGTTTTCCCGCTTGTTCGACACCGCCGGCGCTAAGGTTGAGCGGGTGCGCCGCGCGGCTGGGCGGAGCGGAGCGGTGGTGCTGCTGAAGGGTGCCGATACCGTGATCGCCGCGCCGGATGGACGGGTTGCGATCAACGCGAACGCGCCGCCGCAGCTGGCGACGGCGGGCAGCGGTGACGTGCTCGCGGGGGTTGTGCTCGGTCTTCTCGCCCAGGGCATGGAGCCGTTCGAGGCGGCCGCTGCAGCGGCTTGGATCCACGGCGCAGCCGCCGGCCGTTTCGGACCCGGCCTCGTTGCCGAGGATCTGATCGATGCGGTTATACCGGTGCTCCAAGATCTGCTCGCGCACGGCTCTGCGGCGAGCCACTGGACAGGTTGTTAATAAGCCGTTTTTTTGGATTGACGCGGGGCAGCCCTTCGCGTCTCGTTCGGCGCCCACCACTGCGCTAGAGCCGCCATGCCCGATCCCGCTCCCGCCGGCTTTTTCGAGGGCGTGTTCGACCGGACGCTGACCAATTTGCGCAGCGCCTGGCGCGACATCGCCGAATCGGCCCGCGGGGTTCTGACCGGGACTCCCCGCCCCGACCTCCCCGGCGAGGATGCGAGCCGCCTTCACCAACAGATGCTGAGCTGTCTCGACGGGCGTGCCGGCGGTGTCACGTCGCGTGCGCGCGCCGCCGATCTCGGACGCAACTATCTCTCGCTCGATAGCGCCGGGCGCCAGCGTTTCCTTCAGCTGCTCGCCCGCGAATTCGATGTCGACCACGACGAGGTGAGGCGCCGCTGCGAGGAGCTCATTGGGGTCACCGAAGCGGCCGAACGTTCGGCCGAAGAGCGCGCCTTGCGCGATGCCTTGGAGCCGCCACGCATCACCCTGTTGCGGCAGTTCAACGCACTTCCCGATGGGGTCAAATTCCTCGTCGACCGCCGCGCCGAGCTGATCGACCTCGGACGGCGCGATCCGCTCTTGAGCGGGCTCGAAGAAGACCTGAAACGGCTGCTCGCCAACTGGTTCGACATCGGGTTTCTCGAGCTGAAGCGCATCACCTGGGAGTCGCCCGCGGCGTTACTCGAAAAGCTGATGGTCTACGAGGCGGTACACGAGATTCGCGGCTGGACCGATCTGAAGAACCGGCTCGACGCCGATCGCCGCTGCTTTGCCTATTTTCATCCGCGCATGCCCGACGAGCCCTTGATCTTTGTCGAGGTGGCGCTGGTTTCCGGCATGGCGAGCGACGTTCACGCGCTGCTCGACGAGGCAGCTCCGATCGGCGATCCGCAGGCCGCCGACGCCGCGATCTTCTATTCGATCTCGAACTGCCAGCGCGGTCTCGCCGGGATCAGCTTCGGCGATTTTCTGATCAAGCGGGTCGCCGACGCGCTGGCGGTCGACCTGCCGCGGCTCAAGATTTTCGCAACCCTGTCGCCGATCCCGGGGTTTCGCGCCTGGCTCGAGCAGCAGGGCCGGTCGGCGTCGGGCGACCTGCTGCTGCCTGCCGAGCGGACGGCGATCGAGGCGCTCGGCGAGGAGATGCCGCAGGGCGACCTGTTGTCGCTGCTCGATCTGGAGGGCTGGCACACCGACCAGCGCATCGCCGATGCATTGCGCGAACCGCTCCTGCGGCTGTGCGCGCGCTATCTCGTCAGGGAGCGGGCTGCTTCCAGTCGGGCGCTCGACCCGGTGGCGCATTTTCATCTCAGCAACGGAGCCCGCGTCGAGCGGCTCAACTGGCTCGGCGACGTCTCCGCCAAGGGTCTGCAGCAATCCGCCGGGATCATGGTGAACTATCTCTACCGGCTCGGCGAGATCGAAGCTAATCACGAGGCCTATCGCGGCGAGGGACGGGTCGCCGCCGCCTCGGCGCTGCGCAATCTGGCGCGCGCCGGCTGATCCGGCAGCCGTGGGCGTCTATGTTGGCTGCGGCGTTTGTGCTAAAAGCTGGTCGCGGACGGGTCGGAAAGCCGCTCCGGCAGCGTTAGCGGCGGGCGTGGCGGAATTGGCAGACGCACTGGATTTAGGTTCCAGCGATGGAAATCGTGGGGGTTCAAATCCCCCCGCCCGCACCATGCCATCTTGAATAGTTTGGAGATCAGGGGCCTCCTTCATGCAAGTGACAGAAACCAGCGCCGAAGGCCTCAAGCGTGAGTTCCGCGTCGTCGTCCCCGCCGGCGAGCTCGAAGAGAAAGTTACCGACCGGCTCGGGGAAATCGGTCGGACGATTCAGTTGCGCGGCTTCCGGCCGGGCAAGGTGCCGATGCAAATCCTGCGGCAGCGCTTCGGAACTTCGGTGCTCGGCGAGGTGCTGGAGAACACGCTGCAAGGGACTTCCGCCGAGGCGATCCGCGAGCACAACTTGCGCCCGGCATTGCCGCCGAAGGTCGACATCGTCTCGTTTAGCGAGGGTACCGACCTCGAATACAAGATGTCCCTCGAGGTACTGCCCGATATCCCGGAACCGAGTTTTGCCGACCTGGACATCGAGCGGCTCGTCGTAGAGGTGCCCGATGAGGATGTCGACCGCGCGATCGAGCGGATCGCCGAGCAGCAGCGTAAAACCGAGATCGCCGAGCGACCGGCCGAGAGCGGCGACATCATTGTGGTTGATGTCGAGGGGCGCAGCGGCGAACAGGAGATCCCGGGTGCGAGCGGAAAGGATCGTCGGATCGCACTGGGCTCCGGTGGCTTCATCCCCGGCTTTGAGGAGCAGCTGATCGGCGCCGGCGCCGGCGAACACCGTACCGTCCGCGTCACCTTCCCCGAGGATTACGGGGTCCCGGATTTCGCCGGTAAGGAAGCGGTGTTCGAAGTTGAGGTCAAGGAGGTACGGCAACGCCTGCCGGTAGTCATCGACGACGAGCTAGGCAAGGCGGTGGGGCTCGAGAGCCTCGCCGAACTGCGCGAGGAGGTGCGGCAACAGATGCAGCGCGACTACGAGGCCGCATCGCGTCTGCGGCTGAAGCGGTCGCTGCTCGACAAGCTGGCGCAGAGTTACGATTTTGCGGTCCCGCCGGGCATGGTGGAGCTCGAATTCGACAACATCTGGCGGCAACACGAGGCCGAAAAAGAGAGAGCGGCGCAGTCCGAATCACCAGCCGCGGAGGCGGCATCGCCCATCAGCGAGGAGAGCCCGGAGACAGCGGCCGAGGGATCGGCCGCCGAAGCGGCGGCGCCGGACGCGGGGGCTGACAGCGGTGCCGGCGCGGCGCAAGGCAGCGATCAGGAGGCCGACGCGAAGGAGGATGAGGGTGAGGACGCCCTGAAAACCGACTACCGCAGAATCGCCGAACGCCGGGTCAGGCTCGGGTTGCTTCTTGCCGAAGTCGGCCGCAGCAACAATATCACGGTGACCCAGGACGAGCTCAATCAGGCGATCACCCGTGAAGCCCGGCGACATCCCGGCTACGAGCGTCAGGTTCTGGATTTTTACCGCCAAAACCCCGAGGCGGTGGGCAACCTGCGGGCCCCGATCTTTGAGGACAAGGTCGTCGACTTCATTGTCGAACTGGCCAAGGTCGAAGAGCGTAAGATTAGCCCGCAAGATCTGCTGACACTGCCCGATCCTGACGCGGTTGGGCCGGACACAAGCGAAGGTGCGTCGAACTGACCCGACGAATGTGCGCCGCGCTCCGGCGCTGGAGTAACCGAGGAGGCAGCGATGTCCGATTATTTTGAACAGTACATGAACAATCTGGTGCCCATGGTGGTCGAGCAGACTAACCGGGGCGAACGCGCCTACGACATTTATTCGCGTCTACTCGCTGAGCGGATCATCTTCCTGGTCGGTCCCGTTCATGACGCCGTTGCCAGCCTGATTTGCGCCCAACTGCTGTTTCTCGAATCGACAAACCCCGCGAAGGACATCAACTTCTACATCAACTCGCCGGGAGGCGTGGTGACCTCTGGGCTCGCGATCTACGACACGATGCAGTACATCCGCTCGCCGGTCGCGACGGTCTGCATCGGCCAAGCCGCCTCGATGGGCTCGCTCTTGCTGGCGGCGGGCGCGCCGGGCAAGCGGTACTCGCTGCCAAATGCGCGAATCATGATCCACCAGCCCTCGGGCGGCGCTCAGGGTCAGGCGACCGACATCGAGATTCAGGCGCGCGAGATTTTGGCGCTGCGGGCTCGACTCAACGAGATTTACGTCAGACACACCGGACAGTCGCTCGAAACAATCGCCGCCGCGGTCGAGCGCGACAAGTTCCTGTCTCCGCTCGAGGCAAAGGAATTCGGGATCGTCGACGAAGTGGTCGAAAGCCGGCCGGGACGCGACGAGCCCGAGAAGGGGTTCAAATAGGAAGGGCGCGCGCTTGACGGTTCCGGCGCTACAAGCCGGCGGCGATTAAGTGGTTGTTGATCCGTCGAGAGCACATATACTTGAGCACCGGAAGTTGGTGGCCGCAGCGCCCTCCGGCTTCCAGTTAAGGCCGAACGGCCAGGGGCATTGTTCCAATGGGCACTGCTCCAGCCGGTGACGGAGTGGCGATGACCAAATCCAGCGGCAGCGACTCGAAGAATACCCTCTACTGCTCGTTCTGCGGGAAGAGCCAGCATGAGGTCAGAAAACTGATCGCCGGGCCGACCGTATTCATCTGCGATGAATGCGTCGAGCTGTGCATGGACATCATCCGCGAGGAGCACAAGACGACCTTGGTCAAATCGCGTGACGGGGTCCCCGGACCGCGCGACATTTGCAAGGTGCTCGACGACTATGTCATCGGCCAGGATCACGCAAAACGTGTTCTGTCTGTGGCCGTGCACAACCATTATAAGCGGCTCGCCCACGGCGCGAAAAACAACGACGTCGAACTCGCCAAGTCGAACATTTTGCTTGTCGGCCCTACCGGCTCGGGTAAAACCTTACTCGCTCAGACGCTGGCGCGAATCATCGACGTGCCGTTCACGATGGCGGACGCGACGACGCTCACCGAGGCGGGCTATGTCGGCGAGGATGTCGAGAACATTATCCTGAAGTTGTTGCAGGCGGCCGATTATAACGTCGAGCGGGCGCAACGCGGGATTGTCTATATAGACGAGGTCGACAAGATCTCGCGCAAATCGGACAACCCTTCAATCACTCGGGATGTGTCGGGCGAAGGCGTCCAGCAGGCTCTGCTCAAGATCATGGAAGGCACCATTGCCTCGGTTCCGCCGCAAGGTGGCCGCAAGCATCCGCAGCAGGAGTTTTTGCAGGTCGACACAACGAACATTCTGTTCGTCTGCGGCGGTGCTTTTTCAGGTCTAGAGAAGATCATCGCCCAACGCCGTCAAGGCACTTCGATCGGCTTTGGGGCTGAAGTGCACGGGCCGGACGAGCGGAAGACTGGCGAGATACTCAAGGACCTCGAACCCGAGGATCTCCTCAAATTTGGTCTGATCCCCGAATTCGTCGGCCGCCTTCCGGTCGTGGCGACGCTCGAAGACCTCGACGAGGCGGTGCTGGTCGATATCCTGACCAAGCCCAAGAATGCTCTCGTCAAGCAATACCAGCGGCTGTTCGAGATGGAGGATGTCCGGCTCGAGCTGAACGAGGAGGCGCTGAAGGCGGTCGCCCACAAGGCGATCCTGCGCAAGACGGGTGCTCGCGGGCTGCGGTCCATTATGGAGGCGATCCTACTCGACTCGATGTTCGAGTTGCCCAGCCTCGACGGCGTCAGCGAGATCGTGATCAACCGCGAGGTCGTCGAGGGCCGGGCAAGGCCGCTCCATATCTATTCCGACCGCGGCGGTGTCGGCACGGGTGACTGAGCCTGCGGCGCCACAGCCGATGGCCAAAGCCGCGGGCCGACTTGACGGCCGGCGGCATGAGGCCAACCTTAGAACAGTATCCATGTCCCCTCCTTCCCGAGTTGCGGGAGGGGCGTTTGTAGGTGAGGGCCTATGTTAGAAGCTGCGCGCGGTGCGCTTTATCCCGTTCTGCCCTTACGCGACATAGTCGTGTTCCCGCACATGATCGTGCCGCTGTTCGTCGGCCGCGAGAAATCGGTGCGGGCGCTGGAGGACGTGATGAAGGACGACAAGCAAATTCTGCTTGTCACCCAAAAGAATGCCGCCCAGGACGACCCTGCGACGTCGGACATCTACACCGTCGGCACGGTCGGCACGGTGCTGCAGCTTCTGAAGCTGCCTGACGGTACCGTCAAGGTGTTGGTCGAAGGCGGCCAGCGTGCCCGCATAATCAGGTTCGCTGACAACAGTCAATTCTTCCAGGCGATCGCCGAGACGATCCCGGAGAATGCCGGCGAGCAGCAGGAGACCGAGGCGCTGGCGCGCACCGTGGTGTCGCAGTTTGAGCAGTACATCAAGCTCAACAAGAAGATTCCTCCCGAAGTGCTGGTCTCGATCAACCAGATCGAAGAGCCCGGCAAGCTGGCCGATACGGTCGCGGCGCATTTGACTTTGAAAATACCCGAGAAACAGGAGCTGCTCGAAACCGGGGCGGTGGCCGAACGTCTCGAAAAGGTGTTCGGCTACATGGAGGGCGAGATCGGAGTGCTTCAAGTCGAGAAGCGCATTCGCAATCGCGTCAAGCGCCAGATGGAGAAGACTCAGCGCGAGTACTACCTGAACGAGCAGCTGAAGGCGATCCAGAAGGAGCTCGGTGAGGGCGAGGACGGCCGCGACGAGATGGCCGAGCTCGAAGACCGCATCAACAAGACAAAGTTCTCCAAGGAGGCGCGCGACAAGGCGCTCGCCGAGCTGAAAAAGCTGCGCAGCATGAGCCCGATGTCAGCCGAAGCGACGGTCGTGCGTAACTATCTGGACTGGCTGCTGTCGGTGCCTTGGCAAAACCGAACCAAGATCAAGCGAGACATCACCGGCGCGGAGAAGGTGCTCGACGCCGACCATTTCGGGCTCGAAAAGGTCAAGGAGCGCATCCTCGAATACCTCGCCGTGCAACAGCGCATGAAGAAGATGAAGGGACCGATCCTGTGTCTCGTCGGTGCCCCGGGGGTCGGTAAGACCTCGCTCGGCAAGTCGGTCGCGCGCGCCACTGGGCGAAATTTCGTGCGAATGTCGTTGGGCGGCGTGCGTGACGAAGCCGAGATCCGCGGTCATCGCCGGACCTATATCGGCTCGATGCCGGGCAAGGTCATCCAGGGGATGAAGAAGGCGAAATCCTCGAACCCGCTGTTCCTGCTCGACGAGGTCGATAAGCTCGGCGCAGATTGGCGCGGCGACCCGTCTTCCGCGCTGCTCGAAGTGCTCGACCCGGAGCAGAACTCGACGTTCAACGACCATTACCTTGAGGTCGACTACGACCTTTCCGACGTGATGTTCGTGACCACCGCGAACACGCTGCGCATCCCGCAGCCGTTGCTCGACCGCATGGAGATCATCCGCATTCCGGGTTACACCGAGGATGAGAAGGTCGAGATCGCCAAGCGCCACCTGATCCCGAAGCAGATGTCCGCGCACGGCATCCGCAAGAACGAGTGGAGCATCAGCGAGGATGCGATACGCGATCTGATTCGCTATTACACCCGTGAGGCCGGCGTTCGCAATCTTGAGCGCGAGATCGCCAATCTGACGCGGAAGGCCATCAAAGACATTCTGATGAAGAAGACGGAGCGCGTCGCGGTGACGCGCCGCAACCTGGAGAAATACGCCGGGGTGCGCAAGTTCCGCTTTGGCGAGGCCGAGAGCGAGGACCTCGTCGGGTGCACCACCGGGCTCGCCTGGACCGAGGTCGGCGGAGAGTTGCTGACGATCGAGGCCGTGACCGTTCCCGGGAAGGGACGGGTTACGGCGACCGGCAAGCTCGGCGACGTGATGAAGGAATCGGTTCAGGCTGCCGAGAGTTTCGTCAAGTCGCGCAGCAATATTTTCGGCATCTTGCCGGCGGTGTTCGAGAAGAAGGACATCCACGTCCATGTACCGGAGGGTGCAACGCCGAAAGACGGCCCGTCCGCCGGTGTGGCAATGGTGACCTCGATCGTGTCGGTATTGAGCGGCGTCCCGGTGAAGCGCGATATCGCAATGACCGGCGAGATCACGTTGCGCGGTCGGGTGTTGCCGATCGGCGGCCTCAAGGAGAAGCTTCTCGCTGCTCTTCGTGGCGGCCTGAAGACGGTGTTGATCCCGAAGGAGAACGAGAAGGATCTCGCGGAGATCCCTGACAATGTAAAGCGTGGGTTGAAAATCGTCCCGGTGAAGACGGTCGACGAACTGTTGGTGGAGGCGCTGGCCGCGCCGCTGACACCGGTCGCTTGGCCGGAGGAAGGCGAAAACGAACCGGTAATCCCTGCCCGCGAAGAACGTTCGGGAGTAGTCACTCATTAACCAGTTTGCTGGGTAGATGTGTTGCACGGTGCGAGAGGAGAGCCCCACCGAATTCTGTCACGCCTCAAAATCGCCCCGATTTTGGGATGCGGCGCAGTTGACCCATTGGCGGCAGCACTCTAAACTATGCGGCGAACCGACCTAGTTTAGTCCCGCTCACTCGCCAGGGGGGTACCGTGAACAGAAACGAACTCGTCGACACCGTCAGCAACAAGACTGACTTGAAGAAGTCGGAGGCGAGCAAGGCCGTTGACGCAGTATTCGACGCCATTGCAGACGCGTTGAAAGGCGGAGCCGAGGTTCGTCTCGTGGGTTTCGGCACATTTTCGGTCGCTTCACGGGCAGCATCCGAAGGACGCAACCCTCGGACCGGCGAGAAGATCCAGATTGCCGCGTCGAAGCAGGCAAAATTCAAGCCTGGCAAGGGTTTGCGCGATTCGCTGAACTGACCCGCGCGGGTAGCGTTTGCTCGGCGGAGCGCGCCGGCTTTCCGCCGATTTGAGCCGCCGGGGCGATTAGCTCAGTTGGCAGAGCATCTCGTTTACACCGAGAGGGTCGGCGGTTCGAGTCCGTCATCGCCCACCACTAATTCAAGGACTTAGTGAGCGGGCCGCCATCTTGCTCCGGCCAGCCGCCGGCCTTGAGGCCGCGCGAGCCGCGGTAGCCGTGGAACCCGAAAAACAGCCCATTTACGCGAATATCGTAAACGGTTTGCTCTGTGGCACGAGCAGCGCAAATCAATGCAATGTCCCGACTGGCCAGAGGCTGATAATTAAATATGTGTCAGGATTCGTTTTCGCGCCGGTATCATCCAACCAGACCACTAGCGTGACGATGGCCGTAACCGATTAGGGCCTCGGTCTCAATGGGGGCTGGTTTTAATGTGTTTCCGGCAACCAAGGTCAATACGACACCCACAAGCGATGTGTTCGCGTTTACAACGGCACTGAAGATGATGCTCCATTACCTGGTGCTGGAAGGCTATCTGGCCGGCCCCTACGGTAATGCAGTGCCAAATCGGCCTTGCTTTGATAAACACCGGACCGCCGGGTCAGTCGCTACGCGCTGGCGCCTCTGTCATAGACATTTTGGGCGCGGTATTCCCGGTGGTAGCGGCACCGGCGGCGCTGCGCGAACGCGAGATCACGGGAAAGGGCCAGCGCGTCTCGAGCGCCCCCTTCGAAAGCACCGCGTTCCTAATGAGCACGCACATGGCCGACATGACTGCGACCGGACTGGAGGCGCGGCCGATGCCGGTGCGGCGGGGCGCCTGGGCGGTCTACAAGGTGTTCAAACGCTGCCGGTGGCCAGCTGTTCATCAGCGTCACCAGCGACCAGCAATGGACGCGGTTTGTCGAGGAATTCCGGCTGCAGGAATTGGCCGCCGATCCGTGTCGTGGGCGCCGGTGGGGCAGTCGGGCGATCTGTTCACTGACCCGCACCTGCTAGCCACGGGCGGGCTGGTCGATGTGTTCCTTTCCCGCTTTGGCGGCGGCGACGGCAAGTTCACCGGCCTGCCGGCCCTGCGGGTCGAGTTCGGCGCCGACCGGCAACGCTCCGGCATAGGGCGCCGGCCGCCGCGGATGGGCGAGCACAATGCAGAGGTGCTGGGCGAAGTCGGCTTCTCCGCCGCTCAGATAAGCTGGTCTCGCGGCAGCCGGGGTGATCGCCGCACGGACTGAAGCTCCGCCCTCTCCCCCCGCCGGCTGTGTGGATTGGGGAGATGATGGACGGGTGTTCGGGGACATGTTTGACGCATCCTATCGGCATCTTGGGCCGGTGGGGGAGGGGCTGGGGTGCCGTGGTTGGAGAAGTCGGTCATGGTCGCAGCGGCATGAGTTTGTGATGCTGTTCGAGCAGGAGGGGATGAACCGTCGCGAGCTGTGCCGGCGATTTGGCATTAGCCCTGCCCCGGATTTCGGGCCAATTGTCTGCCGTCTGGTCCGCGGCAGCAATGGGTTTCGGGCCCGGAACATGTCGCAGGCGGGATGGTCGTGTCGGGTGGTGGCGAGCCTCTCGGTTTCGGATGGGATTGGCATGGGTGACGCAAAGCCTCTATTCGCAGGCGGTTACCGTGCTTCTTCTGACTACCGATCCGATAAGCATCGATCGCGCTACGGTCGCGAAATTCTTGAGCGGCTGATCGCTGGCATGGAACAACCTACATCGCCGCACTTTCAGTGGCGGAGCGATATGACCGGAGAGCGGCCGCCGCTTAGGCGCGTAGGAGATCGATCAGCATTGAGACGTGGCGGGCGTGGCGGAAGTCGCGAATGATTGCGAGGCTCGCCTCGATCTGCCGTTCGGGGACCCGCGCTTGCGGCACCAGGGTCCGATACTTGGTGTCGACATCGGCCCAGGAGATCCCACGGCGCGCCGCTCCCTGCGGTTCATATACGGTGCTGGTGGCGGCGCGGCCGTCCTTTGTCCGTATCGTCACAGTGGCGCCTTGGCGGTAGCGCGCAACATTGTCGATTGGCGGGGCACCAACCTCGATCTTGTCGATCAGCCGGTGGATCATCGGGTCGGTGATCTTCGCGGCCGTCGCATGGATCCACGAGAAGTCGTGGTCGGCTACTCCCGCAGCAAGGAAATAGGCTGGGCTGTGCGCCATACCGATCAGATCGGTCGGATGCAGTGGTCCGGTGAGCGTCGTGAAGCCGGGGCGAGACACAGTGATGCTCTCGACCATTTCCGGCGCGATATCAGCTTCCCTCGCCGCATTGGCGGCGGCCTCGGCGAGGGCATGGTAGGGATGGCCGCCCGGCACCAGCTTGATGGCCATGTCGGTGATGATGTCCCAGGACTGGCCGAGCTCATGGGTCACGCCCGTTCCGCCTGCATCGCCGTCAGTCCCGCCATAAATCTCAAAGAAACCCCGTTTGGTTTCGAGAATGCTTTCCTCGGCTTTGTATCCCCTCTGTGCCGCGAGTGCAGCCTGAATGCCCATCATCGCCGCCAGCCCCGCGTGATATTCGCGGGCAACGCTGGTATTCGCCGCGGCCATGAGCCCGCCGATTGATGTCGCCGAGAGTGCTATGGCCTGTGTCAGGTGAGCCGCCTCCAGCTGAAGCAACCGCCCGGCGGCGACCGCGCCACCAAAGATCGCCACGAGGCAGCCATGAAAACCGCGGGCACGAAAGCCGGGTGTGATCGCTTCACCAATGCGTCCGGCCGCTTCGTAGCCGAGCACGATTGCCGTCAAAACATCTTCGCCACTGGCGCCGGTACGCTCAGCCATAGCGAGCGTGCTGGCGACGAGGGTCGTGCCGGCATGTACGATGTTGCGCAAGTCGCTGTCGTCGGAGGCTGCGGCATCGCTCGCCACGGCGTTGACCTGCGCCGCCTCCGCTACCGGCAATTTGGGGCCCGGGTCAAACCACAGCGAGGCCCCGGGAGTTCCCCCGCGTTCAGCAGCGAGGGAGCGAATGATCGCCGAGGACTCTAGGCCGAAACCCATCGCAGCGCTCGCTACCGTACTGGCTATCAGCATCGCCGCATGCTCGACCGCTTGCGACGGGAGGTCGGTGGCCGAGGTCCCGGTCAAGAACTCAGCCAATTCGCGGGCAACGGTCATCTCCTAGTCCTTCAGTGTTTAGAGTTAAATCCGATTTAATCTATAGGAAATTGCCCACATGACGAGGCAGCACCATTCCAGGCGCCCGCAACCCTCGCCCCCCCGTGGCCTCCTATGTCCGATTTGCATGTTCGATCACTTCCGGACTCACGGAAGATGGACCGGCTTCCGCGCCGAAGCGATCGGTATCGCGGCAAAATTTGCAGCGGTTTCCGCCTATGTCATAGTTCGACATTCGGTAATTCACTACAAGAGCAGGCGGAGTGTAGCGATGCCCGCAAAACGAACCTATGGAATGGACCAGGACTTTTATCCCTGGTCCCCTATTGTTACGCGTCCCATTCTCAGGTGGCCGCACAACGCCCGCGTCGCCCTTGCCGTCATCGTCAACCTCGAGCACTGGGACTGGGAGGTACCGGCAAACACGCCGTTGGCGGTGAGCCCCTTGGGGGGCCCCGAGGGCATGTGGACCGGAAACCCGCCGGACAACCGCTTTCCCGACATCGGCGGTTACGGCAACCACGAGTATGGCAACCGTGTCGGGATCTTCCGCATCCTCGCCGTGCTGGATAAGTACGGCATCAAGCCTACCCTGGCACTCGATAAAGCCGTCGCCGACCACTATCCGTTCCTGATCAAGGAGGGCCAGAAGCGCGACGCCGAGTTCATCGCGCACGGTCTCTCGCGCCGGCGCATCATTCATATCGGCATGTCTGAAGACGAGGAGCGGCGGTATATCCGCGCCTCGATCGAGGCGGTCGAGAAGGCCACGGGCAAGCGCCCGATCGGTTGGTCCGGCCCCGACTTCCAGGAGACGCCGAATACCCCCAATCTTCTCGCTGCGGAGGGCATTCGCTACGTGTGCGATTGGGGCAACGACGAGCAACCCTACAAGATGACGCCGAAGACCGGGGAGCTCTACTCGCTCGGAGTGCATGCATACCTCGACGACAACTACATTCACCTCCACGGCCGTCGAACCATCAACGAGGTCAACCTGCTGTGGCGCGAGTGGTTCGATGGTCTATATGCCGACGGCGCGACCACCGGACGCCTGATGGTGCTCCATCTGCATCCGTGGATCATGGGCCAGCCGTGGCGCATCCGGCATCTCGACGAAGTGCTTGGCCACATCAGCGCCCACCAGGGCGTCTGGAAGGCCACTGGCAGCGAGATCATCGACTGGTTCAAGGCACATTCAGGCTAGCAGTCTCTAGGTTTTTAGGACGAATTCACACCCATCGCAGGCGGACGGAGAAAGACGGCATGGCTCTCGCACCCGGCCGGTTCGACTATGCACCCATCATTGAACGACCGATCATCAAGTGGCCTGGCAATGCGCGCGTGGCGTTCTGGGTCGCGCCGAATATGGAGTTCTTCGAGTACCTGCCGGAGAACCGGCCGACACAGCCGGACATTCCGTACTACTCGCGCATGGACTATGGCAATCGCGTCGGCTTCTGGCGCATGCTCGAAGTGCTGAACAAGAATAATGTTCGCGCGTGCTGCTGTCTCAATCTCGAGATTCTGGATCATTTTCCGGAAATAAGAGACGCCATGATCGCCGCCGGCTGGGACTATATGGCCCACGGTCTCTACAACAGCCGACCGATCTACGACTACACCGAAGAGCAGGAGCGGGCGTACTGGCAGGACTTCATCACCCACCTGAAGGAGATGACCGGCAAACGCCTGAAAGGACGGCTCGGCGGCGGGGCCGGATACACTGTCAGGACAGACGACCTGATGGCGGAGGCCGGCTGCCTCTATCACACGTCATGGATCATCGATGATCAACCCTGGCCGATCAATGTGAGGGGCGGCCAGAAGTTCATCTACGTTCCTTATACTGGCCAGACAAATGATGCGGGAATGTTGAGCTGGAACCGCGAGGCCGATTACTTCCTGCAAATGATCAAAGACCAGTTCGACACGCTCTATCGCGAAGGTGCGGAAAACGGGCGCGTCATGTGTTTGTCGCTGCATCCGCACAATATCGGGCGTCCGAATGCCGCCAAGCATCTCGACGAGGCGCTGCGGTACATTCTCGGCCACGACGGCGTCTGGAACACCACCGCCGACGACATTGCCGAGTATTACATCGCCCACTGCTATGACCGGGTGTCATCCTGGATCGCCGAACGCAAAGCCCAGGTGTAACCGCGCACAACCATCCGGTCAGTCGTCGGTGCCTCTGCCCGGGACGTTTGCCGCAGCGGCCATTCCTCCAGACGCGCAAACGGCGGGATAGCCTTACTCTCGCCCCTCGTCTTTGACTTCAAACTACCCGACACCAGCTGTTCGAGCGTCAGATAGGATGAGCGTTTGGCGATACCGTGGTTTTTAGCGCGTCAGCTGCGAGTTCGCGGTCGGATCAAAAGCGTTTCGTTCGAGGCTTGCAGCAGCCACCGATATTAGCCTCCGCTGAGACTATTGGTAGTACCCGTGATAACCGTAATAGCTCGGATACCGGTAATAGCCGGGGTATCCATAATAGCCGGGATACCAAGAGTAGTTGCCGTACGGTGGTGGGGGCGTGGTCGCAACGCCTCCGATAGCACCTGTGGCACCGCCGATTGCGGCACCAAGAGCCGCCCCGGGTCCTCCGCCAGCAGCAGCCCCGATCGCCGCTCCGGTCCCGGCACCGAGCAGACCGCCGCCGACAAAACGCTGTGCCGGATCATAGGGGTTGGTACAGGCCGACAGGCTCAAACTGAGGCCCAAGGCAGTCACGAAAAACGCAATCGTTCGCTTCACACCTTCGCTCCTTCCCAATCGGTTCGACATTCCTATCCGTGTGACGTTGCGCCTCGATGACGAGACTGGTTTCGCTCGCCCTCCTAACGATCGGCTCCGCCCAAATCGCGTTAATTGGGTGCTCCTGATGTGTTCCGCACGCTAGGGTTCCAAAAATGACACACAGCGGTGGCGTCGCGATGTGCCAATCGTCGGAATATAGGTCTGCTGTGCGGCGTTCCCGTCCTGCGCTGTTTTATGACCGCGCTTCAGGAAGGCTCCAAGCGGCCGTCAAGCAGGACGTTGGAGAAACCGGGATGACAAAACCACGGATTATCCTCTGCGTGGTTGCAATCGGGCTGGTCCTAGGCCTATCGGCTTGCACTAATCCTTACGATCCCGTCCAGCGGACGATTGGGGGTGGTCTCATCGGCGCAGGCAGCGGGGCTGCAATCGGGGCTGCCGCTGCCGGCGGTCACGGTGCGGCCCTCGGCGCCGCAGTCGGCGGCGCTGTGGGGGCGGTGGCAGGTCTTATCACAACGCCAGCACCGCCTGCTTATCACGGCTATTACAATCGTCGACACTACGCGAGGTACAACAAGCCAAGACATCACTGTATCGACTGCGGACACGCCGCGGGAAGCACTGCAACGGCCGCCCCGACAAAGGCGGCCTCGGGGTACTGAACGGCAGGCGTCATTCACGATGGCGTTCGCTGAGGCGGGGATCCGGAGAATGTCGGTTAAAAGTCGGTTGGGATCTGGCCAGTAATGAGGGTCTCGGCCATGAGCGTACTGTGCGCTCTGGTTGCCGGCTGCGTGTCTGCGCCACTGCCGGCGACGCTGCCGGGTGACCTGCGCAGCGCGCGCGAGGCGTGCAATCGCGAATATCCGCGCCGCGCCGGCAATTACCTGCCGCATGCCCAATGCGTCAATGCGGCAGTCGAGCGCTATGCGCTGCCGACGGCGAGCCATCCCGATCTGATCCGGCTGCAGGAAGGGGTGAGGGCAGCTCTATCCGACAAGGTCGACCGCCGTCAGATCAGTGTGTCGGCTGGGGAACGCCGCATGGCGAAAGCCGACCGTCTGGTCGCTGTGGCCGAGCGGGAGCGGGATGCCGGAAATGATGCCGCCGCGGCCCGCCGGATCGCGGCGATCGAAGAAATGCTACGCTGAGCTAGTCGCCGCTGCCGGGACGACCGGCGCCGAGGCTATGCGCGATGACCGCGTAAAGCGGCTGGCCGCTTCCGGACAGGTCAATCGCGCTGGTTTACGCCCCGTTCTACAATCCGGCGGCCCAATCGACCGTCTCATCAGTGGCAATTGCTGACATCCTGGGCTGACCAAATATCGATGTGTCTCTCTGTAACCTTACTCCGCCTTCAGCACGAAGATCTTGTCGGCCCCGGATTCGGCGCCCCAGACTTCGCCCTTGCGACCCGCAAGCTGTCGCACGCCGGCGAAGTGATCGGGTAGCGGAAAGGACACGAATGTCTCTGTGTTGGGATCGAAGCGCAGGATCGCGTTCGCGCCCCAGTCGCTGACCCACACCGCATCGGTTTCGTCGACATAGACGGCGTAAGGCTGCGGTCCGTCACCCGGCAGGTGCCAGCGCGCCCAAGTCTTGCTCTTGGTATCGTAGCGGAAGAGATCGCCGCTGTTCCAGCCGGTGATCCAGAGGGCGCCGCGGCTGTCGCTCCAGACGCGCCGTGCGCCTTGGCGGGGCACAGGCGGTTCTAAGACCGTAGCGACGCCAGTCTCGAGATCGATTTGGCCGAGGTAGTTGCCGGCAAGAGAGGCGAAGAACACTTGGCCATCCGGCGTGGTAGCGATGCCGTAAGGGCCAGTGCCGCGCGGTGCGTCGAATACCGCCATCGCGCCCGTTTTGGTATCGAGTCGGCCGTAGATGCCGTTCTGCCCGGTGAACCAGAGATTACTCTGATGATCAAAGCTTCCAGTGTTCAGGTTAGCGTTTCGCCGCTCCTTGGGTAGCGGGAACAGCTTCACCGAACGGGTTACGGGATCGACCCGGGCGATCGCATTCTGCCCGCCTTCGGTGACCCAAGCGGCACCGTCCGGCCCAACGATCACACCGTGTGGCGCCGCATCCGGCCCCAGGGCGATCAGATCCGATCTGCCGGTCCTGGGATCGAGCCGGCCGAGTTTGCCGGCAGATTGCGCGGTGAACCAGACTGCGCCGTCCGGGGCGGGATAGACGTCGTGCGCTCCAGCGCCCGCCAACACCGGAAAGGTCTGTATCACCATTTTGCCATGAGCCGTGCCGCCGGCTATCGACAACGCCACTGCCGTTACGAGAATAATGCCCAGCTGGATCATGGAACCCTCCTGCCGCCGTCGCTCATCGCAATTGTACCGTTCGACCCGCAGGCGAGGCCTCGCTCGACACAAATGGCAATCGACCAAGAAATCCGACGTCTCCCGGGCGTGACAACGTCGGTGGTCGAGGTCAAGCCTCCGAGCGAAGTCGCCTGCAATTCCGTTAGTGCGAGCGTCAGACCACCTGGTTGCGCAATTGCTCTGCGCCGCGCCAGAGGCGTTCCAGATTATCGCGCAGGATCCCGATCACATTGTCTTCATAGCGGCGAGTCTCGCCCGCGGTATGAGGCGTGATCAGTACGTGCGCCATGCCCCAGAGCGGCGAATTTGGCGCCAGCGGCTCTTCCGCCGTCACATCGATGCCGGCCCCGGCTATGCGCCGCGCGGCCAGTGCCTCGACAAATGCTGCCTCGTCGACGACCCGTCCGCGAGCGACGTTCACGAGGTAGGCTGAGGGCTTCATCCGCCCGAGCGCCTCGGCGTCGATGAGATTTTCTGTTTCCGCGGTGAGCGGACAGGTGAGGGCAACGAAATCGGCCTCACGCAAGAGCGACTTGAGCTCATCCATCCTGTGCACCGCATCCGCCGCACCTCGCCCCGCCCCTGGATTGCGCCGCAGCCCGATCACGCGCATGTCGAAGGCGTCGGCGATCCGGGCAAGGCGCCCACCGATATCGCCCAGACCGACAATGAGGAGCGTTTTGCCCCCGAGCTCATCCTCTCGCTCGGCGAGATCGCCGATCATCCCGCGCCACACGCGCCTTGCCTGGTTGTCGCGCGCCTCGGGGAGCCGGCGGCTCAATGCGAGGATCAAGGCCATCGCGTGCTCCGCGACCGCGCGCGCGTTGACGCCGCGAGCGCTCGCGAGGCGGATGCCGCGCCTTCTCAGCTCGTCTCGCGGGAACTGGTCGGTGCCGGCGCCGATCGATTGGATGAAGCGCAATTTCTTCGCGCGATCGAGAAGGCTGTTGTGCCACAGTCCCGAGATCGCCAGCACGTCGGCCTCACCGACGCGCTTCTCCAAGGTTTCGGAATTGCGGACGGCAAAGCTGCCGATGCCGGTGTCGAGGGCCGAAAACCGCTCGTGCAGCCGATAGGCGACGTGGGCGAAGCAAATCGAAATCTCGTCCTTGGGGGGAAGCATGGCCGTACTCCATTCGATGCCTTACTGTATCATCCCGCAACGTGACGGCAGGTGCCGCGACGAGAGGGCAGGTGATGAGCAATCCGGCATTCAAATTCGACCATGTTCACATCATCAGCAAAGATCCGGAAGCGTCGGCCAAGTGGTACGTCGAGATGTTCGGTGCGACGATCGCCGCGAATACGACAGCACGCGGTGCCCCTCAGATCTTTGTCGATCTCGGAGGGATGACGATCCTTATCCGCGGGCAACGGCCCGGCGAGAACCCCGCTGCGGCCAGGCCGATCCGGCAATACTCGGATTTTTCCAGCCATGACGCCTGGGGCACTGACCATTTCGGCTTCCTTTATCAGGGCGATCTCGAAGCGTTCTGCGCCGAGCTGCGCAGCAAGGGCGTGGCCTTCCCGGTCGAACTGAAAAGAGGGGTAAACGGTAGCTTTTTATGCTACGTCGCCGCACCCGATGGCGTCAGCATCGAATTGATGCAGTGCTGATACGAGCCGACCCGCAATGAAAGGGAACACCATGCGTCTGCGAGTGAGCTGAGCGTGAGCTTGATGCGCATCAGCGCCCTAGCGCGATACGCGTGCGGATGTTCGACGAAGGACGCGCAGGCGCCAAACTTACGGCGGTACACCCCCGAGCCTGGGCGACCCGGATGGGGATTTGATCCCGGACAGGACGCGCTCTTGGCGCTAAAATGGTTAACAAATTGGCTTAATAGTCGCAATGCGACTCGCGATTGGCCGGAACTGGAATCAGAAGCAACGGCTCCACGGCTCAAGCGATACCTTTGCTCGCTGATAGAGGAGTGCGAACGTATGGCGGGAGAGGGCGAGGCGGGATCCTGATTACGCTAGGCACCAGCTCGAATATTGCCCAAGGGGATCTGGGGATTAGCGATAGGCAGAAGATCTTCATCGCACAAATCCGGGCTCTCTATCGGCACACGCCGATGGTTTTGGCAGTCAACGTCATCAACTCTGGATTAGTTGCGCTAGTACTCGCGTCGTATCTGGAGCAAACCAGGTGGTGGATTTTCTTTGGGCTAGTCGTTACGTTAACTGCGGCGCGTGCGATCGGCTGGAGATATTACCGCCGTCACCGAAAACGGGTCCGGCTCACGACGATGTGGGCAATCGTCGCCACCGCCGGAGCGGGGCTTTCAGGACTGCTTTGGGGTACCGGCAGTACATTGTTACTTCCAGACAATATCGTTGAACAGACGTTCCTCGCATTTGTAATCGGCGGCATGTGCGCCGGGGCTCTTGTCTGTCTGTCCTATTACCTACCTGCTTTCATAGCTTATGTGTATGCTTCCGCGTTACCACTGGCTGCCAGCTTCTTGCTGGATGGCAGGACAGTGTACGTGGCCATGGGATGCATGGCGATCGTGTTCGTCGCGGCGGTCACTTTTGCAGCACACCATTTCAATCGCGCGTTTGAGAGCGGACTGCGCTTGAACCTTGATCTCTCTGAACGCACTGAGGAGCTAATCGCTGCGAACACTCGATTGCGCGCGGAAATGGCTCAGCGACAGGCCGCCGAACATCAGCTGCATCAGGCGCAGAAAATGGAAGCGCTTGGCCAGCTGACCGGCGGTATCGCACATGACTTCAATAATCTGCTGACCGCGGTCATCGGCAACCTCGAACTCGCTCAGAAGCGTGCTGGCGGTGATCCGCACTTCACTCACCCGCTGGACACTGCCTTGAGGGCGGCGGAGCGAGGCGCGACCCTGATCCAGGACCTGCTTACCTTCGCGCGGCGAAAACCCTTGTACCCAAGGGCAGTCGATGTCTGCGTGGTAGTCTACGATGCGGAGAAAATCCTCAAGCAGACGATAGGTCCCAGCATCCGCGTGGCCTTACGCACGGCACCGGATTTATGGCCGGCATGGGTTGATCCGAACCAGCTGGGATTAGCAATCCTAAACTTAGCCCTGAACGCTCGAGATGCGATGCCTGCAGGGGGCTGGCTGCGGATCGCCTGTGAGAATCGGCGAGCCGCTGCCGGCCACGCGCCGGAAGACCTCGTCGACGGCGATTATGTAATCGTTTCGGTGTCGGACACCGGTAGTGGAATGAGCGAGGCGACCTTGGCGCACGCCTTCGAGCCGTTTTTTACGACGAAAGAGACCGGTCGCGGTTCTGGCCTCGGTTTATCAATGGTGCAAGGGTTCGCCGCACAATCAGGGGGAGCGGTACGCATCTCCAGCTCGCTGGGTAAAGGCACCACGGTGGAAATGTGGCTGCCACGGGCGGAAGGCCAATCGACGGCAAGCGTCTCCGCGGAGCCGGGAGATGTACTTGGAGAGCAGCGCCGGGCGCGCATTCTCGTTTGCGACGATGACGGCGACGTGTGCTCGCTGGTTGGCACGCTTTTACGCGATCTCGGCCACATGGTATGGGAAGCGCCCAATCCCATCCTTGCCCTACAGATCCTCGAAAGAGAGCGTCCGCTGGATCTGCTGCTGGTAGATTACGCCATGCCTGAAATGAATGGGCGAGATGTCATAGATCGTGCGAGGGCATACCAACCCAGCCTCAAAATGTTGCTCATGACAGGGCATGCCGAAGCATTGCACCACAATCGCATGTCCGGAATCCCCGTTCTGCCGAAACCGTTCAAGGCTGCTGAGCTGAGCAGGCGGATTGCGGAGCTGCTTGATGAATTGTCATCCGGTGACACCGTCCGGGGCCGCGAGACTCTGCACTGAGAAGTGGTGAAGTGGCGCCGGTGACGGGTTAGCAAGGGGGCGTCCCGTTCGTCGAGGAGCGGAGACGCATCGACCCTGTCCGACGATCTTCCGCAGGTCCCCTGGTCCCTCAAGTCCCGTCGGGCGCGATCGCCCAAACTCGCGCCGGTCACGGTGCGAAGCTGTCGTGCAGTGCCAGTTCCCGATTTTAGAGACAACGGGCTGGACTGAGTCATTCCAAGCAGAGGGGCGGTGTCGCCGGAAACGCCTATGGTCCGGCGCCCAACGCACGTGTCATCGGCGCCGCCCATGGACGAACTCGGCACTGCCCTCGGCTGGGTATCCGAACTCCTCGACCTGAAGCGGGTAGACGCGTCAGCCGCATCGATCCCGCGCCTCAAGGATAGTTACCTTTTGCCCGCCCGTGCAAGCTCACCGGCAGTCATCAGGCCCGCAGCGCCCGCGCCGATGATCAGGAAATGGGTTGGACCTATACGAACCATTGACAACAGTGTTCGCAACTTGCAATTCCGCCTGTTGCCTCGGGCCGCTCATTTTGCACGTTCAGAGAGCTGGGGCCATATGAGGCAACGCCGCTCGGCGACCGGTGCGCGTCAGCTTACGAGTTGCCGCTCGGCAGCCGGCTCCGGGCCGCCATTCCTCGATCGTTGGAAGGGGCTAGGGGTTCGGATACATGCGGGCCTTGATTGCCTCTAGTTGTGCAATCACGTCTGGATCGACGATCCTCGTGAACCGTGCCACCATTTTTCCCTTCCACTCGGCCGGTTCAAAAAACATGTTCAGGGGGCGTAGGTCGAAGAGTCCGCCGTTCCGGTAGGCATACGCGTCTTCGTATAACGGCCGGTATACTTGCATGAACGCGTCCTCCGTTCGGCAATCATGTTCAGTGTGGTGGCCGACACCATAAATATAATAGGCATAGTTGTTCAGCGGCCCGTCCGGGTCATGTTTGAAATGGTAGTAATATCCGGGCTCCGGCAGGTTCTCAGGAGGTGGTACGTCGTACGCCATATCGTCGTCCCTGGCTGTGCTCCGAAAACCACCATATCAGGTCCCTTCAGGCGCTTGTGTTGCCGCCGTGAGGGTCAGAAAGCGGAATGCGGCTCGGGGTGGTCGTCGACGGGCGCGCGAGCGCACTCGCGCCGGTAGGGTCGGTCGGGTTCCTCCAATTTTTTGCGGGTGCGATCGAGGCCCGCGCGATAAAGGCGCGCGGCTGATGCACAAAATTGCGCCATCGAGCGGGGGCCATCTTCGGGTATCTCCCTTCTATGCATGGCGCGCGCGCAACGACCGTCGGCTCAGGCATCGCCAAGGGTTCGTGGAGCGAGATTTTTCGCAACGGGCTCGGGCTTTATTCGGCGTTGGTGATCGGCGGCATCGCGATGAATGCGACGCAAATGTTGGTCATCGCGATCATCATGCCGACGATAGTTCGCGATATCGGCGGGGCAAGCTTCTACACCTGGGCGGCGATGCTCTACACGATCGGCTCGATCGTCGGCGGCGCCTCGACCGGAATGGTGTGGTCGCGCCTTGGTGCGCGGCGCGCCTACACGCTCGCCGCCGGAGTCTTCGCGCTTGGTACGGTGTGCTGCGCGCTGGCGCCAGACATCGGCTCGCTGATCGCCGCGCGCGGGGTGCAGGGGTGGGCCGGGGGGCTCGTCTCGGGAAGCGGTATGGCGCTAATCACCAGCCTGTTCGACCAACGCTTGCGTACCCGCATCATCGCGATCTCGCAAGGCACCTTCACCGCCTGCCATCTGAGCGGGCCGATCGTCGGCGGCATGTTCGCGGCGATGGAATGGTGGCGCGGCTCGTTCTGGATGATGGCGCCGCTGATGCTGGTCTTTGCCGGGCTCGCCTATTGGAAGATCCCGGACCGGCTCGGCCGCGAGGCCGAACGCAACCGCTTCGCCGGAGTGCCGTTTTTCCGGTTCGGAACATTGGCCGCCGGCGTCCTGTGCGTCGCGGCCAGCGGGTCGGTGGCAGGGATCGCGCCACGGGTCCTCGTGATTGCGGCAGCGACGGCGCTTATCGGCCTGACCTTCTGGCTTGATCGGCGGGCCGCCGACAACCTCTTTCCGCGCGGCGCTCTGTCGCTCGACGCGCCGATAGGGCTGGCGCTGTGGATTCTGGCATTGCACGGGATGACCCAGACTTCGGTGACTTTGTTCCTGCCGCTGTTGCTGCAGGTCGTCCATCAGGTGTCACCGGTTGTGATCAATTTCCTCAGTATCGTCATTTCGTTGGGCTGGACCACTGGCACTTTCACCGTTTCGGGGTGGTCTGGAAAGCGTGAGCGCATCGCGCTCGCATCGGGGCCGGTCATCGCCACTATCGGGCTCGCCTGTCTGACCGCGGTGGCTTTGCTGCCAGGGTTGGCGCTGATGACGCTGAGTGCCTTCGTGATGGGGATCGGCATCGGTGTATACAACGTGCATCTCGTCGCCCGGGCGATGGACAGCGTGGCCTCCTACGAACATCGCAGTACCGCGGCCGCCTTGACCTCGGTACGCTCGATCGGCACCGCGTTCGGCGCGGCGATTGCCGGGGTGGTGGCGAACATGGCCGGGCTCGGCGACGCTACCGAACCGGGGGCAGTCGGCAATGCCGTCACCGCGGTGTACATGTTCTGCTGCATACCGTTCGGGCTCGCTGCGCTCTTGATGCTCCGCTTTGTCCGCGTCGCGCTCGGCAAGCCGGCGGCGGTGTCGGCACATGAAGATTGTCGGGGCACGCACTGATATGAGTGAAGCGTCACGCCCCGGCTCCTGGCAATCCTCCCGAGCAGGAGAGCACGCCATGTCTCGTCCGCAAGCCCTCGGAAACATTCGCGTCGTGGATTTCAGCTGGGTGCGGGCCGGGCCATGGGCCACGCGCTGGCTCGGCGCTTTTGGAGCGGAGGTCATAAAAATCGAGTGGCCAGAAAATGAGCGCGGCAGGCTGCCAAGCACCACCACGCCCCACAATCTCGAGGTCAATCTGAATACCTCGGGAAACTTCAATGACACCAACGTTAACAAGAAGAGCCTCAGTCTGAACGTGCGAAGCGCCAAAGGCTTAGAGATCGTCAAGCGGCTGATTGCCGTCTCCGACATCGTGATCGAGAATTTCAGCTCCCGGGTATTGCAGAAATGGGGCCTCGGCTACGAGGAGCTGCGTAAGATCAAACCGGACATCGTCTATGTGTCGATGTCAGGCTATGGCCATACCGGTCGGCATCACCATTATACGACATTCGGTCCTGTCGCCCAGGCGGTCTCGGGGCTGACCTCTATCTCCGGCCTGCCTGACAAACCGCCGGCCGGCTGGGGCTGGTCGTATATGGACGATACGGGCGGTATGTACGGGGCGATGTGTGCCCTCACAGGCCTCTATCATCGCAACATGACGGGGCGAGGCCAGCATATCGACCTATCTCAAATGGTGTCGAGTGTTGCCCTCAATGGCCCGGCGCTGCTGGACTTCACAGTGAACGGGCGCGGGTCGCGCCGGCCCGGCTTTCCTCCCGGCAACCGTGCGCATTGGCCGGGCACGCCGCTGGTCAACAACTACCGTGGGCCGACTGTCGCGCCCCATAATGCCTATCGCACTCATCCTGGCGCGTACAACGACTGGTGCGTGATCGTCTGCCACACCGATGAGGAATGGCGGCGACTGGTGCAGGTGATGGGCGCGCCGTTGTGGGCCGCCTCGCCGAAGTTCGCCACGGTGATGGGACGCTTGCA
>Ga0207693_10000964_pt1 | contig 25831 bp, 25 predicted proteins | sample LARL81metaG_FD_184347 | JGI IMG/M metagenome (GOLD analysis project Ga0207693, IMG submission 184347) | Corn, switchgrass and miscanthus rhizosphere microbial communities from Kellogg Biological Station, Michigan, USA - LAR L8-1 metaG... | ecosystem: Host-associated > Plants > Roots >... | reverse complement strand
GTTCTCACGCGGGAAACGGTACTCCCGCGTAAGGTCCTGGTGGTGGGCGTGAAGCGCGTGAACATCGCGGAGCCGTCGTTCAAGTACGACGACTCCGATCCGGCGGGATTCCGCAGCGGCAGCTTCCGCTTCGGCTCCGTGCTCGGAGCGGAGGAGCTCGGCACCACCGTCTACGAGCTGCCGCCAGGCCAGGCGATCTGTCCCTATCACTACGAGTACGCCGAGGAGGAGTGGCTGATCGTGCTGGCGGGCGAGCCCACGCTTCGCCATCCCGAGGGAGACGACCGACTGGCCCCATGGGACGTGATCTGTTTCCAGCGCGGCCCGTCCGGCGCACACGAGGTCCGCAACGACACCGACCGGCCTGTGCGTGTCCTGATGTATTCGACGGTCAAGCATCCGGCCGCGACCGTCTATCCCGACAGCGACAAGATCGCGATCTGGACGGGGAATCGCGACGACGACGTGATCGTGCCCCGCGCGACCGGCGTCGACTACTGGACCGGCGAGCCGACCCGCTAGCTCATGCTTTTTCTGGTCAAAGCACTTCTCTTCCTGGGCAAGAGCAGGCGGGGACGAAAGCTTCTCTTCACTGCCGGCCTCCTGGCTGCCGAGGTCGCTCGGAGCGAGCAAGCCCGGAAGCTGTATGCAAAGGCGCGCAGAGCGACCGTCGGACGGCGCTAGGCCCAGGGGAGGCGGGACCAGCTCGGCGGCCGCTCGCGCCGGAACTGCTCCATGTTCGCGTACGCCTGCCTCCAGTCAGAGGTCTCCTCGTCCACGCACGCGCCGTAGCGCGCCGCGGCCTCCGAGACTGCGTAGCGCACTCCGGCGCCTGTGCGCGCGCCGGCCATCAGGATCGCGCAGGGACCCTCTCCCGCGCCCACGAAGCCGTGCTCCGTCCAGGGCGGAGCGTGGAAGAAGTCCCACTGACGGAGCGTCCGCTCCTCGCCCTCGACGATCAGGCGGCACTCACCCGACAGAACAAGGAACGCCTCCTGGCTCTCCTCGGCGTGGTAGAGGCTGGTCTGGCCCGGCTCCAGGACGGTGACCTTGATTCCAAGTTGGTCGAACTCCACCGGCTCCCGGCCGTACTCGTTCTCGAACTGGCACAACCCGCCCCTGCTGTCGGCGAACAACCATTCTGCGTCGCGCACGTTCACGACGAACCAGCCTTCGGTGACGGGTAGGAGCCCCGAGCCCGAATCCTCTAGCCGTGCCTCGGTCACAGCCAGCGGCTACCCGTGAATCGAGATAACGATGGGGATGATCAGGATCGCCACGATGTTCGCGATCTTGATCATCGGATTGATGGCGGGACCGGCCGTGTCCTTGTACGGGTCGCCAACCGTGTCGCCGGTGACCGCAGCTGCGTGGGCCTCCGAGCCCTTGCCGCCGTAGGCACCGTCCTCGATCAGCTTCTTCGCGTTGTCCCAGGCTCCGCCGCCCGCCGTCATCGCGATCGCGAGGAAGAGGCCCGTCACGATCGTGCCGATCAGGAGCCCGCCGAGCATTTTCGCACTGATCAAGCCGACGACGATCGGGAAGAGGATCGGCACGAACGCCGGCAGGATCATCGCGCGGATCGCCGAGCCGGTGACGATGTCGATCGCCGGGCCGTACTCCGGCCGTTCGGTGCCCTCCATGATCCCCGGGTGCTCGCGGAACTGGCGGCGCACCTCTTCCACCACCTCACCGCCGACGCGGCCGACGGCCTGCATTGCGAGCGACGCGAACAGGAACGGCATCAGGCCGCCGATCAAGAGACCCGCGATCACCCAGGCGTCGTTGAGCTGGAAGATCGTCGGGAGGCCCTGCTCCCGCAGCCCGTCGGAGTACGAGCCGAAGAGGACGAGGGCCGCGAGGGCGGCCGAGCCGATCGCGTAGCCCTTAGTCACGGCCTTCGTCGTGTTGCCGACCGCGTCGAGCGGGTCGGTGATCGCGCGCACCTCCGGCGGCAGGTCGGCCATCTCGGCGATCCCGCCCGCGTTGTCCGTGACGGGGCCGTAGGCGTCGAGCGCGACGATCAGGCCGGTCATCGACAGCTGCGCCATCACGGCGACGCCGATCCCGAACAGGCCTGCGAAGTGGTTGGCGACGAGGATCCCGACCGCGATCACGACGACGGGCAGCGCCGTCGCCTGCATCCCGACGGCCAGGCCCTCGATGATGTTCGTCGCGTGTCCCGTCTGAGACGCGCTGGCGATCGACTTGACAGGGTTCCAGCGCGTTCCCGTGTAGAACTCCGTGATCCCGACGAGCAGCGCGGTGACCGCGAGGCCGACGAGCGCCGATCCGTAGAGGTTGCCGAACGAGAACTTGCCGGTCGTGTCAAACGCCTGCGTGACCGGGATGAACAGCAACGCGGAGATGATCGACGCCACGATGACCGCGCGGTAGAGCGCGTTCATGACGTTGCCGTTCGGGCGTACGCGCGCAAACTGGACGCCGATGATCGAGGCGATGATCGAGACGCCGCCGATGCAGAGGGGGTAGAGCCAAAGGTGCGTCCCCGTCGCCGCCGCTGCCCCGGTGACGCCGAGCAGCATCACCGCGACCGCCGTCACGGCATAGGTCTCGAATAGGTCGGCGGCCATGCCGGCGCAGTCGCCGACGTTGTCGCCGACGTTGTCCGCGATCACGGCCGGGTTGCGCGGGTCGTCCTCCGGGATCCCGGCTTCGATCTTGCCGACGAGGTCGGCGCCGACGTCCGCGGCCTTCGTGTAGATCCCGCCGCCGAGCCGGGCGAAGACGGAGATGAGCGAGCCGCCGAAGGCGAGCCCGATGAGGTGATTGATCGCCTGGTGTGGCGTGTCGCCGACCCAGGACGTGAGGATCCCATAGTAGCCCGCCACGCCGAAGAGCCCGAGGCCGACGACGAGCAGGCCCGTGACCGAGCCGGCGCGGAAGGCGACGTTGAGCGCCTGCGGCAGGCCGTGGCGCGCGGCTTCGGCCGTCCGCACGTTCGAGCGCACGGCGACGTTCATCCCGATGAAGCCGGCTGCGGCGGAGAGCACCGCGCCGATCAGGAAGCCGACGGCGGCACCCCAGCCGAGCTTGTCGTAGAAGCCGAGCAGGAGGAACGGGACGATCGCGACCACGGCGATCGTCTGGTACTGGCGGCGCAGGTACGCCGCGGCGCCCTCCTGCACGGCGCGCGCGATCTCCTGCATCCGCTCGTTGCCGGCCGGCTGGCGCAGAAGCCAGACGGTGAGGCCGATCCCGTAGAGGACGGCGGCGCCCGCGCACAGCAGCGCGAACAGCACGGCGTGATCCATGAACCAACTCATCGAGTAGAACTCCCTCCGGGCGTCACAAAGTCAGCGCCGAGATGGCCCCGGCGCCGCTGCGTTGTACCACACCGGCCGGATTCTCCGTGTCACGAAGTGGGCGTGCGGAGGTGCCAGCGGACCTGCTCCTCGAAGATCTCCCGCATGCTCGCGCCCTCGTCGTGCCGCGCGATCTGGCGTTCGGCGGCGTTGCGCTCCGGGATCGCCAGCCACTCCGCCGCGCCGAGCTCCTCCGCGACCGGACGCACCCACTCGAGCAGCTGCTCGAGCCGGGCCCGCGCGGGGATGGACTCGCCGCGTTCGAAGTCGATCAGTTCGCCCGAGCACCCGTGCCGGATCGCGCGCCAGAGGTTCTCCTCGACCAGGCGGTGCGGCAGGTCGGGCAGCGGCTCGCCCTCGTCCAGCGCGCGCGCGATTCGCGCGGTCAGCGCGTAGGCGAGCGCCGCGAGCGAGCGCGACTCGCCGAGGTCGGGCTGCGCGTCGCAGATCCGGATCTCGACGGTCGGGAAAGCGAGGTGCGGGCGCACGCTCCACCAGATCTGGGTGTGCTCGGTGATCGAGCCGGTCTCGTAGAGGAAGCGGACGTACGCCTCCCAGTCCTCCCAGCTCGTGAGCGCGTCAGGGATTCCGCAGCGCGGGAACGCACGCGTGAAGATCTGCGTCCGCGCCGAGTGGAGGTACGTGAAGACGCCTTCCACGAACGGGGAGCTCCCCGAGAGCGCGAGCAGCTCGGGCAGGTAGTTGCGGAGCGCCGAGCAGACGCGGATCGCGCGATCGGCGCCGTTGATGCCGACGTGGACGTGGATCCCGAACGAGTTGTTGCGCCAGACGACGTAGCGGAGGACCTCGTCGTTGAGGCGGTAGTGCGGCGTGTCGATGATCCGCTGGTCCTGCCACGGGCTCCACGGGTGCGTGCCGGTGGCGCCGAGCGCTATGCCGCGCGGCTCGGCGAGGGCCCTGAGCTGCTGGCGCCGCTCGCCGACGAGCGCCACGGCGTCAGCGAACGAGTCGCAGCGGCCGGTGCGGACCTCGACCTCGGAGGCGATCAGCTCCCCGACGAGATGCGGCTCGAGCTCCGTCCCCTGCGCTGCTTCCTGGAGCTCCTCGAAGCGGTTGACGAGGCCCAGCGTCTCGGGGTCGAGGAGCGCGAACTCCTCCTCGACGGCCACGGTGAAGTCGGGCACGGAGTCGAAGCTCGCGCGCGACTGCGCGAGCATTTCCTCGTACCCGATCCGTTGCTCCTCTCCCATCGCGCGCAAGCCTACTCACGGGATTGAAGCGAGCAAACGCGCGGCCACCACTGTCCAACTCCAGCGCACTTCCACTGCGCGGCGCGCGTCCACACCGAGCTCGCGTCGCCGTTCGGCGGGGAGCGCGAGAATCGCGGCGAGGCGGTCGCGCAGGGCGCCGGCGTCCCCGGCCGGGAAAGAGAGGAGCGGCGCCGTCTCGGGCCCCACCTCCTCGCTTATTCCGGCCGCTACTTCCGCCAGGCCCGAGTGCGCCGAGACGACCGGCAGCACGCCGGCCGCGGCGGCCTCTGCCGCGACCATCCCGAACGCCTCGGGGAAGATCGACGGCACGACGGCGACGTCGCAGAGCGGCAGCAGGTGGCGGAGATGGCGGTGCTCGAGCGCGCCCGTGAAGAGCGTGCCCGGCGGGGCCAGCGCCTCCAGTCGCTCCCGGAAGTCCCCGAAGCCGACAACGACCGCCCGCGCGTCGAGGCCCTCGAGCGCCTCGAGCAGGACCTGGACGCCTTTGTTCTCGATCAGCTTCCCGAAGTAGACGACGGTGGGTTCGTCTCGCAGGAAGAACTCTGCGAAGCGAGCCTCGTTGCCCGGATCTGGGTGCCGCTCGTCGCCGTCGTCGGGGTCGCGGCTGGCCTCGCCGATCAACCCCACAAACGCCTCCTCGCGCGGCTCCGGCCGGAACTCGTCGACGTCGACGCCCGGCGGGACGATCTCGACCCGGTCGACGTGGCCGACGACGTCCTCGAGCACCTCGCGGATGTGCTCCGAGCCCGCATAGACGACCTCGGCCCCCGCGAGCGTCTCCGCGCCCCACTCCACCAGATCGGGCCGACCGCGCATCGCGTACTCGAGCTCCGAGCCGTGCGCCTTGACCCTGAAACGCATCCCGCTCGCGGCGCCCACCGGCGCTCCGAGAAGCACATGGTTCGCAAAGACGAGATCCGCCGGCCCGAGCTCTCGCAGCACAGCCGCGTTTGCCTCGACGTACGCGTCCCGCTGCGCCGGGGTGAAGTCGCCCAGCCGCCGCGCCTCGAGCCCCTCGTACCGGTCGAGGATGAAGGTCGGCAGCAGGCCGCCCGGCAGCTCCGGCACGACGACCCGCGCGCCGCCGAGGTCGTAGTCCTCGGGATGCCGGTCCTGACAGACGACCGTGACGTCGTGCCCGGCGAGACTCCATTCGCGCGCGAGCGCGCGCGTGTAGACGTTCGAGCCCGTCCCGCCGAGCAGGTACCCGTGCCACAACAACACCCGCACGAAGCGGACGCTACGTCAGGTGGAAGTAGAGCGCGTAGAGGAGGTCGACCGCGGGGTTCGACGTGTGCACCGTGACGTCGCCGGGCGTCTCGAGCAGCGCCTCGGAGTAGTTGAAGATGATCTTCACTCCGGCTCCGACGAGATCGTTAGTCGCCGGCTGAGCCGCCTCTGTCGGGACGGCGAGCACGCCCACCACGACGTTGTGCTCCCGCACGAGCTCGCCGAGCCGCTCGTACGGCTCGACGGAGACATGCCCGATCGGCTGCCCAACCTTGGCGGGATCGGTGTCGACGACCGCGGCGATGTTGATCCCGTGCTCAGCGAAGATCGAGGACGAGGCGATCGCCTGCCCGAGCCGGCCCGCGCCGACGAGCGCCACGTTGTGCTGTCCCTGTGTGCGCAGGATCTTGCGGATCGCGTCGAGCAGGAGCTCGATCGAATAGCCCACCCCGCGCTTGCCGAACTTGCCGAAGTTCGAGAGGTCGCGGCGGATCTGGGTCGCGTTGATGTTCGTGTACTCGGCGATCTCCTGCGAGGAGATCCTCGTCTTGCCCATCTTGCGCGCCTGGGTCAGCACCTGGAGGTACCGGGACAGGCGCGCCGCGACGCCCACGTTCAACCGCTCGGCCACCCGACCCCCTTCGCTCGACTTCGTGACAGCGCTCTCTGTTGTAGCAAGCCGCTTTACGAGTCCGCTTGTGCAACCGCACGGCGGAGGGCATCAGGGTGCACGTGGTACGTGAAACGCCTCCGCCCGTCGATCTCGACGACCGGGATCCACTCGCGGTACTCCGCCTCGAGACCGGGATTCCCGTCGATCGCGACCTCCTGCAACTCGAAGCCGAGCTCGTCCCGTGCCGCGGCGACGACGCGCCGGGCCGCCTCGCAGAGATGGCAGCCCGTCGAGGTATAGAGGACGACTTCGGCTACGGGTAGATCCCGCGCGTGACTGTCGCTTCTGCGACCCGCTGCACCGCGAGCCCGTACGCGGCGACACGCATCGGAAGCTTGCGGGTCTGCGCCGTCTCCCACGTCTCGTCGAAGGCGCGGCTCACGATGTCGTTGAGCTTCGCGTTCACCTCGACCTCCTTCCAGAAGTACTCCTGGAGGCCCTGCACCCACTCGAAGTAGGAGACGACGACGCCGCCCGCGTTCGCGAGCACGTCGGGGAGGATCAGCACGCCCTTGTCCTCGAGGATCGCGTCCGCGGCCGGCGTGACCGGCCCGTTCGCGCCCTCGCAGATCATCGATGCCTTGACCTTGTCGGCGTTGTCCGCGGTGATGACCTGCTCGAGCGCGCATGGCGCGAGGATGTCGCAGTCGAGCAGCAGGAGCTCCTCGTCGGTGATCGTCTCCGCGTCCTTGAGGCCCGCGAGCGTCCGATTTTCGGTCTTGTAGGCGACTGCGGCCGGGATGTCGATCCCCTTCGGGTTGTAGAGCGCCGTCGTCGAGTCGGAGATCGCAACGACGAGCGCGCCCTCCTGGTGGAGGAAGTTCGCGAGGTAGCTGCCGACGTTGCCGAAGCCCTCCACGGCGACCCTCATCCCGGCGAGGCGCTTGTCGAGCTTCGCCACTGCGTCGCGGATGCAGAAGAGCGCCCCGCGGGAGGTGGCCTCGACGCGCCCGAGGGAGCCGCCGATCGTGAGCGGCTTGCCCGTCACGACACCGAGCACAGAGTGGCCCTTGTTCATCGAGTACGTGTCGAAGATCCACGCCATCACCGAGCCGTCGGTGCCGACGTCGGGAGCCGGGATGTCCTTCTCCGGGCCGATCTCGTTGATGATCTCGCTCGTGAAGCGGCGCGTCATCCCCTCGAGCTCGTGGCGCGACATCTTCTTGGGGTCGCAGACGACACCGCCCTTGGCGCCGCCGAACGGAATCCCCATCAGCGCGCACTTCCAGGTCATCCACATCGCGAGTGCCTTGACCTCGTCGACGGTGACGTCGGGGTGGTAGCGGATGCCGCCCTTCGACGGCCCGCGCGCGATGTTGTGGGTGACGCGGTAGCCCTTGAAGACCCGGGTCGTCCCGTCGTCCATGCTCACGGGGATCGAGACCTCGATCGCCTTCTTGCACTCGCCGAGCACGGAGATGAGGTTCGGGTCGATCTCGAAGGTCGTGCCGACGCGGCGGAGCTGCTCGCGCGCCAGTTCGAAGGGGTTCTCGCGGAGGTGGGTGGTCGTGGTGTCGACCGTGGTCACGTAGCCGCTCCTTTTGTCGCTGCAAACAGGGCAAAAAGCTGACGCCTCGGCGAGCTTAGCGCGACGCGTAGGCGTCAAGTGCGAGGTACCGGGGGTACGGGACCGGTTCCGTCCAGCGCGCCGCCGACGCGATCATCGCGGCGTTGTCCGTGCAGAGGGCGAGCGGAGCGGCGGCGGCATCGGGAAGCGCGGCCCGCAGCTCGGAGTTCGCGGCGACGCCGCCGACGATCGCAATCCGGTCGCGTCCCGTCACCTCCGCCGCCTTCTCCACCCCCTCCACGAGCGCCCGCACGATCGCGTGCTGGTACGAGGCGGCGAGGTCGGCGCGCCGGGCCTCGAGCTCTTCCTCGTCCAGGTCGCGGACCGCATAGAGGAGCGCGGTCTTCAGCCCCGAGAAGGAGAAGTCGAGGCCCGGGACCCGCGCGACCGGGAAGTCGTAGGCCTTCGGGTCGCCCTCGCGCGCGAGCAGGTCGATCTCGCGACCGCCCGGGTAGCCGAGCCCGAGCAGGCGGGCGCCCTTGTCGAACGCCTCGCCCGCCGCGTCGTCGAGCGTTGTCCCGAGCAGCTCACGCTCGGTGTGGGAGCGCACGTCGAGGAGCAGCGTGTGGCCTCCGCTCGCGAGCAGGCAGAGGAACGGCGGCTCGAGTGGGTCGGGCTGGAGGTAGAGCGACGCGACGTGTCCGTCGAGGTGGTCGACCGGCACGAGCGGCAGCCGGCGTGACCACGCGAGCGCCTTCGCGGCGGCGAGCCCGATGAGCAGGGCGCCGATCAGCCCCGGGCCCTGCGTCACCGCGACGCGGTCGACGTCCTCGAGCGTCGCGTCCGCCACGGCGAGCGCCTCGCGAATGACGGGCGTCACGAGTTCGAGATGCCGTCGCGACGCGACCTCGGGCACGACGCCGCCGTACCGAGCGTGCAGCTCGGCCTGCGACGAGACGACGCTCGAGCGAATCTCGCCCTGGTCGGTGACGAGGGCCGCGGCCGTCTCATCGCAGCTTGTCTCGATCCCGAGAATCAAGCGCGGTCGCGCGCGACCGGGTCCTTCCACATGATCAGCGCGTCCTCGCGGTTGTCCGTGTAGTAGCCGCGGCGCACGCCGCGAGAGCTGAAGCCGAGCCGCTCGTAGAGCTGGATCGCCTTGCGGTTCGTGACCCGCACCTCGAGCGTGTAGCCACGGCGTGCGTCAGCGGCGGTCAGGTCGAAGAGCCGCTCGAGGAGCATCGTGGCGACACCGCGGCCGCGCTGGTCCGGATCGACGGCGACGTTCATCACGTGCCACGCGTCGACGTAGCGCGAGACGATCAGGTAGCCGACGAGGGCTCCGTCCTCCGCGTCGGCCTCGAACGCGCCGAGACAGATCGAGCTCGGCTTTGCCAGCTCGCCGGCGAACATCGAGCGCGACCACGGAGTCGGATACGAGCGGCGCTCGATCTCCTCGATCTCGCCCAGGTCGTCGAGGAGGAGCCGGCGCAGCTCGATTGTTGTCACTGGACGTTCCTGTCCGCGTCGGGGACGCGGAGGTAGAGCGGCTCGAGCTCGTCGACCGGTCCCGCCTCTCCCGCGAGCTCGGCGTGGAACCGGGCGCGCGGCAGGTGACGTTCGTCGTCGTCGGGCGGGACGAAGGCTCCGCGTTCCTCGAGCAGCGATCGGTAGCGCAGCGCGCCGTCCCCGACGCAGACGGCACCGTCTCGAATCGGCAGCTCCTGCGGCGTGAGCACGCGCGGCTCGCCGTCGACGACGGTGAAGATCTCGCGCCGCTTCGCGTCGATCACCGGCACCGCATCCGGAGCGCCGGCTGCCAGCGCGTCCAGGGTCGAGATACCGGCGCCGGGAAGCTCCAGCGAGAGCGCGAGCCCGCGCGCCACGGCGAGCCCGATCCGGACGCCCGTGAAGCTGCCCGGCCCGAGCCCGACCGCGAGCCGATCGAGGTCGGTCGGATGCGCGCCCGCCTGGCGGAGCAGCGCGTCGACATCCTCGAGCAGAGTCTGCGCACGCGAGACCCGCTCGCCGAGCACCTCTCCATCATCGACCAGAGCGCTCGTCGCTGCTCCCGTCGCCGTGTCGAACGCCAGCGTCAGCACTCCTCGATCTCCACCGCTCTCCCGCCGCCAGCATGCCGCAAACGCACTGCATAACGAGGCGGCGGTAGAACGCCCTCCCCCGCCTCCGGCCACTCGACGAACGCGATCGCCTGCTCGAAGTACGGCTCGAGGTCTCCCCACTCCGCCGGCGAGACGCCCTCGAAGCGGTAGAGGTCGAGATGCGAGATCGCGACGCCGTCGCCGTGGTACCGGTGCCCGATCGTGTACGTCGGGCTCGTGACGCGCTCGCGGACGCCGAGCTCGACGCAGGCGCCACGCACGAAGGTCGTCTTACCCGAGCCGAGCTCGCCCGCAACGGTGACGACGTCGCCGACCGCCAGCCGCCGCGCAAGCTCGGCCGCGAGCGCTTCCGTCTCCTCCGGTGCGTGCGTCAGCGTCTCCACCATCGAGCCTCCTATCATCGCGGCCATGCCTGCTTATGTGATCGTCGAGACGGACATCCGCGACCCCGAGCAATACGAGCGCTACAAAGAGGCCTCGCCGGACGCCGTGCACGGCGGCGGCGGCCGCTTTGTTGTGCGTGGCGGCGAACTCGCCGTCCTCGAGGGCGACTGGAACCCGTCGCGGCTCGTGATGCTCGAGTTTCCAGACCTCGAGACGGCCAAGCGGTGGTACGACTCGCCGGAATACCAGGAGGTGCGCAAGCTCCGCGACGGTGCGGCGAACCTCCGGATGGTCGCCGTCGAAGGCCTCTAGAAGAGGCCCAGCTGCTCAGCCGGCGCCGCGACCGCCGGCTCGGGCTCGGGCTCCGGCTCGGGCGCCGCGACCGGCGTCGGCTGGACACCGCGTCCGACCAGCTCCGGCAGGCGGGCGAAGTCCGCCTCGAGCACCTTCAGCATCGCGGGCGTGTAGAGCGCCGCGGCCGGGTGGTAGAGCGGGTACAGGAGGACGCTGCGGCCTGCGATGGTGAGCGGCTGCTCCTGCCCGTGCACGCGCGTGATCCCGAGCGGGCGGCCGGAGAGCAGCTTGGTCGCGAAGTTGCCGAGCGTCGCGATCACCTTCGGCTCGATCAGCTCGATCTGGCGGAAGAGGTGCGGCTCGCAGGACTCGATCTCGTCCGGCTGCGGGTCGCGGTTCCCGGGCGGGCGGCACTTGAGCACGTTGGCGATGTAGACGTCCTCCCGCCGGAGCTCGACGCCCGCGAGCAGGCGGTCGAGGAGCTTCCCCGCCTGGCCGACGAACGGGATGCCTTGCTTGTCCTCGTGGAAGCCGGGCGCCTCGCCGACGAACATCACGTCGGCATGCGGGTTGCCGGCGCCGAAGACGACCTGCGTCCTGCCCTGCGAGAGCCTGCAGCGCGTGCAGGTCCCAGTCGCCGCCGCGTACGCGTCCAGCGGCTCCAGGGGCGAAACCGGCACGGCACTCACGGCAAGCGAGTCTACGAGGCCCGCCCGACGGACACGACTCGGGCCCGCCAGCGGCCGCGCGGCGCGTCCACCACGATCTCGTCGCCGGGGCTCTTGCCTAGCAGCGCCCGGCCTACGGGCGAGTCGGGCGAGACGCCGCCGACGCCGGTGATCTCGACCTCGAGCCGCTCGCCATCGTCACGCTCGAGCTCCACCCGCGAGCCGACGGTGACGACGCCGCTCGCCGCAGCCGCCTCCTCGTCGACAACCGTCGCGTGCTGGAGCCGGTGGCGCAGCACCCTGATCCGGGCCTCGAGCAGCCCCTGCTCGTTCTTGGCGGCGTGGTACTCGAAGTTCTCGGAGAGGTCGCCGTGCGCACGCGCGGTCGCGATGGCCTCCACCGCCTCCTTGCGCTTCGGCCCTTCGAGCTCGGCCAGCTCGGACTCGAGCTGCTCCTTGGCCGCCGGCGTCAGGACCTCGCCTTCGTCCCCCCGAGCCATCCCGAGCTAGTGCCCGCAACCGCAGGAGCCGCCGCAGCAACCTCCGCCGCCGCCGGATGCGACCGGCTTCGTCACGCCGTGCACCGCGAAGGAGGAGAACTGCCGCGAGACGTTGGTGGCTGCGCAGTCGGGACATGCGACCCGGTCTTCGCCGCGCACCAGCTCCTCGAAATGGGACTCGCACTCCATGCAGACGTACTCGTAGATGGGCACGAGGCTGATGCTACTGCGACGAGCAGGTCGCCTGCTTGCCGCCCACGATCTCCCGCAGGAGCGCCGTCGGCGTCCCGGGCACCGCGAGCGTGAACCGCTCCGGCCGCGCCAGGTCGAGGATCGTCATCTTGTTGGGACCGGGCGCCGCGCAGCCGGCTCCCGTGAGCCGCCAGTACGGGTTGAAGTGGGCCCGGAGGAGGTACCGGCCGGCCGCGAACACGCGGCCGCCGATCACGGTGTGGCCGAAGGAGGTCACGACCGGATGGGCGGGCCCCGTGAGGATCGCCGTCGCATGCGGCAGCTCGAAGATCGCCCAGTTCCGGCTCCGGAAGACGACCTTCAGCCCGGAGGCCGCCGAGCGCAGCACGCTCCTCTCCTGCGGGCCGCCGTCCCAGTCGAGCGGCGAGGTCCGGCTGAGGAGGACGTAGCGGACGGCGTTCGAGCGCAGCCATCTCCGGTAGGCGATAGGGTCGAGGTTCTTCGAGTAGAGGACGCGGTTGTCCGCGACATCGAGCTGCCGGTACCAGCCGCGCGCAAGCGCGAGCCCGGCCTTCGGGATCCAGTACGCCTCCCAGTGCTCGGCCGTCGGTACCACCTCGACGCGAAAACCGGGCCGGTCGTGGGCCTGGAGGAAGCCAATCGCGGGCCGCCAGAAGCTCGCGTGCTGCGACTGGTTGTCGAGCCGCGACGGGATGAGGAGCATGTACGGCACGAGGTTGTAGGCGAACGCTCCGGCGAGCGCCAGCACGACGAGACGCCGCGGCCGAAAGCCGGCGAGGCTCGCGGTAAGCAGCATCACGGGGAAGATGAACGCGCTCAGCCGGGTCCAGTTGTCCCCGAGGGGCGACGGCACGACGTAGACGACGACGCTGCCGAGACCCCAGAGCGCGTAGAAGGCGACGAGCGGCGCGGCGCCGCGGGCGCGGCGCGCGACGAGAACGCCGAGCGTGGTGACGGCAAGCACGCTGACGAAGTCGACCCAATGGAACGGGTACGAGCCGGTGCTCCCCGGGAAGAGAAGCAGCGCGAGCACCTCGATCCCCGCCGCGACCACGAGACCGGCCCCGAACCAGATGTGCCGGCGCGAGATCTCCCGGCGCGAGACGACGTACGAGACGACGACGAGGCAGAGGAACGCGAAGGCGAGGGGGCTCAGGCCGACGGTGATCGCAGCCATGAGCGCCGCGAGCCGAAGCCGCCGCACCTGCAGGAGCTTCAGCGTTGCGAGCATCGCCGTGAAGCCGAGCGTGTAGGCGTAGAGCCCGGTGAACATCGGCGCAGCGGCGAGCACGCCGAAAACGCGCGACGGCCAGAGCGCCGCCCTCCCCCATTCCCGCAGCGCGATCGACGAGAAGAGCACCGTCGAGGCCACTGCGGCCGCGAAGACGAGCGGCAGGTTCCCGACGAGCGCGGCCGGGAGGTAGTAGAGGAGGCTGTACGACGCGAGCGGGTACGTCCCGGCGTACCAGAAGTTGTCCCAGATCAGCGCCCCGTCGCGGACGAGGAACGTGCGGTAGAGATGGACGGGAGCGTCGCCGGGGGCGGGGCCGATCGCGAGGACGAGCCCCGCGAAGGCTGCGGTCAGCGCGGCGCCGAGCAGCAGCTCGCGGCGACGCGAGAGGTTGGGAACCTCGATAAGGCCTGCGGCGGCGGAGCTCATCCGGGCAACTTCATCCTCGCACGTACATGGGACGCACGACGGTCTTCTCACCGGAGCCTCGCCGTTGAACCATGAGCCGCCGATGAGGTGGATCCGGGGACGCGCGCGGCGCCCCCGGATCCGGCAGCGGGCTTACGCCGGCGGCGCGATGTTCTGGTTCAGGTGGAAGACGTTCGTCGGGTCGTAGCGCTCCTTCAGCGCGACGAGCCGGGCATACGTCTCCTGCCCATAAGCCTCCTCGGCACCACCGTCGGCGTCGCCGAGGAAGTTCACGTAGGCGCGACCCGTCTGGTCGGCCTTCGTCGAGGCGATCACGGTGCGCGCCCACTCGGTGTGCGCACCCAGCAGCGCCTCCTCGGGCGTGCCGGTGACCGCGTTGAGCACATACGGCATCAACCGCTCCGGGAAGGCCGTGTCCCCCTGGCCGACGCGGGCGACGGCTCCGCCCATCTGGTGGACGTGGATCTCGGCCTGCGGTCCCGGCGTGTTCTGGTGGAGCGCCACGAGCGAGTCGATCGTCTCGTCCGAGAGGCCGGCCAGGTTCGTCGCCTTGAAGTAGGCGTTGATCCCCTTCGGCCAGAGCGGATCGAGCAGGCCCTGGATGAACTGGTACGGCATCGGATGGATCAGGTCCGCGACCGGCTCGGCGACGGTCCGCAACTCGCGGACCAGTGCCTCCCCGTCGGCGACCGGACCGGCGCAGACGGCGATCACGATCGCCACCTTCTTCCCGTGCCACTCCTCCGGGATCACGGGCAGCGGTGGCGCGGACGCGAGGCTGATCGCCGTCGTGATCGCGTCCGGAGCCGTCGGCGCCCAGTCGCGATAGAAGCGCAGCAGGTCGCCGGCGGCGTCGCCGGGCAGAAAGAGCGGTCCGGCATAGACCTCGGGACCGACCGGATGGACCGCCAGCTCGAACGAGGTGACGATCCCGAAGTTCCCGCCGCCTCCGCGCAGGCCCCAGAAGAGGTCCGCGTTCTCGTCGGCGCTCGCGTGCACGAGCCGGCCGTCGGCAGTGACGACGTCGGCCCCGACGAGGTTGTCGCAGGCGAGCCCGTACTGCCGCATCAGCCAGCCGATGCCGCCGCCGAGCGTGAATCCGGCGACGCCGGTGGTCGAGACGAGGCCGCCGGTGGTGGCGAGGCCGAACTGCTGGGCCTCGTGGTCGACGTCGCCCCAGACCGCGCCCGGACCGACGAAGGCGCGGCGGGCGTTCGGGTCGACGCGGACGTTCCGCATCGGCGAGAGGTCGATCAGCATGCCTCCGTCGGTCGTCGAGAGGCCGGCCACGCTGTGACCACCGCCGCGGACTGCGACCTCGAGGTCGTTCGCGCGCGCGAAGCCGAGCGCGGCGATCACGTCGGCCACGCCGGTGCAGCTCGCCACGACCGCCGGCATGCGGTCGTCGTGCGCGCCGTTCCAGACCTGCTTCACCTCGGTGTACCCGTCGTCGCGGGGCAGGAAGAGGTCGCCGCGCAACGCGTCGCGCAACTCCTGCACCGTGGCCTCACCGAGGACGGGCGCGAGCATCTCCGTCATGAGTTCCTCCTTCTCGTGGAGTAGGTCGCGCCCGTTCTATCGAGGGGCTCTTAGCGCTCGATTTGCGCCGGATTTGCAGCGTTGAGGCGTTCGTGGACGTGCTCGACCCAGCGGGAGTCGCCGCGCGCCTCGAAGCCTTCGAGTGCTCGCTCGAACAGGCCGCGGGCCTGCGCGTCGTCGCCGCGCAGGAGCGCGAGCTCGGCGAGGTTGGCGCAGGTGACGGCCTGCCAGCGCACGCGGCGCGTCTCGCCCACCACGGTCAGGGCTTCCCCGAGCCGCTCTTCCGCTTCCGCCGGGCGGTCGCGAGCCAGTTCGAGGTCGGCGATCCGCCACAGCGTCGAGACAAGCCCCCAGCGGTCGCCGGCTCGCCGGAATGTCGCGAGGGCCTCCTGGAGAAGATCGGCTGCGCGTGTGTACTCGCCGCGGCGGGTCGCGACCTGCCCGAGCCCGACGAGCGCGAGCGCGACCCCACGCCGGTCGCCCAGCTGCTCCCGCAACGGGCGTGCGCGCTCGAAGAAGTCGGCCGCTTCGTCGAGGCGACCTTCCGAAAGCTCGAGGTTGGCGAGGCGCGCCCACGCGTCCGCACGACCCTGATCGCTTCCGATCCGCTCGAAGTACGAGAGACCCTGCTCGAGCCGCTCGCGCCCCTGCCGCTCGTCGCCGGCGGAGCGGACGACGTTCGCCCAGTTGATGAGGACGTAGCCGGCCGCTACCTGGCACGAGATGTCGGCGAACGGCTGCAGCGTGTCCTCGAACGCGATGCGCACGCCCGGGGTGGCGGGGTCGGGACGGATCATTTCGGCGACATTGACGAGCGCCGGGACCGACTCCTTCGAGTCCGCAAGCGCGCTGAACAGCGTGTAGCTCTCCTCGCAGAGCCGCTCCGCCACGGCGACGTCGCCCGCGACCCAGGCCGCAGCCCCGAGCGAGTAGGCGAGCACCGCCTCGGCTTCCGCGAGGCCGTGCTCCCGGGCCAGCGCAAGCGCCGGCTCGTAGAAGCTCGCCGCCTGCACGCCGTCGTCCGCGGCGATCTCGACGGCCGCCCGGAAGTGGAGCGTGCGCCACTCGAGTGCGGGATCGCCGAGCCTGCGCGCGAGCGCGACCGCTTCCTCGACCTTCGCGAGGCCGAAGCCCGCATCTCCCGAGCGGAACTCGATCGCTGCATCGCCGAGCAGCGCCCTGATGCGCTCTGGCGAATCGCCGGGCGCGCGTTCGAGCGACTCGGTAAGCCAATGCCGTGCTTCCGGCAACTCGATCCGGCGGAGCCAGAACGGCCAGACGGCGGCACTCAGGCGTAGCGCTTCCTCGGGATTCGTGTCGAGCAGCGTCTCGAGCGCGACGCGGAGATTGCCCTGCTCCGAATCGAGGCCCGTCAGTTGCCCGTCCAGGCCCGTGACGAGGTTGACGAGCCAGGCCGCGTGCCGAGCGGCCAGGGCGGGGCGTTCCCCGGACACGACGAGCCTGCTCGCCGCGTAGCTGCGAATCGTCTCGAGGAGCCGGTAGCGTCGCTGCGCACGCCGATCTTCGCTCGCAACGAGCGACTTGTCCACGAGATCGGCGAGCAGGAGCGCCAACTGGTCGGCCTCGAGACCCTCCCCTGCGCAGACGTCCTCGACGGCTTCGAGGGCGAAGCTGCCGGAGAAGATCGCGAGCCGGCGCAGCAGCGAGCGTTCCTCATCAGACAGCAGCTCGTGGCTCCAGTCGAGCGTCGCTTCGAGCGTTTGCTGGCGCGTGGGGGCCGCACGGCTTCCGGCGCGGAGAAGCCGGAACCGATCGTCGAGGCGACCGGCGAGCGCCGCCGGGGTGAGCGCGTCCACGCGGGCCGCCGCAAGCTCCAGCGCCAGCGGAAGCCCGTCGAGCCGGTGGCAAATCCGGGCGACGTCAGGGGCGGTCTCGTGATCGAGCGCGAAGCCGGGTGCGACGGCGCCGGCACGCTCGATGAACAGCCGAACGGCCTCGTAGCGGAGGAGCGTCTCCGGCTCCTCCTCGCGATCTGGATCGGGAATGCCGAGGGACGGGACGCGGAAGACGACTTCGCCGGGGACTCGCAACGGCTCGCGGCTCGTCGCAAGCACGGTGAGCCGGGGCGTCCCGCGGAGCAGGGAGTCCACGAGGGAGGCGGCTGCCCCGATCAGATGCTCGCAGTTGTCAAGAACGAGCAGGAGCTCGAGCGGCTCGAGCTCGGCGAGGAGGGCAGCGAGGACCGCCGGCGCTTCGCCCCGCAGGGCCTGCAGGTCAAGCGCCTCGGCGACGGCGCCCGGGACGAGCGCACCGTCGGTAACGGAGTCCAGCTCGACGAACAGCACGCCGCCCTCGTAAGCGGCTCCACGGCCTCGGACGAGCTCGAGCGCGAGCCGAGTCTTCCCGACGCCGCCCGCGCCGGTCAGAGTGAGCAGGCGCGTGTGCGCCAACAGCGCCTCCAGCTCCCCGAGCTCGTGCTCGCGCCCGACGAACGTCGAGGTCTCGACCGGAAGCGGACGCAGCCCTGGCCGCGCTCCGCCCAACTCCGCGAGCAGGTGCTCGACCTCGGCGTGCAGGTCAGCGAGGCGCTCACGCTCGATCGAGGCCCAGTCGTCGTACCGGTTCTCGGGCAACAGCTCGCCGCCGTAGAGCGGCAGGGCGCTCTGACAAGCCTGCGCCGTCCGCTCCCGGAGCGCACCCGCGGCTGCTTCCTCGAAGGCCTCCACGTCGACATAGGCCGCGAGACGGAGGACACCGTCGACCAGCGTGATCGCGTCGGGACCGAGTGCGCGCCGGGCCGCGTGCACGGCCTGATTCAGGTTGTTCGCGGCCGAGTCGGGACTGCGGTCGGGCCACAGCGCGTCCATCGCCTGCTCGCGGTGGAGGCGGTGGCCGTCGGCGAGCGCAAGCAGCTTCACGAGCTCCCTTGCCTTGCGCAGCCGCCAGGCCGAATCCGGGACAGAAGCGCCGTCGGCCTCGGCTGCGAAGCCTCCCAGCAGGGTCACGTACACACGCATGAAGGCAGCATGCCGTGGCGCGGAGGGTTCTCCAAGGCCAGGCCGGGGTAGAATCCGGGGTGCCCGGCATCCGCATCGGAGCTGGAGCGCGATCGTGATCGAAACAGTCCACGTCATCGGATCGGGCCGTGTTGGTTCGGCCGTCGCCGCCCGCCTGAGCGAGCGGGGCGTCGCCGTGGGCGAGGACGACCCGGACGTCGTCCTCCTCTGCGTCCCGGACACGGCGATTTCGGACGTGGCCAGGCGTCTGACACCTGGACGTGCCTGGGTGGGACATGTCTCAGGCGCGACGCCTCTCGCCGCGCTCGAGCCGCACGCGCGTCGCTTCTCGCTCCACCCGCTCCAGACCTTCGACCGCAGCGGCGACCCTTCGCAGTTCGACGGCGCCTGGGCCGCGGTGACAGGTGACACGGAGGACGCTCTCGCGGTCGCTCGCGAGCTCGCGGAGATCCTCGGCCTGCACCCGTTCGATCTGGCAGACGGCGACCGGACGCTCTACCACGCGGGAGCCGTCTTCGCCTCGAACTACCTCGTCACGCTGCAGCGCGCTGCGGTGCGGCTCGGCGTTCCGGCGCAGGGACTCGCGCCGCTGATGACCCGGACGATCGAGAACGGCTTCGACCTGACCGGCCCGATCGCGCGCGGCGACTGGGCGACGGTCGAGGCGCACGAGCGGGTGATCCGCGAGGCCCATCCCGAGCTCGAGCAGCTCTACGAGACGCTCGCGGAAGCGACGGTGACGCTCGGATGAAGGTCGTCCGCACGATCGCTGACCTGGAGACCGTCCCCGGCACCGGGCTCGTGCCGACCATGGGAGCGCTTCACGACGGCCACCTCGCGCTGCTCGAGACCGCCCGGCGTGAAAACGAGACCGTCGTGATGTCCCTCTTCGTCAATCCGGCCCAGTTCGATGATCCGGCCGATCTCGAGGCGTACCCGCACGACGAGGCGCGCGACCTGCGGCTGGCGGAGAACGCGGGCGTCGACGTCGTCTTCGCGCCGGCGCGGGACGAGCTGTATCCCAGCGGCTTCGCGACCTGGGTCGATCCCGATGAGACGGGCGAGGAGGGCGACTCGCGCCCCGGCCACTTCCGCGGCGTTGCCACGGTGTGCCTGAAGCTGTTCAACCTGGTCAGGCCAGACCGCGCGTACTTCGGCCAGAAGGACGCGCAGCAGGTGGCCGTGATCCGGCGGCTCGTCCGCGACCTGAACGTTCCCGTGCAGATCCGCGTCGTGCCGACCGTGCGCGATCCCGACGGCCTCGCGCTTTCCTCGCGTAACGGCCGCCTCACGGCGGAGGAACGCGAGCGCGCGCTCGCCCTGCCGCGTGCGCTGTCGAGCGCCGCAGGAGCCCCCGATCCCGTGGCCGCCGCGCGCAGCTCGCTGAACGGGCTCGAGCCGGAGTACGTCGAGATGCTCGATCTCGGCGAAGCCAAGGTGCTCGCCGCCGCCGTGCGCATCGGCTCCACCCGTTTGATCGACAACGTCCTCGTAGAAGGAGAGCTCAGATGACCGAAGAGTCGAAGCCCCAGCGCTATGCCTCCTGGACGGCCGGAAAGCTGCCACTTCCGGAGCTCGCCGAGATGAAACGGCGTGGCGAAAAGATCGTGATGGTCACCGCCTACGACGCGCCGAGCGGCCGCCTCGCAGACGTGGCCGGCGTCGACCTGATCCTCGTCGGCGACTCGTCCGGGATGGTCGTCCACGGCCGCGAGTCGACCGTGCCGGTGACGCTCGACGAGATCGTCTTCATGACGCAGTGGGTGTCGCGCGGCGCAAAGCGGCCGATCGTGATCGCGGACATGCCGTTCGGCTCGTATGAAGAGTCGGACGAGCAGGCCATTCGCAACGCCGTGCGGCTCGTGAAGGAGGGCGGCGCCGACGCCGTCAAGCTGGAGCGCGGCGGCACCTCGGTCGCACGCGCCCGCGCAATCGTCGGCGCCGGGATCCCGGTCATGGGACACGTCGGGCTGACCCCGCAGACGGCGACCGTCCTTGGCGGCTTCAAGGCGCAGGGGCGGACTGCCGAGCGTGCGCGCCAGCTGGTCGAGGACGCGCTCGCCCTCGAAGCGGCGGGCTGCTTCTCGATCGTGCTCGAGGCGGTGCCGCCGGCAGTCGCGCAGGCGGCGACGCGCGCGCTCACGGTTCCGACGATCGGCATCGGCGCCGGCAAGGACACGGACGGGCAGGTGCTCGTGTGGCACGACATGCTCGGCTTCTACGAGGGCCGCGCGCCGCGCTTCGTCAAGCGCTATGCGGAGCTCGGGGACGCGATCGTCGAGGCGCTCGAGCAGTACGCCGAAGAGGTGCGAAGCGGCGCCTTCCCGGAGGACCGCCACACGTACGGGATGCCCGAGGAGGAGCAGGCGGCGTTCGAAGCGCCGCCCCAGTGACCGGCGCTAGGCGATCTTGGCGAGCACGAGCAGGGCCGGGAGCGCCGCGGCCAGACCGACAGTGGCGAGGCTCCGGCCCCAGGTCCAGCCGTGGACGCTGCGGACGCCGATCACGAGGAGGACCGCGCTCCACACGAAGGTGAGGTAAAGGACTCCTCCGAAGATCCGGTCGCCCGGCCCCCAGTCGTCGCCGCCCGTGCGGAAGAGGTTCTCGCCGTAGATCGCGATCCGGAGCGGCCACAGCGTGAACAGCGCCAGCGCGAGCGGCGCACCCGAGAGCGCGACCAGGTGCCGCGCCCGCACGTAGCCGCCGACCCCGCCAAACCGCCGCGCCGCGCCGTAAAGGAGGCCGCCGCCGAGCCAGTAGACGGCAAGCGCGTAGAACGCGCCGCCCAGGAACGCCCAGACAGGAATCAGCGACACCGAGAACGAGGCGTCGTTGAGCAGATGTCGCGCGACCGGCGTCCCGAGCACGGCCGAGATCCCCGCCAGCCCGGCGATCGCGATCAGCGGCTCCTGCCTCGCCTCGACCGCCGCCTCCGACTCGTCGCGCAGCGAAGCGAAGACGGCGCGCGGCGCGACCAGCACCGCCGGCGCTCGCAGCCACCAGCTGCGCTCCAGCGCCGAGGGCCGTACGGGGGTCTCCGCGCTCGCCACGCCGTTACGTTATGCCGCCGCTACAGCACGCGCGGGCAGGACATGCCGGAGGAACTCGCCGGTGAAGCTCCCCTCCACCTGAGCCACCTCCTCGGGCGTTCCGACCGCGACGACCTCGCCGCCCGCCTCGCCGCCCTCCGGGCCGAGGTCGATCACCCAGTCGGCCTGCTTGATCACGTCGAGATTGTGCTCGATCACGAGCATCGTGTTGCCGCCGTCGACGAGCCGCTGCAGCGTCTCGAGCAGCTTCTCGATGTCCGCGAAGTGGAGCCCCGTCGTCGGCTCGTCGAGGATGTACAACGTCTTCCCGGTCGCGACCTTGCACAGCTCGGCCGCGAGCTTCACACGCTGCGCCTCGCCGCCCGACAGTGTCGTCGCCGGCTGTCCGAGCTTGATGTAGTCGAGCCCGACGTCGTGCAGCGTCTGCAGGCGACGCCGGATCTTCGGGATCTTGGCGAAGAAGCGCAGCGCCTCCTCGACCGACATCTCGAGCACGTCCGCGATCGTCTTGCCCTTGAAGCGCACCTCGAGCGTCTCGCGGTTGTAGCGCGCCCCCTTGCACGTCTCGCACGGGACGTAGACGTCGGGCAGGAAGTGCATCTCGATCTTGATCTGCCCGTCGCCCTTGCATGTCTCGCAACGGCCGCCGCGCACGTTGAAGGAGAACCGCCCCGGCTTGTAGCCGCGCACCTTGGCCTCCGGCGTGAGCGAGTACAGCTCGCGGATGTGCGTGAACAGGTCGGTGTATGTCGCCGGGTTGGAGCGCGGCGTTCGCCCGATCGGCTTTTGGTCGATCTCGATCACCTTGTCGAAGACGTCGATGCCCTCGACGCCCGCGTGCGCGCCCGGCTTGACGCGCGCCCGGTTGAGCCTGTTCGCAAGGGCCTTGAACACGATCTCGTTCACGAGCGTCGACTTGCCGGATCCCGAGACACCGGTCACGCAGATGAACTTGCCGACCGGGAACTCGACGTCGATGTCCTTGAGGTTGTGCTGCGATGCCCCGCGGACGAGGAACGAGCCGCGATCCTCCTCCCGCCTCTCGGGAATCGCGATCGACCGCTTCCCCGAGAGGAACTGGCCGGTCACCGACTTCGAGACCCGCTCGACCTTCGCCGCCGGCCCCTCGGCCACGACCTCGCCACCGTGCAGCCCGGCGCCCGGCCCCATGTCCACGAGCCAGTCGGAGCGGCGCATCATCTCCTCGTCGTGCTCGACGACGACGACTGTGTTGCCGATGTCGCGGAGCCGTCCGAGCGTGTCGATCAGCCGCGCGTTGTCGCGCTGGTGGAGCCCGATCGACGGCTCGTCGAGGATGTACAGGACGCCGACGAGCTGCGAGCCGATCTGCGTTGCGAGCCGCAGCCGCTGCGCCTCGCCGCCCGAGAGCGTCGCCGCCGCGCGATCGAGCGTCAGATAGCCGACGCCGACATCGTCGAGGAACGTGAGCCGCTCGCGGATCTCCTTCACGATCCGGTGGCCGATCAGTTCCTCGGTCGGGGTCAGATCGAGCTCGTCGAGGAACCCGAGCGCCCGCGTCACCGACAGCTGCGTGAACGCATGGATCGAACGGTCGCCCACCGTGACCGCGAGCACCTCGGGCTTGAGGCGCGCGCCCTTGCAGACCGGGCACGGGCGCAGCGACATGTACTCCTCGATCCGCTCGCGCTGCGTGGACGAGTCCGTCTCCTTGTAGCGGCGCGCAAGGCTCGACGCGATGCCGTCGAACGCGAGCATGTACTGGCGCTTCCGCCCCATGCGGTTGCGGTACTGGACGTAGATCTTCTCGCCGTCGGTGCCGTGCAGGAAGCGCCCCTGCTCCTCTTCGGTCAGCTCGGCCCAAGGCTTCGAGGTGTCGATCTCGTACCGGTCGGCGATCGCCTGGATCACGGCCTCGTAGAAGCCCGAGGATCCTCCCACCGACCACGGCACCAGCGCGCCGTCGTCGATCGAGACCGACGGATCGGGGACGAGCAGGTCGGGGTCGATCTCCTGTTGCGAGCCGAGGCCCGTGCAGCGCGGGCAGGCGCCGTGCGGGGCATTGAAGGAGAAGATCCGCGGCTGGAGCTCCGGTAGCGAGACGCCGTGGTCAGGGCATGCGAAGTTCTCCGAGAACAGAAGCTGCTCGCCGCTCTCCAGCAGGTCGACCGTGACGACCCCGTCGGCCAGCCCGGCCGCGGTCTCGATCGACTGCGTGAGCCGCAGCCGAAGGTCGGCGCGCATCACGAGCCGGTCGACGACCACCTCGATCGTGTGCTTGTACTTCTTGTCGAGCTCGGGCACGCCCTCCTCGAGCACGTACTGCTCGCCGTCGACCTTGACGCGCGTGAACCCGTCCCGCATCAGGTCTTCGAACTCGTTCCTGTACTCGCCCTTGCGATCGCGGACGATCGGCGCGTTGACGGTGAAGCGGGTTCCCTCCTCGAGCTTCAGCACCTGGTCGACGATCGCGTCGAGGCTCTGCCCCGCGATCGGCTTGCCACAGATCGGGCAGTGCGGCCGTCCGACGCGCGCGTAGAGGAGGCGCAGATAGTCGTAGATCTCGGTCACGGTGCCGACGGTCGACCGCGGGTTTCTGGAGGTCGTCTTCTGATCGATGGAAATAGCCGGGCTGAGGCCGTCGATGTGGTCGACGTCCGGCTTCTCCATCATCTGGAGGAACTGGCGCGCGTACGCGGAGAGCGACTCGACGTAGCGCCGCTGGCCCTCCGCGTAGATCGTGTCGAAGGCGAGCGAAGACTTGCCGGAGCCGGACAGCCCGGTGATGCAAATGAGGCGGTTCCGCGGCAGGCGGACGGTGATGTCCTTCAGGTTGTGCTCGCGGGCGCCGTGTACGACAAGCTCGTCGGCAGCCATGTGAAGGCCATTCTACTGGCCGAACGGACGTTCGTGTGCAGGCTAGCGGCGCTGTTGAAGCAGGCGGGCCACCCGTCGCGGCACGCAGTCGACCTCGAGGTCGCCGGCGACGACCGTGCCGTAGCCGAGGAGGCGGCCGAGCAGCGGGCGCTCGATCTCGAACACCGTCCCCGCGAACGCGACCGATGCGCTGCTGCGGCGGAGGAACCCGTGCTCGACCACGAACGCGCTGCCGGTGACCACGAGGTGCGTCCGGTCCCAGCGGGCGACTCCCAGCACGGCGATCACGGCCGCGATCGCGAGCAGTGCCGCCCCCAGGGCGGCGGTGGCGACCCACGGCGCGAGGAAGCACGCGCCGCCGGCAAGCGCCAGCACGAGTGCCCGCAGGAGCGGCCGGGCGAGCGCAATCCCGTGCCGGTGTACCTCGAGCCGCGGCGTATCCACGGCGGCTTGTTTCTGGTTGCACCGGGGAATCCCTGTGGAACTAGGTGAAACCGCACGCAGGGCGGCGACCGTCACGCTCGTCGTCCTTGCAATCGTGATCGTTGCGCTGGCGCTCTGGAAGATCCGGATCGTCATCGCGCTGCTCTTCCTCGGCTTCGTGATCGCCTCGGCGATGCGGCCGAGCGTCGAGTGGCTACATCGCCGCGCGCACGTACCGCGCAGCGTCGGCGTGATCGTCCACTACCTCGGGTTCCTTGCCGCGGTCGGGCTCTTCCTCTACCTCGTCGTCCCCGTCGCGATCACGCAGGTCGACCACGCGATCGGCCACGTGCCGACCTCGCAGGCCGAGCTCCACCGCGCCGCCACGCACTCGCACGGGATCCGGCACGACATCCTGAGCGCGCTCGACAAGCGGCTGCGGCAGCTGCCCTCGGGAGCGAGCCTTCTCCACCCCGCGATCACCGTGACGAAGACGCTGTTCGAGATCCTGATCGGGATCCTGTTCATGTTCGCCGTCGGCGCGTATTGGATCTTCGATCGCGACGGGACCATCGCGCTCGTGCAGTCCATGGTGCCGCGCCGGCACCGGCGGGTGACGCGCGACACGTGGGTCTTGATCGACAAGAAGCTCGGCGCCTTCGTGCGGGGCCAGTTCCTGCTCGTCTTGATCGTTGCCACTCTCCTCTCGTTCGCGTTCTGGCTCGACGGCCTGCCGTACTGGCTGCTGATCGGGTCGGGCGCAGGCGTCGTCGAGCTCGTGCCGATCGTCGGGCCGCTCGCCGCGGGCGCGGTTGCCGTCGGAGCCGGACTGACCGTCAGCTGGGCAGTCGCGCTCGGGGCTGGAATCGCGGTGCTCGTCCTGCGCCAGCTCGAGGACTACGTCATCGCGCCTCGCGTCATGGGGCACACCGTCGGGCTCCCTCCGCTCGTGGTGCTCGTCTCGGTCGTCGCGATCGGCTACCTGCTTGGCCCCGTGTGGGTACTGCTTGCGATCCCGATCGCGGCGATAGCGGCGACGCTCGTCGACGTCGTGATCCACGACCGCGACCCGGCCCAGGAGGACGCGCCCGCCGTGCTCTTCGCGGGAACGGGAGAAGCGAAGCGCTAGCTCAGCTCGTGCGGCCGCGCCAGCGGCCGAAGACCAGGCCGCCGAG
>Ga0207693_10000962_pt1 | contig 25843 bp, 29 predicted proteins | sample LARL81metaG_FD_184347 | JGI IMG/M metagenome (GOLD analysis project Ga0207693, IMG submission 184347) | Corn, switchgrass and miscanthus rhizosphere microbial communities from Kellogg Biological Station, Michigan, USA - LAR L8-1 metaG... | ecosystem: Host-associated > Plants > Roots >... | reverse complement strand
CGGCTGGTTCGCGACTGCGACCCACCACGCCCTGCGGTCGAGAAGTGGGTCCGGTCGCCGGCTTCGCACTCGACTGGGCGTTTACCGACCAGTCGGACTGATCTGAATCGACCCGTCCGCACCCACCGCTCGGCGACGAACCGCCGCTGTACCTTCACCGGACCTCGCATCGTGGCCAGGTCGCGCTCTACTGTTCTGGCAGGGTGAGGAAGGTGGCATAGAAGATGACGCGGCGCCTAGCTCTGATCATTGGCCTGGTATTCATTGCGGTGGCGGCAGGAATTGTCGCTTGGGTTCTCTATGCCTCCGCTTTCAATCACTGGTTGGCGGTGCATACCGGAACGGTGAACGAACCTGGCCCGTACTACGGATTCTGGTCAGGATTCGGTTCGGATATTGCCGAGTTCGGCATTATCGGAGCGATCGCGACCGCCGCATACCAACTAATAAAAAAGTTCAACTGTCATGAGCCCGGCTGTTGGCGGGTGGGTAACCACGAGGCTGCGGGTGGGCAGTTCTTTTTGTGTTGGCGCCACCATCCCGACTACCACGGCAAGAAGCCGACTGCTGAAGTGATTGCCCGGCTGCATCGAGAGCACATTGAGCGGCAAGAGGCGATCCACGCCAAGCTGCGCGACGTTCACGAGCGTCTCGTCGAACGTGTCGAGGAGCACGGCGGCCCATTTGTGGTCGCCGATATGCCTCCGCCAGACGCTGCCCCTCCGTCGGCCCCTCCGTCGGCCCCTCCGTCGGCGAGCGCTCGCGGCGGCACCGCGACGGACCATTAGCCCCGACAACACGGCATTTGGGCGGCCCTCGTTCGACCTGCGCTGCCAAGCGCGGATGCCTCTGGTCGCGCTCAGTCCGGAATGATGGATGGTCAGCGCTGGTCTTGTTGCTGCTCGAGCGCGTCGGCGTCAGCGCGAGCGATGACGGCGTCAACAACGGCGTATTCGGCCTGATCGACCATATAGACGGCGAAATCGACCGCATCGGCCGCGTCCAGCTCAGCGTCGTCGGCCCGGTTCTGCGCTTTTTTCAGATCGCGTTCTGCGCGGTACTCATCCCGCTTGGCTCGTAGCGTATCGAACCGTTGATCGACATCAGCCCGCGTCTTGTCCCACCAGGATTGCCGCTGATCCGCCATGGCGGCGGCGGCGGTCTTGCCCTGATCCTTGGCCTTGTTGATCGAGGACTTCAGCTGCTCTCGTTGGCTTTCCAGCGCCGCTCGGTTTTTTTGATTCGCCGCCGCCAAAATATCCTCAGCCGTCTTGACGCGGGCCGCGAGTTCGCTGAGCTGCTCGGACAATGGTTTCACTACCGTTCCCTTCCAGGTTGTTTGCTGTATTTAGTGCATCATTCGCGGCCTGTGGCCGACAACGGCCAAGAGCACTGACATGCAGCCCGTGGTTGTGCTCTACGCATATAAGCGCCCGCCTGAAGCTCGCTCGAGGTAACCGGATACTGACGTCGGTAGCATCGCCTGGCCGCCATCGGGCGGCGCTGTCCGCGACGCGAGGGCGTGACACGCGCCATACGATGACCGCATGAGCACTGGCGTAGACGCCGTCAGTCGCGAGCTGTCGGAGGTGGCAGCGGCGGTCGGCGGCCACGTCCTCGACGTGACCCACGACATCTGGCAGCTCGTGACTTCCGACATTCCGGAACTGCGTGGCGACGACATCGTTGAGAAGCTGCTCGACGCCAGTATCGAGGAGAATGTGGCGACTCTGCTCCACGTGTTCGAACACGGGTCGCCTCCGGACGATATCGGGGCACCAGCCGCTGCGGTTGAATACGCCAGGCGCTTGGCCCAGCGGGGTGTGCCGATCATCGCGCTCATCCGTGCGTACCGAGTCGGTCACGGCCGATTTCTCTCGCGGTGCATCGACGAGCTCGGCGCTCGATCCCAGGACGCTAGCCTCACGGCTGCCGTCACGTCGCGCATGGCCGATGTCAGCTTCCGCTATATCGACCGTGTCTCTGAGGAAGTGATCTCGGCATATCAACATGAGCGCGACAATTGGCTACTGACCCAGACTGCGGTCCGAGCCGCCCGCGTCCGCGTTCTGCTCGGCGGTCAGCCGATAGATATCGATGCGACCGAATCGGCCCTGGGTTACCGACTCCGGCAGCGCCATATCGGCCTGATCGCCTGGGTGACCGACACACCGCGCGGCAGCGAGGGCCTGACGCGCCTCGATCAGCTTGCCTCCGCCGCGGCTCGGGTGCTCGGCTCACCCGGTCGTCCGCTGTTCGTGCCGCGCGACGAGACTCTCGCGTGGATATGGCTAGCGGCCAGTGGCGACATGGTTGTCTCGGGTGAGGCGCTCGCGAAGGCATTCGACAACGGGGACAGCTCAGTGCGCATCGTTGCTGGGGAACCTGGATACGGGCTGGACGGGTTCCGACTAACCCACCAGCAGGCGGTGCGCACGCAGGACCTCGCCCTCGCCGCCAAACCCGGCAGTCGGCTGACCACCTTCGCTAACGTCGGCGCTGTCGCGCTGATCTGCGCTGACATGAGCGCCGCCCGCAGCTGGGTATGGGGCATGCTCGCCGACCTTGCCCTCGACGACGAGCCCCACGCTCGGCTACGTGAAACGCTGCAGGTATTCCTGTCGACCGGTAGCTACACCACCACCGCCGAACGCCTCGTATTGCACAAGAACAGCGTGCAATATCGCATCCGCAAGGCCGAGGACGCCTTGGGCGGCCCGATCAGCGATCGCGGCGCGGACCTGGAACTCGCCTTGCGAGCGTGCCAATATCTCGGCCAGGCGATCCTGCGACCCGTCCCCACCTGACCAGCATCGCCTCGTGCTACGCGGCCGGCGTCGTCATCAAGGCAATCAAGCGCCGGTCATCGTCCGCCAGTTGCGAGCTGACGTCGTCGCGGCCGCCTCGCCGGCCGTCAGCGCTCGCTTCGTCTCAGCGTCGGCCGGGTAGAAAGCCTCGATCATCAGCTCGTCCACGGTGATGTCGTTGGCGGTGCCGACACGGGCCTCGATACTGAATAGCGACAGTTGCCTGCCGTGGTGGCGCAGCTGGAGCGGCAGCACGACATCGGTGGGTGCCAGGGTGAGGTCGTGATCGCCACCCGGGTAGCCGCGTAACTCCGCCTCGAGCTCATGTAGGCGGGCGTCACCGGTCTGGACCGCGCGCTGATGCAGCTGCTGGAGCAGGTGAGCCCGCCACTGACTGAGGTTCACGATGCGGGGCGCTACGCCGTCGGGATGCAGGGTCAGCCGGAGCACGTTGACCGGCGGTTCGAGCAGCTCTGGCGCGCAGTCAGCGACGAATAGTCCGATCGCCCGGTTCCCGTCGACCATGTCCCACCAGCGATTGATCACCACGGCCGGGAACGGTTCGTGACTGCGCAGCACTTGCATGAGGGCATCACGCACCGCGTCGATCTGCGGCTCATCCAAACCGTGCTGCGGATAGGCCGGTGCGTATCCGCCGGCAAGCAACAGCTGGTTACGCTCGCGCAGCGGAACATCGAGGTGCTCGGACAACCGCAAGATCATTCTGCGGGTGGGTCGAGACCGCCCGGTCTCGACGAAGCTGAGGTGCCGCGCCGAGATATCGGCCTGGATCGACAGATCAAGCTGACTGAGCCGCCGCCGGGCCCGCCACTCGCGCAGCAGTTGCCCCACCGGTGCGGATGCCGTCGTCGTCACTCCCTCGACGGTAGCCAGCCACCTCACTCGATGCGATTACCTGCCAGGTAACACCTTTCCTTTACCCGCCGGGTAATCGACAGGCCGCACAAGGCGCAATCACCATCGTTGGCGGAATCAACCACAACGAAGGGAAGTCGTCATGAACGACTTGGTCGACCGCTACCTGGCCTGTTGGAACGAGAGCGACCCAGAGGCGCGTCGCGCGCTGATCGCGCGGCACTGGAGCCCGCGCCCGAGCTACACCGATCCGCTCGCGGCCGTGACCGGCCGCGAGGCGATCGAGCAGACGATCGGCGCAGTTCAGGAGCGGTTCCCCGGATTCACGTTCAGCCCGGTCGGACCGGTTGATGCACACCACCAGCAGGCCCGCTTCACTTGGGGCCTCGGCCCAGCCGACGCCGAACCGATCATTGTCGGCTTCGACGTCGTGGTCCTCGACGACGACGGTCGCATCGACACCGTGCTCGGCTTCCTCGACAAGGTCCCGGGCGCCTAGGGACGTTGCCGACAATTCACTGCGGCCGGCCGGCAGAGCCCGGCGTTCCCTGATTCCGCGGCGTCGGCCGCGCTCGGTGCCGGAATTAGGTAACGAGTTTCCGGTGCGAGACACTAGTTTCGCGGTTACCCGGGTCATCAAGACATGGAGGCTCGACGTTGTTGGTCATCGGTGTTCGCGCAGCCACCCCGTCATCGGATGATCTCGCCTGGAGCGGTCGTCGGCATGACGACGACAAGCCAGGTGCGGTGCGCGGCAGGTCGTCCGCAGACTTGTTCGACGCCGTCTTCCATGCGCTTCACGACGGTGAGCAGGTCGCGGTCGGCTTCGGTGGACCGTTGACGACGCGAGTCGACGAAGATCAACGGAATCTCGACGGCACCGGCCAGGAGGATCGGGCGATCGCGCTCCTGGACGAAGCAGAGGCCGCCGCACCGGGACTGGCTGGACTGGACCGACTCTTGGGCGAGCTGGGCAAGTGGCGACCGTGGACGGCGGTGAGTACATCTCTGCCACGATGGCGGGCGACAACGTCGATCCTGGTGTGGGAACTCCGCCCCAGCGACAACGCGGCCGAGGAGACCGATCCCCTCGCCACCGATGCGCCCGAACCCGATTCGACGGTCGCAGATTCGGGAGTCCACGGGTTTTACGAACTGCTACGCACCCGCGCTGATCGGCCGGCAGACGTCGCAACCGAACCAGTGATCAACTTGGCTGCTGCGGTAGCACTGCGGGCCGGACTGCCTGTCGATGCGAGACAGTTGTCCGAGCCGGTGCTGGCGATCGCCGCAACCGCCACCCCCGGCGAGTGATAGCGGTCAGTAGGGCGATGTGCCGCCGTCAACGCTGATGGCTGCGCCGGTGATCCCAGACCCGAGATCACTGGCGAGCATTACGGCCGCGCTGCCGACCTCCTCGACCGTGACCGGCCGTTGTATCGCCGACTCGGCGGTGTAGAGCGCCACCATCTCGTCGAATGAGATCCCCATGGCCGCTGCGGTCCGGGGTCCGTTCTCCATGACGATGTCGGTGAGGATCAGACCGGGGCAGATGGCGTTTACCGTCACGCCGGTCGTACCGACCTCACGTGCTACGCCCTTCGTGAGACCGAGGATGCCGTGCTTGGCCGCGACATACGCGGTGATGACCGGCTTGCCGACCTTGCCTTCGACGGACGAAATGTTGATGATGCGACCCCAGCCCTGCTCAAGCATTCCGGGCAGCGCGCGCTTGGTCGCGATGAACGTCGAGTGCAGATTCCAGCGGATCGTCGTTTCCCAGTCATCGAACGGCATGTCGACAGTTGGCAGCAGAACTCCAGCGCCGCCGGCGTTGTTCACCAGGATGTCCAGATGCCCGAAATGCGATCTGGTCTGATCGATGAACGAATTGATGTCGTCGGGAATCATCACGTCGCCACTGACAAAGATTGCCCGATCCCCGACGTCGAGTCGGTCCAGCACGCGGTCGCCCTTCTCCTTGCTACGACCGTTGAGTGCTACCGATGCTCCCTCGGCCAAGAACGCCTCCGCGATGCCGAGGCCGATGCCTGCTGTGCCACCCGTGATCGCAGCTACGCGACCGTCCAGCTTCCCCATCGAGACCTACTTTCCTCAGCGAACCGACAGAAACTATGACTACACCGCGCGCACCATATCCGGTAGAGGGGATGTGGGCCCAACCCACACATCATGCGTCGTGACCGCGGTGGAGTCGACAGCGGAGTCACGCCGCCTGGTTCGCAACAAAGGGCACAGCGTGCTGGGACGTTACTGTGGTTAGACTCCAGCAACGGTCACCTGCACCGGCCCGGGAGATCACGTGAACGTGTTGCGATGCTCGGTCAAGCCTTCCCGTGAGTCGGGCCTGGCTCGGGCGCTGGGGGCCTCCCGATGACCTCCGCGCGGCCCGGCGGCGTCCCAAACACCGAGGACGAGGCGCTCGGGCTGGTTGAAGCCGGTGAGGCCATCGGCGTGCCTACGGCGGCGATTCTGCTGAGAAGCCTTGCCTCGACCACCCTGGGCCAGCCGCGCAGTCTCATCCGGGAGAGTCGCTGGTTGACCGGGGAAACCGTCCGAGTTGCGCTCGGACGCTCGAACCGGGTGCCGGCGAAGGGTGACCGGCGTTTCACGGATCCGGCCTGGTCGCAGAATCCGGCCTTCCGTCGGATCAATCAGGAGTACCTGGGCTTCTGCGAGTCACTCACTCGCATGGTCGACGATCTCGATGTCCACACGAAGAAGTGGCAGGACGCCGAACGGGCCCGGTTCGTGGTCAACATCGTCATGAGCGCGCTCGCACCGACCAACTTCCTGCCCACGAATCCCGCCGCACTCAAGCGCGCTTTCGACACCGGCGGCCGTAGCCTGGCGAGAGGCGCGGGCCATTGGTGGCAGGACGTTCGGACGAACGGCGGGATGCCCGCGCAGACCGACAGATCCGCCTTCCAGGTCGGAGTCGACCTGGCGGCCACGCCCGGCGCGGTCGTCCAACGCGACGAGCTCGCCGAACTGATCCAATTCACCCCATCGACCCCGACGGTCAGTGCTCGGCCAGTGCTAATCGTGCCGCCGCCGATCGGTCGTTACTACTTCCTCGACCTTCGGCCGACGCGAAGCTTCGTCGAATACGCGGTGAGCCGTGGGCTGCAGGTTTTCATCCTGAGCTGGCGCAATCCAACCCCCGACATGGGATGGCTGGGGCTGGATTCGTATGCCCAGCGTGTCCTGTCGGCGATGGATGCGGTCGGCGAGATCTGCGACCGCCACGAACTCGGCATGATCGGCTTCTGCGCCGGCGGGATCCTGCTATCGGGCGTACTGAATCACCTGGCCGCACAGGGTGATGAGCGGGTCAAGGCCGCATCGTTCGCGGTGACCTTGCTCGACTTCGACTCGCGGGCCGCAATCGGGGCGTTCTCCGCGCCGCGTCTGCTGGAACTTGCCCAGAAACAGTCTCGGCGCAAAGGCGTCATCACCGGCCGCACCCTGGGCAACGTCTTCACCTGGATGCGCCCGGACGACCTGGTGTTCAACTACTGGGTCAACAACTACCTGATGGGCGAGAATCCTCCGGTCTTCGACATCCTCGCCTGGAACGCCGACAGCACGAACTTGCCGGCGCGGCTGCACGTGGAATTCCTCGACATCTTCAAGAACAACACGCTCTGCCAGCCTGGTGGCACGGAGATCCTCGGCACTCCGGTGGACCTCCGCCAGATCACGGTGCCGTCTTTCGTCACGGGCGCGATCACCGATCACCTGACGCCGTGGAAGGGCTGCTACCGGACGACCGAATTACTCGGCGGTCAGTCGACGTTCATCCTGAGCAACGCCGGGCACATCGCCGCGTTGGTGAACCCGCCCGGCAATCCCAAGGCGTCCTACTACGCCGACGGCGATCTCGGCACGGACCCGGACACCTGGCTCAAGTCGGCCACCAAGCACGCCGGTACGTGGTGGGAAGTATGGGCCGACTGGGCGATCGGACATGCCGGCGAGTCCGGCGCGGCCCCGTCGTCACTGGGCAGCGCCATGCATCCACCATTAGCGCCGGCGCCGGGCGGCTACGTCCGGGACAAGACGCCGGCCTAGCGGCGATGTCGCGATCATGCAGATGACCAGCCCCGTCGCCGTCGTCTCGGGTGCTGGCAGCGGTATTGGCGCCGCCTGCGCCGACCGGCTGGCCGCCGTCGGATTCGCGGTCATCCTGGTCGGGCGGCGCCCCCAGGCGCTGGAGGGGACTGCCGCCGCGATTCGGAAGGCAACTGCATCCGCCCGCGTCACCTGTCTGCCAGCCGACGTGTCCGAACCGGACGACGTGCGTGCTCTCGCTGAGCGGATCGGCGCCGATTTCGGATTCGTCGATGTCATCGTGAACAACGCCGGCGCGCCGGCCGTGAGCCACAGTGACGATCTCGCCGACCTCGCCGCGGCCTGGCTTCAGACCTACCGGGCGAACACGCTGACCGCGGTCCTGCTGACCACGGCACTGGAGCCGTTGTTGCGATCACCGGGTGGGCGGGTCATCCTCATCGGCTCGAAATCCGCCCGCGCCGGTAACGCGTCGCCCGCCTACGGCACGGCGAAGGCGGCGCTGAGCGGATATCTGGCGGCGACTGCCGCCCGGCTGGGTCCGCGGGGCATCACGGTCAACCTCGTTTCCCCGGGTTATGTCGAGAACACCGAGCTCATGCAGGGGCGTATGCCGCCGGACCGCCAGGCCCGCATCATCTCCAGGGTCACGCTCGGCCGGCCTGGGCAGCCGGAGGAGATCGCTGCTGCGGTGGCATTCCTTGCCCGCCCAGATGCTGGATTCATCACGGGTCAGGAGCTGACGGTAGACGGCGGGGATGCACCCTGATAGTCCGAGCTGGGCTCGACTACGTCAAAGCGCCATGCCTCCGCTGCAGACGAGGACCTCGCCCGTGATGTAGTCCGACTCCGGAAGGCACAGCAGGTACACGCCATTGGCAGCGTCTCTGGGCGTGCCGGCGCGGCCGAGCGCTATCCCGCCTTCCATCGCGGCCATCAGCTGCGCGTTGATGCCGACTTTGATCTCCCGATCCTCAATGGAGATCGTGCTGTCACCGCCGGCGACAGCTTCGGTTAGTCGCGTCTTGATAACGCCGAACGCCAGGCTGTTGACGGTCACGTTGTACCGTCCCCACTCCTTGGCCAGGGTCTTGGTCAGGCCGATAATGCCGGCCTTGCCTGAGGCGTAGCCGGACTGACCAGCGTTGCCGCCCAGTCCAGCGATAGAGGAGATATTGACGACCTTGCGGGTTACCCGGTCCCCGCTGGCAAGCTCGGCCTTCGCGGCGTCGCGGAGGTACGGGGCCGCCGCCCGCAGAATCCGGAACGGCGCGGTCAGATGGACATCGATCATGGCGTACCACTGCTCGTCGGTCATCTTTTGTACAACGCTGTCCCATGTATAGCCGGCGTTGTTCACGATGATGTCGATGTGCCCGTACTCGTCCAAGGCGGCTTGTACGAACCGGTCGCCAAACGCGGGGTCCGTCACGCTGCCGATGACCGGCAGGGCCTCACTGCCCGCCCGCCGCACGACCCGACAGGTCTCTTCAGCCGGCTCGATGTCGAGATCGTTGATGACGAGCCGTGCTCCCTCCTCGGCCAGCTTGGTCGCGATGGCCTGCCCGATGCCGCGCCCGGCTCCGGAGACAAGCGCGATCTTTCCGTCCAGTTTTGCCATCTCGCCTTCGCCTTCCGCCGTATCGATGTACGGACCTCGCATACGCGGAGCCCGCTTCGCCAAGATAGCTTCTGCGTAGGATAGTACGCAAGTGCTGAGGAGAGTTAGCGAGAGGTCCCGCGGAGCCGCTCATACAGGGCGAGGAGCAGTTTCCGGTCGGCCTCGGTGAGCTCCGGGTCGAGCTGGATCGCGGCGGCTGTCGGAAGCGGGGCGTCAACTCGCTCGTCGTCGATCGACTCCATGCCGGCGTGCTCGAGCAGCACGGTCGTCGGCACATCGAGCGCCTGGGCCAGTGAGTGCAGAACGCGCAATGACGGCTGATGAATGCCGCGCTCGATCTGGCTGAGGTAGGCGTTCGAGACGCTGGTCATGCCGGCCAGCTGGCGCAAAGACAAGGCCGCAAGCCGTCGCTGGGTCCGAATGAACGAGCCCAGCGTTTGTCCCCGTTCGGCTCTCCCCTCGACTGCCACTCGGTCAGTGTGCCATCGACAGCACAACGTCGTGTCCCGCCAGCGTTCTTTGCCTGGATGGCGGATCCGATCGAACGGATCGTAAGGCGGAAGGAGGCACCGGCTCGAACGGCTCGCCACGCTCGCCAATCTTCGGGCTGGTCGGTTGCGTCAGGCACGTCTCCTGGGCGATTCGTCGCTGGACAGGAATTCGTCGATCAGCACTGCAGCGGTCTTCGCATGTTCCAGCAGCCACAGATGTCCGCCGTCGGCAACGAGGGACAAGTGAGCCCCCGGAATGCGACTGGCTAGCAGGCGCGCGTTTTCCACCGGTACAAGTGGATCGTCCGCCCCGCTGACAACCAATGTCGGCGCCGTAATCCGGGCCAGCCACGGCAGACTCGTCCACCCGCTGATCGCGTACATCTGTTGCGCATATCCCCACCGACTGGGCAGGTGATCCCAGGGCGACGGCCCCCCGCGTAGCGCGGCGCTACCCATCCGCCCCAGGTCACCGCCAAATATGACGGGCGCGATATGGGAGAAGTAGGTGCCGGACACGAGCTGCAACGGCACGCCCATCAGCGCCAACATCGGCAGCACCGGTGTCTTGCCGCCACGCCCGGGCGACGTCGCGACCAGGACCAGGCGGCGTACTCGATTCGGGGCATCCCTCGCCAGCTGCTGGGCGACGGCACCACCCCATGAGTAGCCGAGCACGTCAACTCGGGTGTCGCTCAGTTGATCGAGCAGATCCACGGCGAGGCGGGCCATTCCTGGCATGCGCAATGGAGCACGCAACGGTCCGGATCCGCCGGTGCCGGGCACGTCGAACAGGATGAGTCGACGGTTGACGCATAACCGCCGGGCCAGCGGGCGCCAGGTCTCGAGGCTCGCGCCGATCCCGTTGATCAGGAGTAGCGGCGGCCCCGAGCCAACCTCGGCCACTTTCACCCGGCCCGCCGGCAGGACAATCGACCGGATGCGGGGCCGGTAGTCGTCGCTCGCGGAGCCGCCCGGTGGCACGCCATCGTCCTCGACCACCCCGGACACCCCTTCGCGCGCATCTCGGCGACTAACAAGATAGGCGGTACAGTAACCCGACCTGCGTGGAGGTGGGACCGATGTCGGCTAGCGCCCCCGATCCAGCGGACGAACTGGCTGTGTGCCGCACCCTCTACCGGTTCGCCGCCGCGATCGATCAGCGCGACTGGGACGCCTATCGCTCGGTATTCACCGACGAGATCGACCTCGACTACAGCTCTTACCGCGCGGGAAACGTCGGACGCGTGCGCGCTGACGACTGGGTGGATCGGGCCAAGGCACTGTTTCCGGGACTCGACGCCAGTCAGCACTGCCTCTACAACCCGCTGGTCACGGTCACCGGCGACACCGCGGATATCTCGATTTACGTGCAGGCGGAACACTTCCTGACCAACGCCGATGGCGACAACTGGTTCACGCTGGGCGGCTACTACGCCGACCGCCTTGTGCGAGACGGCTCAGACTGGCGGATCAGTGGGAAGAAGCTGGTCGTCACCTGGAACCGCGGCAACCGAAGCGTGCTGACGCTCGCGGCCGACCGCGTACGCCATAAGCTCGACGCGTCTTCGGCCACATAAGCGCTAGGGCTACTTCGTACGGACTGTCAATAACCAGATCAACAGGACCATTGACGGATGCGGCTGTTAACTGAACTTGGGTTGTCGGTGCCGATCGTGGCTGCGCCGATGGCTGGCGGCCCAACTACTCCGGACCTCGTTGTGGCGGCAGATCGAGCCGGCGGCCTCGGGTTTCTCGCCGCCGGGTACCAATCGGCCGAGGCGGTCAAGACGAGGATCGACACCGTTCGCGGGGAGACACCACACTTCGGGGTGAACCTGTTCGCTCCCAATCCAGTTCCGGTCGATCGCCCGGCCTATCAGGCTTATCGCGAGAGGCTGCGAGCTGATGCCGACCGGCTGGGTGTCGCCCTGCCTGAGGATCCGGTCGAGGACGACGATGCGTGGCGGGACAAGATCGATCTGCTCATCGATGCAGGGGTGCCGGTTGTCTCGTTCACCTTCGGCGTTCCCGGGCGGGCCGTTGTCGATGCGCTCCGCGCCGTGGGCAGCCTGCTGATACAGACAGTCACGTCCGCCGAGGAAGCCCGCCTGGCTGCGGCGGCCGGGATGGATGCGCTGGCCGTACAGTCGTCGGCGGCCGGCGGCCACTGGGGCACATTCACCCCACGGCGTCCGCCATTACCGCAAGCTCGGCTCGACGAGCTTGTCGCCCAGGTCAGCTCGGCGTCCGAGCTGCCGGTCATCGCTGCCGGCGGGATTGCCGATCCCACCACCGTTCGTGCCGCCATCGTGGCCGGGGCGGCTGTGGTGGCGGTCGGCACGGTGTTGATGCTCTCGCCGGAGGCCGGCACTTCCGCCACCCATCGTGCGGCGCTGTCTACTGGCGACCGGCCAACCGTGGTGACGAAGGCCTTCACCGGGCGGCCGGCCAGAGGACTCCGCAATGCGTTCATCGACCGCTACGACGACCTTGCGCCGTTCGGCTATCCGGCGTTGCACCATTTGACGAGCCCGATACGCCGGGCCGCCGCAGCGGCCGGGGATTCCGAGTTGCTTCACCTCTGGGCCGGGACCGATTACCGGGCCGCGACAACCGATCCCGCCGAGTTCATCCTGCGCCAGCTAACGGCCCAACTGTGACGCAATCAGATCGGACCCCGATTACCAAGTGACGCAATGGGCGACGATCAGGCGACGGCTGAGCCCGGGTCGGTCAGGGAAGCATCCTTCGTCTCGGGCAGAGCCAACAGGCACCCAACTGTGAGAAGCATCATCACGGCAAGGTAGATCCCGATCGCCAGCGTTCCGGCGCCAGAGCCAGCCAGCAGCGGAGCGACCACCAGGGCCACTCCACCACCGGCGACCCCGCCCAGGTTGTAGGTCAGCCCAGTGCCGGTGTAGCGGTACGCCGTAGGGAACGCTTCGGGCAGGTACGCCGCGACCGGCCCGTAGGCGAGCCCGATCAAGGCCATGAGGACGACGAGTCCGGTCCCGAAGGCTGCGAGCGATCCGCTCCCCATCAAGGGAAACATCACCAGGGACCAGCCGACCAGGGCCACTGAAGCGCCGAGGATGATCCGACGCCGGCCGAATCGGTCCGACCAACGGGCCGAGAGGACCGTGGTCAGCCCGGTTGCCAATCCGGCGACGACGTTCATGACCAACGCCGTCGGCTCACTCAGGCCCAGGCCGCCCGCGCTGGTGGCGTAATTGGTGAGGTACACGGACCCGATCGAGATGCAGGCGAAGATCCCCGTCATCACGCCTACGGTCAGCAGCACGGTCCGGGGCTGGCGGCGCCAGACATCCGCGAAGGGAATCGCGGATCGACCCTGAGTGCGGGCAGCTGCAGCGAAGACCGGCGTCTCAGTCGTACGCAGCCGCACCCACAGCCCAACCGCGATCAGCACACCACTGAGGAGAAACGGCACCCGCCAGCCCCACTCCAGGAACACTCCGTCAGCCCTACCGACGATCGAATAGATGACCAGGAACGTGAGGCTCGCCAGGACGAACGCCACGGTCGTGCCGAGCTGGGGAAATGCGCCGAACCGCCCGCGCCGGTGCGCAGGAGCACTCTCCGCGGCGAACAATGCCGCGCCCGCCCACTCGCCGCCAACCGCCAAACCCTGGAACGCCCGCAACAACACCAGCAGGATCGGGGCGGCCACGCCGATGGTGGCGGCACTGGGCAGGAGCCCGACCGCGACGGTGCTGAGTCCCATCAGCAGCAAGGTGATGATCAACGTGCTCTTGCGGCCCAACCGATCACCGATGTGACCGAACAGCACCGAGCCGATCGGCCGAAAGATGAAGGCGACCGCGAGCGACGCCAGGGCGGCGAGGGCGCCGGTCGCTCCGCCGAGCTGTGGAAAGAAGACCTGACCGAAAACGAGTGCGGCCGCGGTGCCGAAGATGAGGTAGTCGTAGTACTCGATCGTGGTACCGATCATGCTGGCCAGCGCAATCCGGCGCGTGGACCGCGACGTCTCATCCGCGGCGGGTAGCGCACGCGTGACGCCGCTCGCTGCGCGACCGGAGCGGACCCGCGCCTGGAGCGCGGCCGCCGCAAATGTCACGGTAGACATCGGGGCTCCTCCGAAGACTTGTCGTGTGCCGGATCCCTACCGACACCTGTTCCAAGCCTGTCCGAGTGGTCAGCCCCGCAATGAGATCCGACTGGTCCCTTCGCTAGGTGAACGAGACGTCGACCAATCGGTGGACAGAAACATATTCGCGATCCTGGCGCCGACCGCGAGCCGGTTAATCGTCGATGCCGAGGCCGCGTCGGCCGACGGCGTTCAGATCATCGAGCTGGAAACGGTTGGGCCACGAGCGCTCATAGTCTTCGTCCGGGAAGTCCGAGGGACTAGAACCAGTGATGAACGCCTTCCGGACGGACGCGGCGTAGGCCTCGTTGCGCGGGCACCACGGAGCGGCGGGGATATACATGACGTTGCCCCACCCCTTCTGGTCCCGCACCGGAGCGACGGAGTGGATCATGTCGCAGTGCCACCAGACCGAATCGCCGGCCTTGACGTCCGGGATACCGGTGAGGGCCTCGAGCAGCACCGGGTGCCATTGCTGGCTCGCGGGGAACACTCGATTGACCGTGACGCCGCACATGTCGTCGTCAGCGACGTCCGAGAGCAGCGGGCGCAGCATCAGGTACCCCATGGCTTCGGGGATCGGCACCGTGTGTAGCACGCCCTGGTCGTGGTCCATGTCCGACAGCGCGGTCCAGCCTTGGAAGGTGCGGAAGGCTGAGCACATCGTGGATCCGGGGTACTGCGGGCCGGCGGTGCGGTGGCTGGCGTCCCACGGGTCGTACTGCTCGACGGTGCCGTCGAACAGATGCCGGAATGCCTGCTGGTAGGCCTGGGTCATCCAGAGGTCGAGTGTTCCGGGGTCGAGATGGGTACCCAGACCGTTCGAGTTCGCTCCTTCGGGACGGCGGCGGATCCGGTCCGGGTAGAGCGAGTCGCGGTCCGGGTCGAACCACTGCACCCCGTCGGACTCGTGGCGCCACTGGTGGTTGAGGAACCCTTGGACAGTCGCCATGCGGTCGCTCTGCCGGGCCTGCATCTGCGCCTGAGACCAGTAGATCGGGTAGATCTCGGGTTTGGATCCGACACTGCCGAAGAAATCGTCGCCCGGCCCCCGGTAGTTCTCGAAGAACCGGTTGGAGTCCACGTAATCGACGATGTCGCGGTCCCACGCCGCGGCCGTGTCGCGGTCGAAGTGCCCGCGGACAACCAGGCAACCGCGCCGATGCAGATATGCCAACTGCTCGGCGCTGACGCTGCCGGCGGCGATATCGGTGTAGTCGATGACCGGCCAGACGGTCTCTCCGCGCGCCTTTGCCGCGGCGATGTCCGCTACCTCTGCGCGCACTCGTGCCTCAATGACCGCAAATACCTCCTCGACGGTCCGTCCGGAGGCTGCGATACGCCCTTGCAGAGCGTGCTTGATCGTGCGAATCGCCGCGGGGAGGTCGTCCGGAATCGCTTCCCAGTGCGGAAGGGGAGGCAGCGCCGTCGACCTGGCGGGCGAGGTACGAGTCATGTCCGCTCCTTCAGTGAAGTCTCTTTACTGAATTGACTGTAAACACCGCCTGGCCTTCAGTCAAGCCTCCTTACTGGATCGTTTAGGATGGCCCTGTGCCCATCGTGAAGCCGTCGCTGGCCTTGTTACGTTCGCTGTCCGACGAGGCGGTGCTCCGCGCGCTCATGGATGCACCACGCCTGACCCGGGCCGAGCTGGCGCTGGCGACCGGCTTGTCCAAGCCGACCGCCGCGGAGGCGATCCGACGGCTCGAGGAGGCAGGCCTGGTGCGTGACACCGGCGAGCGAACCAGCGGGCGAGGGGGTGTGGGTACCTACTACGCGCTGTCCGACAAGGTCGGTGTCGCGCTGGCCGTCGATGTCGCTCCGGACGCCATCACCGCCGAGACCGTCAATCCGTCCGGAGCCGTGCGTCACCGGGTCGTAGAGCCGCTGCATCGCCCGGCAACGCCGCAGTCCGTCGCCCGCCGACTCAGGAAGGCCGCGGAGGCAGCGTTGCCGGGGCTCGATGCCGAGTCGGTACGCGTCGCGGTGGTCTCGGCTGCGGACCCAGTCGATCGGGCCACCGGCGCCCTCGTGCACTTGCCCGACGCACCGTTCCTTCTTGGCGCCATGTCGCCGGCAGCTGTATTGCGGCCCATGGTGAGCGGTCCGGTTCTCGTCGACAACGACGTCAACTGGGCCGCTCGGGCCGAACGCGAAGTGCGACAGCAGCAACGTGGCACCGAGCTGAACGACTTCGTCTATCTGCACCTCGGCGAAGGCCTGGGCTGCGCGGTCATCACCGACGCGGAAGTCCGCCGTGGCCATCGAGGACTCGCCGGCGAGATCGCCCATATTCTCGTGCCCGGCTTTGCCGGGCGGGCCGTCCCCTTCATCACCGTGTTCGCGCAACTGGGACTGCGCCACGCCGGATCGACCGCGATCGACGTCACGACACTGCGCGACAAACTCACCTCGCCCGGCGGACGTCAACTGGCGCGTACGCTGGCGGCCGCGATAGGCGGCGTATTGACCGCCGCTACAGCACTGTGCGATCCCCAGCTCATCGTGATCGGCGGGACGTGGGGCACCACACAACGCATGATCGAGGCGATCCGGCGCGCATTTGCCCAACAGCCACGGACGGTTCCGATACAACCCGCGCTCGCCGCCGATGAACCGTCGCTCACCGGCGCTCGGACCAGCGCGATCGCCGAGCTCCGAACGGACATCATCTCCCGAAGTGCGAGCTGACCCGCTGCTGGTCGCGGACTGCCGGTGTAGACACGGCATTCTCCATTCGCGATTGCTGTGAGCACAGCGAGTCCAGGCTTATCACGGGTTGCCGAAGCTTCGTAACACTGATCCCAGCCGAGCGCCGGTTAGTTCCCGTCGTCCAGGGTTTGCGATCCAACCGGTCAAGTCGGCCTCGAACGACGGATGTACCAGCTCGAGCCACAATCCACCACCGAAGCGGTGGTAGCTGTACCTCAGTGGGCGGCCGTCCGCTGTGTCGGCCTGCACCTGGACCGCGACGCCTGAGGCGTCGAGCGCCCGCATGGCGGCGCTGACGTCCTCGGCCCAGAAGCCGACATGAGTCAAGGCGAGACCGTCAGCTCCCCAGACCGCCCCACGTCGCTCCTCGATCAGCTCGAGATAGGGCGGCCCTTGCACTGAGTAGGTCACGGCGATCTGCGCCTGGCGCTGCTCGCCATCGACGACGACGGCGTGGGTCGATTCCCTGACCGTCGCCCATCCGAACCCGAACGCGTCCGAGTACTGCTCCATCGCCGCGCGAAGATCAGGAACAGCCAATCCGATGTGATAGAGGTCCAGTCCCTTACCAGGGGCACCGAAGAGAAACCTCACGACCAGTCATCTTGGCCGACGGCTGGCCCGGTCGCGAGCTCATGTCACGACACCGAGGGCCGACGCCACGGTCCGCGTAGCTGATCGGAGAGTGCCTTTACAGTCGTGCCACTTCGATGTTGCAGCGTGATGATCTTGGACCCAAGGCTCTCTGCCGCCGATAGTTCGAGATCATTGGGACTAGGACCTTCGGTTGCGCGTCCTCGACATAACTAGACACGGCCTGCAAAAATCATGCGGAAGTCCAGACCCGGCAACCGTTGAGAGGGCTCATGGGGCATTGGCGCTTGGAGCGACGTGACCGGATCGCGGTGGCGACGTTCTCCGCACCGCCGCGTAACTTCATGACCTTCGCCGACATGACCGAACTCGAGGGGCTGGTCGAGGAGGTCGCGCAAGACGACGCGATTACGGTCCTCGTGCTGGCGAGCGACGTGGCCGGCTGGTTCGTCGCTCATGGTGACCTCGATGATCTGCTCAAGCTCGGACGCGGGGAGGAGTTCGACGGTGACGCGCTGAGCTGGCCGCGAACTCTGGCCCGGTTCGGCAGCATGCCGCAGATCGTGGTCGCCGCGATCAATGGACAGGCCGGCGGCGGTGGGTTGGAGATGACGCTCGCCTGCACGCTGCGCGTGGTTGGCCCCCGAGCCCGCCTGACCTTCGTCGAGGTCGCGATCGGCCTGATCCCGGGCGGTGGAGGCACCCAGCGCCTGCCGAGGCTCATCGGTCCGGGTCGAGCGGCGGAGCTAATACTCTCCGGCCGCGCGATCGGCGCCGAAGAAGCGGTGCGGCTGGGCATCGCGGAACGGTTCGTGCCCGACGAGCCGTTCCGCGACGGTGTGCTGCGCTGGCTCGAGCCCATCGCGGCCCGGCCAGCTGCGTCGTTGATCGCCGCCAAGCGGGCGATCCTCGACGGACTCGCCTTGCCGCTCGACGAAGGACTGGCCGTGGAGGCTTCGCTCGTCGCGCCCCTACTTGCCGCTCCAATCGCGTTAGAGCTGCAAGAAGAGGCGATTGCGCGCTATCGCGAGACTGCGCCCGACGAAGTCGTCGCTTTGTGAGTGCGGCCGGCCGAGAACTCGATCCCATGAGGTGAATGCGCGTGCCGCTCATTCGGTATCCGATCTTGCAGTACGCCTATGTCGTCAACGACATCGACTCCGCGATGCGGGAATGGACGGAGACGACCGGTGCCGGCCCGTTCTGGCTCAGCCGCAATCACTACGGCCGGCAACACACCTACCGCGGCCAACCGTGGAACGAGCCGTTGCACTACGCCTTCGGCGGCACCGGGCCGACGCACGTGCAGTTGATCCAACAGGAAAGCAGTACTCCCTCGATCTATCGCGACATGTATGGCCCGGGCGAGGAAGGATTCCACCACGTCGCCGTGCTCGTTCCGGAAGCCGAGCACGCGGCGGAGGTCAAACGGTTCCAGGACGCCGGATTCGAGGTTGCCTCGACGCTGTGGTCGTACGTCGACGTCGCTTATGTTGATTGCCGCGACGCGATCGGCTGCTTCGTCGAGCTGCATGGTGCCAATCAGACGATCTACGACCTCTTCGATCTGTTCCGCCGTTCCCACGAAGAATGGGATGGCGTGACCGATCCAGTCCGAGTCCGGTCCACCACCTCGTCCGCCTAGCGCGCGACGACGGATCGCGCACCAGAGCGACCTGGGGCAGGCGCTACGCCTTGCGGCTCGACAGCTGGCCGGTCAGCTCGGTCATGACCCGCTGCGGCTCAACCAGGACCTCGGGCATTCGCGTCACCAGCGCACTCTCGACAAGCGTGGCAAGCGGGTCCGGAAAGACAACCGTCTGCTCCGCCTCTAGCCCATCGAGTGACGCATCAGCGACCGATCGGGGTGACGCCTTTGGGTAGGGCACGTCGGCAGCCATGTCGGTGTCGATGAATCCGGGATGTGACGTCGTGACCACGACCCCCGACCCGCGCAGGTGCTCTCGCAGGCCGAGTATGAGCATCCGCGCTGCAGCCTTGCTTGCCCCGTACACCGGCGAGCTGCGCGAGACGACAAGCCCAGTGACCGAGTTGATGAATAGCAGGCCGCCCCGGTTGCGCGTCAAAGCCGGGGCGAATGCGCGAACGAGCGCCACCGGCCCGAAGACGTTTACCTCGAAGACCTCTCGCATCAGCGCATCGCTCGTATCCAGAACCGGTCCGGCCGGCGCCAGGCCGGCATTGCTGACGAGCACCTCGACGTCGGAACACATGTCGGCTGCGGCGTTGATATCGGACGGCTTGGTCACGTCGAGCTGAATCGGCACCAGCCGGGAGCCGTGCCGAGATGCCGCGCCGTCGAGCGACGACACGTCACGTGCGCCGGCGTATACCTTCTTGGCGTCTCGCGCCATCAATGCGTCCACGAGCGCCGCGCCGACCCCGCGGTTCGCACCCGTCACGAGGGCGATTCGTCCTGACAGCTGCATATCAGCATCCCACCAGGCACCGGCGGTAACCGGCCGTCAGGTCGGCTGCCCGGCTTCCGACTGCGCGGAGGATGCCGGCGTTGTTGACGACGCAGAGGCGACGCGCGGTCCCTTTCCCGATCCCGCTGGCCGCACCAGTGACGAGCGTGACCAGGCCATCGAGTCGCTCGCTCATACGCTCTCCGTTTCTCGGCCCGCCGAAATAGAGGCTGAATGCGGTAACTGTAGGCTCGACCACAAGACGACTCGACGTCGAGGACATTCCGGCATGAACAAGCTGACCGCATTAGACCGCGCGTACGCCATGGCCAGGCCAGTCGTATTCGCGGCGACGCCGGACACTTACGACCGCCCGACCCCATGCACCGCGTGGGACGTCCGGACCTTGCTCAATCACCTGATCCGGGTGATCGATCAGTTTCCGGTCCTGCTGGCCGGCGGCAAGGCGGACTGGGCCGGAGTGGCGTTTACCGACGACCCCGGCCAGGCCTTCCGCTCCGCGGTGGCAGCGAATCTCGCGGCCTGGCGGAAGCCAGGAGCGTTGGAGACGCCGGGCCGGCTCCCCGGGACCTACTGGGTGGACATAAACCTGACCGACACGGTGATGCACACCTGGGATCTCGCCCAGGCGATCGGCCATGACCTCGTCGTCGACGAAGAGCTCGCTGCCTTCGTGCTGGAGACATGCACGGATGCCGCGTTCCTTCGTGACCGCGGACGCGCGTTCGCACCCGCGGTCACTGTCAGTGCAGACGCCGCGACAATCGCCCGCCTGGCCGGGCTTCTCGGCCGACAGCCGGTATCGGGATCGGCGGCCTAGCCGCTACCGCGCGGTCACTGCTGGATTGCCCTCTGTCCAGAATGTTTCCAGCCGACGCTGGGCGATTTGCCAGCCGTCCGGGGTCCGGACGAAACGATCGAGATAGCGGCCGGCGATGATGAACATGTCACCCCCATCGGTGCCGGGCCTGACGTGTTGCGCCTGCAGATAGCAGACCGAATCCGCCGCGTCTCCGGCGAGCGTGACGAGAACATTGCCGATCAGGTGCTGGGTCGACGAAAGGGGTGCCAGCGCGCTGCGGATCCTCGTCTCGATCGCAAGATATCCGTGAGTCGCGTGCTGATCCCGGTAGTAAGCGGTTGCATCGGCGGTGAAGCACGTCCGCAGAGCCGTCCAGTCGCGTGCGTCGAGCGCGAAGGCGTAGCGATAGCAGACCGCAGCAATTGCTTGCTTGTCTCGCAAAGCATCGAATTCAGTCACCAGTGGCTGCGTCCGCAGATCGCGCCGAGAGTTCGTCGATTCGCTCGACGAGCTGCTTCAGGAATCGAAGATGCACCGCCGTGCCGATGGCCAGGAGGTTCGGCGCGGTGCTCACGCCGTCCCGGAACAAGCGCAGCGCGGACAAGTTCGCGCACGCCCCTTTGAACAGGTTGAACGCCTCCCACCGACCCCAGGTCTCGTCGTCATAGCTGACCCCGGCCTGGGCTGCGAACTTGGCCCGCCAACCTCGCGCATCGGTGATCTTGCGCGCGCGAATCGCGCCGAAGTAAGTCCAGTCCTCGGCGGCATCGCCGTAATGCGCGAACTCCCAGTCCGTGAACGCGGTGATCTTGGCCCCGTCGTGCAGAAAATTGCCGGGGCCGGGGTCGCCGTGGACGATGCAGACCGGACCGGTCGGGCGGAGATTGCGGTGCAACCAGTCGGCCGCCTCTTCCAGTAGCGGAATCGGCGCCACCGCGCTGCGGCGATAGACGTCCCGCCAGTGGTCGATCGCGCCGGACACACTGTCCTGCGGTGCGGCCGGCACCGGCCCTAGGCCGTCGGCCACCACGCTGGGATTCAACTGGTGGAGTTCGTGCAGCTTCCGGATGTACGCATCGAGCGTCGTGTCGTCGACGGCCGGCGAGCCAGGCACCCGGTCCATGACGAAGAACGGCTGCCCGAGCACGGACGAATCAGCCTCGATCCAGCGCACCGGTGGGGCCGGGAAGTCGTTCTCGGACAACGCACGCATCACTCGGGCCTCGGGTTCGCCCTCCGTCCCGAACATGCCGCCCTGCTCAATCCGCACGACGAGATCTTGACGGACGCCAGCTGTGGTGACAGAGACACTGAGCATGCGTCGGGAGTGACCTCCCACCATGACGGCGACGTCGAGTTCGTCGATCTCGCGACCGAGGGCGTGCGCAAGCCACTTGCCCAGGTCGGCGGCCTCGGGAGCGGCCACGACGTCGGGTTCGTCAGCGGCCGGATCGTGTCCGGAAAAGGTCTCGAGAAGGGGCGCCGCCTCCTCGAAATCCTCCGTCAGGTAACCGAGCAACCGCGCCCGCAGGACGGGCGCGTCGCCAGACACCAGCGCCTGCGACGCCACCTCGAGCACCTGGGGGAGCTCGGTCTCCGCCGGAAGATCAAGCAGGCCGGCGAGCTCCCGAGCCCGCTCGGTGCCGCGGTTGGGCGGTCGTGACAAGGCATAGCGCGCCACTCCGGTGAGCTGGCGGGCGGAGTCGCGTTCGAAGCCGGGCCGCAACGCAGGCAGGATGACCGTCTGCAGGGTGTCCGAGACGCATCGCCACAACGCATCGTCGGTCGGCCGGTCGACTCGGCTCGGCTCGGAGATCATCGGCTGGCATCCAGGTGCTGCGCCACCTCGGCTTCATAGGCCAGGTCGAACCCCTTACCCCAAAGCGGATCGTCCAGGTTCACCTGCGCATCGGCCAATGGCGAGCTCAGGAACCACGCATAGGTCTCCTGGTGTCCCTCACGGAACGGACGCTCGGTCGGTAGCCCGAGCAGGGATCCGGCCTTGGCCGTATCGATCAGGCTGTGGTGGCGCGCTTTGAACAAGCGGCAGAACGCGGGCCGGTCCAGCTTCTCAGCCACGTCATCGGGAACCATCCGAATGTCGGGGGCGGCCTCTACGATCTCGGCCAATGTCTGCACGTATTGCCCCGCGGTCACACCGACACCGCTGATGTTGAAGACCTCGCCGGGCGCATTGGGATGAACGGCCATCACCAGCAACGCGGCCGCCAAGTCGTCCACGTGACCAAACGAGTTCACCACGAGACCCTGGTGCGGCAGCAAGATCGGTAGTCCCCGGCGCAGCCGAAGGAACATCGCCGATTCCATGTCGTAGATGTTGTTCTCCGGGCCGTAGATCGCCGCGGGTCGAGCAATCGTCGCTGCGAAACCACTCGCCGCGAATCGTTCGAGCATGGCCTGCTCCGCGAAGGCCTTGAACCCTCCGTAGGTTGTCGGTGGGTCGGGCGTTCTCGGCGCCGTCTCCCGCCACGGAAAGTAACCAGACGGCGCGTACGCCATGACCGATGAGACAAAGACGTACCGTCCGGCCCGACCGTCCAGTACATCCAACAAAACCAGGAAATTCTCTGCGTCCGTGGCCATGATGTACCCAGATACGTCAAAGACGGCGTCCCAGTAATCGCGCGAGAGGGCCGCGCGAACGGTCGCCGGATCGCGTCGGTCGGCAGTCAGCTGGGTCACCCCGGGACGTGGGGAACTGGTTCGGCCGCGGTTGAGGACCGCTGTGTCGTGGCCCTCGGCCAGCAGGCGGTCGACGAGGCGTCCTCCGACGAAACTCGAGCCGCCCAGGACCAAACAACGCACGATGCCCTCGTTTCTTTCTGGGTACGGCCTATAGTTTCGAGTGTCGCCATCATGTCTGCGCCGGAACGCAGCCGCAAGGGCATGCAGCGCGATGGTCGCTCGAGGGATTGGGGACACTGGCGGTGACAGGCCCGGATCACATTGCCCAGGTGTACGCGTTGTTTGGCGCCTGGTCCAGCGGCGACGCCGACGCCCCACAACGGCACCTGCGCGCGGATGCCGTTCTGGATGACGTCATCGGAGGCGTGTACCACGGCTGGCCGGCTATTCGCGCCTATTTTCAGCGCGGCCTGGAGCGCTATCCGGATCTGACCCTCGTTCCCACTGGAGATTTCTGGAGGCGCGAGGACGGAGTTGCGCTTACCTGGGTGATGTCGGCGACCGTGCGGGACGAGTCGTTCGGCGCCGAGGCGATAGGTCTGCGCTGGCAGGCGAGCGGGATGAGCTATCTCGTATTCGACGGTGATCTGGTCGTGCGCGAGGTCGACTACCACGACGGTGGATCCCGCGCCCGGTCGGTCGAAGCCGCGCTGGCCAGACGCTGATGCCGCACTTAGGACCCCTCAACGGGGCGCCGGGCGACCCGGCGCTAGCCGATTGGAAATCCGGTCGAAACGCGGCTGAGATTCCACAATTCGTCGCGGAATCGGCGCGGGCCGAGGGTGCGGTAGGGCTCGTCGAGCGCGAGCCGGGCTCGGACCGCGGTCTCGTATACGACGATCATCGCCACGCCGTTGACATGCGATTCCGCAGCCGGCCGGTCGGGCGCCAATCGGCGAATCGCGGCCGTGGCCGACTTGATCACCCGATTACGGGCATCTCGCCGGATTCGGTCGACAAGAAGTGGCGCGGTCGCCGAACTCAGGAAGAAGATCTTCGCGGACTGCTCGTCCTGCTCAACTTCGTCGAGCAGGGCAATGGGGACGTACGACAATGCGTCCGCAGTGTCCGCCACGGCCAGCAGTCGATCGATCATCGCGACCCATTCCTCCGCGAAACCCGCCACGATTTCTTCGAGAAGTTGTTCTCGCGACGAAAAGTGATAGTAAAACGCTGCCGGCGTCATTCCGGCCCGTTCGACAATGTCGGCGACCGTGACGAAGTCCCACGGTTGCAGCGAAAACAGCTCGACTGCCGCTTCAATAAGATCTTGCCGACGCGACGGCCGGTTCGCGGGTTTGCGGAGGGCACTATCAGCCACCATGGGCAGATGCTAGACGCACAAACCGCCGTTAGGTTACCGAAATGACGGCTCAGGGCGTTAAACGCGCCGCGCATCGGCCCTCACGCCGCCGCGAGATTATCGACGCAGCGACCGAAGTCTTTGCGCGCGAGGGCTACGCCGAGGCGAATGTCGAGGACATCGCGCAAGCGGCGGGCGTGGCCCCCACCGCGATCTACTACCACTTCGGCGGCAAGGAGGAGCTGTTCGCCCAGGCGCTGCGCGCGGCATTAAACGGTTTCAGTGACCGGATCTTCGAGGTTCGCCCGGATACCAAGGCGGGCTCGATCGACAGCCTGCGCACCGTGGTGCGCGCGGGGTGGGACTATTGGTACGCCAATCCGGACGCGGCCCGGCTGGTGGGGCGTTACTCCGAAGGGAGCACGGCGCACGCTCTGCAACTGCGTCGTGAATGGGAGCTGCGCCATCTCGAACGCGCTTACGACTACGTCCCCGAAGCGCGCGCGTCTCGCAGTACCCGAAGGGCGCGCGAGCAACACGCCGCACATACCCTGGCGATCGGCGTGCTGCTCGATACCGTCCTGGTGAGTCAGGCGGCTGCTCTTGACGGCGCGTTCGGGCGCTTGCCCCGAGGACCGCTGGTATGTGCGGTGGAAGAGATGTGCGTCGCGCTCATCCTGTCGCTGCGCTGATCGGCCTTACCGGGCAGCGGTCGTCGCAGCATGCGCCGCGGCAAGGCGCGCACCTGGTACCCGCGACGGCGAACACGATACGTAGTCGAGACCGAGCCGGTCGCACATCTCGATCGAAGCCGGATCACCGCCGTGTTCCCCGCAGATCCCCAGCTTTATTCCTGGATTGACCTCTCGGGCCTTCCGAATCGCGATCTCGACGAGCGCTCCCACGCCGTCGGGGTCCAGGCTGGCGAACGGGCTGACCGGAAGTAGCTGCCGTTCGACGTACGCCGTGAGCAGTTGCGCCTCGACGTCGTCTCGCGAGAAACCGTACGTCAGCTGCGTCAAATCGTTCGTGCCGAAGGAGAGGAATTGGGCGAGGCCGGCCAGCTGACCGGCGATCAAGGCTGCGCGTGGCGTCTCCACCATGGTGCCGACCGTGTATGGGACGCGTACGCCGGTGCTTTCCTCGATCTCGTCGGCGGCTCGGTGAATGCTCTCGATGGCGGCCGCCAACTCGCCGGCCAGCGCCACCAACGGCACCATGACCTCCAGCCGCGGCTGGATACCGCCGGCGGCC
>Ga0207693_10000960_pt1 | contig 25860 bp, 20 predicted proteins | sample LARL81metaG_FD_184347 | JGI IMG/M metagenome (GOLD analysis project Ga0207693, IMG submission 184347) | Corn, switchgrass and miscanthus rhizosphere microbial communities from Kellogg Biological Station, Michigan, USA - LAR L8-1 metaG... | ecosystem: Host-associated > Plants > Roots >... | reverse complement strand
CCCATGAGCAAGCCCCGAAATTGCACGCCCGGATTTGTGCGGCCAGTTCAGAAACTGAATCCAGCCAGTACAAAAAATGTAGTGATTGGCCCGATCGTTGCTCCTCGGGACGCCGGCGTTAGCCAACGCGCCGCAATGGATTTTTGATGTGGGCGGACGCCGCCGACGGGAAATTGCTCGCCGCTGTCTAAACGTCTTGGCTACCCGCAAGGTGAGGATAGGAATGGTTCAGACACCGACGAGTGTCTGAACCGTTCCGGTGCTATTGGGTGCGAGATTGCATGGCCGTGACGTCGGCGACACGCATAATTAAGCGGCCGTCAAGTCGGGTCGGGACAGATTCTCGCGGCCACTCTGTTGCGCGGTCCGCGGCATCAGCACTGCAAGGATGACGGCAACGAGAATGAGCGCAGGCGCATCTCCCACCAAATGCTCGCGCTCGCCGGTATCGTGCAGGGACTGAACGCCCATAATTGCCCCATGAACCGCACTCGACCACACGGTGAACCAGATGAGGCTCTTATGAGCGTAGGGATTTCTTGAGGCGATGATCAAAAATACGCCGAGGGTCGCATACACTCCAATGATCATCATCAGATAGTGCGAGTATCCCTGTCCCCACACCCAGCCCGAAGGCCACACTACGCCCAACGTGTATATGCCAAATATAAACGGTAGACCGATAGCGATTAGGGCGAAACGGAGAAAAAGCTGGCGATTTGCATCAGACATTTTTGCACCTCCTAGTTCAACGGCTAATCCCATGAGCAAGTCCGAAATTGCACGCCCGGATTTGTGCGGCCAGTTCAGAAACTGAATCCAGCCAGTACAGAAAATGTACTAGCTTGCCTGATCGTTGCTCCTTATCCTTCGTTCAAGACACTCACGATGGAGCGCAGTCATGCCCGACAGCGGATATAATCAATTCTGTCCCGTGGCGATGGCAGCCGAAGTTCTTGGGGCGCGATGGACCCTTCTTCTGCTGCGCGAACTCCTCGCCGGCTCGACTCGCTTCAATGATCTCAGGCGCGGTGTGCCGAGGATGTCGCCCGCGCTGTTGTCGAAGCGCTTAAAGGATCTCGAGACGGCCGGAATCATCACACGCTGCAAAACGTCCGGGGGGCCGGATTTTTTCGAGTATCAGTTGACTGACGCCGGAAGGGATTTGGGAAAGGTGATCGAAGCGGTCGGTGTCTGGGGCCAAAGGTGGGTCGAGACGGAAGCGACGCTCGAAAACTTGGACCCTGAACTGCTGATGTGGGACATGCGGCGTAATATCGATCCAAGGCCGATGCCTCGCCGCCGCACCACGATCCAGATCATCTTCAAAGATGTCGCAAAGGCGCGCCAAAAGTGGTGGCTTATTGTGCAGCCGGACCGCGAAGTCGACCTATGTTCGGTTGATCCGGGGTTCGAGGTGGATCTTTATTTGTCGACCGACCTGCGGACGATGACCGAGATTTGGATGGGTTACACCACGATCAGTCGCGCCAAAGACCAGGGCAAGCTGTTCGTCAGCGGAAACAGACAGCTGGAAACAAGTATGAGCTCTTGGGTCGGCCTAAGCAGATTCGCAAAGGTCGACAAACTGGTCGCGTAAGCGGGCGCGTAATCGGGCCAGAGCGCGGGAGGAAGCGGGCAGCCGGAAGCGCTTACTGCAGGATCGCGGTGCGCGCCGTCGGGTAACTCACGGTCGAAACGAAAACGACCGCCGGCCCGCTGAAATGGTCATGGTCGAGGCCGGGATTGGGATCGGCCGCGAATGTCATCATCACCGCACTGCGCGGCTTGACCATCAGCGCCGCCAGCGCGCGGAAATCGCGCGCGCCAAGCGCCAGCGTGGTCAGGAACCGGTGCACGTTGGGCGCCACCAGCACCGCACGCAGCCAGGGATTTTCCAGCCGCACGCCGGCTTTGATCGCGATCACCGAAGAGGCGCCGGCACTGAGAATTGTCGAGGCGATTTGGTTGGCGACTCGTTTCATCGCAATGGTCGTGCCGTTCGGAACCGGTTGCTCGCCCGCCGTGGGTTCTTCGGCATCGAGGACTTTTTCGGCGCGGACCTCCGGTCCGGCGGCGATGGCGGCGGCGCGTAACGCCGCGACGCCCTTTGCCGCAATGTTTGCTGACGCCGGCGGATGCGCGGGCGGCTGCTCGGCATAGGCGAGCCTCAACCCCGGCCCAGCGCGGTCATCACCCGGATCGCGGAATGGACCGCCGATCGCTACCGTTGTCTCGCCGACGCCGGCGAGTTTCGGCGAAGCGTCTCGCCGCGCGGACAATGGCGCCGCTACCGGCATTCCATCAGGCGGACCTTGCCAATAGCCGCGCGTGCGGATGACGTCGTTCGGCGTTCGCACCGCATTGGTCCGATCCGACGATTCCGTCGACGCGCTGGATGAGACTGGCGACAACAGTCCTGCCACCTGAACGAGTTTCGGTTTCGCGGTCTCGGTTGTGGGTTTGGGAGTGCCGGCATCAGCAAGGCGGCTGGGCGCGGGCTTGTCTGCGCCGAGTTGCGCGGCGAGGGCGCGGATCGACGGCGCCGGTTTCGCTTGCTCGCGGACGAGTGCGGGCGCCGCCGCAACCGTCGAGCGTGGGCTCTCGTCCGCGTCCTCGTCATCGTCATGCGCCAAGCCGAGCAATTTGGCAAACGGATTGGCCGCGGGTCGCTCGTTGCTGGCGAGCACGGTTTCAATATTCACGCCGGCGCTGCCCGCCGCGTCAAGCGAGAGCTCCGACGGCATGCCGCCGCGCTTTCTGACGTCGGCGAGCGCCAGCGCATAGCCCGGCAGCGGCTTGCCGTCGCTCGGAATGTGCACGGTTCGCCCGTCCGGGAACACGCGCACCAGTTCCTCATGTGACATGCGCGGCCACATGCGCACCCCGCCGGTGTCCATGTGCACGAAAGGTGATCCGGATGTCGGATAAAAGCCGACGCCGCCGCGCTGCAGCCGCAAACCAATCTCGCGCAGATGTTCGAGCGGCACGCCGGGAATGTAAAAATCCATCGCATGGCCGAGCATATGCTGGCTGAAGCGCGCTACGCCGCCGCTGCGCCGCCGCAGCATGGCATTGGTCTGCGGTGCGCGATAGCCGCAAACCACTTGGATCGGCTCTTTGGCGTCGGCCTCGCGCTGCGCCTCCCAGACCAGATCGATGAGATGCGGATCCATGTGGGTCTGTTCGCCACGCCGCCAGTCGCGCAGGAACCAGTTGAGCTTCTCCAGCGCCGCCTCGTCGTAACGGCCGTTGCGCTTGTAGGTGATGGTGATGTCTTCGTCGGTGTGCAGGTGATGCATCGTGATGCTGCGCGTGTCGCCTTCCGCGACGGCGTTTTGCAGCGCCTTGCAACCGAAGATGAAAATGAGCAGCGCCAGACCGCACGAATAACCGGTGCGTGCTGCGGACAATCCACGAGTACTCAGTTGCCCGTTGTTAACGTGCACTGACCCATCTCGCATCGGCGCGTTGACCCGCCGCGGCTATCGCCGCGCGGGTAACGCTAATGCATTGTTAATTTGGGAAGGGTTAACGCGAACGACTGTCACCCCACCCCCGAACCGCCAATAGGGCTAAAGGCACAGTGTGGCAAAAAATGGCCTTTGCGAGCCGCCCTTGAGGCCGCGAAAGCGCGATCTGCGGGGAAAACCGCTTAACGTTAACGCTCGACCGTCTGACCCGAATGAGTGACTGTCCGCGGGCGGTCGGCGCCGCGGTGCCGCATCGGCGCGGGTGGCACCGGCGGGGCGGAGAAGCCGCCGAATAGCTGCGGGAAGAAACCGCCGCCGTAATAGCGGCCGCCCCCCGGATAGAAGCCGCGTCCTCCGCCGAACACGCTGCGACCGCCGAACCAAGACGGCTGGTCGGGAATCGCCAACACCTGACGGTGGGATACGTCCTCTCTGTGCTCGACGGGAATGTCCGCCACCTTCCGATCGCTGCCTTTAAGGATCGCGAGCAAGGTCTTGTCGCGGCCATAGATGTCGTCGCGAAATTCCAGTTTCCCAGCATCGTCGACGAAAGCGGTCTGATAAGTCAGATTGACCGGAATGAAGGTCGGGAACTGGATATCGGTCTCGTTCGGACCGAACATTTTCTTGATGCGCTCCTCGGTGTAACCGTCGTCCGGGCGCACCAGCGACAACAGCACTTCGGCATAGTGTGCCGGATCTTGCACGCGCATGCAGCCGTGGCTGAACGCGCGCTTGTCTAAGGCGAACATGTATTTGTCCGGCGTGTCGTGCTGGTAGACGAGGAATTTGTTCGGGAAATTGAAGCGAATCCGGCCAAGCGCATTCTTGTCGCCAGGGGGCTGCGAGATATGGACGCCGTCTGGGCCGTAATCGACCCGCAAACCCATGCGAGCAAGCACCGTCGGATCCTGCGCTAGCGCCGGCAGATATTCGCGATTGACGATCGACGGCGGCACGTTCCAGGTCGGATTGACGGTGATGTATTTCATATCCGCCGTCATGATCGGCGTCGGCATTTCCGGCTTGCCGATCACGATCCTTGTCATCCACATCTGCTTGCCGTTGTGCAGCACCCGCAGCGTGAAGTCGGGCAAATTCACGATCACGTAAGTATCGGGAAGGCGGTGCGGCATCCACCGCCAACGCTCCATATTGGCGATGACAATGTCGGTGACGCGATCAGGCTGCGCTCTGCCGTTGAGTGCGTCGAGGGTGGCGGCGCCTAACGTTCCGGTCGCCGCCAGATCGTGCTCCTGCTGGAATTTCTTCACCGCCTCGGCGAGTGTTTTGTCGTAGGTAGTACCGCCGTTTCCACCAAGGCCGAGACGCTCGCGCAGCGCCGGAACGCGCTCGTCCTGCATTCCGACCTTGAGCACCGGACCGCTTGCGATCGGAGGTTTCGTTTTGTCCATTTTCCCGGCGCGAATGTCCGCAAGCTTGGCCTTAAGCGCGCGATAGCCGGGGGTCTGCGGCTCGTAGGAATCGAGCGTCGCGGCGACGTCGCTTGCATCGGCGATCGCAGGGAGCACGTCGCCTGGTTCTGCAGGCGGCGTGGAATATTCGATGTCGCTGCTCACGCGCGACCAATGTACCTGCCCTACGCTGGCATGATGCGCGTAGGTAACGACCGCATTCGTCAGCTTGATTTCCGCATCGGCGAGATCTGCCGGAGTGCCCAGCACCGCGAAATTCGGCACCGGATAATCCGCCGGATCGAGCCCGTCGGCATCGACATGGCGCAGGTAGCCGATCGCTGCCGTGGCGCGCGCATTGACTTTGCCGTCGGTGATCCAAAGCGGTGCGTAATTGCGGCTGGAATAGAAAGCCTCGATCGGCGCCCGATCCTTTTTGCTGCCGATGATGCGATCGAATTTGCCATTGCCGAGCTCGCGCAGCTGTTCGGCAATTACGGCATCCGGCCCAGACGCGGCGGGGGCGGCTGCAGTCGCGGCCGGCGGCTCCGCCGCCGGCGTGGCTGCGGCCGGAGCATTGGCCACAGGCGGGGTATCGCTGGGCTTGGCGTCCGCGGGCTTGCCTTCCGCAGCCGATTTGGCGGCGGCCGGTTCGCTTGGCTTTTCGTTGGACTTGGCGGCGTCAGTGGCGGCGGGTTTGCCTTCGTCGCCAACAGACTGCACTGCTTGCCCGGTCGGCGTGGACGCGTTCTCGGTGGCTGGGACCCGCTTGGCTTCCGCGCCCGGCTTTGCAGCGGCATCGTTGCCTACATCGGCGGCTTTCGCGGGGTTGGCGGTTGCCGGCGCGTCGTTTGACGTTTTCTGCCCCGGTTCGGAAACTGCAGGCTGGCTGCTTGTCTTGTCCGATTGTGGCTCCTGGCGCGGCGCCACGCTGGTATCGCCGGATGGAGCGGTTTCAGAACCGGCGAACGTTCCGGTGGTGGGAAGCGCAAGCAGAAGTGCAATGGCGGTCGAGGCAAAAAGCCGATCGACACGAATTCCCGGCATTGCGAGTTCTCCTTCCCAGCCTGCGCAGCGCCAAAGCCCGCGGCACTCTACGCGAGTCAAATTAGGCGAGCCAAGAGATTTTGTACTGTTGCGATTGCTAACATTGCGGCGAAGAGACGAATTTCGTGGCCTGTCGCTCCGTTGCCACGGTTGCCTATCTACTTCACCGTGTTCACGAATTGGGGCCGGGCGACGGATGTTGGGAAATTATTGGCGCAGTCGAGCACGCAGCGCACTCCGTGCGGCGTGCCGCAAGATTCGCCGGGTCAGTCTACTAATTATTAGCTCTACTTGGCGACGCCGCAGGCGATCCGCGCGCCGCCGCCGCCCAAGGGCGCCGGCTGGTCAGAGTAATTATCTCCGCCCGCGTGGATCATAATCGAGCGGCCCTTAACGTCAGCCACAGTGAGGTGCGGCACCACCACGGCCTTCGTGACGTTGCCGCTAGCGTCGACGGTCAGCACTGACATGTCGCCCTTGTGGCCTTCGCCATACGGCCCGAGGTGTTTGCCGGTGTTGGCAGGGTCGTAATGTCCACCCGCCGCCATGCCGGCCGCTGCCTGGCCATTCGGTCCAGGGCCCGGGCCACAATCCGGATTAACGTGGGTATGGAATCCGTGGTCGCCGGGCGGTAGACCGACCAGCTGTGGCGTGATCTGTAAGCCTGCTTGGGTGTCAGACAAAACAAGCGTGCCAACCTCCTTGCCGACGCCGTTGGCATCGATTGCGTTCATGGTAATCGTCTCGCTAGCGGCATAAGCAGCGCTCGCACCAGTTACTATGATCGCGGCAGCGAGCGTCACAACGTTGGATCTCATCTGATCCTCCTATTTCCAGGCCGAGTATCGTAGCAACTTAAATTAGCACACTGAAGGTGTGCTATCCTTCACGCGGTTATCCGTACACGCGAAGGAATTCCTATCGTCATTACCGTCACGGTGCGTTGATAACTCCATTGCCGGTCGCCAGGCACTGAAATGGCCGCTCTCGATCCCGCCGACGTACTCCTCGAACTGTGCAGCGATGCCGGGCTCGACCAGGAGGCATTGGATGACGTGGCCTTTACCGGCAGCGAGCCGGTGCTGCCGTCGTCATTTGCGGTCGGAACGGCGGCGCAGGCCACGATCGGTGCGGCAGCGCTTGCGTCGGCCGAACTCTGGCGGCTGCGCACCGGGCGCCGCCAGCGCGTGAGCGTTGAAATGCGCAACGCGGCGATCGAATTCCGCAGTGAGCGTTACCTGCGCGTTGACGGCAAGGACCTCGATGATCACCACGATCAAATCGCCGGGCTGTACCGCTGCGGCGACGGCCGCTGGGCGCGGCTGCATACGAATTTGCCGCATCATCGCGATGGATTGCTCCAACTTCTCGGCTGTGAGCACCACAAAGCCGCGGTGCAGCGGGCGCTGGAACGATGGCCCGCGGAAAAGCTCGAAAGTGCCGCCGCCGAGGCCGGGCTCGTGGTCACTGCGTGCCGGTCGTTCGCCGAATGGGATGCCCATGCGCAGGGCCGCGCCGTGGCGAGCCTGCCATTGTTCAGCATCGAGAAAATCGGCGAGGCGCCGGTCTTAAAGCTCGCGCCGGCGCAACGGCCGCTATCCGGCATCAAGGTATTGGAATTAACCCATGTCATCGCCGGCCCGGTGAGCGGCCGGGTACTCGCTGGCCACGGTGCCGATGTGCTCCTCGTCACCGCGGCGCATCGGCCCTCCATGCTGCCGCTCGTCATCGATACCGGCCGAGGAAAATTGTCGACCCAAATCGACCTGCGTCAGCCAAGCGGGCGGGAAACGCTCGCGGGGTTGGCGCGCGAAGCCGACATATTCATTCAGGGCTATCGGCCCGGCGCCGTCGCCGCCCACGGATTTGGCCCGGAGGAGATCGCCCGGCGGCGCCCCGGCATCGTCTATGCCTCGCTGTCCGCTTACGGCCACGAGGGGCCATGGGCACTGCGCCGCGGCTTCGATTCGCTGGTCCAGACTGCGAGCGGACTGAACCTGGCCGAAGCGGAAGCGTTTGGTTCGTCCGAGCCGAGACCCTTGCCGGCGCAGGCGCTCGACCACGCGACCGGCTATCTCTTGGCCTTCGCGATCATGGTGGCGCTCAAGCGCCGCGCTGAGCAGGGCGGCTCCTGGCACGTGCGGGTCTCGCTCGCCCAAACCGGCCACTGGCTGCGCCAGCTCGGCCGCATCGATGGAATGCATTGCCGCGATCCGGGCTTTGACGATGTACACGATCGTTTGCGCGAAACGCAGTCCGGCTTTGGTCGGCTTACCGCCGTGCACCACGCTGCCGAAATGTCGGAAACGCCGCCGCATTGGTCGCGCCCAAGCGTCCCGCTGGGAACGCATGCGCCGGCTTGGAGCGGTTGAGACCTGCGCGCGCGAGTGCTCTTGCAGCTGCGTCCATGTTGCGCCACATCAGGCGCGAATAAAACTTCAGCGCCGCAGATCAAACCCAGGCATGCCCAAGATTACAGGCAAATCCGCCGCTAAGCGGGCCATTCGACCCCATTCGGCGGGTTTTCGCCGACTGCCGGAATGGAATCTGGACGACCTTTATTCCGGACTTAACGATCCGGCGATCAAGCGCGATCTCGATCGCGCCGATGCCGAATGCGCCGCTTTCGAGGAAACTTATAAGGGCAAGCTCGCAGGCCTTGCCGCCGCCGATGGTGGCGCCGCTTTAGCCGTGGCGGTGCGGCGTTATGAAGCCATCGACGATCTTATGGGCCGGCTTTCTTCCTTTGCCGGTCTCATCCACGCCGGCAACACGCTCGATCCCGCCCGCACCAAATTTTACGGCGACGTACAAGAGCGGCTCACGGCGGCCTCGATTCATGTGCTGTTCTTCACGCTCGAACTCAACCGCATCGAGGATGCGGTTCTCGACAAGGCCATGGCCGACCCGGCGCTCGGCCATTACCGGCCTTGGCTCGAAGACGTGCGCCGCTATCGGCGTTATCAGCTCGAAGATCGCGTCGAGCAGCTATTTCACGAAAAAGCGGTGACCGCCTATTCGGCGTGGAATCGGCATTTCGACGCGACGATTGCGAATTTGCGGTTCAAGCTTGCGGGAAAATCGCTCGCCATCGAGCCGACGCTCAATTTGCTTCAGGACCGCTCCGGCGCAAAGCGCAAAGCGGCGGCGCAAGCGCTCGCGCACACTTTCAAGGACAATGTGCAGCAGTTCGCGTTGATCACCAATACGCTCGCCAAGGACAAGGAGATTTCAGACCGCTGGCGCGGCTTCGCCGATATCGCCGACGAGCGGCATTTGTCCAATCGGGTCGAGCGCGAGGTTGTCGACGCGCTGGTCGCGGCCGTGCGCACCGCTTATCCGCGGCTGTCGCACCGCTATTACGCGCTCAAGGCCAGATGGTTCGGCAAAAAACGGCTGCCGCAATGGGACCGCAACGCCCCGCTGCCGCGAGTGCCGATGCGCAGCGTGCCGTGGAACGAAGCCAAGGACACCGTGCTTGCCGCCTATCGCGCCTTTTCACCGAAGATGGCGGATATCGCCGCGCGCTTCTTCAGCGAGCGCTGGATCGACGCGCCGGTGCGTCCGGGCAAGGCGCCGGGGGCGTTTTCGCATCCGACCACGCCATCGGCGCATCCGTATGTGCTCGTGAACTATCAAGGCAAGCCGCGCGATGTGATGACGCTTGCGCATGAGCTCGGCCATGGCGTGCATCAGGTGCTCGCGGCCCCGAACGGCGCGTTGATGGCTCAGGCCCCGCTAACGCTTGCCGAGACTGCAAGCGTTTTTGGTGAAATGCTCACGTTTCGCAAATTGCTGGCTGCGACGCGCAACAAAAAAGAACGCAGAGCAATGCTCGCCGCCAAGGTCGAAGACATGATCAATACGGTGGTGCGCCAGATCGCGTTTTACACGTTCGAGCGCGCCGTCCACACCGAACGCAAGAACGGCGAATTGACCGCGGCGCGGATCGGCGAGCTGTGGATGCAAGTGCAGCACGAAAGTCTCGGCCCCGCGATCGAGCTCAAGCCCGGCTACGAGACATTCTGGTGCTACATCCCGCATTTCATTCACTCGCCGTTTTACGTTTACGCCTATGCTTTCGGCGATTGCCTGGTGAACTCGCTCTACGCGGTGTATGAGAATGCGGCGCGGGGTTTTGCCGAACGTTATCTGGCCATGCTCGCGGCGGGCGGCACCAAGCATCATTCCGAGCTCCTGGCGCCATTTGGCCTCGATGCCCGGGACCCCGCATTCTGGCAACGCGGGCTCGGCGTAATCGAGCGGCTGATCGATGAGCTCGAGCGTCTGGATACATAGGTCCAATCAAGCTATGGCTTGGGTGAGCCGATCGGTACCGGCCAGCGGCGCCGGCCCTCATTAAAAAGTGATTTATGGCGAAGCGCGAACAATCCGACCGCGAAAAGAATCGCTTCTCCGCCCGCGCGGCCCGCTATGCGCGGGTGTCCGCCAATGTCGGCGGTGTTGCGGCGCGCTATGCCGGCCGGCGGCTCCTTGGCGGCGAGCCCGATCGTGCCAGCGAGGCGAGCGCGCTGTCGCTGGCGCTCGGCCGGCTCAAAGGGCCGCTGATGAAGGTCGCGCAATTGATGGCGACCATTCCCGACCTGCTGCCGCCGGAATACGCCGCCGAACTGCAGAAGCTCCAAAGCGAGGCGCCGCCGATGGGCTGGGCCTTCGTCAAGCGCCGCATGATGGCGGAGCTCGGCGCCGGCTGGGAAAGCAAATTTTCAAACTTCGAGCACCATCCGGCCGCCGCCGCTTCCCTCGGTCAGGTTCATCGTGCGCGCTCGCTCGACGGCGAGGCGCTCGCTTGCAAGCTGCAATATCCCGACATGCAGTCCGCGGTCGAAGCCGATCTGGCGCAGCTGGAATGGCTTTTGGCGATCCGGCGCCGCTTCGACCCGGCGATCGACACCAGCGAAATCGCCAAGGAGATCGGCGCGCGCGTGCGCGAAGAGCTGGATTATCGCCGCGAGGCGAAGCATGTCGCGCTGTACGGCGAAATGCTCGATGGCGTCGATATCGTGCGCGTGCCGTGCGCCTGGCCCGAACTCTCGACCGGGCGGCTCTTAACGCTCGACTGGCTTGACGGCACCCGCATGCTCACCCACAAGAACGATCCGCTTACGGTGCGCAACGCGCTCGCCAGGGCGATGTTTACCGCGTGGTGGTTCCCGTTCAGCCGTTTCGGCGTGATCCACGGCGATCCGCATCTCGGCAATTACACCGTTTTCCGCCGTGACGGCGCGCCGGCCGGCATCAACCTTCTCGATTATGGCTGCATCCGCATTTTCGCGCCGAAATTCGTGCGCGGCGTCGTCGACCTTTATCACGGGCTGTTGCGCGGCGAGAACGACTTGATCGTGCACGCTTACGAGACTTGGGGCTTCCGCAAGCTGTCGCGCGATCTGATCGAGACGCTCAACATCTGGGCGCGCTTCATCTATGCGCCGCTCCTTGATGACCGGGTGCGCACCATCGCGGACGGGGTTGCACCGTCGGAATATGGCCGGCGCGAAGCGTTTCGTGTGCATCAGGCGCTCAAGCAAAAGGGACCGGTGACGGTACCGCGGGAATTCGTGTTCATGGACCGCGCCGCGATCGGGCTTGGCGCCGTGTTCCTGCATCTGCGCGCCGAGTTGAATTTTTACCGCCTGTTCAACGAGGCGATCGAACATTTTTCGATGGAGCGCGTCGGCAAGCGCCAGGCGGCGGCGCTGGCGAAAGCGGGGCTGTAAAAACTCTTAAGCCGGCTTTTCGCCCGCAACCGCCGCGTGTTCGCCTCGCTCGTCCTCCCCCGTCGCCGAGATTTCCACTCGGTACCGCTTGCCGTCCGACGGACTTCATTTCCAACGGGTCATATTCGGCCTAAACTAACGCGCTTGCTCGGCCTTGGGAGGGCACCATGCGCTCGACGCTCACCACAATCATCATCATCGGAATGTTGCTCGGCATCGCGGTCGGTTATGCCTGCCACACGCTCTGGCCGGATCCGGCAGTGGCAAAGAGCATTTCCGAATACATTTCGCTGATGACCGACGTCTTTCTGCGGCTGATCAAGATGATCATCGCCCCGCTCGTGTTCTCAACCCTGGTCGTGGGCGTGGCGCATATGGGCGATCCTAAAATTGTCGGCCGCATCGGCGCCAAGGCCATGGCCTGGTTTGTCTCGGCGTCGCTCGTTTCGTTGCTTCTGGGTCTCGTACTGGTCAACATTCTGCGTCCCGGCGACAATCTCAACCTGCCGTTACCCGATGCGCTGGCCTCGACCAATCTCAAGGTCGCTTCGCTGTCGATGAAGGATTTTGTGACGCACCTGGTGCCGCGGTCGATCGTCGAGGCGATGGCGAATAACGAAATCTTGCAGATTGTGGTGTTCTCGCTGTTCTTCGGCGTCGCCTGCGCTGCGCTCGGCGAACGTGCTCGCGCCCTTGTCCAGGGAATCGAGGAGCTCTCGCACGCCATCCTCACGATCACCGGCTACATCATGAAGCTTGCGCCGCTCGCCGTGTTTGCTTCGATGGCGGCCATCATCACGACCCAGGGCCTTGGCATCCTGGTCACTTACGGCAAGTTCGTGGCCGAGTTTTACCTTGGCCTTTGCCTGTTATGGATCTTGCTTGTTCTCACTGGCTATCTGTTCTTCGGCAATCACGCGATACGACTGGTGACGTTAGTGCGCGAACCGTTCCTGCTTGCTTTCTCGACTGCGAGCAGTGAAGCGGCTTATCCGAAATTGATGGAACAACTCGAAAAATTTCCAATTAGCAAAAAGATCATCAGCTTCGTGCTGCCGATGGGCTACTCGTTCAATCTCGACGGCTCGATGATGTACTGCACTTTCGCGACTATGTTCATCGCGCAGGCCTATAACATCCAGCTTGGCTTCGGGCAGCAAGTGACGATGCTGCTCCTTCTCATGGTCACCAGCAAAGGCATGGCCGGCGTCCCGCGGGCGTCGCTCGTAGTCATCGCCGCGACGCTGGCCAGCTTCAACTTGCCTGAGGCCGGACTCCTTCTCATCATCGGCATCGACCAGTTCCTCGACATGGGCCGGTCCGCCACAAACGTCATCGGCAATTCGCTGGCGACTGCGGTGGTGGCAAAATGGGAGGGCGAGAAGATCATCATCCCGGTCGAGCCCGAGGTTATGCTCGAGCCGGGCGTCGCATAGACGTGTCATGCCGCTCCGGCGCTTTTGGGCACTACTGACGATCGCCGCGGTCGCTGCGTCGGCACAGGCTTTGGCGCAAGACAGCCCAGTCCGTGCGCTCTCGGGTACGCTCAAGAAGATCAAGGAAACCGGAACGATCACACTCGGCTATCGCGAGAATTCGCTGCCATTTTCCTACCTCAACAAGCGGGCCCAGCCGATTGGTTATTCGCTGGATCTGTGTCGTGAAATCGTCGAGGTGGCGTCGGCCGAACTCGACGGCATGGATATCAAGATCGCGCTCGTCCCGGTAACGTCGGCCGACCGGCTGGCCAGGGTCCAAGCCGGAGAGATCGATCTCGAATGCGGCTCTACCACGAACAACTTGCAACGGCAGAAAGATGTGGCGTTCTCGCCGATCTTTTTCGTCGCCGGCACCAAGCTGATGGTGCCGAAAACGTCCACAGTAGCGTCCTATCGAGACCTTGCCCGAAAGACCGTTGTTGTCACCGCCGGCACCACCAATGAAGCGGCGCTGCGCACGCTCTCCGATAAGCAGAAGCTAGGCATCAATATCGTGACGGCGCGCGATCACGCCGACTCTTTTGCGGTGTTGGAGGCGGGCAAGGCGGACGCCTTTGCCACCGACGACGTGCTGCTCTACGGCATCATCGCCACCGAACCGAGAGCGCACGACATGAAGGTGGTTGGCGACTATCTGTCGTACGATCCTTATGGCCTTGTCTTTCGCCGCGGCGATCCAGACTTCGCTGCGGTGGTCAACACTGCTTTCGCGCGCATGGCGGAGGAGCGGCGGCTCACTGAGCTCTATAACAAGTGGTTCTTGCATCGCTTGCCGACCGGCGAGACGCTCAGTCTGCCAATGAGTTCGCAGCTTGAGGAAATCTTTCGCGTCTTAGGCACGCCGGAGTAGTTGAAGGCAAAAGCGGGGCTATAAAATTCTCCCGTCGCCGCAGATCACGGCGATTTTCAATAAGTTTTCTCGAGCCGCTCGTGTGTTTGCGGACCCGCTCTATTGGTCCAACTGAGCGAGCCCCAGAACAAAACGAAGAACAGCGGGATTGCGATCATCGAGAACCACCAGGCGATTTGATAATACGCGGTGCGCCAAGCGACCAAAGTCGAAAGCCGAGTGATCTCATTGGAGAAATCAAGTCTGTCAGGAGCCGTACAGTCGACATAATGGAAGAACGAATAAGAGATTTCGGAAACCCAAAGGCACAATGCCGACGCGGCCAGCGATAGGATGATAATCAAGATCGCCAGCCATCGCGCCATTCCACGGCGGTGAAAGACGCCGCCTTTTTCGGCAGCAAATGTTGTGGCGGCGACGATGATGCCGTCGAAAGCGAGCAGCGCTAATCCCTTGGAGTCGAGCACGTTCAGAATGTCATAAAACGCCTTTACGACGTCTGGGCCGTGAGCCGGAACCATTTGCGTTCCGGCAGTGTGGAACAGTTCAATTTTCTGCAGCAAATCGCAGACCATATTCGTTGTCTCCGTGGCGTTTCTAGAAACGTATTGGTAAATCTAGCAACAGTCGCACTCGAAACCTTCGAGCGCGAGCAGTGCGTTTTTCATGAAAGCCGGCGGCAGGTCGTCCTCGGTCACGTGCGCCACCGGCTTGAAGATCTTGAAATGGTGCCGCCCCGCCGCCGTCCAGAACACCACATGGGTCTCGATCGGCGGGCAACCCGGGACGCGGCAGGCGAGCTCCGACACCATCAGGGTTTCGTCTTCGGTGAGGGCGAAGCGCGCCTTCGTCCAGCCGCGCACACGGACAACGGCCGCCGCCTGATCGGGGCTTTTCGTGGTAAAGCCAAGCATGGCAACCTAGAGAAACGAACGTGCGAGGCGGGGTCAAGCCGGCCAGCAACAGGGGAGGGACCTAAGTCGTGGAGAAGGTACTGGCCGCAGTGCGGATCGGACCCAGCAGGACCGAGCTGCGCGAATTTCCCATGCCGGACATTCCGGATGACGCCGCGCTGATGAAAATGGAAGTCGGCGGTATCTGCGGCACCGACGTCAAGCTTTACAAGCATCCGCCGTCGAACGCGCCGGTGATCATGGGCCACGAAAATATCGGCACGATCGCCAAAGCCGGCAGCGAATTCACCCGCCGCAAGGGATTCAAGGAAGGCGATCTCGTCTTCGTCGAGCACTACGTCTCTTGCGGCAAATGCGAGTGGTGCCATGCCGGACAATACCGGCATTGCGAGAACACCAACTGGCGCACCAATCCGGACGCCATCCGCTACGGCTACACCTCGGCGGAACGGGCGCCGCATCTGTGGGGCGGCTTCGCCCAATATGTCTACCTGCCGTGGAACTCGGTCGTGCATCACGTGCCGAAGGGCGTCACGCCGGAGCTTGCCGGTTTGGTGACGCCAATGGCCAACGGCGTCGAGTGGTCCCTGTTCGACGGCGCCGTCGGCTACAATTCAACGGTGCTGATCCAGGGCCCCGGCCAGCAGGGCCTGTCGCAGACCGTGATCTGCAAGCAGGCCGGCGCCTCGCTGATCATCGTCACCGGCACATCGAAGGACAAAGCGCGGCTTGAGGTCGCCAAGAAACTTGGCGCCGATCACATCATCGACGTCAACAAGGAGGATCCACTCTCCCGCATCATGGCGATCACCGGCGGCAAAGGCGTCGATGTCTCGCTCGACTGCACCGCCGGCGCCGGCACCATTCCGATGCTGCTCGGGATCGAGGCGCTCAAGCGCAAGGGCGGGGTGATCGTCGCGCAGGGCGAGATGGCGCAGTTTCCGAATTTCCCGCTCGAAAAGTTCACGGTGAAATTCATCACCATGAAAAGCGCGCGCGGTCACAGCTACAAGGCCTGCGAGCTCGCCTTGGCGCAGCTTGCCTCCAAGCGCTTCCCGCTCGAACTGATCACGACCCATCGCTTCGGCCTTGACGAGGTCGATCTCGCCATCCGCTCGGTCGGCGGCGAGGGCGTAGCCGACGTGATCCATGCCTCCCTGATGCCGTGGCTGTGACTGTCGGTCCAATTAGGGCGCGGTTTTGAGAAGCTGGTAGCTCACCGGATTGTCCGGACACGCGGCGAAGCCGCATTCCAACAAGGTCGAAACGACGTTGAGCGCCACAAGCGCGATCACGAGCCACACCGCGGCGCGCGCAAGCAAGCCGGCGCCGGCCGGTTTGCCCAGATCGGTCTGCGCAAACTAAGCAGGGTGAATTCCATTCATTACTCTCGCTTTTGAAAAGAAATACCGCCCGGAATCTTTAAAGGCCCTTGCCAGACAATTGCAATCGCCCGCGGCACCGTCGGCGGGAATAATCCACTGCAGTATCGGCTGTATGAAAGCGCGTTCCGGCGGAGTGCGGCGCAAGCCGATTGGCGTTGCGGCATCGGAAACTGGCGAGACTGATTAAGTTTAGTGAGGAGGTCCGGCCTGGTCGCGTTGCAGGTCGAATAAAATGTCTGCGTTTCTACGGAGGCCCGGCGCGAAATTGAATATCGCCTTTGCTCGGTTTGCCTGTGGCGATGAGATCAACGATATAGTCGACGAGGACCGGCGACAAAAACCGAACCAAGCAGGGCGAGTCAAAGACTCGCCCTGCTTTCGGCATTACCAATGATTGAGGCGAAGACTTTCATTATAGCCGATGCTGCCGCCGCCGGTGATCCCTGGATCATCGACGCTGCGCGGCAGTGAAGCAAAGGAACTAAGCGCGCTTCGATGACTGGCGGTTCTGACATGTCCGCTGTGGCGGACAGTAGCCAGATGACCTTTTTGAGAAGCGTATTGGGCCGAAGCCGGCGACGCGATGCTGACGGCGGCAATCGCAGTCCCAAGAATGATCTTGAAGATCGTGGACATGAATTTTCCTCCTGCGGGATCACGCGATCGAGACGGTTGTCTTGTTGTCCGCGTGCGAGGAGATCGAATTCCATCCTGGCAAATTCCATCACGTGTAATTGATTCGTGCGTCTAAAAAATTCACGCGTGTACAGAAAGATTCATACATTCGCAAAAAGATTCACGCTTATAAAAAAGATTCATTTGCATCGACGACAGGATCGGATATCTGCGCGTTTGCGTGCCCAGCATGACCTGCTGCGGCTCGCCCTCGGCTGGCTCCTTAATCGGGTAGTAGCGCAGGCGGCTCGTGGGCGTGCTGACCCTCGGCCATTAGTTCGTTGGTGCCCTTCGCGATCGTCGACAGCGCCTCGCTGATATACGACAGATAGTCGTGGCCGGCCTGGGTAAGGACCAAGTCCCGCCTGCGATCAAAAAGCTCGACTTCGAGCCATTTTTCGAGCGCGTTGACGCCGTGACTAACGGCGCCCGGCGTGATGTTCAATTCCTGCGCTGCGAGCTTGAAGCTGCCGCAACGCGCGGCCGCTTCAAACAGGCGCAAGCCATTAAGCGGTGGTATGAGCCCCATCGCAGAGGTTGATCTGAATTCACGGGTTTTATTCCTGGTTTTCATCGCAGCCAGGATGAAAGTTCGTATTGCAGCCAAAATGAATCCGCATGACTCAAGGTCAGCAGATCAGGTGCGCCCAACGTTCTTCGCGCGGCGCTACCAAACACCGTTCCCGCATTGCGAGCGTTGGGCGGCGTTCACAACCGGCAAACAGGATCAAACAGTCTCGGCCGAATGCCGCGCGATGAAGCCAAGCAATTCTCCGTAGAGCGCCGCATGAATCAGGTGAAAGCCGCGTTCTGCGACGCCTTCAAGGGTCACGCGCAGAATCTGATCGCGCCAGGAATTTCCGTTCAACCGAAGCGTCAATGTGTGCTCAAACTGCCAGGTAATTTGCGGATACATCTGCGACGGCAGCATGCGACCCTTGCGATCGGCTGTGAATGCGTAAAGCCCGCTCTCGTTGCAGCGAAAAACATGTATCCGCTTTGCCGGCGATTGTGCGTCGATCTTAGTGAGCTGCTTTTCTAAAACTGCAGCACTCGTTCGATGCTGTTTCACGTTTCCTCGCAATAAATCGCGTTCTTTTAATGCATCGCGATTTCCTGCCGAGGCGATCGGGACTTGCCAAAATTTATTCCCGTTTGATGCGAGCGGAATGTCTGCCGTGCGATGAGGCCGCCGGATATCTGCCTCACATCCGCCTTGCATGCTTGAGGAACTGAACACGGGATATCGCGGTGCGCGATTTGCGTCAGGACTCGGCGCGCGAGCCGAGATCGAGGCCTTCGCAGCGAAGTAAGCTCCGCCAGCGTCCGCGCCTTCAAGAATGCCCGGCATAGTGGTGGCCATCGCCCTGGCCCGGCAGAACCGCGCCCAGGGCGTCTAGGGACCGTAGCCCGGCATTTGACGCAAACGCAGTCCTCGCTTGCTGAGGGAACAGTTCCGATAAGCTTCGATTTCTGTAAAGTTACCATAGCTGCGCGCCACCAAGAGGTGCTCCATGGCTAGCGACACGGCCAGCTACCGGCTTCGAATTAACGGGGTCGAGCAAACGATCGAGTCGTCGGATCCCGATCAGCCGCTGCTTTACGGCTTGCGCGGACTGGGGCTCACCGCGACCAAATTCGGATGTGGCCTCGGCCAATGCGGCGCCTGCAGCATTCTGCTCGACGGACGCCCGACGCGATCCTGCCTTGAGACGATTGCGAATGCGCAAGGCAAATCGGTCGTTACGCTTGAGGGCCTCGGATCGGTAGCGGCGCCGCATCCGGTGCAGGCGGCTTTCATTAAAGAGCAGGTGCCGCAATGCGGCTATTGCACCAGCGGCATGATCATCAGCGCCGCTGCACTCCTTGCCGAAAAGCCCAAACCGACGGAAGACGATATCCGCACGGCACTCGCCGCCAATCTCTGCCGGTGCGGAACGCATGTGCGCGTCATCCGCGCCGTGATGTCGGCCTCGGGACAGGGAGGCTGAAGATGTCGGCAGGCTCAGCACCACTTGCGGCACCACTTGCAGCACGCGCATTCACGCGCCGCACAATGCTCAAAGCCGGCGCGCTCACGGTGGGCTTCACGCTCGCCAGTTTGCAAACCCGCGCCGAGGGCGCGGCGCCGGCGCCGCGGATGCTCGATCCCAACGAGCTGGATTCCTTCCTCGCTGTGGACGGCGACGGCACCGTGACGCTGTTTTGCGGCAAGGTCGATCTTGGCCAAGGCCTTCGCATCGCCATGCGCCAGATCGCCGGCGAGGAGCTCGGGATCGGCGTCGACAAGATCAAATATGTCGAAGGCGACACCGCGCTGACGCCGGACCAGGGGCGCACGTCCGGCTCGAACGGCATTCAGCGCGGCGGCATGCAGGTCAGGCGCGCCGCGGCGACCGCGCGCGAGGCGCTGATCGCGCTTGCGGCGCAACGCCTCAATATCGCCCCCGACGATCTCGTCGCTGCCGAAGGCGAGGTCCGGCCCAAGAACGGCCCCAACAACGCCGGTGCGGGAATTCGCTTTGCCGATCTCATCGGCGCCCGCAGCTTCAATCTCAAGCTCAATCCGAAAGCGCCGCTCAAAAATCCCGCGACCTACACACTGGTTGGCAAACCGCTGCCGCGGCCGGATGTGCCCGCCAAATGCACTGGCGCTTTCACTTATATGCAGGATTTCAGCCTGCCGGACATGGTGCATGCGCGCGTGATCCGGCCGCCGGCAATCGGCGCCAAGCTGATCGCCGTCGACGAAGCCTCGATCAAAGATCTCTCCGGCGCAAAGGTGCTGCGGATCAAGGATTTTCTCGCCGTCGTCGCGGACGATGAATGGACCGCGGTGCGCGCGTCCCGCACTTTGCGCGCGCAATGGAGCGCCGGGTCCGGCCTTCCGGAGCAGGACAAGCTCGCCGCAACGCTGCGCGCCGATCGCGACATCACCGATGAGGTGTTGCTGACTCGCGGACAAAGCGCGGCCGGTAATCCACCAGAGCCCAACCCATCAGCCACCATGACGCGCAGCGCCAGTTATTTCTGGCCGATGCAGAGCCACGGCTCGATCGGCCCATCCTGCGCGGTCGCCGATGTGACCGATAATTCCGCGACGGTGTGGACCGCCTCCCAGGGTACGCATGGCAATCGCAAAACCTTCGCGCGCTTCCTTGGCCTGCCTGAGGAAGCGGTACGGCTCATCTACGTCGAGGGCGCCGGATGTTACGGCATGAACGGTCATGAAGACGCCGCCGCCGACGCCGCGATCCTCTCGCGGGCAGTCGGCCGTCCGGTGCGCGTGCAATGGTCGCGCGAGGATGAGCATGGCTGGGATCCAAAGGGTCCGCCGCAGCTCCTCGATCTATCCGGCGCAGTTGACCCAAGTGGGCGCATCCTCGCCTGGCGCACCGAAATGTGGCTGCCGCAAACGACGCGGGGATTGCCGGATGTTCCGTTGTTGGCGCCGGCAGCAGCCGGACTCGACGATGTGCGCGGTCTGCAGCCGGGATTGATCTCGCAAAATGCCGATCCGCCCTATGCCGCGGACAATGTTCAGGTCCTGGTTCATTGGCTCAAAGATGCGCCACTGCGTCCGGCGCCGATCCGCTCGCCGGGTAAGCCCGCCAATTGTTTCGCCGTCGAGAGCTTCACCGACGAGCTTGCGGCCGCGGCCGGGCTCGATCCGGTCGAATTCCGGCTGCGCGGTTTGGAGGACAAGCGCGGCGTCGAGGTGATCAGGCGCGCCGCGGCGCTGATGAATTGGCAATCGCGGCCGTCGCCTTCGCCGAACCCGAATGCGGCGCTCGCGCACGGTCGCGGCTTCGCCTATGTCCATTACAAGCACAGCGAGAGTTATGTGGCGATGGGCATGGAGGTTGCGGTCGAGCGCGCGAGCGGCCGGATCAAAGTGGAGCGGGTGGCTTGCGCGTTCGATTGCGGCCAGATCATCAACCCGGACGGCGCGCGGGCGCAGGTCGAAGGCAGTATCCTGCAAACGCTCAGCCGTGCGCTGATGGAGGAGGTGCGATTCGACCGTGCGCGGGTGACGAGCCTCGATTGGGCGAGCTATCCGATCCTGCGTTTCCCGGACGTTCCCAAGCTCGACATCGTGCTGATCGACCGGCCCACCGAACCGCCGGTCGGCGCCGGCGAGGCGGCCTGTACGACGGTCGCGGCGGCGCTGGCCAATGCCGTGTTCGACGCCACAGGAGCGCGGCAGCGCACCGTGCCATTTACGCCGGAACGTGTGAAGGCGACACTGGACGGGGTGTGAGTGGGCGAGGGCCAAAGGGATACGTTTAATTGCTGATCCAGGGAAGATCAGTTCGGGTAAGGGAGGATTGCAGATGCGGCGGGCTTGTTTTGCGGCAGTATTTGCCGTTGCCGGTTTTTTGCTTGCAAATCCAGCGCGGCTCGAAGCGCAAACGCGCGTTGCGATCGATGGCGACGACATTGGCGGCGTGGTCACTGGCCCGCACGGCCCGGAAGCCGGCGTCTGGGTGATCGCGGAAACCCGCGACTTGCCGACGCGCTATGCCAAAATGGTCGTGACCGACGACCAAGGCCGTTACGTCCTTCCCGATCTGCCAAAGGCAAAATATCAGGTCTGGGTCCGCGGCTACGGGTTAATCGATTCGCCGAAGGTCGACGGCATTCCGGGGCAACAGCTTGATCTGAACGCCGTTCCGGCGCCGAACGATGCCGCCGCTGCACAATATTATCCGGCGATATATTGGTTCGCGATGTTGAAGATTCCGGACAAGGACCAGTTTGGCGGCAAAAGCGATATCCCGGAAAACGTGACGCAGGCCGATTGGCTCATGACGATGAAGAACCAGACCTGCGTCGGCTGTCATCAGCTCGGGCAGCTATCGACGCGAACTATCCCTGCGGCACTGGGCGAGTTCAAAACCGGCGAGGAAGCCTGGATCCGGCGCGTGCAGGCCGGTCAGGCCTCGCCGCTGATGGTGGACCCGCTCGCCGGCAAGCTCGGCGGTGTTCCCTTCAAATATTTCGGCGAATGGACCGATCGCGTCGCCGAGGGCGAGTTGCCTTTTGCCAAGCCGCCGCGGCCGGAAGGCATCGAGCGCAATATCGTCGTGACGACGTGGGATTGGGGCAACGAGAAGCAATATCTCCACGATCTGATTTCGTCCGACAGGCGCAATCCGACCATCAACGGCAACGGCCCGCTCTACGGCTCGCCGGAATATGCCACCGACCATCTGCCGGTGCTCGATCCGAAAACGGCGAAGGTCACTTACATCACGCCGCCGGAGGGCGCCGATGTGCCTGAGGCGCTCGGCCCTGGGCATTCGGCAATTGCGAAGCCGCTCGCGGCCTCGGCCTATTGGGGCATGGAAAAGATCTGGGACACCAAGGTCGACAACCACAACGACATGTTCGATGCCAAAGGCAGGGTCTGGATGACCGGCACCAATCACGCGCCCGGTACGCCGGCATTCTGCCGCAAGGGGTCCACTAATCCCTACGCCAAGGCGTTCCCGGTCGATACCAATGAGCGCCAATTGGCGGTGTTCGATCCGAACACTGAGAAGTTCACGTTCATCGATACGTGTTTTGGCACGCATCACCTTCAGTTCGACAACAATGATGTCTTATGGACAAGCGGCGGCGGTCCAGTCGCAGGCTGGCTCGACACCAAGGTCTTCGACGAGACCGGCGACGCCGAGAAGGCGCAAGGCTGGGCGCCGTTCGTGCTGGACACCAACGGCAACGGCAAGCTCGACGAATATACCGAGCCGGGCCAGCCCGCGGACCCAAACAGGGATGTGCGGGTGTTGGGCGGCAGTTACGCGGTGATGCCGAATCCGGTGGACGGTTCAATCTGGTACACTGTGCGCGCAGGCCGGCCCGGCGTACTGCGGTTCGATCCGAAGACCAAGCTCTCCGAGATCTACTACGTCCCGATGCCGGGCTTCGGTCCGCGCGGCGGCGACATCGATTCCAGGGGCGTAGTCTGGGTTTCGCTCGCCAGCGGCCATCTCGGGAGCTTCGATCGCTCCAAATGCAAAGGCCCGCTCAACGGCCCGACCGCAACCGGCGATCATTGCCCGGAAGGCTGGACTTTCTACAAATATCCGGGACCGGGTTTTGCCGGCATCGGCGACAACAGCGCCGAGGCGAGCTACTACACCTGGGTCGATCAGCACAACGCGGTCGGTCTCGGCAATGACGTACCGATCTCGACCGCCAATGAAAACGACGGCTTCGCGGCGCTGGTCGACGGCAAGATGGTGACGCTGCGCGTGCCCTATCCGCTCGGCTTCTATGCCAAGGGTCTCGACGCCCGCATCGACGATCCGCAAGCCGGCTGGAAGGGCAGGGGCCTGTGGTCGTCGGAGGGCGACCGGACACCTTGGCTCAAGGAGGGCGGCAAAGGCATGCCGCCACTTGCCGTGCACATCCAGATTCGTCCCGACCCGCTGGCGCGTTGAGCACGCGAAGCGCGACACGATCGAAGCGAAACATCGCGAGCTGCGCCGTCAAATCCCGGCCTTTGCTTCACGTGCATCGGCCGGCATGCTAGCAGAGCGTGATTGTCGCGCAGAGTTTTCGCGCATGACTTTCGCGCAAGGGCGATCAATGGATTCCATTTTCAGCGCACGCGGTTCGGCCGAGGCCGTTCCGATCTGGTTCGTCACCAGCACGAACTACCCCGACGTGCAGCGCTCGATCGGCGCGGAGGCCAGCGCATTCGCGCAGGCCGCGGGTTTTGAACCCAAGGCCGGGCGTTATCTTTTGCTGCCGGGCAAAGGCGGCGCTGGCGCTGCGCTCGGCGGCGTTCTGTTCGGCGTCGAGGACGCGGACAATGCCAAAAACGGCGCCAAGCACAGCGCCAAGAACGGCGCCAAGGACCCTTTCCTGGCCGGCCGGCTGCCGCAGCATTTGCCGGACGGCACCTACCGTTTCGCCAATGAGCCGCCCGATGCGCGGCTCGCCGCGCTCGCCTTCGCGTTCGGCGCCTATCGTTTCACGCGCTATCGCAAAACCGAGCCGCGATCGATCAAGCTCGATCTGCCGCAAAACATCGCCCGCGACGAGCTCGAGCACATCGTCGAGGGCGTGACGCTGGCGCGCGATCTTATCAATACGCCGGCCAATGACATGGGTCCGGCGCAGCTCGAACAGGCGGCGCGCAAGCTTGCCGCGCGTCACGCCGCGACGATCACCGCCGTGGTCGGCGACGAATTGCTGGAACAAAATTTTCCGCTGATCCATGCCGTCGGCCGCGCCGCCGCCGCCGCGCCGCGGCTGATCGACCTGGCCTGGGGCGAGGCCAATCACCCGCGCGTAACGCTTGTCGGCAAGGGCGTCTGCTTCGACACCGGCGGTCTCGACATCAAGCCGGAGACCGCGATGCTCAACATGAAAAAGGATATGGGTGGCGCGGCGACCGCGCTGGCGCTGGCGCATATGATCATGGCCGGCGGGCTGAAAATACGCCTGCGCGTCTTGATCCCGGCGGTCGAGAATGCCATCGCCGGATCGAGCTTCCGCCCGCGCGATATCTACACCTCGCGCAAAGGCATCACGGTCGAGATCGGCAATACCGACGCCGAAGGCCGGCTGATCCTCGCCGACGCGCTGGCCCTCGCTGACGAGGACAAGCCGGCGCTGATCGCCGATTTCGCAACGCTCACCGGCGCGGCGCGCGTCGCGCTCGGACCGGACGTGCCGGCCTTCTTCACCGACGACGATCGCCTCGCCGATGAATTGATGCACGCGGCCACAGCCGAAAACGATCCGTTGTGGCGGCTGCCGCTGTGGCGGCCCTATGAATCGATGCTCGAATCCAAGGTCGCTGATATCAACAATGTCGGCGGCAGCCAGGGCGGCGCCATTACCGCGGCGCTGTTCATGCGCCGTTTCGTCAGTACGGACTCCTGGGTGCATTTCGATCTGTTCGCCTGGACCGCCGCCGCCAAATCGGGCCGTCCGGAAGGCGGCGAATGTCAGGTGGCGCGCGCGCTCTATGCATTATTGGCCGCGCGCCATGGCTGAACCGATACCGTCTTTTGATCGGCGCCTGACGCCATGGCGCGCCGACGTCGCGGCGAAACATCTCGAGGGCAACGTGAAAGCGGCCCGCTTTGTCGAAGGGCACGCGATGGAGGTGATTGCGCCGCAGGCGCCGCTACGCCGCGAGCCGCGGCCCGACGCGCCGCTCGACACCGAGGCGCTCAAAGGCGAGCGCGTCACGATCTACGACGCCAATGCCGAAGGCTGGGCCTGGGGCCAACTTGCCGCCGACAATTATGTCGGCTGGCTGCCGAGCGCGGCGCTGGCGCCGCCAGGTCCGGCGCCGAGCCATAGAGTCGCGGCATTGCGCACATTGGTTTTTCCCGGACCCTCGATCAAATTGCCGCCCGTCGAAGCGCTGCCGTTCGGCGCCGCGTTAAATATTGCGCGGATAGAAGATCGCCTGGCGATCACGCCGTCGGGCGGTTACGTGCCAGCGGCGCATCTTTCGCCGATCGGCGATAACGAGCGGGATTTCGTCGCGGTGGCGGAGCGATTTGTCGGTACGCCCTATTTGTGGGGCGGCAAGACCGCGCTCGGCCTCGATTGCTCTGGGCTCGTCCAGCTCGCGCTGTCTGCATGCGGCCTGGCATGCCCGCGCGACAGCGACATGCAGGAACGCGCGCTGGGCAGCGCGCTCGATCACAAGGCCGCATCGTTCAAGCTGCAGCGCGGCGATCTGATCTTTTGGGCCGGACATGTTGCGATCGCACGCGACCGCGATAGCCTGGTGCACGCTAATGCCTTTCATATGGCTGTCGTTGTCGAGCCGGTTGGCGAAGCGATCTCGCGCATCCGCGACACGGGGAGCGAGATTGCAAGCGTGCGGCGGA